>Ga0137306_102010_pt1 | contig 18285 bp, 14 predicted proteins | sample Inofroosms_March_FD_97187 | JGI IMG/M metagenome (GOLD analysis project Ga0137306, IMG submission 97187) | Mouse cecal microbial communities from Vienna, Austria - N-Acetylneuraminic and N-Acetylglucosamine D2O microcosms_March | ecosystem: Host-associated > Mammals > Digestive system > Large...
AGGTATCTCCCCGCTCTCTCTTCGTAGCCCAGGTCTGGATCTCGGCCAGGAAGGTGTCGTCGGTCTGTTCCAGAACCGTGTCAACCTTCTCGTCGTGGTTTTCATCGGCGTTGTAGGACTGTCCGGGGAAACCTGTCAGGTGAGGCATGTGCTCTCCGTCATAGTTGGGGGTGGCGATCTCCATCACGTCGGTGTAAAGGGCGACGATCTTTCCGTCTCCGTCGTAGCAGGCGCCCACGGCCTGAGTATTGAAGCTGTATACGCCTGTCTCCTTGTCATCCTTGCCGGGGCCAAGGCGGCCGGTATTGGTGATGCCCAGGCCGATGGAAGCGATGGTCTCTGCCTCCACGGGCCGCCGGTATTCGTAGGCTTTCTCGATGGCGGCGATGATGTTGCCGTGGCCGTCGTTGAGAGACATGGTGGCGCCGGAGATGGCATCCAGGGCGGCTTTCTCATCAGCGCTTAAGGCCTCGTACTTCTTCACGTCTTCTTCTTTCTCCGAGGTTCCGTGGAGAGGCCGGCCGTTAAGATCGGAACAGTATGCCGCATACCAGCCGTTGATTTCCTCTACGGTCATCCCGCGGAAGGTCTCTTCAAACAGGTCCATCTCGTCGGTCCAGGTGCCGGAGTTCAGCTTGTAGGTACTCCCGCGCTCTCTCTTGGTGGTCCAGCCTTCGACCTCGGCCAGGAAGGTGTCGTCGGTCTGTTCCAGAACCGTGTCGACTTTCTCGTCGTGGTTCTCGTCGGCGTTGTAGGACTGTCCGGGGAAGCCTGTCAGGTGAGGCATATGTTCTCCGTCATAGTTGGGAGTGGCAACTTCCAGCTGGTCGATCTCCAGATCCAGGATCCGTCCCTCGTCGTCGAAGAGAACATAGGCAATGACTTCATTGAAACTGTAAACACCTGTCTCCTTGTCATCCTTGCCGGGGCCCAGGCGTCCGTTGGAGGAAAATCCGATACCGTGGGAAACGCCTGTGGCAGCCAGTTCTTTCTGATCCGCGCCCTGGCCTCCTTCCGGTTCGATGCCCATAGCGGTCTGGATGGCGCCGAAAACGCCGTTGGAAGTCCAGGTGGCGCCGGCTACTGCATCCACGCCGTCTATGGCTCCCTTTTCGATGATGGCAGCCTGCAGGGCCTCCAGGGCAGCGCCGCCGATGGCAGGAGTCTCCTGATCACCGGTAAGCTTCAGATCCACGATCTTGTCGTCTTCCAGCGTCACCTCCGCCGTAATGGGTCCGCCGTATCCTTCGGCTTCTCCTGTGACCACAGTGGTCTGTGGTACAGCTTCGGTCGTGGGAGCCTGGGTGGTCTCCGGAGCAGCCGTTGTGGTGGGGGCTTCTGTAGCCGGCGTCTGGGGATTGTTCTGTCCGCATGCGATAAGTCCTGCGGTCATTGCCAGAAATGCTCCGGCCAGTACTTTCTTCCTCATAAAGTTGTACCTCTCTTTTTGAATTTTTGTAGCTAAGGATAGTTTACCATTATTGTGCAATGGTGTCAATTGTGGTATGGTATATCAGGAACGAGAATAGAAAAGGAGTTTTTAGGATATGTATAAATGCTGTATTTTTGACCTGGACGGAACCCTGATCAATACTGTTCATGCTCTGAACAGGACCATAAATCTGACTCTGGAAGCCATGGGGCTGGAAGGCATCGATGAGGCTCACACGAAAGTATTTGTGGGAGAGGGATACCGGAAATATGTGGAGAGAGCCCTGATCTACAGAGGAGACGAGACTCTTTCAGGACTTTCCCGGGCCCTGCCGCTGTACTGCCGGATCTTTGAGGAGAACTGTCTTTACAGGATCGAGGCCTACGACGGGATGAAAGAGCTTCTGGCGTTTCTCAAGGAGAGAGGGATCCGTATCGCGGTGCTGACCAACAAGGCCCAGGCCCAGGCCGTAGACAATATCGAGACCGTCTACGGCAAAGGATACTTTGATCTCATCACCGGAGAGCATCCGGGCATGAAGCGCAAACCGGACCCGGAAGGAGCCCTGTATACGGCCAGGACTCTGAAAGCGGATCCCGGAGAATGTCTGTATGTGGGGGATACGAATACGGACATGATGACCGGCGCTGCCGCCGGCATGGATACGGTGGGCGTCACCTGGGGATTCCGTCCCAGAGGAGAGCTGGAAGTCTGCCATCCCGCATACCTGGCCCATACTCCCGCAGACATCATAAAGATCATAAAAGAGCAGGCGTAAATCAGCATATTTTCAAAATCCGAAAAGTGTGATAGAATATGTCCCAAGGAGGGACTCACCGCAGACGGGAGGATCCCTTACGACCCGGGTGCGCTTCGGCGCATTTTACACGATGTCCAAAGGGAATACCAATGACAGAGGGAGAACTTATGAAAACCAAGTTAAGCCTGTTTTTAGTCTGTATCGTGCTGGCAGGCGGATGCAAACGATATGAACGGATTGACGATCTGGCCACCACTCCTGCTCCGGTGGTAGTAACCAGAGGTCAGGAGACGGAAGCAGCAGAGACAGAAGAACCGACTCAGGAGACAAGGGAAGTAGAGATCGAAGTAAACACAAAGGACGGCCGGCGGAGAAGGAAGCCGGTGAAGGTGAAGGGAATCTATATTTCTGCCTATGTGGCGGGGACGGAGAGTATGATGGATGAGATCATCAGGAACATCGATGCTACGGAGATCAATGCCGTGGTCATCGACGTGAAGGATGACAACGGCAGGATCACATTTTCCATGGATACCCCTGCGGTCAATGAGATCGGGGCGGTGAAGCGTTTTATTCCCGATATCGAAGGATTGATGAAGAAGCTGAAGGAGCATAATATCTATACCATCGCCAGAGTGGTGGCGTTCAGGGATCCCTATCTGCCGGAACAGAAGCCGGAGCTGGCTCTGAAGCTTCCGGACGGGTCTATCTACCGGGACAGCCACGGACTGGCATGGGTGAATCCCTATAAGAGAGAGATCTGGGACTATCTGGTAGAGGTGGGGCTCGGCGCCCGCGAGGCCGGATTCGACGAGGTGCAGTTTGACTATATCCGTTTTTCCACGGAAAAGGGAGTGGGGGCTGTGGTCTATGACGAGGCCGATACCAGGGGCAGGAGCAAAACGGACATCATCACCGAATTTATCGACTATGCTTATGAGAAGCTGGCGGAGGAAGGCATCTATGTGGCGGCGGACGTGTTCGGAGCCATCATCATCGGCGGAGTAGATTCGGATACCGTAGGCCAGTCTTATGAGGATATGGCGGAGCACCTGGATTATATCTGTCCCATGATCTATCCGTCTCACTACGGGGACGGCAATTTCGGCATCGATCATCCGGATACGGAGCCTTACCGGACCATCCTTGCTGCCCTGAAAGGTTCCAGGGCCAGCCTGGGAGGTCATGAGAAGGTGGATGGAGGCCAGATCGTGGTGCGTCCCTGGCTTCAGGATTTTACGGCTTCCTATCTGGATCACTATATTGAATACGGCCCTTCCCAGGTAAGGGAACAGATCCAGGCTGTCTATGACTCCGGATACGACGAGTGGATGCTCTGGAGCGCTGCCTGCAGGTATCACTGGGACGGCTTAAAGACTCCCCAGGAGGCGGCCGAAGAACAGCGGCAGCGGGAATCGGGACGGACAGAGGCGGAGGAAACCATGCCCCTTCCCTCTTCTCAGGGAGCAAAAGCCGGAGAAACGGGGCCGGCATGGCTGGGAAGCTTTCAGACCGGCAGGAGAAGAAAGGCGGCATAGGAGTCTGAACGCGTCCGGAAAAGGAGGAGCTTATGGAGAGGATCCCAAAACCGGGAGAATTTTACAGGCACTTTAAAGGAAAACTGTATCAGGTGATCGCCGTGGCGGAACATACGGAGACAGGGGAGCAGCTGGTGATTTACCAGGCTCTCTACGGCACGTTCCGTGTCTATGCCAGGCCGCTGTCCATGTTTACAGGGGAAACGGACCGGGAAAAGTACCCGGATATCTCTCAGAAGTACCGGTTTGAGAAGACAGAACCGGAACAGGAAGATCAGGACAGGAAAGAAGAGGAAGAGCGGAAAGAAGAGGAAGTCCGCCCGGAAGAAGATTCTCCCGGGAAGGATACGGATGCTCTGCTGCTGGCCTTTGTGGAGACCGGAGATTTCGGTGTGAAGCTGGATATTCTGTCCGCCATGGCGGAGAAGATCCGTCAGAAAGATCTGGATCTGCTTTACGAGGCGCTGGATCTGCCCAAAGTCCCGGGAGACATCCGGGAACAGCTCCGCTCCATAGAACAGTATCTGCAGATGCGCAGGAAATTTGACGGAGAGCGGCTGCGCTGACAGGAAAGGACAGTAGGACGACCATGGATCAGGAACCGGCATTTGATATCGAAGAGGAACTGAAGAAACTTCCCGGACAGCCGGGAGTCTATATTATGCACGATGCCCGGGATGAGATCATCTATGTGGGCAAGGCCGTCAGCCTGAAGAACCGGGTGAGACAGTACTTTCAGAGCAGCCGGAACAAGACGGCCAAGATCGAACAGATGGTGTCAAGGATCGCCAGGTTCGAGTATATTATCACGGACTCGGAGCTGGAGGCTCTGGTGCTGGAGTGCAACCTGATCAAGGAATACAGGCCCCGGTACAATACCATGTTAAAGGATGACAAGGCCTATCCCTATATCAAGGTGACCGTGGAGGAAGCATTTCCCAGAGTCATGGTCTCCAGGACCATGAAGAAAGACAGGAACAAATATTTCGGCCCTTACACCAGCGCCGGGGCAGTGAAGGATACGGTCGATCTGATCCACAAGCTGTACTGTCTCAGGACCTGCAACAGGAATCTGCCGAAGGATACGGGAAAGGAACGGCCCTGTCTGAATTATCACATCAAACAGTGCAAGGCCCCCTGCCAGGGGTATATCACCAGAGAAGAGTACGGCAAAGCGGTGGATGAGGCTCTGGAATTTTTAAACGGGCGGTACGGAAAGCTGTTAAAGCTTCTGGAAGAGCGGATGACCGAGGCCTCGGAGCGGATGGATTTTGAGAAAGCCATCGAGTACCGGGAGCTTCTGGAGAGCGTCAGGAAGGTGGCCCAGAAGCAGAAGATCACGGACAGCGCCATGGAGGACCGGGACATCATCGCCATGGCCCGGGACGAGACCGATGCCGTGGTGCAGGTATTCTTTGTGAGGGAAGGCAAGATCATAGGCCGGGATCATTTTCATATGTCCGTGGGGGCAGAGGAGGAAGACCGGCAGGTGCTCACCAGCTTTGTGAAGCAGTTCTATTCCGGGACTCCCTTTGTGCCCAGGGAACTGTGGATGCAGACAGAGCCGGATGACAGTGAGGTCATCACCAGATGGCTGGGGGCCAGAAGAGGCCAGAAAGTGCGCATCGTGGTGCCCCAGAAGGGCCAGAAAGAGCGTCTGGTGGAGCTGGCGGAGAAAAATGCGGCGCTGATCCTGTCTCAGGACAAGGAGAAGATCAAGAGAGAAGAGCTGAGGACCATCGGAGCCATGAATCAGATCGGAGATCTTCTGGGCCTGGGACATGTGAGAAGGGTGGAGGCCTATGATATCTCCAACACCAGCGGTCTGGAATCCGTAGGATCCATGATCGTCTATGAAGACGGAAAACCGAAACGCAGCGATTACCGGAAGTTCAGGATCAGGACCGTAAAAGGTCCCAATGATTATGCCTCCATGAAAGAGGTGCTGACCAGACGGTTTATCCACGGCATGGAGGAATTCCGTCAGCTGGAGGAGGAAGGCATGGATGAGAAGACGGGAAGTTTTACCAGGTTTCCCGATCTTCTCATGATGGATGGCGGCCGGGGACAGGTCAATATCGCCCTGGAGGTTCTCCGGGAGCTGAACCTGTCCATCCCCGTATGCGGAATGGTAAAAGATGACAATCATCGGACCAGAGGATTGTATTATAATAATGTGGAGGTTCCCATTGACAGACACTCGGAAGGGTTTCGGCTGATCACCAGGATCCAGGATGAGGCCCACAGGTTTGCCATTGAGTATCACCGGAGCCTGAGAGGAAAAGGACAGGTCAGATCTGTCCTGGATGACATCCCGGATATCGGCCCCGCCAGGAGAAAGGCTCTGATGCGCAGGTTCAGATCCCTTGAGGCGGTAAAGGAAGCCACGGTGGAGGAGCTGATGGAGACGCCGGGGATGAACAGAAAGTCGGCGGAAAGCGTATACCGCTTTTTCAGATGACGGTACAAAACACCAGGAAACAGATCAGATAAAAATGAGAATGGAAAGGGGAAAACCGGAATATGTATGGAGTGACCATTGCGGAACTGATAGAGAAAATGAAGATGAAGAATATGACTCCCGAGATCGATGTGGAGAATGCGGTCGTGTCCCATCCGGATGTGAACCGCCCTGCCCTGCAGCTTGCCGGTTTTTTTGACCATTTTGACAAGGACAGGGTACAGATCGTCGGTTTTGTGGAGCAGGAATATATCAGACAGATGGAGCCGGAGCGAAAGAAAGAGGTGTTTGCCAGGCTGCTGGCGGAGAAGATTCCCTGTCTCATCTACAGCCGGGGCATGGTGCCGGATGAAGACGTGCTGGCGCTGTGCAACCATTACGACGTGCCCTGTATGGTGTCGGAACAGAGCACCTGTGATCTGATGGCGGAGGTGATCCGCTGGCTGAAGGTGAAACTGGGGCCCAGCATCAGCATCCACGGAGTGCTGGTGGATGTGTTCGGAGAGGGCGTGCTGATCATGGGAGAAAGCGGCATCGGCAAGAGCGAGGCGGCTCTGGAGCTGATCAAGCGGGGACACCGGCTGGTCACCGACGACGTGGTGCAGATCAGGAAGGTCAGCGACGAGACCCTGATCGGTTCGGCGCCGGATATCACCAAGCATTTTATCGAACTGAGAGGCATCGGCATCATCGACGTGAAGAGTCTTTACGGAGTCGAGAGCATCAAGGAGACTCAGAGCATCGACATGGTCATCAAGCTGGAAGAGTGGGACAGAGACAAGGAGTATGACCGGCTGGGGCTGGAAGACCAATATACGGAGTTCCTGGGCAATCAGGTAGTGTGCCACGCCATCCCTATCCGCCCGGGCAGGAACCTGGCCATCATCGTGGAGACCGCGGCTATCAATTACAGACAGAAGAAGATGGGATATAATGCGGCCAAGGAGCTGTACAACCGGGTACAGGCCAATCTGACCAGGCCGAGAGGATAGAAAAAAGATCAGGGGAACAGGTCATGAATGATTTTTATGAGGAACTGAGAACCATTCTGCCGGAGGCTTCCATAAAGCGGGATGAGCCTATGGAGAGACATACCACATTCCGCATCGGAGGCCCGGCCAGATACTTTCTGATACCGGAGACCCAGGAGGCTTTTATCCGTGCGGCGATGCTGTGCCGGCAGAGGGCCGTACCCTGGTATGTGGTAGGCCACGGCAGCAATCTGCTGGTAAAGGACGAGGGATACGAGGGGGTGATTCTGTCCACCGAAGGCCTGCAGTCATATCAGACAGAGGGCAGCCGGATCAGGGCAGAGGCAGGACTCCTTCTGTCCAGGATTGCCAGGACAGCCGCCAAGAAGAATCTTACGGGCTTTGAGTTCGCCGCAGGGATCCCGGGGACACTGGGAGGCGCGGTGGTAATGAACGCGGGGGCCTACGGTTCGGAGATGAAGGACTGTCTCGTGTGCGCCCGGGTCCTGGACAGGGAAGGCTGCGTCAGGACCCTGAGCCTGGAAGAGCTGGAGCTGGGGTACCGGAAAAGCTCCGTGGCAGCGGGCGGCTATGTGGTCCTGGAGGCAGAGATCCGGCTGTCGCCTGGAGACGGGGAGGCCGTCTGCAAAAAGATGGAAGAGCTGGCAAGAAGGAGAAAAGAAAAACAGCCTCTGGAGTATCCCAGCGCCGGCAGCACCTTTAAAAGACCCGAAGGATATTTTGCGGGAAAGCTTATAGAAGACGCCGGTCTGAGAGGATACCGCAGGGGCGGAGCCCAGGTATCGGAGAAACACTGCGGGTTCGTCATTAACCGGGACCGGGCCACGGCGAAAGACGTGAGGGAGCTGTGCGGGGAAGTGAAGCGCCGGGTGCTGGAGCAGTCGGGGGTGGAACTGGAGCTGGAGGTAAAACTGCTGTAAAGGCGGAAAGGTACGAAAGGAAATGGAGGCCGGAAGGCTATGAAGCTGGTGATCGTAACAGGGATGTCAGGAGCCGGAAAGACGGTGGCACTGAAGATGATGGAGGATATGGGTTACTACTGTGTGGACAATCTGCCCATTCCTCTGATGGAAAAATTTGCCTGTCTTATACAGGACAGTCAGGGCCGGCCTGCCCAGGTGGCTCTGGGAATCGACATCCGCAGCGGGGAGGACCTGTCCATGATGGACAGCATCCTGGATTCCTGGAAAAAAAGTCAGATAATGTGTGAGATCCTGTTTTTAGAGGCAGGAGATCAGACTCTGATCAAACGGTACAAGGAGACAAGGCGGAGCCATCCTCTGTCGGGAAACGGCCGTATCGACCAGGGGATTCAAAAGGAGCGGGAGAAGCTTGCTTTTCTGAAGCGGAAGGCAGACGTGATCATCGACACCAGCAAGCTGCTGACCAAAGAACTGCGGCAGGAACTGGAGAAGATCTTTCTGGAGAACAAAAGCTTTGACAACCTGTTTGTCACGGTCCTGTCCTTTGGATTCAAATACGGGATCCCTGCTGACGCGGACCTGGTCTTCGACGTAAGATTTCTCCCCAACCCCTACTATGTGGAAGAGCTGCGGTTTAAGACCGGCGAGGAGAAAGAAGTCCAGGACTATGTGCTCCAGGGAGGCACGGCGGAGGAGTTTCTGAAGAAACTGACAGACATGCTGGATTTTCTTATCCCCAATTATGTGCTGGAGGGAAAAAATCAGCTGGTGGTGGCCATCGGCTGTACCGGCGGCAGGCATCGGTCCGTGACGATTGCAAACGGACTCTACGGCCATCTGAAAGGCTGCAAGGAGCTGGGGCTGAAGATCGAGCATCGGGATATTGACAAGGATCATAAAAAGAAACGGTAAACGGAGGTGATGGCGCATGTCATTTTCTTCCAGGGTAAAAGAAGAACTGTCCAGGCAGATCAGCCCGGCCAGACACTGCCGGATCGCGGAAACGGCAGCAATCATTAGCCTCTGCGGCAAGGTAAAAATCGACGAGGAGGACCGCTACAGTATCCATATCAGCACGGAAAATGCGGCTGTTGCAAGAAAGTACTTTACATTATTGAAAAAAACATTTAATATAAGTACTGATATCGTTATTCGCCGCAATGCTTATCTGAAGAAAAACCGCACCTTTATGGTCACGGTCTCGGAAGATGGCGATGCGAGGAAAGTTCTTCTTGCCACGAAGCTTCTGGATAAGCACGGAGAGATCGGCGAAAACATGTCTGTAGTAGGGAATCTGGTGATTCAGAACCCCTGTTGCAGAAGAGCCTTTTTAAGAGGCGCGTTTCTCGCAGCAGGGTCCATAAGCGACCCGGAGAAATTTTATCATTATGAGATCGCATGTACTGCTCAGGCCAAGGCCGGGCAGATCCGCAGCATCCTGTCGACCTTTGACATTGATGCCAGGATCGTACAGAGGAAGAAATACTTCGTGGTCTATGTGAAGGAGGGAAACCAGATCGTGACCCTTCTGAATGTGATGGAGGCACCCATAGCCCTGATGGAGCTTGAGAATATCAGGATTCTCAAGGGGATGAGAGGCAGTGTCAACCGTCAGGTAAACTGTGAAACCGCCAATATTAACAAAACAGTATCCGCGGCAGTCAAACAGATAGAAGACATTACCTACATCCGGGATGTCATGGGACTGGACCAGCTTCAGGAAGGGCTTTGCGACATCGCGAAGCTGAGACTGGAGCGTCCTGAAGCAACTCTGAAAGAACTGGGGGAGGCTCTTGATCCTCCGGTGGGAAAATCCGGGGTCAACCACAGGCTCAGAAAGCTGAGTATCCTGGCGGAAGAACTGAGGGAGAAAAGCAGAACATCAGAGATGCAGTCAGGCGGATCGGAGTAAGAGGAGGAGAATTATGGTAAGAAGAATCGTTACGATTGAACTGGAATCCGGTCTGGAAGCAAGGCCGGTGGCCATGCTGGTGCAGGTGGCCAGTCAGTATGACAGCAGCATCTATGTGGAGTGCGACTCCAGAAAAGTAAATGCCAAGAGTATTATGGGGATGATGACTCTGGGCCTTACTGCAGGGGAGCAGGTTGTGGTGACTGCCAGTGGGGCTGACGAGGAGAAGGCCGTAGACGGAATTGCAAAATATCTGACAGAAGGTTGATATATGTGCTATGAGACAGGGGCTTGCCCGGAGACAGGGAGGCCCCTGTTTTTTAGAAATACAGCGGAGGGGGAACTATGGCGTTTACACATTTGCATGTCCATACAGAATACAGCCTGTTAGACGGTTCCAGCAAGATCGGGGAGCTGACGGCGAGGGCGAAAGAACTGGGCATGGACAGTATGGCGATCACGGATCACGGAGCCATGTATGGGGTGATCGATTTTTACCGGGCGGCTAAAGAGGCGGGGATCAAGCCCATTATCGGCTGTGAGGTCTATGTGGCCCCCGGTTCCCGGTTTGACCGGGAGACCGTAAGAGGGGAGGACCGGTACTATCATCTGGTCCTTCTGGCGGAGAATAACAAGGGCTATGAGAATCTGATGAAGATCGTGTCCAAAGGCTATGTGGACGGATTTTATTACAGGCCCAGGGTGGATCGTGAGGTCCTGGAGACCTGGCACGAGGGGATCATCTGCCTGTCTGCCTGTCTGGCAGGGGAGGTTCAGAAATATCTGGAGAGAGGACAGTATCAGGAGGGGAAAGAGGCCGCTCTACGGTATCAGCAGATCTTCGGGAAAGACAATTTCTTTCTGGAGCTCCAGGATCACGGCATCCCGGCTCAGAAGACGGTCAACCAGGCTCTTTTAAGACTTTCCAGAGAGCTGGACATCGATCTGGTGGCCACCAATGACATCCACTATACGTATGCAGAGGATGCGGCGGCCCATGACATCCTTCTGTGCATCCAGACCAATAAAAAGGTGACAGATGAAAACCGCATGCGCTACGAGGGCGGCCAGTACTACTGCAAGTCGGAGGAGGAGATGCGGGCTCTGTTTCCCTATGCACAGGAGGCTCTGGACAATACCCACAGGATCGCCGACCGATGCAATGTGGAGATCGAGTTCGGGGTTACCAAGCTGCCCAGGTTCGACGTGCCGGAAGGGTATGATTCCTGGACATACCTGAACAGGCTGTGCGATGAGGGGATGGCCCGCCGGTATCCGGATGACGACGGAACTCTGAGAAAACGGCTGGATTATGAGCTGGATGTGATCCATACCATGGGATACGTGGACTATTTCCTGATCGTCTGGGATTTCATCCATTTTGCCCGCTCTCACGACATTATGGTGGGCCCGGGCAGAGGGTCCGCGGCGGGAAGCATCGCGGCTTACTGCCTGGAGATCACCAACATCGACCCGATCCGGTACAATCTGCTCTTTGAGCGTTTCCTGAACCCGGAGCGTGTGTCCATGCCGGATATTGATATCGATTTCTGTTATGAACGGCGCCAGGAGGTCATCGACTATGTGGTGAACAAATACGGCAAGGATCAGGTGGTCCAGATCGTCACCTTCGGTACCATGGCGGCCAAGGGGGTGGTGCGGGATGTGGGCCGGGCTCTGGACATCCCCTATGTCCGGTGCGATGCCATTGCCAAGATGATCCCCGGTGATCTGGGGATGACTCTTGAAAAGGCCTTAAAGACCAGCCCGGATCTGCGCAGTGCCTATAACGAGGATCCTCAGGTAAAGCATCTGATCGACATGTCCATGCGCCTGGAGGGACTTCCCAGACATACCTCCATGCACGCGGCAGGCGTGGTCATCAGCCGGACGGCAGTGGATAACTATGTTCCCCTGTCCAGGGCTCAGGACGGCACCATCACCACCCAGTTTACCATGACCACCCTGGAGGAGCTGGGGCTTCTGAAGATGGATTTCCTGGGCCTCAGGACTCTGACGGTGATCCAGAACGCGGTAAAACAGATCGAGAAGAACCATGGACTCAGGATCGACATCGATGCCATCGATTTTAATGACAGACAGGTGCTGGAGTCTATCGGCACAGGAAAGGATGAGGGCATCTTTCAGCTGGAGAGCAGCGGCATGAAGTCTTTCATGAAGGAACTGAAGCCTCAGAACCTGGAGGATATCATTGCCGGCATCTCCCTGTACCGCCCGGGCCCCATGGAGTTTATCCCCAAATATCTGAAGGGGAAAAATGACCAAGCCGCCGTTACCTACGACTGTCCCCAGCTGGAGCCTATCCTGGATTCCACCTACGGCTGTATCGTGTATCAGGAGCAGGTCATGCAGATCGTGCGGGATCTGGCCGGATATACCATGGGCCGCAGCGACCTGGTGCGCAGGGCCATGTCCAAGAAAAAAGCGTCGGTTATGGAAAAGGAACGCAAGAATTTTGTCTACGGCAATGACGACGAAGGGGTCAGAGGCTGTGTCCGCAGCGGTATCAGCGAGACGGTGGCCAACCGGATCTTTGACGAGATGACGGACTTTGCCAGCTATGCCTTTAATAAGTCTCATGCCGCCTGTTATGCTGTAGTGGCCTATCAGACTGCTTACCTGAAATACTACTATCCCAGGGAATTTATGGCAGCCCTGATGACCTCGGTCATGGACAACACAGCCAAGACTTCCGAGTACATCCTGACCTGCCGTCAGATGGGGATCCGGATCCTGCCTCCGGATATCAATGAAGGAGAAAGCGGATTCACGGTGTCGGGAGATTCTATCCGCTACGGCCTGTCGGCCATCAAGAGCGTGGGACGGGCGGTGGTGGATGCTATCGTAAAAGAACGGGAGATGTCGGGACCTTTCCGGACCATGGATGAATTTGTGGAGAGGATGAGCAACAAGGAGGTCAATAAACGGACTCTGGAGAATTTTATCAAATCCGGGGCTCTCGATTCCCTTCCCGGCAGCCGCCGCCAGAAAGTGATGGTGGCGCCGGAGATGCTGGATCAGAAGAACAAGGAGAAGAAGCAGGGCATGGAAGGCCAGATGTCTCTCTTTGACTTTGTGGCAGAAGACGAAAAGAAGAATTTCCAGATCACATTTCCCGATGTGGAAGAATTTAAGAAGGAGGAGCTTCTGGCATTTGAGAAGGAGACTCTGGGGATCTATGTAAGCGGTCATCCCCTGGAGGAATATGAAGCCCTCTGGCGGTCCGGCATCACGGCGGTATCCTCGGATTTCGCAGTGGATGAGGAGACGGAACAGGCCAGGGTGGAGGATAATTCCAGAGCCACTATCGGAGGCATGATTACGGGAAAGGTGACCAAGATCACCAAGACCGGCCAGATGATGGCGTTTCTGACCATAGAGGATCTGGTGGGATCGGTGGAGGTCCTGGTATTTCCGAAGGATTATGAGAAGAACCGGGATATCCTGATCGAGGAATCCAAGGTATTTGTCACGGGAAGAGTATCTGTGGGGGACGATCCGGTGGGAAAGCTGATCTGCGAGAAGATCCTTCCTTTTGATCAGGTCCCCAGACAGTTATGGCTCCAGTTTGAGAACAAGGAAGTCTATGATACTCTGGCGGATACTGTCATGGACTGTCTGAGAGCATCAGAGGGAAGAGACCAGGTGGTGATCTGGCTTGCCAGGGAGAGGGCCAGGAAGATTCTTCCGGCCAGATGGAACGTAAGCTGTACGCCGGCCTTTTTGGAAGAGCTTACAGCAATTCTTGGTGAAAAAAATGTCAAGGTTGTGCAAAAAGGCTTGAAAGTCTGAGAAAAATGAATTAGAATAACCCTAGTACGAGGGGGTCGTATATTTTTAGAAACTCTTACAATTCAGGAGGTAAGAAGATGGCGAAGACAGTTAAGACAATAGGCGTATTAACCAGCGGAGGCGATGCACCGGGCATGAATGCGGCGATTCGTTCCGTGGTCCGCACGGCCATAGCAAAGGGGCTCAATGTAAAGGGGATCATGAGAGGCTATGCCGGACTTTTGCAGGAGGAGATTGTTGATATGGGACCCAGATCCGTGTCCGATATCATCAACCGAGGGGGAACGGTTCTCTATACTGCAAGATGTATGGAGTTTACAACAGAAGAGGGTCAGAAGCAGGGAGCCGAGATCTGCAAAAAGCACGGCATCGACGGCATGGTGGTCATCGGAGGAGACGGTTCCTTCAGAGGAGCAGGAAAGCTGTCGGCCCTGGGAGTGAATACCATCGGTGTTCCGGGAACCATTGACCTGGACATCGCATGTACAGACTATACCATCGGATTTGACACGGCAGTGAATACTGCCATGGAAGCTATAGATAAAGTGCGCGATACCTCCACATCTCATGAGCGATGCAGCATCATCGAGGTAATGGGACGGCACGCGGGATATATCGCTCTCTGGTGCGGTATCGCCAACGGAGCGGAGGACATCCTGATCCCGGAGAATTATGACGGCAATGAGCAGCAGCTGATCGACCGCATCATCGAGAACAGGAAAAAGGGCAAGAAACACTACATCATCATCAATGCAGAGGGTATCGGACACTCGGCCTCCATGGCCCGCAGGATCGAGGCGGCCACAGGGATCGAGACCAGGGCCACGATCCTGGGCCACATGCAGCGCGGCGGCACTCCTACCTGTAAGGACCGTGTCTACGCGTCCATTATGGGAGCCAAGGCAGTACAGCTTCTTGACGAAGGCAAGAGCAACCGGGTAGTGGCCTACAAGCATGGAGAATATGTGGATTATGATATCCAGGAAGCCCTGGCCATGACCAAGGATATTCCGGCAGATCAGTATGAGATCAGCAAGCTTCTGACCAGATAAAGGCTGTCTGAGAGCCGGGAAACACCAGAAGAGAATGTGTATGCCAAAGGAACGCGCCGCTGACGCGTTCTTTTGTAGTATGGCGGGAGCCTTAAGACAGGGCAGGAGGAGAATGAGATGGAAGAAAAGACGGTGCTCTGCGGAGCCAGCTCCTATGAACAGAAATATTATTTTAATCAGCAGTTCTCTGCTCTTCCCGAAAGCATCAGGCAGGAGCTTCAGATCATGTGTGTTCTCTACACCGAAGACGTGGGAGGCGTGCTGACCATGGAATTTGACAGAGACGGAAGCCTGGAGTTCCGGGTGGAGGCCCATGAAGGAGATTATCTCTTTGACGATATAGGAAGCGCCCTGAAGATCAAACAGTACCAGACGGAAAAGCGGGAACTTCTGGAATCCCTGGAACTGTTCTACCGCGTCTTTTTCCTGGGAAAGGAGATACCTGATTGAAGACATTAAAGATAGGAGATGTGGAGCTGGACTGCCCTCTGATCCTGGCGCCCATGGCCGGAGTAACTGACATGCCTTTCCGCCTTCTGTGCAGGGAACAGGGCTGTGGGGCGGCTTATACGGAGATGGTCAGCGCCAAGGCTATCCTCTACAAAAACAGAAATACAGGACCTCTCATGGAGACAGGGAAGGAAGAAGGGCCGGTGGCGCTTCAGCTTTTTGGGGCAGACCCGGAGATCCTCTCCGATATAGCGGCTCAGGTGGAGAGCGGGCCTTATGCCTGGATCGACATCAATATGGGCTGTCCGGTTCCCAAGGTAGTGAACAATCATGAGGGCTCCGCGCTGATGAAGGATCCCCGGCTCATCGAAGAGATCCTTACAGCCATGGTGAAAAAGCTGAAGAAGCCGGTGACCGTGAAGATCCGAAAAGGGTTTGATGAGTCCTGTATCAATGCGGTTGAGATCGCCAGGATCGCCGAGAGCTGCAAAGCGGCGGCCGTTGCCGTCCACGGAAGGACCAGGGAACAGTTTTATTCCGGAAAAGCCGACTGGGATATTATCCGTCAGGTGAAGGAAGCGGTGAAGATTCCGGTCATCGGCAACGGGGATATCTTTGAGCCTGAGGACGCGGCTAGGATGCTGGAAGAGACGGGATGCGACGGAGTGATGATCGCCAGGGGAGCCAGGGGAAATCCATGGATCTTTAAGAGAAGCCTTCATTATCTTAAAACAGGAGAAGTGCTTCCTCCGCCCACGATCCGGGAGATCAGGGAAGAGATGGTGCGCCACATCAGACTTCAGACAGAATACAAGGGAACCCATGTGGGGATTCGGGAGATGCGCAAGCATGTGTCATGGTATACCGCAGGGCTTCCCCATTCGTCGGTTCTGCGCAGCAGGATCAATCAGGCGGAGACCTGTGAGGAGGTGTTCCGGCTGATCGAAGGCATCGGCGGCTGTTCTTGACAAGATGAAAGGTTTGGGATATAATACCTTGAACATGAGGAACGGCTTATTGATTTCATGAAATTTATGGAAATAATAACGGGAGGTTTATGTAAATTATGGAAGAGAAGAATATTTTGACTTATGCAGGGCTGAAAGAGGCTGAGGATGAGCTTCACAACCTGAAGGTAGTGAAGAGGAAGGAAGTGGCTCAGAAGATCAAGGAAGCCCGGGAACAGGGAGATCTGTCAGAGAATGCAGAGTATGATGCTGCCAAGGACGAACAGAGAGACATCGAACTCCGGATCGAGAAGCTGGAGAAGCTTCTGAAGAACGTGGAAGTAGTGGTGGAAGAAGAGATCGACCTGGAAAAGATCAACATCGGCTGCAAGGTGAAAGTATATGAGATCGATGAAGACGAGGAGATGGAGTTCCGTATCGTAGGATCCACCGAGGCCAACAGTCTTCAGAATAAGATATCCAATGAATCTCCCGTAGGCAAGGCATTGCTTGGCAAGAAAGTGGGGGATGTGGTAGATGTGGAGACACAGATAGGTGTCATCCAGTATAAGGTACTGGATATCCAGAGAGTATCATAATTTGACAATATCGGAAAAAAGGAGTGGAGAACGTGGCAGAACAGCAGAATCAGGGCAGGGCCCAGACCCAGGAGGATATTAATCACCTTCTTAAGGTGCGCCGGGAGAAACTGGCACAGCTTAAGGAAGAGGGAAAGGATCCGTTTCAGATCACAAAATATGATGTGACGGTCCACAGCACGGATGTGAAAGAGGATTATGCCCGGTGGGAAGGAAAAGAAGTATCTCTGGCAGGAAGGATGATGTCCAAGCGGGTTATGGGAAAGGCTTCCTTCTGCAATGTCCAGGATCTGAAAGGGAATATCCAGTCTTATGTGGCCAGAGACAGTATCGGAGAGGAGTCCTACAGGGAGTTTAAGAAACTGGATATCGGAGATATCATCGGTCTGACCGGTACCGTGTTTACCACCATGACGGGGGAGATCTCTATTCACGCCACCTCCGTGACCCTGCTTTCCAAGAGCCTTCAGGTCCTTCCTGAAAAGTATCACGGACTGACTAATACGGATGTGCGGTATCGTCAGCGTTATACGGATCTGATCATGAATGAGGATGTGAAGAAGACCTTCGTCATGCGGTCCAGGATCATCAGCTGTATCAGACGGTATCTGGACGGTCTGGGATTTCTGGAGGTGGAGACGCCTATGCTGGTGAGCAATGCCGGAGGCGCCGCGGCGAGGCCTTTTGAGACTCACTATAATGCGCTGGATGAGGATGTGAAGCTTCGTATCTCCCTGGAGCTGTACTTAAAGAGGCTGATCGTAGGCGGCATGGAGCGGGTCTATGAGATCGGCCGTGTGTTCCGCAACGAGGGCCTGGACGCCAGGCATAACCCGGAGTTTACTCTCATGGAGCTGTATCAGGCATACACGGACTACTATGGCATGATGGACCTGACGGAGAACATGTTCCGCCACGTGGCGCAGGAGGTGTGCGGCACTACGGTGATCCCCTATGCCGAGGTGGAGATCGACCTTGGCAAGCCATTTGAGCGGCTGACCATGATCGATGCCATCAAAAAGTATACGGGGATCGACTTCGAGGAGATCAGGACCACAGAAGAGGCGAAGAAGCTGGCCGACGAGAAGGGAGTCCATTATGAAGACCGCCATGTCCGGGGAGATATCATCAATCTGTTTTTCGAGGAGTTTGTGGAGGAGCATCTGATCCAGCCTACTTTTATCATGGACCATCCGGTGGAGATCTCTCCCCTGACCAAGAGAAAGCCGGATAAACCGGAATTGGTGGAGCGGTTTGAGCTGTTTATCTATGCCAGAGAGATGTGCAACGCTTACTCGGAGCTCAACGATCCCATCGACCAGAGAGAGCGGTTTAAGGCTCAGGAGGCGGCCCTGGCAGCCGGGGACGAGGAGGCCAATACCACGGACGAGGACTTCATGAACGCT
>Ga0137306_102014_pt1 | contig 18276 bp, 18 predicted proteins | sample Inofroosms_March_FD_97187 | JGI IMG/M metagenome (GOLD analysis project Ga0137306, IMG submission 97187) | Mouse cecal microbial communities from Vienna, Austria - N-Acetylneuraminic and N-Acetylglucosamine D2O microcosms_March | ecosystem: Host-associated > Mammals > Digestive system > Large...
GTGGAACTGACCCCTCAGATGGCAGCCCAGGGGGAGACGGTTCTGGTGGACGCGGTCAGAGGCGAAGTGACATTGCAGCCTTCTCCGGAGCAGATACGGGAATTTCAGGAAAAAGTCCAAAAGCAGGAACAGGAGCGCGCCGTTCTGATGGAGCGCGCCGGATTTCCGGCCTGTACCAGAGATGGGAAAGAAGTTCTGGTGGCTGCCAATATCAGCAGTCCGGAAGAAATGGAGAAAATTTCCGAGTACGGCTGCCAGGGCGTCGGACTGTACCGGACAGAATTTTTCTTTATGGAATCTCAGGAACTTCCGTCGGAAGAGAAACAGTTTGAATCTTATAAATCTGTGGCAGAGCAGGCAAAAGGGGCTTTGTGCGTCATAAGAACGCTGGATATCGGCGGTGACAAGCACTGCGGCTGCCTGGACCTGCCAGAAGAAGAAAATCCTTTCCTGGGTTTCCGGGCAATCCGAATCTGCCTGCAGAACAAAGATATGTTTAAGGCTCAGCTTCGGGCTATTCTGAGAGCCGGCGCTTATGGGAAAGTTGGAATTATGCTTCCCATGGTGACCATGCTTTCGGAAATCACGGAAGCCAGAAAACTGCTGGAAGAAGCAAAAGAAGAACTGAGAGCAGCTCAGACTCCTTTTGATGAAAATGTTCCGCTGGGAATCATGGTGGAGACACCGGCCTCGGTGGTGATGGCGCCTGTATTTGCACGTCATGTGGATTTTTTCAGTATCGGTACCAATGATCTGGTGCAGTATACGCTGGCGGTGGACCGGGGAAATCAGACGGTAAATTATATTTATGATTACTTTAATCCGGCAGTGATACATTCCATTTATCAGGTGGTGAAAGCCGCCCACGAAGCCGGAATCTGGGTGGGTATGTGCGGTGAAATGGCGGGAGACCGTCTGGCCATGCCTTTCCTGACAGCAGCGGGCATGGATGAACTGAGTATGAGTGCGTCTCAGGCTCCGGCTGTAAAAGAACAGATTCGGAATCTGGATTCCGACCGGTGCAATCTGGAAGAACTGCTGTCATGTTCAGATACGGAGGAGGTTCGCGCTTATCTGGAAAAAATTGTGCAGTGAAATCTGGTCTGAAATGGCAGCGTGCCGGAAAAAAGCTGGGAAATATGGACAGGGAACCTGGTAAATAATATCAACATGGTAAAAAGTATCAAAATGATAAAAAGTATCAACAAATATCAATAAGTGGAACCTGCAGAGGGAAATCCTGCTGTCTGTAAAAGGATAAAACTGGCATGAATTTTGCTCTGTATAATAATATAATCGCTTTGCGATATATAAGGCATGGCACAAGGAGAAGGAGGAAATTGCTTTGAAAAAAATGATTAACAAACCGGATGACGTAGTAGAGGAAATGTTACAGGGGATTGTAGCAGCACACCCGGAATATGTAAAAAGAGTGGACGGATGTGACGTTCTGGTAAGAGCCGGCGGCTCTCAGGGGAAAGTAGCGCTGGTAAGCGGAGGCGGAAGCGGACATGAACCGGCACACGGCGGTTATGTTGGAAAAGGAATGCTTGACGCAGCAGTTGCAGGAGCTATGTTTACCTCACCTACACCGGATCAGGTATACGAAGCAATCAAAGCATGTAACGGCGGCAAAGGTGTTCTTCTGGTTATCAAGAATTATACCGGTGATGTAATGAACTTTGAGATGGCGGCAGACATGGCCGGCGACGAAGGCATTGAAGTGGAAAAAGTTGTGGTAAACGACGATGTTGCAGTGGAAAACAGCACATGGACCACCGGAAGAAGAGGTATTGCAGGTACGATTTTTGTACATAAGATTGCAGGCGCATGTGCAGAAGCAGGCGGAGATTTACAGACAGTAAAGGCAGTTGCAGAGAAGGTTATTGCAAATGTCCGCACCATGGGTATGGCAATTGCACCCTGTACCGTTCCCGCAGCAGGCAAACCGAGCTTTGAACTGGGCGAAAATGAAGTGGAAATCGGAATGGGAATTCATGGCGAGCCGGGAACCCACAGAGAAGAAATCCGCACGGTAAAAGAAACCACCGATACGCTGCTGGAGAAAATTTTTGCAGAAGACCTTTATCATGAAGGAGACGAAGTTGCTGTTATGGTAAACGGACTGGGCGGAACTCCGTTACAGGAATTATATCTCGCAAATCTGAGAGTATCGGAAGTGCTGGCAGATAAGAAGATTAAAGTTGCAAAAACACTGGTAGGCAACTTCATGACATCCATTGACATGGCAGGCTATTCCGTAACACTGCTGAAGCTGGATGACGAACTGAAGAAATATCTGGACGCTCCGGCAGATACACCGGCATTTGTTCAGGCATAAGATAACGAATAAGAAGAATACGCAAAGGGAAACAACTTCGTAAAGAAGCTGTTTCCCTTTGTTTCCTCTTGCTGTCCGGCAGAATTGATGTTATAGTAATCCCATATCGGGATTTCGGAGGAAAATAACATGAAGATTCTGTTAGCGGCCATCAATGCAAAATACATTCATTCCAACCTTGCGGTTTACAGTCTGAAATCCTTTGCGAAAGAATATGAAGAACACATCAGTCTTGCGGAATATACCATCAACCACCGGACAGATTATATTCTCCAGGAAATTTACAGGCAGAAACCGGATGTGCTGTGCTTTTCCTGCTATATCTGGAATTTTTCCTGTGTGCAGGAGCTGATTCCGGATTTGCACCGGCTGCTGCCGGACATGGCAATCTGGGCCGGAGGGCCGGAAGTTTCGTATGATGCAAAAGGATTCCTTTCGAAATATCCCATGGTTACCGGGGTTATGCGGGGCGAAGGGGAAGGAACTTTCCGGGAACTGTGCGGCTATTATCTGGGAAACGGGGCGTCTTCCCTGGAACAGATACCGGGGCTGATATTCCGAACGCCGGCGCACAGGCTGGAACAGACGCCGGAACGGGAGATTCTGCCCATGGATGAGCTTCCGTTCTGTTATGAACATCCGGAGGATTTTGAACACAGAATCATTTATTATGAGACCAGCAGGGGCTGCCCTTTTTCCTGCAGCTACTGCCTTTCTTCTGTGGAAAAAAAACTGCGGTTCCGTTCTTTTTCCCTTGTGAAGCAGGAACTGCAGTTTTTCCTGGATCATCAGGTACCCCAGGTGAAATTCGTGGACCGAACCTTTAACTGCAGCCATCGCCATGCCATGAACATCTGGCAGTATCTGAAAGACCACGACAACGGGAAGACGAATTTCCATTTTGAGATAGCTGCAGATTTGCTGACGGAAGAAGAACTGGAACTGATAGCTTCCATGCGGCCTGGACTGATTCAGCTTGAAATCGGAGTGCAGTCCACCCACGGGCCCACTCTCAGGGAAATCTGCCGAACCACGGATATGAACCGGCTGGAGCAGGCGGTCAGGGCCCTGGGGCAGGCCGGAAATATTCATCAGCACCTGGATTTGATTGCAGGACTGCCCGAAGAAGATTTCCGAACGTTCGGGGAATCTTTCTGTCAGGTATACCGGTGGAAACCTCAGCAGCTTCAGCTCGGATTTCTGAAAGTGCTGAAAGGCTCCCCTTTGGGGGAGAATCAGGAGAAATACGGACTACTTTACCGGGAACATCCGCCTTATGAAGTGCTGGCGACCAACTGGATTTCCTATGAAGAAATACTGGATTTGAAGTTGGTGGAAGAAATGCTGGAAGTGTATTACAACAGCGGCCAGTTTGAGATGACCATAAAGGTCCTGGAGCTGATTTGGGAAAATCCCATGGAACTCTATCTGGATTTGGGAAAGTTCTACGAACAGCGGGGCCTGCTGGCAGTCAGCCATTCTCGCATGAGGCGCTGTGAACTGCTGCTGGAATTTGCAGAGGAGCAGGATGGGGAACATGCAGAGCTTTATCAGGAAACCCTGATCTTTGATTTGTATTACCGGGAGAACTGCAAGACACGTCCCTGCTGGGCAAAAGAACGGCCGCTCTGCCGGGAGCTGACCCGGAAATACTGTAAAAAAGGCAAAATGTCCCATCTGGAGCCTTTCTGGTATGATATGGAAGTAATTCTGAAGAACCGAAGCCTTACTGCTTATCCGCCCAGAACGCCGGCAGGACAGCTCTGGCTGTTTTCCTACGAGGAGCGAAATCCTCTGAGCAGGCAGGCCGGAGTGAGGAAACTGCCGGAAGACGCGCTGTTAAAAAATACGGAGGAATTATGACGAAACGAACAAAAGAAATCCTGGCCCGGCTGGATGAGGCCTATGGCCGGGAATACCGCTGCTATCTGAACCATGACACGCCCTGGCAGCTTCTGATTGCGGTGATTATGAGCGCCCAGTGCACCGACGCCAGGGTAAATATTGTGACGGAAGAATTGTTCCGGAAATATGACACGCTGGAAAAATTTGCGGCAGCGGATATTGAAGAACTGGAACAGGATATCCATTCCATTGGTTTTTACCATAATAAGGCCAGAAATATTATTCTCTGCGCCCGGAAACTGGTGGAGGAATTTGACGGTCAGGTGCCGGAACGCCTGGAGGACCTCACTTCTCTGCCGGGAGTGGGCAGGAAAACCGCAAATGTAATCCGGGGCAATGTGTACCATGAACCCAGCGTGGTTGTGGATACCCATGTGAAACGGATTTCCAGGCGGCTGGGACTGACGAAAGAAGAAGATCCGGTGAAAGTGGAATATGATTTGATGAAAGCCCTTCCCAAAGACCACTGGATTTTATACAATATCCAGATTATTACCCTGGGAAGAAGTATCTGCACCGCCAGAAATCCCAAATGCAGCGAATGCTTTCTGAGTGATTTGTGCAGGGCAGATGACAAAAAGCGCTGACAGAGGGGAGGAAGGGGAGAATGCCCGAATGCTATGTGGTGGTGGATTTGGAGATGACCGGGCTGAGAGCCCGCACAGACCGAATCCTGGAGATTGGCGGAGTAAAAGTGGAAAAAGGGCGGGAGAACCGTACCTTTCACCGTATGGTGAATCCCCGCATGGAACTGCCGGAAGAAATCACGCTGCTGACAGGAATTACCGGTGAAATGGCCAGAGAGGGCTGTGAAACAGAAGAAGCGGTGAAAGCATTTCAGGAATTTGCAGAAGGGGCGCCTCTGGTGGGCCATAATATCCTCTTTGATTACAGCTTTCTGAAACAGCATATTGCAAATTCTGGCGGAACTTTTGAAAAAGAAGGCATTGATACATTGAAGCTGGCCCGGAAATTTCTGCCGGAAGCAGAGAAAAAAACACTGGATTATCTCTGTGAATTTCTTCAGATTCCCAGGAGCCGGAATCATCGGGCCCTGGAAGACGCTAAAGCTACGGCAGAATTGTTCCGATATTTACAGGAAAGGTTCGAAGCCCAGGAGCCGGAATCATTCCGGCCCCGGCCTTTGCTTTATAAAGTAAAAAAGCAGGGCCCGGCTTCTTCCAGGCAGAAAAAACATCTGGAAGAACTGGCCCGCTGGCATAATATCAAGCTGCAGGTGGAATTGGACAGCCTGACCAGAAATGAGGCCTCCAGAATCACAGACAGGATTCTGGCAGCTTATGGAAAGATTCCGGAATAGTATACGGTTATCCGGGAAGGGATTCACCGGAAGAAGCGGGAAGTTTCGGTGCAGCCATATGGTCAAGCATGGACAGAATGGGTTCTCTCATCAGAGAATTCAGGCAGGAGGCGCTGCGCTGCATGGTGCGGATACCCTCTGTATTTCCCGCCTGCTGATAAAGCTCGGCCAGGAGCTGGTAGGTGGCTTTCATATCGCTTCCCACAGACACGGCGAATGCCAGTACCGAGGTGGCTTCTTCCGGATGGGAAAGCTCCTGCAGACGATGGCCCCAGGAGTTCAGGGTCCGCACCAGCAGGGTAAAATTCTGGTCGTACTGAGTCAGCTGGGGCAAATTTGCGGCCCCGTAGTTTAATTTCAGCTCTGTGTTGCTGATACCGGTGAGATTCAGAATCTTTTCATCTTTCAGTTTCAGCACCTGTTCCTCGCACTGTTTCAGAAAATCATCCTGGAACCGGGCAAAGGGCAGGGCGACGCCGGTAAAATCCACATAGTTCAGGCTGGAAATGTCCTGCTTTCTGGTGGCGTTGGCAGCATTCTCGCGTTCCCAGAATGCAAGCTCCGGGTCGCCGTGGCTTGCTTTCCGGCGTTTCCAGGAAACTACAAGCATAAAGATTAAAGTCCATCCAAGGATAATCGGGAGTCCCATAATACGTCCTTTCTTTTTATTCAGGAAATAATTACAATATAAAAATGGAGGTGAACCTGATGTTGAATTTTAATAATCCGAAAACGAAAAAAACCTTTGCCGCAGTTGTCGCTCTGATTCTGGTGGCGTCTATGGTAATATCCGTATTTCTTTCTGCATTTGTATAATTGTTCACCTGTTCATAATATACAGAAAGAGCGGTATTATGTCAATGAAATTCGTGGTTTCGTACCTTGAAAAATTGCATTTTTGTGTGATAGAATGAGAAAGGTAGAAATTTAACGAAGCAGGATAGCAGGAGAATAGATTATGAAAAGAAATTGGAAAAAGTATCTTTCCGTTGCCGGTGCTGCTCTGGTGCTGACACTGGTTGCAGTCATTACGGTTCCGGTGGATGCGGAGACAAAAGAGACGGATACTATTCCTGGCCGTGTGTATTTTGGTGATATCGCTGTGGGCGGCATGACCCAGGAAGAAGCCAAAGCGGCGGTGGAAGAGTATGTGGATGAACTGAACAGTGAAACCGTTACCCTTCAGGCCGGTAAGAATACCGTGCAGGTACCTGTTTCCCAGATGGGGATTTCCTGGGGGAATCCGGATATCGTAACGGAAGCGGTATCTCTGGGCAAAAGCGGTAATCTGATTACCCGTTATAAGGCCATGAAGGATCTGGAAAATGAAGATAAGAAGTATGAACTGGCCTTTCAGGTAGACACACAGATGGTGGAAAAGGTTCTGGAAAATAATGCGGAACTGCTGAATACGGAAGCAGAAAACGCAGGCCTTACCAGGGAAAACAATTCCTTTACGGTGATTCCGGGAAGCCAGGGCGTTACTGTGAATGTGGAGGAATCTGTGAAAATTCTGGAGAAATATTTTTCTCTGGAGTGGAAAGGGGAATCCGGAAGCGTTGAGATTGCAGCGGACGTGGTGGACCCGAAGGGAACCGAGGAGGAACTTGGCAAGGTAAAAGACCTGTTGGGCGGCTTCAGCACTTCTTATGCAAGTTCCGGTGCGGGACGTTCCAAAAATGTGGAAAACGGAGCTTCCAGGATTAACGGTTCCGTGATTTATCCGGGAGACAGCTTCTCCGTATATGAGGCGGTGAGCCCCTTTGATGCGGAAAACGGATATGAACTGGCAGGTTCCTATGAGAATGGAACCACAGTGGAAACATATGGCGGCGGTATCTGTCAGGTATCCACCACCCTGTACAATGCGGTAATCCGTGCAGAGCTGGAAGTGACCGAGCGGTTCAATCATTCCATGATTGTAAGTTATGTGGACCCTTCTGCTGACGCGGCTATTGCAGGAACATACAAGGATTTAAAATTTGTCAATAATACAAAAGCCCCCATTTATATTGAGGGTTATACCTCCGGAAGGTCCATTTATTTTAATATTTTCGGAGAGGAAACCAGAGATCCCGGCCGGGAAATCAGTTTTGTCAGCGAAACATTGTCCACTACAGAGCCGGGAACCCAGTATCAGGCGGCTCCGGGACAGCCCATCGGTTACATGAGCCAGACCCAGTCTTCCCATACCGGATATACGGCTCAGTTGTGGAAAGTTGTCACAGTAAACGGTGTGGAACAGAGCAGGGAGATTTTTAATAAGAGTACTTATAAGGCTTCTCCCAGAATTGTGGCAGTGGGAACAGCTTCCGCCAGTCCTGACGCGGTAAATGCCATGAACGCAGCCATTGGTTCTCAGGATGAAGGGGCTATCAATGCAGCAGCGGCTCAGTGGAATGATGCGGCAGTGGCAGCCCAGCAGCAGGCTGAGGCAGATGCAGCGGCGGCAGCGGCGGCTCAGCAGCAACAGCAGGAGCAGGAAAAAGACAAAGATAAAGATAAGGATAAAGACAAAGATAAGGATAAAGACAAGGATAAGGACAAAGATAAAGAAAAAAATGACGATGACGGCGGAGACGACGGAGATGATGATACCGGGGACGACGAAGAATAATCGAAGATAGCATAGTGAACGATAAGGCTGTTTCAGTAGTGAGACAGCCTTATCGTGGTCAGAAGGGTTGAGGACATGAAGGCAGGAAAAATTCCGGAAAGCGTATTGAAACGTTCCGTACTGAAACAAATCCATACAAAGCGAAAAGAAGTTGTGCTGGGAGCCGGCGTAGGAGAAGACTGCGCCGCAGTGAAACTGGAAGAAGACGAGGTCTTTGTAATTTCCACAGATCCCATAACGGGGACTACCACAGATATCGGAAATCTGGCCATTCATATTACCATGAATGATCTGGCGTCAGCGGGGGCTGAGCCTGTGGGCGTAATGCTCACTATTCTTCTGCCGGAGGAATCGGAAGAAGGGGAGTTGAAAAAGATTATGGGCCAGATGGAAGTTGTCTGTGCTCAGGCCGGGGTGCAGATTATGGGCGGACATACGGAAGTCACCAGAGCTGTCAGACAGCCGCTGGTAAACGTCTGCGGCGTGGGAAAAGCAAAAAACGGAAAGCTGGTGTCTACATCAGGAGCCCGGCCGGGCGATGACATTCTGGTCAGCAAATGGATTGGCCTGGAGGGAACTTCTGTCATTGCAAAGGAAAAGGAGCGGGAGCTTCTGACCCGCTACCCGGCAGAACTGGTGAAAACAGCCCAGGAATTCGACAGGTATCTGTCGGTGCTGCCGGAGGCCGCCGCGGCCATGAAGTCCGGCGTCAGCGCCATGCATGACGTGACAGAGGGAGGGATTTTCGGCGCCCTCTGGGAACTGGCGGAAAGCTCCGGCGTCGGACTGGAAGTAGATTTGAAAAAAATACCTGTAAAGCAGGAAACCATAGAAATCTGTGAATTTTTCAATATAAATCCCTATGAGCTGATTTCCAGCGGATGTATGCTGATGGCGTCGCCGGACGGAAATACGCTGGTGAGAGAACTGGAAAAACGGGGAATCCACGGGGCGGTGATTGGTAAGGCGGTATCCGGCAACGACCGTATTCTGCTGAATGAAGAAGAAAAAAGATTTCTGGAGCCGCCCAAAACCGACGAGCTCTACAAAGTGGTATAGGAAGGATGGAGGTATGGAGATGAGAGAGAAAATTTTAACCTTTATAGAAAAAAACAGCAGAGTAGATTTGAAAGAGCTGGCCATTATGCTGGGGGTGGATGAAACAGTTGTGGCAAATGAAATGGCGGCCATGGAGGAGGAGCGGATTATCTGCGGATACCACACCCTGATTGACTGGGAGAAAACCAGTATTGAGAAAGTAAACGCCCTGATAGAGGTGCGGGTAACGCCCCAGAGAGGGAGAGGATTCGACAGCATTGCCGAGCGGGTGTATAACTATCCGGAAGTGAATGCGGTATATCTGATTTCCGGCGGCTATGATTTGCTGGTAACGCTGGAAGGGAAAACATTGCGGGAGGTGGCTCAGTTTGTGTCCGACAAACTTTCTCCGCTGGATTCTGTGCTGAGTACCAAGACGAATTTTATTTTGAAGAAATACAAAGACCATGGTACCGTGATTGCAAAACCCAGGGAAGATGAAAGGATGTTGGTGAGCTAATGAGAAATCCCTTATCAGAACGCATTGTGGGAATTCCCTTTTCCGGAATCCGGAAATTTTTCGATATTGCGGCGGAGATGAAAGACGTGATTTCTCTGGGGGTGGGAGAACCGGATTTTGACACGCCCTGGCATATTCGGGATGAAGGAATTTATTCCCTGGAAAAAGGGCAGACGTCTTATACTTCCAATGCGGGATTAAAAGAACTGAAGATGGAAATTGCAAAATATCTGGAGCGGAGGTTCCAGGTATCTTACGATTATAATACGGAAATGATGATTACGGTGGGCGGCAGCGAGGCCATAGACATTGCCATGCGCGCCATGCTGGATCCCGGAGATGAGGTTCTGGTGCCTCAGCCCAGTTATGTTTCCTACGGGCCCTGCGCAGAACTGGCCAACGGAGTTCCGGTGATTATCAATTTAAAAGAGGAACATGATTTCCGGCTCACAGCCCAGGAACTGGAGGACGCCATTACGCCGAGAACAAAGCTGCTGGTGCTGCCTTTTCCAAACAATCCTACGGGAGCCGTCATGGAGAGGAAGGATTTGGAAGCCATTGCGGAAGTGATTAAAAAGCATGATATTTTCGTACTGAGCGATGAGATTTACGGAGAACTCACTTATCTGGAGGGACGGGATCATGTGACCATTGCCTCCCTGCCAGGTATGCGGGAACGCACCGTGCTGATTAACGGATTTTCCAAAGCCTATGCCATGACGGGCTGGCGTCTGGGGTATGCCTGCGCTCCCGGAATCATACTGGAACAGATGCTGAAAATCCACCAGTACGCCATTATGTGCGCCCCCACCACCAGCCAGTATGCGGCTGTGGACGCTGTGCGGAACGGAGACGAGGATGTGGCGGCCATGCGGGAAGAATACAATGGAAGGCGCCGGTATCTTATGCACAGGTTCCGGGAAATGGGACTGAAATGTTTTGAGCCTTACGGAGCCTTTTATGCCTTCCCCTGTATTCAGGAATTCGGCATGACCTCCGAAGAATTTGCCACCCGAATGCTGCAGGAAGAAAAGGTGGTGGTGGTGCCGGGAACTGCTTTTGGAGACTGCGGAGAAGGATTTTTGCGGATTTCCTACGCCTACTCTCTGGATAGCCTGAAGGAAGCGCTGGACCGGATGGAGTCCTTTATCCGGAAGCTGCGGGAAAGGAATTCCTGATGGCCGGGCTGAATCTTGTCCTTTATGAGCCTGAAATTCCGGCCAATACGGGAAACATCGGCCGTACCTGCGCGGCTACGGGAACCAGGCTCCACCTGATTGAACCGCTGGGATTTCAGCTTACGGAAAAGGCCCTCCGGCGGGCGGGCATGGATTACTGGAAAGAACTGGATGTGACCCGGTATATCAACTGGCAGGATTTTCTTGTAAAGAATCCGGGAGTCAGAATTTATATGGCCACCACAAAAAGCCGTCAGATTTATACGGAGGTTCATTATGAGCCGGACTGCTACATTATGTTCGGGAAAGAGAGCGCCGGAATTCCGGAAGAGATTCTGAAGGAATATCAGGAGACCTGCGTGCGGATTCCCATGCTGAGAGATACCCGTTCCCTGAATCTATCCAATTCCGCGGCAATTATCCTGTATGAAGCATTGCGGCAGAATCAGTTTGCTCATCTGAAACTGCAGGGAGAACTTCACCGGCTGAACTGGGAGGACTGACCCATGAATTTTATAGAAGCCAGAAAATTAGTATATGAATATATCAGGCGTGACGAGGACGACAATGTGGAGGGGATTCTCACAGCCCTGGACGGTGTGAATCTGGACATAAAACAGGGAGAATTTGTGGCTGTTCTGGGCCATAACGGCTCCGGCAAGTCCACTTTGGCCAAACATCTGAACGTGTTGCTGCAGGCCGGAGAGGGAACCCTCCGGATTGACGGAAAGGACGCACGGGATCAGCAGTATCTGTGGGAAATCCGCAAGATTGCCGGGATGGTATTTCAGAATCCTGATAATCAGATGGTGGCCAGTGTGGTGGAGGAAGACGTGGCTTTCGGGCCGGAGAATCTGGGGGTTCCTTCCGGAGAAATTCACAGCCGGGTGGAAAACAGCCTGAAGTCCACCGGAATGCTTTCCTGGCGGAAACATTCTCCCAACAAACTTTCCGGCGGCCAGAAACAGAGGGTGGCCATTGCGGGAGTCATGGCCATGGAGCCCAAATGTATTGTGCTGGATGAGCCCACCGCCATGCTGGATCCAAATGGGAGAAAAGAAGTGCTGGATGCGGTGGAAAGGCTGAACCGGGAAAAGGGCATGACGGTAATTCTGATTACCCATTACATGGAAGAAGTAATCCGCGCCCACAAAGTATATGTGATGGATCATGGAAAAGTGGTTATGCAGGGCTCGCCCCGTGAAATTTTTTCCAAGGTGGATACTTTGAAATCATATGGCCTGGATGTGCCCCAGATTACCCTGCTGGCACATGAGCTGCGAAAAGCGGGGGTGATGATACCTGAAGGGATTCTCACAGGACAGGAGCTGGTGGAAGCATTATGTCAATTATATTAGATAAAGTCAATTATGTATACGGTGAGAAAACCGCATATGAAACGCAGGCCTTAAAAGATATTAATCTGAAAATCCAGGACGGGGAATTTATCGGATTAATCGGCCATACCGGCTCCGGGAAATCCACGCTGATTCAGCATCTGAACGGGTTGCTGCGGGCTTCTTCCGGCGGGATTTACTACAATGGCCGGGACATTTACGAGGAAGATTATGACAGAAAGGAACTGCGGGGCAAGGCAGGTCTTGTTTTCCAGTATCCGGAGCATCAGCTTTTTGAGAGTACGGTGTTTGCGGACGTGTGTTTCGGCCCGAAAAATATGGGTCTGACTTCCAGAGAAGCTGAACTTCGGGCCTTCACTGCATTGCGCAGTGCGGGGGTGCCGGAGGAATACTGGTACCGTTCTCCCTTTGAACTTTCGGGAGGCCAGAAACGCCGGGCAGCCATTGCCGGAGTCCTTGCCATGAAACCGGAGGTGCTGATTCTGGACGAACCCACAGCGGGACTGGATCCCAGGGGCCGGGATGAGATTCTGAATCAGGTGGCAGCCATGCACCGGGATTTGAAAATGACCGTGATTCTGGTGTCCCACAGCATGGAAGATGTGGCGAATTATGTAAACCGCATGATTGTGATGAATCGGGGAAGTATTCTGTTTGACGGTACCCCTCAGGAAGTGTTCCGCCATTACCGGGAACTGGAGGCGGTGGGCCTTGGAGCTCCTCAGGTCACATATCTTATGCATGAACTGCAGGAACGGGGGTTTCCGGTCAATGTGGACGCCATTACCATTCAGGAAGCGAAGGATTCCATTTTGCAGGTTCTGGCCGGGCGGCAGCAGGGAACAGCAGGGAAGATAGCGGAGAAGATGATAAGGGGGACACAATAAGATTTGAACTGAGATTCCAGGAAAATATTCTGAAAAGATTATGAGAAAAAGATTATGAGAAAAAGATTATGATAAGAGATATTACCATCGGACAATATTATCCTTCCAATTCCGTTCTGCACAGCCTGGACCCCAGAGTAAAACTGATGGGAACGCTGGTATATGTGCTTTCCCTGTTCCTGTTTCGAGGGCCGGCGGGACTTGCGGCGGTTACCCTGGGTCTGATTGCTCTGATTAAGCTGTCCCATGTGCCCTTCCGGTACATGGTAAAAGGCCTGAAAGCCATTGCAGTGATTCTGATTATGACAGCAATGTTCAATCTGTTTCTGACGCCGGGGGAACCCCTTGTGTCCTTCTGGATATTCCGTATTACGGAGGAAGGGCTGACAAGCGCCGGATTTATGGCAGTCCGCCTGACTTTTCTGATTCTGGGCAGTTCCGTGCTGACACTGACCACCACGCCCAATCAGCTCACGGACGGACTGGAAAAGGCTCTGAGGCCTTTGAATAAAGTCCGGATTCCCGTACATGAAATTGCCATGATTATGTCTATCGCTCTGCGGTTTATTCCCATTTTAATTGAGGAAACAGATAAGATTATGAAAGCTCAGCTTGCCAGAGGGGCGGACTTTGAAAGGGGGAATCTGATTCGGAGAGTAAAGGCTATGGTGCCTCTTCTGGTACCTTTGTTTATTTCCGCTTTCCGGCGGGCCAATGATCTTGCACTGGCCATGGAAGCCCGCTGTTACCGGGGCGGAGCAGGACGGACGAAAATGAATCCGCTGAAATATACGGGCAGGGACGGCGCTGCTTATCTGGTGATGGCGGGATATTTCACAGGTGTCCTGCTGCTGAGGATATTGCTATAAAAATTTTAGAATCGGAAGCGGGTTTTACCCGGCAGGAGAAGTATTGTGAAACGAATCAAACTTGTGGTTGCCTACGATGGCACAGCTTACTGCGGCTGGCAGATACAGCCCGGTGTAATTACCATAGAAGAAGTGCTGAACCGCACCCTGTCAGAGCTCCTTGGAGAGGACATTCAGGTGACCGGAGCCAGCCGGACGGATTCCGGCGTGCACTCTCTGGGAAATGTGGCGGTATTTGACACCGGGACCAGAATTCCTCCGGATAAAATCTGTTTTGCCCTGAACCAGAGGCTGCCGGAGGACATTGTGGTACAAAGCTCCTGTCAGGTGGCAGAGGATTTCCATCCCCGCCGGTGCTACAGTGAAAAGACTTACGAATATAAAATATTAAACCGGAGAATCCCGGTGCCTACCCTGCGGCGGGATACTTATTTTTATTATCGTAATCTGGATGTGAGGAAAATGCAGCAGGCTGCGGATTCCCTGGTGGGCGAGCATGATTTCAGGAGCTTCTGTTCCGCAAAAACAGAGATGGAGAATACCGTGCGGCGGATTTTGTCCTGTCAGGTGGAAAAATCGCCGGAGGATATCATTACCATCCGGGTAACGGGAACAGGATTCCTCTATAATATGGTAAGAATTATTGCAGGTACGCTGATTTCCGTGGGAGTTGGAGAACTGCTGCCGGAAGCCATACCGAAAATACTGGAGCGGAAAGACCGGAGCGGGGCGGGGCCCACGGCTCCGGCTCATGGGCTTACCATGCTGGGTATTGTGTATAAAAGCGATATTTCAGAAGAAAATGAAGAAGAAAATAAGGAAAAAATGAAGAAGAAAATAAAAAAAGATATTGAAATTTGAAATATATGCAGATATAATTTTTGTAATTGTGTAACGTCCGCTGTATAAATTGATTCAGCAAAAATGCCAGCAGGTAATTGCGAAACTCAATAATTATACAAATTTCATATGCAATTTGAATGCAAATATTTTCTCATACAAAAGATGGAGAAATGTATTTCGGCCTTTTTGTATGATGAAAATATTTCATGGAAAGTGCAGAAATTGTACATGAAATTTTGATAATTTAATTGTTTCGCAATTGTCTGTAAAAAAGGCCAAAAGAGAAAGGAGCGTAAATATCATGCTGAAAAAAATGGATAAGATGAAGATAAAGGAAAGGCTGCAGTATGGATACAGTATGGTAATCGGTCTGATGGTCATTATCACAGTCTGCGCCATTGTGGGGCTTTTCCTTGTGCAGGGAAAAATGAATTCTTATATTAATAGAGACCAGGCCGCCGATACTGCTGTGAAAAACTGCAGAATTGAGACAAATACTTCTGCAAGATATATTCGGGAAATGGCATTAAGCGATGATCCGGAATTGTTTAAGGAATACAAAGGAAATGTGCAGGAAGGAATGGCAGCGATTGAAGAGGCGCTGAAGGACCTGAAAGCATCAGACGCTATTCACAGCCAGTTAAATCAGGAGTATGAGGACGCCATTCACAGCTGGATGGAAATGGGCGACCGTATTATAGGAGAGCTGGAGTCGGGAAACAAAGAAGAAGGAATCAGACTGATTGTATCAGAATGTACCCCCATGCTCCGGGAGGCGGTGGAAATTGCGAAAGAGATTGATGCCGCCACCAATCTGCAGAAAGAAGCATCCATAAGCACAGTCAAAGGAACAATTGTGTTGGTTATTGTGATTATGGTGCTGATTCTGGGCCTTGCTGTTTTTACAGCCATGAAAGTGGGAAATCGGATTGTGGATACCATTGTGGTGCCTCTGAAAGAAATTGAAGGAGCAGCCATTGATCTGTCCAGAGGAAATCTTCACACGGAAATTACATACAGAAATGATGATGAAATCGGTAAACTGGCCCATGCTCTGAGAAGTTCAATCGGAAGGCTCTGGGATTATGTGGAGGATATTGACCGGGCCATGAAAGAATTTTCCCAGGGAAATTTTGACGTACAGGCCAATGTGGAGTATCGTGGGGATTTTATGGGAATTGAAGATTCCTTTATGCATTTTGAGAAAAATATGGCGGATATGGTGAAAAACGTCCAGTCCGTGGCAAATCAGGTGACAAAGGCTTCCGAGAGAATTTCCGTAAATTCCACAGACCTGGCAGAAGGCGCCTCCGAGCAGGCGGGCGTTACCCAGGAACTTTCGGCTACGATTGAAAATGTTTCCGGCCAGATTGACCGAAATGCAAAGGAAGCTATTGATATCAGCAGGGAAGTCCAGCGGGTGGGACAGGATCTGGAATACAGCAATGGAAAGATGCAGGAAATGGTGGAATCCATGAACCGGATTGGAGAGTCTTCCAGTGAAATCAGTAAAATTATTGCCACAATCAATGAGATTGCAAGCCAGACCAATCTGCTGGCTTTGAATGCTTCCATTGAAGCGGCGCGGGCAGGAGAAGCGGGAAAAGGATTTGCGGTGGTTGCAGATCAGGTATCTCTTCTTGCAGCTCAGAGTGCGGAGGCGGCTACCGAATCTACGACATTGATTGAAGAATCTGTGCGGGCGGTAAAGAGCGGAATGGATACTGCCAATGAGACGGCGGAACAGCTTCAGCATGTGGTACAGGGAGCAAGAACCATTATCCGAAAAGTAAATCTGATTGCGGAGGCGTCGAAGGAACAGGCCAGCGCAGTGGAACAGATTAACCATGGCGTGGACCAGATTAACAACGTAGTACAGACCAATTCGGAGACTTCCGAAGAATGTGCCGCATCCAGTCAGGAGATGACCGCTCAGGCAGAATCTCTGCGGGATCTGATTCGGAAGTTTAAGGTAGGGAAATTTTAGACAGCAGTTCAGCCATAGCCTGTTTCTGTGTGAATCATGCTCGCATGAATGAGCACAGGACACAGGCTATGAGCGGAGCGCCCCCTAAGCCTCAGACAGGAGCTGCGTCAGCAGCGGATAGCCTGCGTTGCAGGCGGTCTGAGGATTGTTAAAAGGGGCGTGGGCTGAACTGTTGTTGCTGTTCACACGGCACCGTGCACCACGCTGCACGGTGTCCGGCCAGAGAAGTAGTGGCTGCCGGGCATCCGGCCCCTCACCGAAGGTGACTTTAAATGGCCGGATGCCGTTACCGGAACACCCGTAGGGTGTAAACAGTAATGAACTGTTACAGTTTCAGAATAGAAATTCCAAAAAAGGAATTGACACCGGAAAATCTCTGTAATATAATAGAGCAGTATGGCAAGTGAGAAATGCAAGCCTTTCTCCGGCGAAGCGTTTTGGCTTTGATGTACAAAGAAAAATGTAAATGGTGTGAAAAGGATAGTTCGGATGAATTTCTTACTATTTTCTGGACGGCATCCGGATATCAGAGTAACATTGTAAAATTCCAGGAGGTAACATTCGATGAAAACTTTTATGGCCAGCCCGGCAACAATTGAAAGAAAATGGTACGTAGTTGATGCTGAAGGAAAGACACTGGGACGTTTGGCATCAGAAGTAGCAAGAGTATTAAGGGGTAAACACAAACCCATCTTTACTCCTCATATGGACACCGGGGACTATGTAATCGTTGTCAATGCGGACAAGGTGAAAGTAACCGGCAGGAAATTAGCCCAGAAGATTTATTACCATCACTCCGAATATGTGGGCGGAATGAAAGAGACCACATTAAAAGAGATGTTAGCAGACAAACCGGAAAGAGTCATCGAACTTGCTGTGAAGGGAATGCTTCCGAAAGGACCTTTGGGAAGACAGATGTATAAGAAATTATTCGTCTATGCAGGACCGGAACACAAACATCAGGCTCAGAAACCAGAAGCATTAACATTTTAATCAGGAGGTAGAAAAAGATGGCTGATACAAAGTATTACGGAACAGGAAGAAGAAAAAAATCAATTGCCAGAGTATACCTGGTACCGGGAACTGGCAAGGTTACGATTAATAAAAGAGATATTGACGATTATCTGGGTCTGGAGACTCTGAAGGTTATCGTGCGCCAGCCGCTGGTGGCAACAGATACCGTTGATAAATTTGACGTTAAGGTAAATGTAAAGGGCGGCGGATATACCGGCCAGGCAGGTGCCATTCGTCACGGTATTTCCAGAGCGCTTCTGCAGGCAGACGCAGACTACAGACCGGTTCTGAAATCAGCAGGATTTCTCACACGTGATCCGAGAATGAAGGAGAGAAAGAAATACGGTCTCAAAGCAGCACGCCGTGCTCCGCAGTTCAGCAAGCGATAATTCCAAACA
>Ga0137306_102015_pt1 | contig 18275 bp, 12 predicted proteins | sample Inofroosms_March_FD_97187 | JGI IMG/M metagenome (GOLD analysis project Ga0137306, IMG submission 97187) | Mouse cecal microbial communities from Vienna, Austria - N-Acetylneuraminic and N-Acetylglucosamine D2O microcosms_March | ecosystem: Host-associated > Mammals > Digestive system > Large...
ATGGAAATAGCCGGAGACAGGCCTTCTATACTCTCCACATCCGGTTTCTCCATCTGTCCCAGAAACTGTCTGGCATAAGAAGAAAGCGACTCCATATATCTTCTCTGCCCTTCCGCATAAATCGTATCAAACGCAAGAGAAGACTTGCCGGAACCGCTCAACCCCGTCATGACAACCAGTTCATTCCGCGGTATCTCCAGATCGATATTCTTCAGATTATGCTCGTTGGCGCCGCGGATTCTGATAAATTTTCTTTGTTCTTTTCTCATCTATATTCACTCCTGTAGTTGATTCTCTGTAGATTTTTCCCTGATTATAACATACTCATCCGACAAAATGCAACCAGATACGAACATTTGTTCATTTTTTTGAGAGCAGCTGCTGCCATAAATTGTAACAGGAAAGCCAAAGGCTGGACTGTTACCATAAATTTTATGGTTGTATGCCCTGCGATTGACATCGGTGCTTTCCATTTGCTAAAATACCTCTGAATATACGAACCATAACAGAAAGGAATGATATAAATGCCCAGATTAAATGAAAATTATCTCAATCTGAAAGAAAGCTACCTGTTCTCTGAGATCGCTCACAGAACGGCAGCCTATGTGGAAAAAAACCCTCAAAAGGGTGCGCAGATCATCCGTCTTGGTATAGGAGATGTCACAAAACCGCTTGGAAAGACGGTCCTTCAGGCCCTTCATGACGGCGTGGATGCCATGGGAACCGCAGAAACATTCAAGGGCTATGGACCCGAACAGGGCTATGAAGCCACCAGAAACGCGATCGCGGCATATTATAAAAGAAACGGTGTAGACGTAGATCCGGGCGATATTTTCGTCTCAGACGGCGCCAAAAGCGATACCGGCAACATCACGGATCTGTTCGGACCCGGCAATGTGATCCTGATCCCTGATCCGGTCTATCCGGTCTATGTGGACACCAATATCATGTGCGGCAATCAGGTAACCTACATGGACGGCAACGCAGAGAATCAGTTTCTCCCGATGCCGGATCCTGACCGGCATGCGGATATTATCTATCTGTGTTCCCCCAATAATCCTACCGGAGCCTGCTATAATAAGGAACAGCTGCAAAAATGGGTGGACTATGCGCTGAAAAATGATGCCGTCATTCTGTTTGACTCTGCCTATGAAGCGTTTATCTGCGATCCCGAACTTCCGCGAAGCATCTACGCGATCGAGGGCGCGAAAAAATGTGCCGTTGAGTTCTGCTCCCTTTCCAAAACCGCGGGCTTCACCGGAACCCGCTGCGGCTATACCGTCGTGCCAAAAGAATTAGAATTTACCGCTTCCACCGGAGCACAGCTGTCTTTGAATGCCATGTGGAACCGCCGCCAGTGCACCAAATTCAACGGCACATCCTACATCGTACAAAAGGGCGCGGAAGTCGTATTTTCAGAAGCAGGGATCCGGGAATGCCAGGAAAATATTCAGTATTATAAGAAAAATGCGAAAATCATCGCCGATACCCTGACAAAACTTCAGATCCGTTTCTTTGGCGGCATCCATTCGCCTTATATCTGGTTTGAATGCCCGAACGGCATGGATTCCTGGAGTTGTTTCGACTACCTTCTCGAACAGATTCAGGTAGTCGGCACCCCCGGAGCCGGTTTCGGCGAAAACGGAAAGAATTACTTCCGTCTGACCGCTTTCGGGACTGCTGAAAACACCCTGGAAGCGATGAAACGTTTTGAAAAACTGTTTCAATAGTCAGACAGTCATCCCGGATTCCTTCCGCTCCATTCTCTGCCGGAACTGTTCATGGAAATCCTGTTCCCAGTCATAAGGAGTCATATAAAACCGTCTCAGGATCCCCATACTGATCTCTTTGATCTGTTGGGGGTCCTTTTTTACCTGTTCCCGAAGCCCCTTCAGGTACGCATGCCACACACCGATAAACTGCTCGTAACGCCCGGGATCCGCGACTCCCAGCCAACGCTTTATTTTTACTTTCGTTTTATTTTTTTTCGGACATTCGTGAACCTGCAGAAAATATTTAAAAGAATCCCCCTCATAAAACCGTCCCAGCGGAAACAGACGACACATGCCGGGACGAAACGCGTGAATACTGCAGCGTCCCTCTCTGTTCAAAAATACGCACGCCTCCTCCCCTTCTGTCATCCGGATATTGGGAAGAATCAGATGGTCAGCAATATTCAGTTCTATTCTGTCCTCCAGCAGTCTGTCAAAATCTGTCTTCAGCCCCCGACACAGGCAGAACATGTCAAACGGATCCAGCGTGATGGAACTTCCCATGCCTCTGCAGCAGGCAGAACATCCCTGACATCCTCCGCAGTCCGCTTTTACCAGATCATTTCCTGTATAAAATCTTCCGTCTGACACCTCTTTCATGTCAACATTCCGCTCCATAAGTCACTCCTTTCCCCCAAAGTTCTTCTGACCCATACGGATTTCATTCAGATTCGCCGCCAGTTCCTTTGGCGCATAATCAAAAAGATAATTTTTACTTCCCGGAAACTGTTCCACATATGCATCCCGAATCTCCTGATCCATCCGTTTTATCTCCTCCTGCAGTTCCCGCGCAGACATCATCATACAGCCCTGCCCGCGAATAATAATCTGCTCCAGCCCGTCAGAAGTCGCCACGGTAACCTGATACTTTTTCCCCATCTCATGGGCCGCCCGTTCAATATACTGGTCCGCAGTCTCTGCTTCCTTTGTATAAACCACATGAATATTATGATACTTTACCACTTCCTCCGGATGGCCTTCCACCCGGTATGCATCAAAGACCAGAATCAGGCGGCATCTGCGAAACCCCTGATAATTACACAATACATCCATCAGTTTGCCGCGGGCACTGTCAATGTTGATCTTCGCAAGTTCGCTTAATTCCTTCCATGCAAAAATCACATTGTATCCATCCACCAGCAGATATTCCGGCAGCTTCTCCTTCGGTTTATACACAGGCGCTTTTTTCCCGGCCGTATCCCCAAATACTTCGGTACGGACATGATCGCCGGCCTTTCGCTGCTTCGGCGCTCCAAATGTACGATTAAAAATCTCTTCCAGTTCTTTTTCTTCTTCCTGCGTCCCCGGCGACCGGTTCTCCCGGCGCTGCTTCGCCCGGCCAAAAGAGTCTTCTTCCCCACGCGGAACTCCTGTGAGAACACTGTCTAGATGCATATGTTTTTGCACTTCATACCAGGGGACGACTGTCCCTGCTCCATGATAGCAGAAAATGGAATCCGCAGAGTTCTCTATATCCGTCTCCGGCACATAATCGCTTTCAGCCAGAACTTCCTCTTCATTATGGCAGGGACCATAGCCTTCCAATACGCAGAACAAACGCCCCTTTCCTTTTGTGTAAGCTGTGACTTCCTGCTGATAATTTCTCATGGCGGATACCGGCGCCGTTCCTTTGAGAATCGACTGCCCGCCGTGAAGCTCCGGCAGTTCCAGTGTGCCGCACATTTTCTCCACATCCGACATGGCCCGTCCCACCATCTCCTGGGGCAGTTCCAGACGAAAGCTGTAATACGGCTCCAGCAGTACGCTTTGGGCCTGCATCAGTCCCTGCCGGACTGCCCGGTAAGTAGCCTGTCTGAAATCGCCGCCCTCCGTATGTTTTAAATGTGCTTTTCCCGAAACCAGCGTAATCTTCATATCCGTAATCTCTGCGCCCACAAGCACCCCTCTGTGCGCTTTCTCTTCCAGGTGCGTCATAATCAGACGCTGCCAGTTCCGGTCCAGAATATCTTCACTGCAGTCGGCTGCAAACTGCATCCCGCTTCCCGGCTCTCCCGGTTCCAGCAGAAGATGAACCTCCGCATAATGCCGAAGCGGCTCAAAATGCCCTACTCCTTCCACTCTGTCCGAGATTGTTTCCTTATAGACGATCTTTCCGGCCCCAAAATCCACAGATATATGGAACCGCTCCCGGATAACCGCTTTCAGAACTTCTGTCTGAACTTCCCCCATAAGCTGCGCCTGAATCTCCTGCAGTTCCTCTTCCCATCGAATATGCAGCTGCGGTTCCTCTTCCTCCAGAAGGCGGAGTTTTGCCAGCATCTGCCTTGCATCCGTATCTTCGGGAAGTTTAATCTGATAAGTCAGCACCGGCTCCAGTACAGGCAGTTCCGAATCTGCCTCCATTCCCATACCGGCGCCGGCGCGCGGCGCGGTCAATCCTGTCACGGCACAGATCATTCCTGCTTCCGCCTCTTTCACCGTCCCGTACTTCGCCCCGGAATAGATTCGGATCTGATTGACTTTTTCCTCCCGGCCGCTCTCCTCTTTTCCTCCTGGCAGAGACATTTTCACTTTCAGAACACCGCCTGTTACTTTCATCCAGGTCAGACGCTGTCCCTGATCATCCCGGCTGATCTTAAAGACTCTGGCGCCAAAAACATTTCCATACTGAGGGCAGTCCATATACTGTTTCATTCCCTGCAGCAGCTCGTCCGTCCCTGTTTCCTTCAATGCCGAACCGAAATAACAGGGAAAAATACTGCGTCCGGCAATCAGGCGGCAGAGTTCTTCATCGGTCACGGTTCCGTTCTTTAGATACTGTTCCAGCGTCTCTTCCTCACAGACAGCGACATTTTCCAGAAATGTCTCCGGACGCTGATCCTTCCCAAAATACACACACCGGTCATCCAGCCTGCTCTTCAGCTCTTCCAGCAGTTTTTCCCGGTCAGTCTCCGGCTGATCCATCTTGTTTACAAACAGAAACACCGGAATCCGATAACGTTTTAAAAGTTTCCACAACGTCTCTGTATGTCCCTGAACACCGTCCGTTCCGCTGATAATCAGCACCGCGTAATCCAGTATCTGCAAAGTCCGTTCCATTTCCGCGGAAAAATCCACGTGCCCCGGCGTATCCAGAAGCGTAAACTGTTTCTCCCCCAGAGCAAATACCGCCTGTTTGGAAAAGATTGTAATTCCTCTGGCCCGTTCCAGCTCGTGGTTGTCAAGAAATGTATCTTTGTCGTCTACTCTTCCCATCTTCCGAATGCTGCCGCTTGCATACAGAATATGCTCTGATAACGTCGTCTTTCCCGCATCTACATGAGCCAACAGGCCCGCACAAATATGTTTTACCGGCTTTTGACGCTGCTTTTCCTCAGCCTGTCCGCCCATAAAAATCCTCCTCCCGTGAAAATATACTTTATTCAGTATATCACAGGAGGAGGTCTTAGTCGAGATGCAGCCTCTGATCCGTTGCAGCTTATGTAACAGTTCAGCCTTCGGCTTCCCTGTCACGAAATATTTCCGTCTCCGCTTTTTTTCAAATCACTGCGGCTGCCGTTTTAATTTTCCTGATCGGCCGTGATTTCAATCCCCAGTTCCTGAAGCTGTACAGCGTCCACCCTGTCCGGTGCACTGGTCATCAGATCAGAAGCGTCTTTTACCTTCGGAAAAGCAATAACTTCCCGGATGCTGTCCGCTCCGGTCATCAGCATCATCAGACGGTCAAATCCATAGGCCAGCCCTGCATGAGGCGGAACTCCGTATTTGAACGCATCCAGCAGAAAGCCGAAACGTTCCTGTGCCTGTTCCTTTGTGAAACCAAGCACTTCAAACATCTTCTCCTGCACATCTGCCTGGAAGATACGGACCGAACCGCCGCCCAGTTCCGTACCGTTTAACACAATATCATATGCTTTCGCCCGCACCGCGCCCGGATCACTGTCCAGCCTGTCAAGATCTTCCTCCATAGGCATGGTAAACGGATGATGCATGGCCACAAAACGTCCCTGTTCTTCAGACCACTCCAGAAGCGGAAATTCTGTCACCCACAGAAAGTTAAACTGATTCTTATCAAAAAGCTCCAGATTTCCGGCAATCTCCAGACGCAGATTCCCCAGAACGTCCCAGACCACTTTATTCTTATCGGCAGCAAACAGCAAAAGGTCTCCCGGCTGTCCGTCCATCGCTTTCACAAGGGCTTTCATCTGCTCTTCTGTCATAAATTTTGCAAAGGAAGATTTGAAACTGCCGTCCGGCTGAATCGCCGCATAGGCCAGCCCTTTCGCGCCAAAGCCTTTGGCATATTCCACCAGCGCGTCAATCTTCTTTCTCGGCATCTGTCCCTGCCCTCTGGCATTGATGCCGCGCACACTGCCGCCGCTCTCCAGCGCACCGGTGAACACGCCGAAACCGCAGCCTTTCACGACCTCCGACACATCGGTCAGTTCCATCCCAAAACGGGTATCCGGCTTATCCGAGCCATAACGGTCCATCGCCTCCTGCCAGGTCATCCTCGGAATCGGAAGACTGATATCCAGACCAATGGCGTCCTTAAATACTTTCTGCAGCAGCCTTTCATTGACTGCGATTACATCATCCACATCCACAAACGACATTTCCATATCGATCTGGGTGAATTCCGGCTGCCTGTCCGCTCTCAGATCCTCGTCACGGAAACATTTTGCAATCTGAAAATACCGGTCATAACCGGAACACATCAAGAGCTGTTTGAACAGCTGAGGAGACTGCGGGAGTGCATAGAATTTCCCCTGATGCACCCGGCTGGGCACCAGATAATCTCTTGCTCCTTCCGGCGTACTCTTAATCAGAATCGGCGTTTCGATCTCCAGAAATCCCTCTTCTGCAAGAACCGCGCGCACTTTTGTAGCCACCTGACTTCGAAGCATCAGCTTACTCTGAATATCCGGCCTGCGAAGATCCAGAAAACGGTATTTCAGCCTCATTTCCTCTTTCGTCCTGGAATCTGCTTCAATCGGGAACGGCGGCGTCTGCGCTTCTGACAAAATGCGAAGTTTTTCTACCCGCATTTCGATTTTCCCTGTTGCCAGATGCTCATTGACCGCGCCCGACCGGGCTTCCACCTTTCCGGTCGCCGCCACTACAAATTCACTCCGAAGCTTCTCCGCTTTTGCAAAATCTTCTGCTCCGCAGTCTGCCTCCTCAAAGATCAGCTGCAGGATCCCGGAACGATCCCGCAGGTCTACAAAAATGATACCGCCTTTGTTTCTGCTTTTCTGCACCCATCCCATGACGGTAACCGTTTTTCCGATATCCTCAGTTCCAAACTCCGCACACCGTCCGGTCCTGTGCAGTCCTTTCATCGATTCTGCCATCTTCTATTCATCCTCTTTTCTGTCTGTTCCTGTTTTTACTCCCGCGGGCATGGGCCAGGCAATTCCCTGCAGACATCCGGCGACTGCCGCGAGGATCCAAATCCCCCCTCTGCTCTGCAGACCTGATGCCCCGTTGCCTTCAGCGGGATCTTTGATTATGTCATATACAAAGTACATGCCATATACTTCATAATGCACTCTTACCGACTGAAAAACTCCCGAAATTCCGTATAGCCTTCCTTCATCAACTGTTCTTTCTGAAATTTTTTGTTCTTATTCATCAGCGTCACCAGCACCTGTGTCCCGTTTTCCCGTTCCGCCTTTGCCTCTTTGAGAACCTGGCAGAGTTTTTCCGCAGGCATTTTCTTCTCGATCAGGTAAGCTTTCTTTGCAGACGCTCCCGGAATCTCAAAGCCCTGCTCCATGAGAATCGTAATGATCCGCTCAAAGCCGATAGAGAATCCGCAGGCCGGCACATCTTTCCCTGTAAATTTTCCAATCATCCTGTCATAGCGTCCGCCTCCGGCTACGGAACTGCCGAACTGCTCCATCTCAATCTCGAAAATCGTCCCTGTGTAATAAGACATTCCGCGTACCAGCGTCGGATCAAAGACGAGATCGAACCGGCAGGCTCTGGTTGCTTCCACACTCCCGCGTATCGTGCGCAGATTATCGATCACGCCATCCTCCAGAATCCCGGCAAGCTTCTCCTCCAGATAAGAAAGCCTGTCTTCTGCATGTTCCATCCCGGTGAACATGGATACATAATCTTCCACCTTATTCTGATCAAATCCTGCTTCCAGAAGTTCCGTTTTTACACCGTTCCATCCAATCTTGTCCATTTTATCCAGAATAATAAAAACAGTGTCAAATTGTTCTTCATGAAAACCGCTGTATGCCGCCATGGCCTTCAATATCCGTCTCTCATTGATCCGGACCTTAAAGTCAGAGAAGTTCAGCTTTCCAAGCAATGTCGTTGTCGCCAGAATCAGTTCGATCTCCGCCAGGCAGCCGGCTTCTCCCAGAATATCGATATCGCATTGGACAAACTGGCGGAATCTTCCTCTCTGCGGCTGATCCGCCCTCCATACGCTTCCGATCTGCAGCGCCTTAAAAGGACTGGGAAGCGTATTCGCGTTATTGGAATAGAATCTCGAAAGCGGCACAGTCAGATCATATCGAAGTCCGCTGTCCGTCAGATCCGCCTCCGACTCAGCCTTTTCCAGGTTCAGCTTCTCTCCCCTTTTCATGATCTTAAATATCAGCTTCTCATTATCTCCGCCCTGTTTACTGCACAGATTTTCAATATGCTCCACACAGGGCGTTTCAATGGGTGAAAACCCAAAACTTTTATACGTATCTTTGATAAGTCCCGTCACATAATCCCGCATCTGCATCTCCGCAGGCAGGATATCTTTCATTCCTTTTACCGGTTTCTTTTTTAATCCCATCCTTTTCTGATCCTCTCTGTCCTGTTTTATGTTATTTACGCAGGAATTTTCTTATTTCTACGGGCTTTCCCTCTGCATAATCTGCCTGGCAACCCACATTCTGACATATTGATCATTATATTTTTCACCATAGGCTTTGTCAACTGTTTTATTGCGTCTTCTGACGTATAAACCCTATCCATCTATCGATAAAGCTTCCGTTTTCTGTCTGTCATTTCATCAATTTTTTCCATATAAAGCGACACTTCCTTCACATTCTCGCACCGCTCGATCCGTCCGTCCGCATAAACCCGTTTGGAGACTGTTCCGGCCCCGCAGGCCACGATATCCTGTTTCTCCTCCATCATAAGTATATTATAGATTCCGGCTTTATCTGTTTTCGCATATCCGACATTTTCAAAATTCCCCGCCATATTTTTCTGGCGGTACAGATAATACGGAAACAGCTCCATCTGTGCGCAGTACCGGGCCGTCATATCCATAATCTGCATATTATTTTCAAGGCCCATCTCTTCATATTTTTCTTTAAAAAGATTCAGCCTTGCCGCCCGTTTAATCGCCAGAGAATGAATGGTCACACTGTCCGGCGCCAGTGCCGTGATCTCCTGCATGGTATGTTCCACATCCTCATAATCTTCCCCCGGAAGGCCTATGATCAGGTCCATATTGATATGGGAAAATCCCATCGATCTCGCCAGCGCAAACGCATCTTTCGTCTGTTCTACCGTGTGATGCCGCCCGATTACCCGCAGCGTCTCTTCTTTCATGGTCTGTGGATTAATGGAAATCCGGTCGATTCCATGCTCAAGAAGCACCTGAAGCTTTTCTTCTGTAATGCTGTCCGGTCTCCCGGCCTCCACAGTGAATTCCTGCAGATGCTCTGTATCAAAAACCGTCCCGATCCTGCCAAGCAGCCGGTCCAGCTGCTCAGGATTCAATGTCGTGGGCGTACCCCCTCCGATATAGACTGTATTCAGTTTCCTGTGCCCAAAGGATTCCGCCACATAGTCCAGCTCGTGAAATAACGCGCTCAGATACGCATCCACCTGCTTCTCCCACCTGGACAGCGGATAGGACGTAAAAGAACAATACAGACAGGTACTCGGACAGAACGGGATGCCCACATACAGGCTGTACCCGTCCTGATAATCCACATTTCTCAGAATATGTCTTTCCCTGTTGGCAATCATCACACTTAACGCGGCTTTCTCTCTGCTGGCAAAATACGTATCCCGCATATATGCCGCAATTTCCACATTACTTTTTCCAGCCTCAAGAAGCTGCATGGCAATCTTCACCGGCCGGATACCTGTAAGCGTTCCCCACGGCAGAGTCGTTCCCGTACAGGCCGTCAGAATTTCATAAATCAGCCGTTTCAGATGATTCTTCGTCTCTTTCCGGTCAGCAAAATTAATCTTTCGCGAACGCCTTTCTTTTGATGCTCCCTCTTCCGAAAAATCTACCGTCACCAGTTCATCCGTAAATACTACGTACAGGTCGGTCCCTGTCCTGTCTTCAAATCCGTTTTGTACCCGGACTGACACGTCCTCCCGCGAAAAAAACGCCTTCACAAGCGAATGGATATCATATTCAAATCCCGGTCTGTTTACATTTACCTTTATCATTATCCTGTACTTACCCTTCCATTTTCCTGTCTTTTTCCGGCAGCTGCGCTATGATAATTGCCGCAAACATCAGAACGCACCCAAACAGTTCTCTGCCGCTTAACTTCTGTCCGAGAATCGCCCAGCCTGCCAGCACCGAAAACACGGATTCAAGGCTTAAAAGCAGGGATGCCACCGCAGGATCCGCATGTTTCTGTCCCAGGATCTGGAGCGTATACGCAACTCCGCAGGACATAACACCGGCATATAATACCGGCATCCATGCCGCCAGGATATCTCCTGCTTTCGGCGCCTCCCACAGAAACATGGGAACTGCGCAGACAAGCCCCGCAGTCAGAAACTGGATCGCAGACATACGGACTCCGTCTACAAGCGGCGAAAAATGATCGATAACCAGTATATGTACGGAGAATACCAGCGCACACATCAGCACAAACAGGTCGCCGACTCCCAGTGACAGTTTTCCCGTCATACACAGAAAATAAAGGCCTGCCACTGCCAGAAGTACGCATCCAATGATCAATGGCCTTATTTTCTTTCCCACAAAGATTCCCAGTACCGGAACCAGCACAATATACATGGCTGTAATAAAACCCGCTTTGCCTACCGTAGTAAACAGAATACCAAACTGCTGCAGACTGCTCGCAACCGCCAGAACCACACCGCAGCAGATACCGCCCGCCACCAGAGTCTTTGTATCCCCTCTCTCTTTTTTCCTTTCGTTTTCGCTCATTCCGTTTTTTTTCTTCAATCCGTCCATCAGAAAGATCACCGGCACCAGAACGAGGCTGCCGAGAATACACCGGACACAGTTAAAGGTAAACGGGCCGACATAATCCATACCTACACTTTGAGCTACGAAAGCACAGCCCCAGATCAGGGCAGTCAAAAGCAGCATCATGTTATTTTTCATCTGTTTCATATTTCAAGTATCTCCTGCTGTTATTTTTCATCCGAACTTCCAGACGAATCCCGGATAAAAGCATGGCACGCATTCACCACAAATGCATGCCACAAAACGGACCGTCTTTGTGCGGCATCAACCGCCTCTGCTCTGTTAAATTTTATACAGGAATTTCAGGAGAATGTCAAGTTCCGGTCCGGACAGAAGTAAGAATCAGCCGATACAGTTCCTCCGCATCTGCTGCCATATACTCTGCCCCCAGGTTTAAGAGCAGTTCCCTGCCGCGAAATCCCCATGTTACGGACATGCACGGAATTTTGCAGTTTTTCGCCGTCTGAAGATCCACCTCCGAATCTCCCACATAAATGCAGTCCTGAAGTTCCACGCCCAGCTTACATGCGGCGCGCTCCACTGTATCCGGCGCCGGTTTCCTGCGGACCCCTTTGGATTCCCCGATGGCAACCCTAATCAGGCTGCCGAAATACTTTTTATTTAATTCCCGGACCGCGAAATCCGGCTTGTTGGATACGATGGCCATGGGGATCCCTTTTTCGGATAGTTTCTGCAGAAGGTCCAGAATCCCTTCGTAAGGCCCCGTATGATCGTTGAGATGCTCTCCGTAATGTTCCTGAAAGGCCTGAAGACAATCCTCAAAATGAGGATTGTCTTCGCCCTGGGGAACGGCTTTGCGCATCAGATTCACCGCGCCGTTCCCCACAAACTGACGGACTTCTTCCAGAGTCCTTTTGGGAAAGCCATATTTCACAAGCGCTGCATTCGTACTCAAACACAGATCTTCCAGCGTATTTAACAGCGTTCCATCCATATCAAAGATAACTGCTTTTTTCATGACTGTTCAAACGCTCCTGTATATAACTGATAATATTTTCCTTTGTCCTCCAGGAGGGATTCATGATTGCCCCGCTCAATGATGCGGCCCTGCTCCAGCACCATAATCACATCCGAATTCTTGATTGTGGACAGCCGGTGGGCAATGACAAATACCGTCCTGCCTTTCATAAGCTGGTCCATGCCCCGCTGGACGATCGTCTCTGTTCTCGTATCAATACTGGAAGTCGCTTCATCCAGAATCAGCACCGGGGGATCCGCAATGGCCGCTCTTGCAATGGCCAGAAGCTGCCGCTCACCCTGAGAGAGACTGGTTCCGTCGCCGCTTAACATGGTGTCATAACCGTTTGGCAGTCTGGTAATAAAGTAATGGGCATTGGCCAGCTTTGCCGCCGCTACCACCTCCTCGTCTGTGGCATTCAGCTTCCCGTAGCGGATATTGTCCGCAATCGTTCCGGTAAACAGATGCGTATCCTGCAGAACGGTTCCAAGAGAGCGGCGCAGATCCGGCTTTTTGATCTTGTTGATATTGATACCATCATAACGGACCTTTCCGTCCTGGATATCATAAAAACGGTTGATCAGATTCGTGATCGTCGTCTTGCCGGCTCCGGTGGCGCCCACGAAGGCGATCTTCTCTCCCGGATTGGCATACATCTTGATGTCGTGCAGTACAATCTTATCATCCGTATATCCAAAATCCACGCCGTCCAGCACCACATCCCCCTCCAGCTTTTTGTAGGTGATCGTCCCTTCCGCCTTATGAGGATGCTTCCATGCCCAGATTCCGGTCCGCTCCTTTGATTCTTTCAGTGTACCGTCGGGTTCCTCGGTTACGTTCACCAGCGTCACATAACCGTTGTCCGTCTCCTCCGGTTCATCCAGAAGGTCGAAAATCCGCTCCGCACCCGCCAGGGCCATGATGATGGAATTAAACTGCTGGGACACCTGTGTAATGGGCATGTTAAAACTTCTGGTAAGCTGCAGAAACGATGCCAGCGCGCCCAGCGTCAGACCGCCGATGCCGTTTATGGCGAAGACCGCGCCCACCCCCAGCGTCAGTACATAGTTGATATTTCCCAGATTGGCCATCACCGGCATGAGAATATTGGCAAAGGTATTGGCATTTCTGGCGCTGTCAAACAGATCGCCGTTCAGCCGGTCAAATTTTTCTTTGGATTCCGCCTCATGGCAGAAGACCTTGACCACCTTCTGCCCTTCCATCATTTCCTCAATATAGCCGTTGAGCGCTCCCAGCGATTTCTGCTGCCGAATAAAATACATGCCGCTTCTGCCGCCGATAAAACGCACCGCCCACACCATAACGATCACCATCAGAACAATCAGTACGGTCAGCGGCACACTTAATACCAGCATGGACACAAAGGTGCTGACGATGGTGATGGAGGAACTGAGCATCTGGGGAATACTCTGGCTGATCATCTGGCGCAGAGTATCCGTATCGTTTGTATAGCAGCTCATGATATCTCCGTGAGCATGGGTGTCAAAATATTTGATCGGAAGACGTTCCATATGAGTGAACATCTCGTCCCGAATTTCCTTCAGCACTCCCTGAGTGATGACAATCATGATCCGCGCATAAAGAAACGTCGCGATTGTGCCTGCATAATAGATACATGCCATCACTGCCAGGGCATGAAGCAGCGGCGTAAAGGCAGGATTTGTTTCTCCCAGAAACGGCAGAATATAATCGTCAATCAGGTTCCGAAGAAACAGATTTCCGATGACTCCGGTCAGTGAGCTGACCGCGATGCTGACCGCCACCGCCACACAGTGGATCTTATAATCCTTCCATATATAGGCAAGCAGCCGCTTTAAGGTCTTTCCTGGATTCCGGCTTCCTTTTCCGCCGCGCATGCCCCTGGCGCCGGGACCCCTGACCGTCCTTGGATTACTCATCAAAATCCGCTCCTTTCTGCTGTAATTCATAGATGTCACGATAGATTTCATTTTCCTTTAAAAGCTCGTCATGCGTACCAAAGCCCACAACCGCTCCCTGATCAAGCACCAGAATCCGGTCGGCATCCTGAACAGACGAGATCCTCTGTGCAATAATCAGTTTGGTCGTATCCGGAATTTCTTCCGCGAATGCCTTTCTGATCAGTGAATCCGTCTTTGTATCGACTGCACTGGTGGAATCATCCAGTATCAGGATCTTCGGTTTCTTCAGAAGCGCCCTCGCGATACAGAGCCTCTGCTTTTGTCCGCCGGACACGTTGGTTCCTCCCTGTTCGATATAAGTCTTATAGCCGTCCGGCAGCTTCTCAATAAATTCATGTGCCTGTGCCAGTTCGCAGGCATGGCGGCATTCTTCCTCGGTAGCCTCTTTATTGCCCCATCTTAGATTCTCCAGAATCGTTCCGGAAAAGAGGACATTTTTCTGCAGGACCATGGATACCGCGTTCCTCAATGTCTCCAGCCGGTACTCCTTTACATCATGTCCGCCCACACGCACACAACCGTCCAGCACATCATAAAGCCTTGGAATCAGCTGCACCAGTGTGGATTTGGAGCTGCCGGTCCCGCCGATAATGCCGATGGTCTCCCCCGCGTGAATCTCAAGATTTACATCCCTCAGCACGCATTTCTCTTTGTCGTCGCTGTAGGAGAAATTCACATGATCAAACCGGACGGAACCGTCTTCCACCTCCAGGACCGAATGCCGGGGATCGGCAAGCGTGCTTTTTTCGTCCAGCACCTCCACGATCCGTTCTGCGGAAGAACGCGCCATCGTAGTCATAACGAAGATCATGGAGATCATCATCAGACTCATAAGAATCTGCATGGTATAGGTAAACAGGCTCATAAGCTGACCGGTCGTCATCGTCCCGTCCACCACGATCAGCTTCGCTCCGAACCAGGACACCAGCATAATACAGGTGTAGACTGTAAACTGCATGACCGGCTGGTTCATAACGACCAGCCGCTCCGCATGGACGCTCAGGTCTTTCAGATTCTTTGTTGCTCCGCGGAATTTCTCCCGCTCATGATCTTCCCGCACGTAAGCCTTCACCACCCGGATGCCGGTCAGATTCTCCTGTACGCTGGCATTGAGCCGGTCATATCCTTTGAACATCTCATCAAAAAGCGGAAACGCCCGGGTAATGACAAATGCCAGCACGCATCCTAAAAACAACAGCGCCGCCAGAAAAATCAGCGACAGCCTGGGACTGATGGTCACACACATGAACAGAGCCGAAATCATCATAATTGGCGCCCGTACAAACATCCTGATAATCATCTGAAACGCGTTCTGTACATTGGTCACATCAGTGGTCATACGGGTTACCAGCCCCGCCGTGGAAAAATGATCAATATTCTGAAATGCAAAATCCTGAATATTGTCATACATGGCCTTTCTTAAGTTCCGGCCGAATCCCATGGACGCTCTGGCTGCAAAGATACCTGACAGGGTGCCCGCCAGAAGCGAGAGCATGGCGACCCCCAGCATGACGATCCCCAGCTTCAACACATAGTTCATATCTCCGGCCTCCACTCCCCGGTCGATGACCGAGGCCATCAGAACCGGTAGCAGTACCTCCAGGATTACCTCCACAATCACGCTTAACGGGGCAAGTACCGTATCTCTTTTAAATTCCCCGATATGAGCTGCCAATCTTTTAATCATATTCTGCCTCCTCAAGTTTTGTCTCTATCTTCCGGATACACGAAAACCAGACCCTCTGCTCCTCTTCGGTGAGCGTCCGGTTTACCATGGCCTCCAGACGATCCAGCCGCTCCAGAACCGTCTCCTGGACCGCCGTTCCCTGTTCCGTCAGCATCAGTTCCTTTTTTCTGGCATCTCCGGGAACCCCGATACGCCTCACAAGTCCCTTTTTCTCCAGAAGCTGGATCACGCTTGTAACCGAAGATTTTCGTATCTTAAATTCTTCTTCCAGTTCCCTCTGAAACACTTTCTTCCCCTGGCGGCACTGAAAATAGACATACCCCAGCATCCGGCTCTGGATCGAGCTTAAGCCCAGATCCGACATCTGTTTTTCGATCATCCGGTGCCAGATACAGTTCAGATTCACAAGTTCCCGCATGGGATAACCATCTTCCTTCACATCGCATCCTCCTGATTTGCTCTTGATTCGTTAGAAGTCTAACTGATTATAGGTTAGATTTCTAACAATGTCAAGTGGCATCCTGTGAAAATTTCGTGAATTTTCTGAACTGAAAAAGAGCAGCGCTTTTTCAGCTCTGCTCCCGGTTTCACTGTTTTATCCGTCTTTTATCCGATCCCTGTCGTCTATTTCCGTCCTCCCGTCCGTCCCTGCACCCGATGTATCCGCTCCCGGAGCTCTTCCAGGTCAGGCACATTTCCCATCAGGCCAAAGCCCGGATTGCGGGCCAGCAGAATCCCGGCATGCCGGACCATCCGCTCCTTCAACTGCTCCTGCTTCTCCTGCAGCCGACCGATCTCGCCTTCCACTTTCTTAAGCAGCTCTTCCCGCGATTGTTCCGCACGTTCCCTCTTCTCCTCGATCCGCTCTTCCACGGCTGCCTTTGCAAAAACCGCCGCCGCTTCCAGTACACGCCGCTTCTCTGCCGCCCGCTGTTCCAGTTCCGCACAGATCTGTTCCGCCTGAATCAGCATTGCGCGCAGGTCCATGGCCTTTCGGAATGCATTGCTGAAGTCATATACGATGCAGACTGTGATCCCAAACGTCAGCACGGACACCACTTCCTCATGCATCCGGAAGATAAACTGCTCTACCGGTTTATGCACCGCATAGACCATCAGGAGACTTAAAAATCCCCAGGCAATCGAAGAGCTCAGACAGATATGCCCTTTGTACTGAAATCTCTGGCCGCTGTAGTCCCAATAACGCACCCGGAACCATCTGACCATTGTCTCCCCGGTCACATATTCCAGCACGGTTGCCCCCAGCGCTCCAACCACATACACCAGCGCCGGTGTCCCCTGAAAAGGAAGCGTCAGCCACAGCACCAGAATCGCGCCGCTCCCGTAAAGAGGGAGCCAGGGGCCTTTAAGAAACCCCCGGTTTGTCAGATGCCGGTTCTTAAGCGACACATAGGCCGACTCAAAACACCAGCCAAAAATACAGTAAAAATAGAAAAAAGACAGCCATTCCCGAAAATGATAACTGTACATCATGAAAACCTCCCCCGGACACGCTGTCCTCTGCCCGCACAACGCGTTCACGCCCCGGCTGATCCGCCTACACGTTGATCTCTGCGCTCATGCCCAGCAGCTCTTCGTTCGCCTCCAGAATCGGGTTTACCACTTTCTTTAAGAACGCCTCCACCTGTACAGCGCTGCGCCCCACATAGCGTGACGGCTCCATACACGCCTGCAGTTCCTCCAGCGTCATGTGGAATGCGGGATCTGCCGCGATCAGTTCCAGAAGATTGTTTTCCTTTCCCTCCGCCTTCACATTCTTTCCGGCCTCCATGGAAAGCGTGCGGATCTTCTCATGCAGCTCCTGCCGGTCGCCGCCTGCCTTCACCGCATCCATCATAATATTTTCCGTAGCCATGAACGGCAGTTCGCTCATGAGTCGTTTCTCAATCACTTTCGGATAGACCACCAGTCCGTCCACCACATTCAGACACAGGTCCAGAATCCCGTCGATGGCCAGAAACCCTTCCGGAACGGACAGTCTTTTATTGGCAGAATCGTCCAGCGTACGCTCAAACCACTGTGTTGCGGAAGTGATGGCCGGATTCAGTGCATCAATCATCACATATCTGGACAGGGATGCGATGCGCTCGCTCCGCATGGGATTTCTCTTGTATGCCATGGCCGAGGAACCGATCTGCGATTTTTCAAAAGGTTCCTCCACCTCTTTCAGATGCTGCAGCAGGCGGATGTCATTGGACATCTTGTGCGCGGTCGCGGCGATCCCCGCCAGAACGTTCAGGACCCTCGTATCCGTCTTGCGGGAATAGGTCTGTCCGGACACCGGCACACATTCTTTAAAGCCCATCTTTTCGGCAATCATGGGATCGATCCGGTCAATCGTCTCCTGATCCCCTTCAAAGAGCTCCAGAAAACTCGCCTGCGTACCGGTGGTCCCTTTGGAACCCAGAAGCTTCATGGTTCCGAGTACGTACTCCACATCCTCCAGATCCATGCAGAACTCCTGCAGCCACAGTGAGGCGCGTTTTCCTACAGTGGTGGGCTGTGCCGGCTGAAAATGGGTAAACGCCAGCGTCGGCAGCGCTTTATGAGTATCCGCGAATTTTGCCAGCTCTGCAATCACATTGATGAGCTTTTTCCTCACCAGGCGAAGCGCCTCAGTCATCACGATGATATCCGTGTTGTCGCCCACATAACAGGAGGTAGCTCCCAGATGGATGATCCCCTTTGC
>Ga0137306_101080_pt2 | contig 18258 bp, 16 predicted proteins | sample Inofroosms_March_FD_97187 | JGI IMG/M metagenome (GOLD analysis project Ga0137306, IMG submission 97187) | Mouse cecal microbial communities from Vienna, Austria - N-Acetylneuraminic and N-Acetylglucosamine D2O microcosms_March | ecosystem: Host-associated > Mammals > Digestive system > Large...
GCCCGCCTGTCTGTCCACTCCCTCCTTCGGATTCCTGCTGCCGTGTTCCTGGCTGCCGACTGTTTCCTGCCTTTCTTACCGGTTCTTCCTTTCTTGCCATGCGGGGATCCCGGCGACTTTTACGCTCCGGACGCTTAAATTCTTCATAATCTCGACTCATGCGACATACCTCATTTTATCTTAATAGGCATTTTTATTAATAAAGCCCTTAAACACTGTCAGAAACAAAATCTTAAAATCCAAACCAATTGTCCAATTCTCTATATAGTACAAATCATGCTCAATTCGCTTCTCAATCGAAGTGTCTCCCCGATATCCGTTGATCTGTGCCCATCCGGTCATCCCGGGACGCACCTGATGTTTAATCATGTATCGCGGTATCTCTTCCTTAAATCTTTCCACAAAAAACGGTCGTTCCGGACGTGGTCCCACCAAACTCATGTTTCCCACCAATACATTAAAAAGCTGTGGTAGCTCATCAATACTGGTTTTCCGAATCACCTTTCCTATCGGCGTTACCCGGGGATCATGAGGAGTCGTCCACTGCCCTTTTTCCTGATTGGGAGATTGTACCTCCATCGAACGAAACTTATACATTTTAAAAGACCGATTATGCAATCCTACACGTTCCTGGCTATAAATCACCGGTCCTGGAGAAGTCAGCTTGATCAAAATCGCTGTTATCAACATCACCGGAGAAAATAAAATCAGCGCAGTTACCGCGCCAAAAAGATCCATAACACGCTTAATGGTAGCGTTGAGAAGATCATTTAACGGCACATGACGGATATTGATCACCGGCAATCCCTGCAAATCTTCTGTATATGGTCTAGTGGGAATGAACCGATTATAATCTGGAATAAACTTCGTATGCACACCAGATTTCTCGCACTCTGCCACCATTTTCTCCAGTCCTGCATAATCCCGGATGCTGAGGGTAATCGCAATCTCATCCAGCAGATTCATATCCAGTATGGTTTTTAAGTTATCGGTGGAACCAATCACCTTGACTCCTCGATACCCCTCCCCCCGATGTCTGTGATCATCCAGAATCCCCCGGATCTGATACCCCCACTCCGGATTCGCTTTCACCCGATCAATATAACTTTCCGCTGCCCGACTATAGCCAATCAACAACACGTGTTTCTGATTGTAACCCTTGGAACGAATCGAACGCAGACAAGTACGAATCAGATTCCGCTCCAATGTCTCTGCCACCACATTGACCACAAAAAAACACACCACCAGCCTGTTGGAAAAATGATAATAAAATGGATTCTTCCTGCCAAGCTGTAATACCATAGCAAAGAGCAACAGCCCGATTATATTGGCCTTAAGGATATTGGCCAATTCTTGTCTGCGCCCCTGCACTCGCTTAGGTGTGAATAAATGAAATATCGTATATAACAGCAGATAGACCGGTACAACGATCACCAGCACTCCCAGATATATCTCCGGACGCAGTACCTCTTCCGCTTTACGGAACCAGCCACTGCCAATCGTGATATACCAGCTCAAGATATAGGCCACTGCAATCACCAGTGCATCTATCAGCACATGCAGACGGTTCAATCTCTTTTGGTTATCTTTTATCATAATGTTTTACCTTACTATAAGCTACAAAAAGTACGGGACTTCTCTAACGGTACGATTATACACGAATTTTTCCTATTGTACTATTAAATTTCTCTTAAATCTCCGGATTTTCCCTTTTTCTGCTCCTTTTTTTCATCTGTCTGCGTGAAAATTCATAGATATAAAGTATCGCTCCCACGATCAACTCCCACTGAATTGCCAGATAATTTTCCAAGTTTTCCGAACGATATGGCACCTTTTTTGCTTTGTGCGCCGTGCAAATCCCCTCCCAAACTCCGGCTAGATACTCTTTTCCAAAACCGATTTTTCGAAAAAATACATACTTTCCCACAATTCCGGCCAGAATGGGCATACTGTTGATCAGCAGCTGTGGCCAAGGCATATTTTTATAATTGAGGTAAACATTATTGCGCGCTGCTAGCCTCACCTTGAACGGATTATACTTTGATCCGCTCGTTCCACTTCCCACATGGTACACCACTGCTTCCGGACAATACCAATTATAGTATCCCTCAATTTTGGCACGATATCCCACATCAATATCTTCTAGATAAGCAAAATGCAGCTCATCAAAATATCCGATATTCTCAAACACCTCGCGCCGGTAGATCGCCGCTCCCGCACAGGCAGAAAAAACATGGCAAGGGCGATTATAACGCTCCACCTCCTGCCCTACTCCCCGCTGATACGCCCAGCCCATGATACTATACATATCCCCTGCGTCATCCATCCGATCCTTATGATACATTTGAATCATTTTCGGACTCACGGAAAAAATCTTCGGTGATCGCTCAATCGCTTTCAACAGTTTCTCCACATAAGTCGGATCTGCTTTTGTATCATTATTAAGCAAAATCACATACGGCGTATGTGCTGTCTGCAGCCCGGCATTTACCGCTCCGGAAAAGCCAGTATTCTCCGGCAGAAACAAAGTCGAAATTCCCTGCTCTTTCAACCATTCGCCACTGCCATCTTCCGAACCGTTATCCACTACCAAAACAGTGAAGTCCTGGCAGGTCTGATGAGACAATGCTTCCAGACATGTTGGCAAAAATTTGAGGCCATTATAATTCGGAATAATAATGGTAATTTTTTTCATACTTTTACCTCCAGCCGGTATGGCTCCCCAATCTTTTCTTTTAATAGATCCCGCAACGCAAAATTCGATTTACGCAAAGTCAAATTGGGATTGTAATAAGGATCTCCTTTTGCCAGAATCTCCGGCCAACGTCTGGCAAAAATTCCTATCTCCCGATTAAACCTTGCCACCTTCTCCGGCGTATCTTCCAGCCCGCGGGATTTAGATTCATAATGGTACAACACTGCATATGGCGCATAGACCACCAATCGGCCAGTAGCCCGAACTTTCATACAGTAGTCAATATCATTAAATGCCACTGCCAGCTCTTCCGTAAATCCCCCTACCTGCTGGAAAAGTTCTGCCTTGGTCATCATACAAGCGGCTGTCACCGCACTATAGTCCTGAGCGCACATCGCCCGGTGGAAGTAGCTGTTCTCCGCCTGATGCAAGCCAATAAAGGTATGTCCGGCGATTCCGCCAAAGCCAACCACCACTCCTGCATGCTGGATCGTATCATCCTGATACAAGAGCCGTGCTCCTACCACTCCCACATCCTTGCGCTGACAAAAACCCAACATCTCTTCAAATAGACGTGGCTCAATGATCTCTGTATCATTATTTAAGAAAAGAAGATATTCCCCTTTTGCCTGGGCTGCACCAAAATTATTAATTGCCGAGTAATTGAACTCCCGTTCCCATGTCACCACCCGTACCTGGGGTAACTCCTCTTGAATCGCTTTATAGTAGGCAAAAGTTTCTTTTTCTGTACTGTTGTTCTCAATAATAACAAACTCCAGATTCCGGTAAGTCGCTTTTTTTAAAATTGAGCGGATGCAAAGATCTAGATCCGGCGTGTGGTCCTTATTGGGAATCACCACTGAGATAAGCGGATTGCCTGTGATGCCAAAAGTCGTGTGATAGATTCCATAATCTACTCCCTTTTCTACCTTCTCTGCCTCGATTCCGCAACGCTCATAATGGGCCATGATCGCGCGGGCACCTGCCTCAAACGCATACAATTTGCTCTCCGGGTTGCTGGCTGTTGAACCTTGATGACAACGCCAGTGATACAAGACCTTAGGGATGTGATAAATTCCTTTTGCCAATTCAGCACAGCGGAAAATAAAATCATAGTCCTGAGCGCCATCAAACTCATGGCGAAGCCCGCCGACTCGCTCCCATAATTCACGCTTCACAATCAGCAAATGACAAATATAATTGACGCTTGTCAACAGATCGGGATTAAAATCCGGTTTAAAATGAGGATCGAACAGTGCGCCACCATCCATATCCAGCTTATCCTCATCGGAATAGATCATGTCACACTCTGGGTGCGCCCCGATTGCCGCCGCCACCTCATAAAGTGCATGTTCCGGCAAAGTGTCATCGTGATCCGCCAATACAATATACTCTCCCCTCGCCATGGCAACGGCAGCATTGGTATTGCCAGAAATCCCCCGGTTTCCTCCCAAATTCTCACAGCGGAAACGGTTATCCCGCTTTGAATACCAGTTCATTACCTTTTCTACGGTACCACCTTCACCTTTTGGACTTCCATTTGCTACACAAACTTCCCAATGATCATAAGTCTGAGCAAGAATAGAATCCATCATTTCCCGTAAATATTTCTCTGGCGTCTTATAAGCCGGAATCACAATCGAGAGCAGCGGGCTTACTGGCAGCGTATCCTGTTTCTGGCGGCACAGCTCTTCTTCATCCGGTTTTGTCAGATCGTACCATTCTTTATAATCATAATCATTGTCCAAACCTTGTAATTTATGCTTCGATTTGAGAAATAATGCCTTAATTCCATGTTTTTTTCCAAAATCCACTGCCACCCGTACGGTCTCCATGTTCATTAAATCATGAATCTTTTCCAGGCGTTTATATGCTACACTGGCGCGTTTGGCAATCAGCTCTTCATTAAATTTGATCCGTTGCTCTCTGCCATCACAGCGAATCCGCAGCCAATAACTGTGTCCCCGCTCATAGGGAAACTGAATATCAAAACCAAAATCTTTATCGTAAATCTTCTTATAATAAATCTGACTGACATCATCTCGTCTGGTCGCCACATAGCGGAACCGAACCGGCTTTTTCGACTCATCCATTACCCGGAAAGTTGCTTTTGACTCTGGTGACTTTCCGATTGCCCAGCCATTCAAAGTTATGGAATTTTCCCGGATTCTTACCACATCAATTTTATACTTCATTTGTCATGTCCTTCTCTTTTCGTCTTTTTCTGTAAAATTCAACCGCTCTTCCTCAATCACCAATGGCCGTTTCATCACACGCTGATTAATTGACAGCACATATTCCCCAATCATTCCAATAAAGAAAATCTGTACCGATCCCAAAAACAACATTCCTAACAACATCGGCGCCATGCCGGCCGGAAAGCGATCCCACCAAATCAGCTTCATAATCAAATATACAAAAGCGACTAGCAGACTGAGAGTGCAACTGATGGCCCCGACAAAAGTGGCCAACCGCAATCCCGCTTTTGTATAAGAGGTAACGCTCAGCATAGCCGCATCATATAGCCGATAAAAATTGTTATGTGTCTTTCCCGCACGCCGTTTGGGCTGCTCATAAGGGATTTCTTTTCTTTTATACCCCAGTTCTGCCACAATTCCCCGCAAAAACGGCGTCGGATCGTCCAGTCGACGCAGCACTTCGATAAATTCCCGGTCATAAAGTCCGGAGCCAGTAAAATGCTCGATCTGCTCCACATCCGACAGACGACGAATCGTCTTATAATAACAACTTCGCAACCAATACATCACCGGATTTTCCTTACTACTAGTCTTGATGCCAATCACAATCTTATAGCCCTCTTCCCATGCTTTTACATACTTGGGAATCAGCTCTACTGGATCCTGGAAATCTGCCACCATGGCAATGACGCAATCCCCTGTCACCTGCAAAAGCCCATGATAAGGAGAATTGAATTGTCCGAAATTCCTGGCATTAAAAATAGCTTTGATTTTCGGATTCTGACTACACATCTGTCGCAAAATCGGCCGGGTATTATCCTGGGAGTCATTGTCAATAAAAACCAATTCATAATCATATTGCGGTAGCTCCCGATCCAAGATTTCGATCACTGCCCGGGCAATGGGTTCCACATTTTCTTCTTCATTATAACAAGGTATCAGTATACTGATTGTCTTCATCCCAACCTCCGTACCGCAAAACTAAGTATTTTTGTTATCTAGCATTCTCCCGATTCCCTGAGCAAATGTCATTTTCTCCACCCAGGTTCCCTGCGTCAGTTCCTGCAGTTTCTCCACCGCAGGGCAAATCGAAAGCGCCCCTTCCTTCGCCTGCACAAAAGTACCATACTCCAGATGTCCTTTTCTTTCACAAAGTCCATAAATCTCTTCCACAAAGGAACGCAATTCCCGGGTATCGGTACTCGCTACATTGATCACATGGCATTCTCCGTCCCAGCCATGGCTGAATCGGTACAGCTCTACCACTGCCCGGGCCGCATCCGAGATTTCCATAAAATTCCACCGATGACGACAAGCACTTAGCGACACGGTCTTCTCCTTTGGCAGTTCCCGCACCAGAGTGGAAATAATCGACCAAGGATGATCCCCTTGGCCATACACACTGAAAAAGCGCAGGTGGTAGTAGGTCATTTTCCATTGTCCACAGAGTTCCCGCGCCCGTTTATAAAATGCCAGTTTTGCCTTCCCATATTCATTGACCGGATGGCATTCTCGACTCTCCTCCATAATACCATCTGGCTGTATTCCATACTCCACTCGTGAACCAGCATCCATAAAAATCTGGCACTTCAACCGCCTTGCCGCCTCCAAGCATACCAGAGAAGCCTCTACATTCGCCGCCTGCACTGCCGGTGAATCGATCTCCTCCCGGTTGACGCCGCCCCAGGCAAAGTGCAAAAATCCATCTGCACTCCCCACCGGTTCCAGACAGGATACCGCCTCTGTCAACGAACCTGTCATGACATGTAAATGTTCATCAACCGGCAACAATTCCCGGTGAGGCGATGTCTCCCGAACCAGTACATACACCTCACTCCCTTGGTCTAGCAAGATCCGAACCACATGTCTGCCAATAAAGCCTGTGGCTCCCGTCACAACCATCTTTTTTCCTGTCAACTCCATCCGGTCGCCTCCTGCATACTTTCTATATGTTTGGTACGAACCGCCAGAATTTTCACCCCACGCCCAAAACGACTTCGGATAATCCCTGCAATCTCATCCGTATACCCAGGCGCCACAATTATCACCACATCCACGGGATGCTGATCAAAATACTCCGGTGCCACAATTGGCAGATGAGAAGCTGGGGCAAACCGCCCCTGCTTAAAAGGCGCCGAATCCATCATATATTCCGCCGCCTGACCAAGAACTGTAGTCGCCGCCAACGTAAAGCCCTGGTGGCTAGCTCCCCAGATCGCCAGCTTCTTTCCTTCTTCTTCCAGCGCTCTGACCAGTTCCTCGATTTCACGCCTAGTAATCGCATATCCCTCAGCTAATGAATCGGGGAAATCCTCTTGCTCCGAAGCAGTCTGTGCGATCCATTCTCCCTCTGGCTGCTTCTTCACGATCATTGAAATGGTATCACGATTTACCATCTCCTCCTCGAGCACGGCAAACCCATTTCGCTCCAATAACCGCCGTAAAGTATCAAAGGAATAATATGCGATATGATCGCGAAGCAGCTCATAATAGCTTCCCTGCTCTAGGATATATTCCAGAGCAGGCACCGTGACCAATCCCATACCGTCCTCTACCAAATTATGATAAATCGCCTGTAACATAATATCCGGCTCTGGCTGATGCTCCAAAAAATTAAAAGACAGAAATACATCAAAGGGTCCCTCCAGGGCCGCATCTCTTTTACCAAACACCTGATCGGCTGTCTCGGGAAACTCCCTAAAGACTTGCAGCCCCGCAGCTCTGGCTTGTGCCACCAGTGATTGTCGATGTTCCATGCCATAAACCTCCACCGGAAACTCCGTCAATACTTTTAAAAATTCTCCACCGCCACATCCCACCTCCAGAAAACGCTTTCCCTCCAAATGATACGTCTCTATCAAATGGCGGTACTGATTGCGACGCAGATTCTTCATTGTCTCCGAAAATCCGCCAGCGCGAATTACATCCCGATAATAGAAAACCGGAGGACAGTCAAACTGTACCAATCCACAATGTGCACACCGATACAGAAGAAGCTCCATTCCCACATCTGTTTTCACTTCCCTTTCATCTGGAATGTCTTGCGCTGAAGCCGGCGCATTTTCCAACTTAAATACTGGTTTTGCCGGAAGCTGACTCCGGCAGGCGATGCAATATCTCATAGATTCCCTCCGCAAATGGCGTCTTTGGCTCCCAGCCAGTCTCCGCACAAATTTTCGTGATATCCGGCACCAGATCCGCGGCTCCCTCCGCGTTCTGAGATCGCTTCCCGTAAATAAAACTCCCCCGGGCACCACAAAGTACATACATCTCTTCTACAAATTCTCGCAACCGCCGGGTATCCCGACCAGCCACATTATAATAACCGGACTTTCCGGAGGCCAACAGTGCAATCAACGCCGCCGCTGCATCTTCAATATAGAGAAAATTCCACCACTGTGTGCATTCTCCCAGCAGCATCTCTCCCCCTTGACTCCAGGTCCGCAAACAGGACTGCACCAAAGACCAGGGATGATCCCCTGGCCCATAGACACTGAATATCCGAGCATGAAGGTATTCCATCGCAAGCTCCTCACACAGCTTCTCTGCCTGACTGGAAAAGTCCAGTTTCGCTTTGCCATATTCTGATACAGGACGACACAAAGTGGCCTCTGTAATCTTCTCATGGCAAATTCCATACTCGGCTTGCGATCCGGTAAAAAGAAATCTTTGACAACCTGCTTCTGCCGCCGCATTCACTGCCGCCAGAGAGCCAGCCACATTGGCCTGCTGTACATCTCGCAAAGTACGGTTGCCGCTCCCCGCTCCTCCCCAGCAAGTATGCAGCCATACATCCATTGGACAAGAAATTCTCTTTTTTACTTCACCAATCTCTCGCATATCCAATTCCAATATCTGTATTTGTTGCTCACAACCTGCCGGAATATGGAAATACAAATTTTCCAACTTGCTAGACTCTGGACGCACTACTGCCAACACCTCATGTCCCGCTTGCAGAAGCTGCCGGATCGCTGCCGCTCCGATAAAGCTGGTCGCTCCTGTTACCACTGCTCTCATGCTTTTGCCCTTTCTCGCTCAAACTTCTTGTGAAAGTTGAGCGTTCTAGTTCTCACCTTCACGAATTCGCGGAATAATCATCATCGCATCCATCTCCTCCTCCGGCAAAAATGGCGAAAGATCCTCCAACGGCGGAGAAACCATCGTCCCATCCGGCAACCGCTTCGCCGCTGATTTCGGTTCAAAATTCTGATCCATTGTTACAAATGCTTCACAGATCGCCGGTCCCTCCAGCTTTAATGTTCTTTCTACTGCTGCTGCCAGCTCTTCGTTATGATGAGCCGCCACATAAGGATACCCGTAAGCCGCCGCCAGTTTTTCCATATCCGGAAAACTCAAATCATGGCTATCCACGCCAATCCCGACCAAAGGCTCTCCAAAATAATTTTTCTGAGTCTGACGGATCGAATGATATCCTCCATTATTAATGATAAAAATCTTGATTGGCATCTGGTGATGGATAATCGTCTGCAATTCCTGAAGATTCATCTGTATGCTGCCATCCCCAGTCAGCAGAACAATATCATCAACAAATGCCCCTCTCCTTTCCTTCATCTCCCCCTGCGATTCTTGGACTGCCTGACAGATCCCGATCGCCGCCGGCAGATCATATCCCATGGCGGCGATTGCCGAATTGCTGATAAACCGCTGTCCTTCTTTTATAATATAAGAATGCCCACCAGCTACACAAGCGGAACCATTTCCCACTACCGTAATCTGGTTCTTTTCCAGTCTGCTGCTCAGCTCATAGATAAACGCATAGACATTGGCTTCTTTGATGGCATCTGGTTTTCGATGTTCTGGACGAATCACAGGATACTTTTCCTTCCACATCTGGCAGGTTTCATTCCAATTCATTCCTGGCAGTCCTTTGCCGCCACCAAACACATGCTTCTCCTGAGCTTTTGCATCTTCTGCCTCCAGAATCCTCCAGATCTCCTCCAACAATTCTTTCGCATCCGCATGTACCCGCATATCCGCATGTACACTGGGTTTTTTCAACTCTTCCTCGTCCACATCGCTATAGATCACATAAGCTTCCCTGGCCCATGTCTGATAATTATACCCCACCTGGCGGATGCTCAAACGGCTTCCCACCGAAAACACCAAATCACTATTCTGAATCGCAAAATTTCCTGGACGATCTCCCATATTCCCCGCACGTCCCACATAAAGAGGATGATCATCCCAGATACAGTCCTGACTATTCCAGCCAGTGACTACCGGGATCCCCAACCTCTCCACTACCTTCATAAACACCTCATGCGCACCGGCAATGCGAATGCCGTTTCCCGCATTGAAAACGGGTCTCTCCGCTTTGTGAATCCGCCGGATAATTTCTCGTGCGGTATCCTCTGTCACCTTCGGCGGCAACACCTGGCGTTTTTCTCCCTTGCCTGCATAATCCTCAACAATCGCATGAGGCGGCTCCTCCACCATCAAAGGCTTCCTTCCCCGGCTTCCCGCCAACACAGCAGCCTTCAGACTGTTCTCTGACGCCGCTGCCACCACTGGCGTCCCGGAAGTATGGTCTACCCCCACTGCATGCATAGCCCAGCCAGTCCCTCCAGCCTCATAATCTGCCGCATCAAAACCAGCCAGCTGTTCCGTGTCCACGTAAGCGCCCTGTACATCCAGAGGAATATCCAGCCATGCTGGCCCCGGCCTGCCCGAATAAGCCAGATACAATGCCTTTTCCAGACAGTACCGAATCCGTAACGGATCTATCACCATCTCACTATACTTGGTCATGCAGTCAACTGCCTTCACAATATCAAACTCCTGATCTCCCATCGCACGGATACCGACTCCTGACCACCGGGCTGTCGTATCATACCGTACTTGTCCCGACAAAATCAACATCGGAATCGAGTCTAGCCATCCCCCTACCACACCCGTGATCGCATTCGTTCCTCCCGGTCCCGTAGTCACACACAAAAGCCCAATCCGATTATGAATCCTGGCATACGCCTCTGCAGCAATGGCACATGCCTGTTCGTGATGCTGATATAGACATTTAAGTCCTGGCTGATGGCCTAACGCATCATTTAAATGCATGGCACCACCACCTGTCACGGTAAACGCCTGATGGATCCCTGACTCCACCAGCTTTTGCGCGATATAGTTGGACACCTTTATCTTCATAATAGCAGCTCCTCTCGTTCCCGGAAGGGAGTTTTCTTTCGATTATAGCATATCTTGCCAAAAAATCCTACTCCCTAAATCCAGGTACTTCCCGGGCAATGTCATTAAGGTAAGGAAACGAAAAGCATAGGCAAGGAAATGAGGCGAGAACCAACGCCAAACCGTCTGCTTCTTTTTCCGGTTTCGAGATTAAGAATTCCTAAAGTCCCTGAATTTGGCGTTGGTTCTCGCCTCATTTCCTTGCCTATGCTTTTCGTTTCCTTACCTTAATGACATTGACTTCCCGGAACCCCTTTTTTCCACTTCCCCACCTGCTTCCAACTCTGCCAACAACCTTCACTTTTCAAATCGACAAAGATCAACTATAATCGCAGAGTAATGCAAATATGGATTTTCGGCCACCAACCAACACCGGGACAGATAAGTCCCGACACACAAAAAAGGAGCGTAATTAAATTATGAAAAAACAGATTCAGTTTCTGGCTGTATTATCCACCGCGGCAGTGATGACTGCGGTAACCCCTGAAATCTTTACGATGATTCCCGGACTTACGCAAACCGCATTTGCGGCTTCCAAAGCCGGCTGGGTTGAAGAAGATGGCGAGCTCCGCTACTTGGACGGAGACGGTTATCCACTGACGGATACCTGGAAAAAGAAAGACAATAATTGGTATTATCTGAATGAAGACGGTGTTATCGCCCGTTCCATGATGATAGACGAGTATTATGTAGATGAAGATGGCAAGCGCGTTTACAATCAATGGATCAGCGAAGAAAATGAAGATTGGGACTGGGATGACGAAGCATCCGACACCAATTGGTATTACTTCGGCAGCAATGGTAAATATGCGGTATCTGAGTGGCAGGTCATTGACGGCAAATCTTACTACTTTAATGAAGAAGGCCATATGCAGACCGGCAAACTGGAATTAGACGGTTTCACCTATTATCTGGGCGGCGAAGATGACGGTGTCATGAAAACCGGCTGGGTTGAGCTGGAAAATGAAGATGAAGAGATCGATGCCGACACGATCTGGCACTATTTTGATAGCAAAGGAAAAATGGTAGTCAATCAAATCGACCGCAAGATCGGAAGTCATTACTATACCTTTGAAAATGGTATTTTACAGACTGGCTGGTACAAACTGCCTGCTGCTGATGCCACCACGGAAAATGCTTCTGACGAAAATGCAGACGCTAATGCCACCACAGACTCTGCTATCAGTGTTGGCGATTATCAGTATTATGAAGAAGATGGCAAGCGCGCTGAAGGTTGGTATCAGATTGAGGGTGCCCCTGGTATCAGCGAAGAAGGAGAAATTTATACCTTTTATTTCAAAAAGGGCAGCCCTTACCATGCTACCACTGGTATTCAGACCTTTAAAATTGATTCCAAACGTTATGCTTTCAACATTAGAGGTGAGATGGAAACGGGTCTCCAGGTTATCACAAATGAAGACGGAAGCACTTCCAATTATTACTTTGGTGATGACGGTGTTATGAAGACTGGCAAACAGACTATTTACAATGAAGATCTTGACGAAAATCAGACCTGGTTTTTCCTGTCTGATGGCGGCGATAAGGGACGGGGCTTCCATGGAGTTCGCGACAACAGCGTATATCGCCAGGGTCTGCGTCTGGATGCAGAACGGGATCTCCGCTATGCCCCCGTTGAATTAGATGGCGTGCAGTATCTGGTTAACGCTTCCGGTACCATCCAGAAAGCGTCCTCTTCCTCCAAATCCGACGAAAAGCCGGACCTGGGAAAAGGCTATAAAGATTTTAAAGATGCCAATGATAAAATCTGGACCGTTAATACCAGTGGTGTCATTCAAAAATAACTTTTAAACAATCAAACATTCATCCGTTCATATAGAAATCATGTAAAAAACAGACAGGGGATAAATTCCTGTCTGTTTTTTACAAATTCTGTCATATTTTCTAATCCGCCGCGTTATATATAATAAAGTAACACTTGTAAAACTAAGAGTACATACTAAAACTATGGAGGTATCTATGAAAGAGTTGTCTGTTTATTACTGTCCCTCCTGCGGGCGATACACCTATTCTCGGTCCGTGCCATCCATTACCTGTCCGATTTGTGAGACTTCCATGGAACTGCTTACCCACTATTCTAATTTTTACTCTTTAAATCAAGAAGAGCGGGACAGGCTTTTGGTCTGCAAAATAATTACTGTCAACCCCACTGTATGCAGGCGTTTTCTCACTTATATACGTTCCCACTCCGGAGGAGAGGCCGCTACGCTTTCCGAACCCTGCCTTCCTATCCTAGAAGCCGAGAATAAAAAGCTGAATGAAACGATCCAGTGGATGCACCAAACCATTTGGGAACTTCTTGCTAAAAACAAGGAATTAGAGCATACACTGGAACAATACCTTTCAAAATCCGACTAAGTGCTCTAAACGGTTATCAGCACTTAGGTTCCCCTGTTACATACCTCCATATTAACCGATTTAATGTTACCTTCATTTGTTTCACTACATTCTCCAACATCTCATTGTCTTTTTGTAACTTTTGATTTTGTTCTTTCAATTTCTGTAATTCTTTTTCCTGCTGCTGTACTGCCCATTCCCGTGTTTTTCCTTCCATTACTTTCATAATATCTCATCTCCTTTTCATAAATCTCTATGCTTCTATATCCAATCATAAAGCCTTTTTCTCTTTTTGAAAAGCAGAAGAAATCGCGCAATTCGACAAATTCTGTCATGTTTCTCAATTGATTTATCGCCCTACTATATCTGTCAATTTCGCTTCCCTCATCTCACTACCACTTGTAATCTGGCTTTTTTGTCTGTTCGACAATAACCGCAAATTTTTTTCTGCCTTCTCAATAAATCTCCAACCAAACTTATTAACATTTTTCTTACGATTCCCATAAAATCCTTACAATCCGTTCTTGGCTATTGCCATCCATTTCCACCCCTGCTATAATGAATTCAAACAGAAAGCTGAGGTGAAGTGTAATGAAGCACAAACTGAGTCTGATTTTGTTTTTAACAATATCCTGCCTTTTTCTGACTACATTCCCGTCTCTCGCTGGTGAATGGCAACAGACAGAGGAAGACCAGTGGCAATACATTCAAGACAACGGTGAGCCCGCTGTCGGCTGGCTAGAGCTGGACGGCAAACGCTATTATCTCGATGAGAACGGCTGTCGTAAATGTGAGTACTGGCAGAAGGATGACGGTGCCTGGTATTATCTGGACGAAGATGGTGTATTGGTTACCGATGCCTGGGTGGATAACTACTACGTAGGCGAAGACGGCAAACTCGAAAAAAAGCGGTAATACCAGCGATAAGACCCCGGTATATGGGGTCTTTGTTTTTATTCCCCTTTTCTGCCCTCTTTTTACAATTTTGTTTCTAATTGTAATAAAATATTACGAAATGTTCACATTTTAGATAGTTGTATGTCATTCCATTTTATGTTATTCTTTCTTTGGTAAATCTTATCAATGCGTGATAAAAGTAATTATAATACAAATCTGGAGGAATTTATTTATGAAAAAAAGTATCCTTTGTTTATCTGTCCTTGCAGCTACCTTCACTCTTTCTACTGGGATCTCCGCATTTGCCGGACAGTGGAAACAAGACAGCAATGGCTGGTATTATGTACAGGATAATGGTTCTCTGATTTATGGTCGGGCCTTCACCGACCCGGCTGACGGTTCTGAATATTTTATGGATCCGGACGGTTATATGATGACAGAAACTCGCGTAAACGGTTTCTGGTATGGTCCAGATGGCCGGCGGCAGGACAAAACAGAGGCTGAGATTGCTGCCGAAATTGCTCGTGAACAGCGGCTTGCCGCCCGTCCTAGCCCTGCGAAAGAACAGGCCGCTGCCAAGCAGGCTGCCCAAACTGCTAAAACTTCCAAGATTGCAGTCAGCACCACACGTCTCGCTTATCAGGCAGAGATGAAGGCACTGATGGATGTCGTTTTTCTTGATACCCGTTCAAAGGTTAAGAACAATACTGCCATTAAAGGCAGCACCACTGAGGATAATATTGAAGTTAGCTACCGTTTCAATGTTGACGGTCGTGGCACAGCCATCTCCTGTTCCTTGTGGAAGATGTCCAACCCGGAAAACTCCCGTTACAAACCAGAAGCATTGGAACTTTCCTACAACCGGGACATTCTGTCCGATGCCAATGAGGTATCTGTTTTCAACAGTGCTTTTAACAGGCTTTTGACTGCTGCTCTGGGAGAAAACAAGAGCAAAGCTATTTATGAACGCTGCCTGGCAGAAGAAATCGGAACCGGTGGCAGTTTTGAAGAAAGCGGAGTTTCGGATACTGGTAATTCTTATGAACTAACTTATCGAAATAATATGGCTACTATCAAGATCACTTGCAGTGAGATCGATCCCAATGCTGCTGAAACTTCCGAGGAAGAAACCGCCGCAGAAGAGGTTGTTCCCGAAACTACTTCTGAGCAACCTACTACCTCTGTTATTGTAGCTGGTCAAGGCGCTCTGTCCGCTGCCAGTGAAGCTGGGGATTCGACTACTTCCGATACTGCCTCTGACAACAGCGAATCTGTTGCCAACGATGAGGCAGAGGCAACTGCCTAAACCAGCATAAATATATAACTATAAAAATAAAACGGCTGAATATTCAGTCGTTTTATAATTGTTAATTTTTTGTGTTTTTTATAAAAAAACCTACCCAAACCTCTCAGCATCGTATATAATACTAACTACTTGCCCACAACTTATAAAAATATCAATTTACACGATTGTTCAAATGTCAAATCAGGAGGAACCAAATATGAAAATCAACAAATGGCTATTAGCTGTCGGATGTGTTGCCTTATTATGCGGATGTACGAAACGCAATATTATAAATAATGAGGAATCTGCCCAGCCAGACTTTAATATGTATATGGATGTAGAATTGGATATGGAACAGCTTCAAGAGGATGTCAATGATATCTATCTCGATGAGAATGATTATCCGATGGCGTCTGCCATTGACTTTGAGTTGAATTTGGATGAAGCTTATGTCAATGTCACGGCCGTGGTAAAAGATGGTACCAGCCCGGAAGATGCCGCTTATTTTGCCGATGTTGCCATTAAAGGAATCAATGATCAGGTTGCTGTCCAGGACTTTTCCTATGGTGAATCTGCGGAAGATACCTTCGGTGGACTGTATCAGGATAATGTAATTAATCTAAAAATTTATGAGGAATCCGCATATCATTCCAATGGCGAACCTATGTTCGAGACACAAGTTCCAATGGATGAATATCAAGTCTTTGAAATCGGAGCTTAATACCTACTTCCACCAAGACTAAAAAAGGCTCTGGCGGGCTATGGTTTCTTCTTCCCAGAACCATAGTCTGTCAGGGCCTTTTTTCCTCCCATACTCTTTGCTTTGGATACGATACTCCACAAGTCGGTTATTTTATTCCGTCATCAGATAAGGAGCTCATATGTCTGCAAACACGAATTCCCCTATAGATTTTACGGATCGCTTTGGAAAACATTATCAAATCTCCCCTATGGATATCTTCTATGTGGAAGCTGACAATATCTATTCCCGAATCATCTGCCAGGAGCAAAACATACACATCTCTTATCCCCTTTCTTTGATGGAAGAGATTTTACCAGATTATTTTCTTCGAATCCACCGCAGTTTTTTGATCAACCGTTACTACATAACTGCTTTTCATCGGCGGACGGTCATAATGGCGAATGGCTTTCGTCTGCCAGTACCTGAGAAAAAGCATCAATGGCTGAAGCATTGTCTGGAAGAATCCGATAGCCACTCTTCCGATAATCGCTGATCCGCCAACAAATATCCTCCCGCATACGCAGCAATACTGTCAACGTTTGCGCCGACTTTTTGAGAGCTGTTTCTCCGGCACGATCCGTTATCGTCTCCATGCATTCCTTGTATCGCCTCCAACAATCTCCCTCTTTTCTCTCCAATAGTTCCTTTACTTGTACATATGCCCATTCTCCGCTAGACGCAATCGTACTCAAAGTCCGGACCAAAGATACCAAAAGTCCATTATATTTCCGATCGCGAAAGCTGTCGCGCATCATCAGCTCTATCAACCGGTCCACCTCGTCTAATAAAGATGCTTCTCTGATTTCTCCCAGCGCCGTAATTAAATCTAGATTTTCTAGTTTTCGAGGTATATAATGTCTTCGTTCAAGATAACGACGGATCCGTTCCACGCCCTCCCGATCCTGCATTTTTACTAAACAGATATCCTGCATCATTTCCTGTCCCGAATAACGCTCCACATAACTTTTCAGCTGTACTTTCAATCCCTCTTCCCGAGTGTCCGCCAAACGAGCCACCACCCAATAAAACAGCTTGCCATGCAAATCAGGAAGCAACTTTTCACATATCTCTTCCACTGGCATAAACCGGCAAACATACTCCACCGCCGCCTGACGCACCCAGGCTTTCCGCTGGCCATTTTTTGCTATTTTCACCATCTGTTCTCCAAAATCCCGAAGTTCATGACTGATAACATAACGAATATACCATAACAATTCTTCATTCCCCAGATTTTCTTGTTCCAGATTATTAAATACTTGTGCACATGCATTTTCATTTTGTTCCTCCGCACAAGACGTTTCTGCCTTTGGCAAAATCTCTTCGAATGTATCCCGGATTCCCTCCAGAACAATGGAATAAAAGTCTAAAATCACGTTTTCTTTCGATTTCGTAAGTCTCCTCTTCTCAGAAAATATCAAGTGACCTTCTACGGCTAAAATCCCCGCGCCACATTCACCGCCATAACGACCTGCCTTCGCAGCCATATTCTGCAGAAATATAGACTCCTCCCTCCCACTTAATCGCTTTTTCCATACATTACCGCTGTTCTGGACATATTCATATAAATCTGCTACGGAGTCTTGATACTGTAGATAACGATGAAGCCAGTCACATTCCGCCAACCGCACTGCTTCAACACCATGCTTCAAAAGAAACTCTTGCCATCTGGCAATCATCTTTCTTCTCAGCGTCTTCTCAAATTTATCAAACCTCCGGCTATCCCCAGGGATGAAAATCCTGCATACTTCATTTTTTCTTGTATCATAATAGGCGGCGCAAACAGCAGAAACCAGAATTTCGATCAACTGCTCTTCCATCTCTTATCCTTTCTCCCCTTATCTTTTGTTTGAATCAGTATACTAAAAAAATATTATTTTTTCAATTA
>Ga0137306_102019_pt1 | contig 18226 bp, 15 predicted proteins | sample Inofroosms_March_FD_97187 | JGI IMG/M metagenome (GOLD analysis project Ga0137306, IMG submission 97187) | Mouse cecal microbial communities from Vienna, Austria - N-Acetylneuraminic and N-Acetylglucosamine D2O microcosms_March | ecosystem: Host-associated > Mammals > Digestive system > Large...
GAAGATTCATGTAGGATATATAATCGATTTGGCAATTTGAAATACGAAGGCACATTTGATTTCCCGGTATCAAGGATTGGCAATGGCAGTTTTTCCAACAAGATCATTGTCACAGGACCCCAGGTGATCAAAGAGATCAAACTACATTAGGAGGCTATCACAAATGAAAGAGATTGAACAGCTGTCCATTAACGCCATCCGCACCCTTTCGGCTGACGCTATTCAGAGAGCCAACTCCGGCCACCCAGGTCTCCCTCTGGGCGCGGCTCCCATGGCTTACGAACTTTGGGCAAACCACATGAATCACAATCCGGCTGACCCGGACTGGCCCAACCGGGACAGGTTCATACTGTCCGGCGGACACGGTTCCATGCTTTTGTACTCCCTGCTTCATCTGTTTGGCTACGGCAATCTGTCTATAGAAGATATCAGGAACTTCCGTCAGCTGGGGTCCCTCACCCCAGGCCATCCGGAATACGGATGTACTCCCGGCGTGGAGGCTACCACCGGTCCTTTAGGTGCGGGTATGGGTATGGCTGTAGGCATGGCCATGGCAGAAGCCCATCTTGCCGCTGTTTTTAACAAAGAAGACTATCCTGTTGTGGACCACTATACCTATGTTTTAGGCGGCGACGGCTGTATGATGGAGGGGATCTCCTACGAGGCGTTTTCCCTTGCAGGCACCATGGGCCTTCATAAATTGATCGTTTTGTACGATTCCAACCGCATTTCAATCGAGGGAAGCACAGACCTGGCTTTTACCGAGGATGTAACCGCCCGCATGGCTGCCCTTGGTTTCCAGACCCTCACTGTGGAGGACGGCAATGACCTGGAGGCCATTGGCGCCGCCATTGAGGAGGCGAAAAAAGATACCCGGCATCCGTCCTTTATCACGGTAAAGACAGAGATCGGATACGGCTGCCCGGCCAAGCAGGGCAAGGCAAGCGCCCACGGAGAGCCGCTGGGGACGGATAATGTAACTGCGTTAAAAGAGAACCTTGGCTGGCCGTCAAAAGAGGATTTCTTTGTTCCACAGGAAGTTTATGATCATTTTGCGCAGATCGCCCAGGACAAGGCCGAGACCGAGGCTGCGTGGAACGTGATGTTTGCCGCCTACTGTCAGGAATACCCCCAGATGGAGGAGCTGTGGAATCAATATCATGATACCAGCCTGGGCTTCGGGTTTGAGGAGGATGAGAAGTTCTGGTTACATGGGGACAAGCCGGAAGCCACCAGAAGCCTTTCCGGAAAGATCCTTAACTATATGACGGATAAACTGCCTAACCTCTTTGGCGGCTCCGCGGATCTGGCTCCGTCCAACAAGACTACCATGAACGGAAAAGGTGATTTTACCAGGGACACGCCGGAGGGCTGCAATATCCATTTCGGTGTCCGGGAACTTGCCATGACTGCTATTGGCAACGGCATAGGGCTTCACGGCGGACTTCGGCCTTACGTGGCTACGTTCTTCGTGTTCAGTGATTATATGAAGCCTATGGCCAGACTGTCAGCTCTTATGCAGGTGCCATTGACCTATGTATTGACCCACGACAGTATTGGAGTGGGGGAGGACGGGCCTACCCATGAGCCGGTAGAGCATCTGTCCATGCTGCGGGCGATCCCTAATTTCCATGTGTTCCGTCCCTGCGATTCCGTGGAGACCGCAGCTGCGTGGTACAGCGCCGTCACATCCAGGAAGACGCCTACGGCCCTGGTGCTTACCAGACAGAATCTGGAGCCGGTTCAGGGTTCCTCCAGAGAGGCGCTAAAGGGCGGGTATGTGCTGGCTGACTGCCAGGGAACGCCGGAGGCGATCTTGATCGCCACTGGTTCGGAGGTGAGTCTGGCCCTTAAGGCAAAGGATGTTTTGGAAGCAGAAGGAAGAAAGATCCGGGTGGTGTCCATGCCCTGTATGGAATTATTCGAGGAACAGACCAGAGAGTATCAGGAGTCTGTGCTTCCTAAATCCGTGAGAAAACGGGTTGTGGTGGAAGCCGGAAGCGATTTCGGATGGGGAAGCTATACTGGTCTTGACGGAGCCTGCGTGACCATGAACGGGTTTGGGGCAAGCGGGCCGGCAAGCCAACTGTTTGAGCATTTCGGATTTACGGTGGACCACGTAGTTGAGACGGTGAGATCGCTGTAGAAAAATAAAAAGGGATGAACTTGTGTATAACTCTTGCGCAGTTCATTCCTTTTGTTGTAAACTATAGAAGAACTATAAAATACATAAAGGAGAGAAACTATGGGGAAAAAATGTATTGGCGTTGACGTAGGCGGGACCAGTGTAAAGCTGGGATTATTTGAGACTACGGGAGAGTTGGTGAAAAAGTGGGAGATTCCCACAAGAAAAGACGATGGCGGCAAATACATTATCGCCGATATCGCGGATTCCATTCTTCATCAGGTTTTGGCCCAGGAGAATGTTTCCTTTAAGGACATAGAAGGCGTAGGCATGGGAGTTCCGGGGCCGGTAATGCCTGACGGGCATGTGGAAGTGTGCGTGAACCTCGGATGGAGAGATAAAAATCCGTCAAAGGAATTAAGCGATCTTTTGGAAGGACTTCCTGTGAAGTGCGGCAATGACGCCAATGTGGCGGCTCTGGGCGAGATGTGGCAGGGCGGCGGCAAAGGGTTTACGGATATTGTCATGATAACCCTTGGGACCGGCGTAGGCGGCGGCGTGATTATTGACGAGCAGATCATCACCGGAAAGCATGGCCTGGGCGGTGAGATCGGCCATATCCATGTAAGGGACGAGGAGACAGAGCACTGCAACTGCGGCGGCGTAGGCTGTCTGGAGCAGGTTGCCTCCGCTACCGGCATCGCCAGGGAGGCCAGAAGAAAGATGGCTGCCAGCGACACCCCTTCTGTGCTGAGAGAGGTGGGAGATCAGGTGACGGCGAAAGATGTGCTGGATGCGGCTAAGGCAGGGGATGCCCTGGCGCTGGAGGTTATGGAGGTTGTGGGCCATTACCTGGGTGTTGCCCTGGCATCTCTGGCTCTCACGGTGGATCCGCAGATGTTTGTCATCGGCGGCGGCGTGTCCAAAGCCGGTCAGTACCTGATTGAGGTTATTAACCGCCACTATGCCCAGTATATGCCGATCTCCGAGAACAGAGGGACCGTGGGTCTTGCAAAGCTGGGCAATGACGCAGGTATCTACGGCGCTGCCAGGCTGGTGTTAGGATAGACAGAGGGGCCCCCGGTTGGCAGCCAGCCGGGGCAATTATGAAAGGGCATTTATAAAAATATGGGAGGGACTATGGCTGAATATGATAAGAAAAAGACTATTGTAATCGGACACAAGAACCCGGACACGGATTCTATCTGTTCCGCCATCAGCTACGCGAATCTGAAACGCAAGGTGACCGGACTGGAGTTTCAGCCTGGCAGGGCAGGGCAGGTAAATGGAGAGACCCAGTTTGTGCTGGATTATTTCGGCGTGGAGGCTCCAAAGCTGATCGAGCATGTAAGGACACAGGTGCGGGATATTGAGATCCGCCAGACCAAAGGGGTGAAGAAAAATATTTCCCTGAAAAAGGCGTGGAATATTATGCAGGAGGCCAATGTGGTGACCCTTCCGGCGGTGACCGACGACGGCATCCTGGAGGGGCTTATTACGGTTGGCGATATTACCAAATCCTACATGAATGTGTACGACAGCAGCATTTTGTCCAAGGCAAACACCCAGTACTCCAACATTATCGAGACGGTGGAGGGAGATCTGGTGGTAGGCGATAAGGATGCCTACTTTTCCGAGGGAAAGGTGCTGATCGCCGCCGCGAACCCGGATTTAATGGAATATTATATTAATAAAAATGATCTGGTCATTCTGGGCAACCGGTATGAGTCCCAGCTTTGCGCCATCGAGATGGAGGCTGCCTGTATCATTGTCTGCGAGGGGGCGGGCGTGTCCATGACCATCAAAAAGCTGGCACAGGAGCGGGGATGTACGGTTATTGCCACTGCCTATGATACATACACCGTAGCCCGGCTGGTGAATCAGAGCATGCCCATCAGCTATTTCATGAAGACGGAGAATCTGATTACCTTTGAGGATAGCGATATTATTGATGAGATTAAGGATGTGATGGCCAGCAAGCGTCACAGAGATTTCCCGGTTCTAGACAAAAACGGCAAGTATGAGGGCATGATATCCCGGCGAAATCTGTTGGGGGCTCAGGGGAAAATGCTGATCCTGGTGGACCACAACGAGAAGACCCAGGCTGTGGACGGGGTGGAAAATGCCAGGATCATGGAGATCATTGACCACCACAGGCTGGGGACTATTGAGACCATATCGCCTGTATTTTTCCGGAATCAGCCTCTTGGCTGTACGGCTACGATCGTGTACCAGATGTACCAGGAGGCCGGGGTGGCTGTGGAGAAAGCCATTGCGGGGCTTTTGTGCAGCGCTATTATTTCCGATACTCTGCTGTTCCGCTCGCCTACCTGCACGGAGATTGATAGGAAGGCTGCCATGGAATTGGCGGGTATTGCGGGAATCCGGCTGGAGGAGTATGCCAGGGAGATGTTTACCGCTGGCAGCAACCTAAAGGACAAGACGGATGAGGAGATTTTTTATCAGGATTTTAAGCGGTTTACAGCGGGAAAGGTGTCTTTTGGCGTAGGGCAGATAAGCTCCCTCAATGAGCAGGAGCTGGATTCTTTAAAAGAGCGGCTTCTGGTGTATATCACTGAGGCCCACAAGCATCAGAGAGGCGTGGACATGATGTTCTTTATGCTGACCAATATTCTGGATGAGTCTACTATGCTCATCTGCGAGGGGATTGGGGCAAAGAAGATGATCCTGGGCGCGTTCCACATTGAGGATGACGGCAAGGACGGGCAGAGCAGCGTGGTAAAGCTTCCAGGCGTGGTGTCCCGCAAGAAACAGCTGATCCCTGCTATTGGAATGGCGCTGCAGGCGTAACAGCAGGATTTTGAACCAGGAGGATGGATTATGACATTTATTTACCCGGCGGTTTTTACCCCTCACAAGGAGGACGAAGGCTATCACGCCTATTTCCCGGATCTGGAAGGCTGCGAGGCGGACGGACCGGACCTGGAAGACACCATGGATAATGCCAGGGAAGCAGCCTACAACTGGATCTGTGTGGAACTGGAAGAGGAGCTTGTGGAATTACCGGAAGTAAGCCATATGGATGATCTGGACCTTGAGGAGGGCGCGTTTGTGCGGCAGATGATGATCGTGGTAAAGTTGATGCCTGACAATGATTAGAAAGATGGTCTGTGCCAAAGGGGAAATGTTATGGAACAATTAAAAGAAGTGTGGAAGCCGGGCAATATGCTGTATCCTGTTCCTGTGGTCATAGTCAGCTGCGGCCGTCCGGGTGAAAGGCCAAATATCATTACCGTGGCCTGGGCAGGCACGGTCTGTTCAGACCCGGTGATGGTATCTGTCTCTGTGAGAAAAGATCGGTATAGCTATGATATGATAAAAGACACCGGTGAATTTGTGGTCAATCTGGTGACAAAGGACCTTGTTTTTGCGGCGGATTACTGCGGCGTAAGATCAGGAAGAGACGTGGATAAGTTTCAGGATATGAAGCTGACGCCTTTAAGCTCCTCCTTCATCCAGGCGCCGGGCATCCAGGAGAGCCCGGTAAACTTAGAGTGCCGCGTCAGCCAGGTATTGGAGCTGGGCAGTCATGATATGTTTCTGGCAGAGGTTGTGGGTGTGACTGTGGACAAGGCATACATGGATGAAAAGGGAAAGTTTCACTTGAATGATACAGGCCTGGTGGCCTACTCCCATGGAGAGTATTTTCTTTTGGGGGAAAAGCTGGGCAAATTTGGCTATTCGGTTCAAAAGAAAGGAAGACGGAAGTGACGAAAAAGGACAGAAATATTACGCTGGTGGGAATGCCGGCTTCCGGGAAAAGCACGGTGGGCGTTCTTTTGGCCAAGCGTCTGGGGTTTTCTTTTGTGGATGTGGATATTGTGATCCAGGAGCGGGAAAAGAGACTGCTGAAGGAGATCATCGCCCAGGAAGGGCTGGATGGATTTATGGCTGTGGAGAACCGTATCAATGCTTCCCTGGATGTGGACCGGTCGGTGATCGCGCCGGGGGGAAGCGTAATATACGGAAAAGAAGCCATGGAGCATTTAAAGGAGATCAGCACCATTGTGTATCTGAAATTGAGCTATGAGGACGTGAAAGCCCGGCTTGGCAACCTGGTGGATAGAGGAGTGGTGCTGAAAGATGGGATGACGCTTCTGGATCTGTATCACGAGCGGGTGCCTTATTATGAGCGATACGCGGATATTACGGTGGATGAGACGGGGCAGACAGCCGGAGAGACTGTGGACTGTTTGAGGAAGATGATGGAGGAGAGGTTGGGAATGGATGGACGGAGATCATAGACTTGAACCTGAAAAAAATTTCTTTTAAAAATTTTAAGTCCTTGTATGACACCTCCTTTGAGCCAGGAAGGATTAATGTTTTCATTGGAGCCAATGGTTACGGAAAATCAACCATTCTGGAAGCCATTGGCCTGTCAGTGGAATGGCGGCAGGATACAGAGCGGTTTCAGTATAATGTCAGCCTGGTCCCTCCTGTAGATACCGGGGATTGTAGATACCGGTTTGAAACCTTTTTAGAAAATGAAGAGAAGATTTCATTGATTCTCCCAAGAAGACGGACTTGAATTCCAATATTCCAACTACACGTCAGATTATACAATTCAAAGACCGTTTCATGAAGAATACAGTGAATTTTACAGGATATGACGCCAGTGAGGGTGCGTTGTATGTGCTGTTTATGCTGTGTCTTGCTATACATTCCCAGGTACCTCCTGTTTTTGCGGTAGACAGTTTTGACCATGCTTTGAACCCGAGACTTGCAAAGAAGATTATGCAGGTATTTTGTCAATAGGTCATGCATGGAAAATGGAAAGCATGTATTTTTGACTACTCATAATCCCTGGTTTCGGACGGACTGGATCTGACCCCGCCCTTTTGCTCACTCAATTATACAACAACTGTGAACAGTAACATCCAATATCAAAAGCAGGGCATTTCCTGTTGATATTGGATGCATTCTCTTTACTACAACATCTCCATATAAGCCAAAACCTTATTCAGAACCTCCAGCCCATAATGCACAGCCACAGCCAGAATCGCCAGGGACAATAGCAGGAATATCAGCTTATACAGCAGATACGCCTTGGCAAAGTCCCGCCTTGGTCCCTTGGAGGGGCTGCAGGCCAGAATCATGAGATAGATCCAGCCAATAATGGGAATATTCATGCACATCAGAGTCACGAACCAGTGGCGGACCGGAATAGAGACAGCTGCCGCGTCTGTGGAAGCAGCGGCAGGCTTGTCTTTTGCTGTTGTCTTTTTCTTTGCTTTTCCGGAATTTTTTAGCGTGTCCTTTGAGCCGCCAGTTCTTTTTCCATTCCCCAAACCGTCTTTTACAGGTGTATCCAGAGGAATAGCCACAGTGGAAGCCAGTTCTGAAATCTCTGAGGGGGATTCCACCCTGGGACTTAGCTCATCCATAAGAGCGTCTGCGTCCTTCTCGTTTTCAAAAGATATCTTGTCCAATGTCAGTTCCTCCCTGGTCCGTAAGATGGCGTGTTCCAGTAACGTTTTTCTGCTGTTAGGGTCTGGTACAGGGCCTGCTGTTCTTTTGCGCCCTGGGATATGGCGTCAGCCTTTTTCTGGGCCTCCTGGGCATTCCACTCAGCTTCCGTAGGAAGGGAGCGGATGCGGCGGATGGCAGCGTCCAGGCGTATCCGGTAACTTTCCGTATCCGCATACCCGTATAATTCTCCCAGCTTGGCAATGGCAGTGTTCGCCAGGCTTTCTGCATCCTGGGACTGATACTCCATGGCCTCCAGCATCTGCAGCGCAGTCTCAAAGGAAGTGATCCTGTCCTGAATCTCCTGGTTTTTTCGGTCAAGGGCCGCTTGTTCCTCTGCCTTTCTGTGCTGCTGCTGTTCCAGCAGGTCTTGTTTTTCCTCATAAACCCGGATGGTTTCTCCCATAGTATCAATGATGGAGGAAAATTCCAGCCAGCGGCTTTCACACCGGTCATAAAGGCGGCGCCGGTCTTCCCCGTCCTGAACCTGCTTTAGTTTTGCGGAGATGTCCTTGTAATCCTGACGGACGGTGTAGACATCATCCGCGGAGTTGATGGTCTTATTTTCAAATGCGGTGATAAGCCCTTCCAGTTCCTCTACCAGCCTGCTCTGGGTCTTGTCCGTAAGGTGCTGGCTGGCGCGCAGTTCTGCGCTGTTGCTGAAATAGTCTACCAGGTGAGTACCTGCCTGAGGGGACGGCTCTACATAAGGGGTGTCCGACGGCTGGGGGGCGGGCGGTGTCGGCGCTGGGGCAGGGGAGGAAACTTCCGCAGTTTCCGGTTGCCCCTCAGTCTCCTGCACAGCCGGCTGGGAGACTTGCGGAGTGACTCCCGGCCCTGGTCTTACAGGAACGGTGGCGGGATCTGTCTCCCTTTCTGATTGCCCTGGTCCCTGGGACTGGGCTCCCGGTCCGGTTACGGAGGTTTTAAAGAATACTGCCTCGCCGGCATCAGGCGTCTCCGCAGAGGTGAAAAGCAGAGTATTTCTGCCTGCCGAAGCCCAGGGCGGCGTCTCCGGAGTCACCAGGACATCCGGGGAATTGTCGGAAACGCCCGCGGCTTCCGTGCTGGGCACAGTAGGAGCATATCCGGGGCCTATGGGCCGGGGCAGAGTCTGAGCCGGAGTTGTCTCTTCCGGCTGCGTCTCCTGCGGGGCCGGAGCGGTTTCCGTCGGCTGAGGAGCTGCAGGCGCGGCAGGAGGCGCGGCGGGAGGGGCCGCTGCGCTAGTGGAGGACGGCTTCCGGGACGAACCGTCCCGGGAAGCGATCACATAAGTAGGATGAAGCCTTGCCCCGGTGGCTGGGTCATAGGAATCCTTTACAACCGTCTCTGGCTGTTCCCAGTCCCAGGGTTCCAGTCCTTCATGAAGCTGGTTCATAACATTTTTCCAGATCACCCCTGCGTAGGTGCTGCCAAAGATGCCAGGCATGGACCGGGGCGTGTCATAGCCCACCCACACAGCTCCGGTGTAGTAGCGGGTGTAGCCGCAGAACCAGGTGTCTTTGCTGCTGTTGGTGGTGCCAGTCTTTCCGGCAACAGGCATGTCAACGGAAAGCTTTAAAGCACGTCCGGTTCCGTAGGGGGAGCTGATGGTTCCTTTTAAGATGTCTGTAAGCATAAAGGCGGTGTCAATGGTGTAAACCTGTCTGGTAACCGCAAAGGAGCGGGCAGTAAGGTCTCCTTCCTGCTCATGTTCAATCTTCAGGATGCAGGTTCTGTCATTGTATACCCCATTGTTGGCCAGGGTGCTGAACCCTTTGGCCATGTCCACTACCCGGACTCCGTTGGTAAAACCACCTATACTAAGGGCCGGGACTCCGTTATCTACATAGGTCAGCCTCTGGAACTGCATGTTGTCCAGGTAGCTTAAGCCGGTGTCAATGCCAATGTCCTCCAGCACCTGCCACGCAACGGTGTTAAGGCTGCGGTTTAAGGCCTCCCGCACGGTCACAGGCCCGTAGTAGTGTCCGCCGCTGTTGGCAGGGCCATCGTCCCACTGGTGGTCGTCTACAATGCGGGACGGGTAGTATTCTCCTGTGTCAAAGGCAGGGCCGTAGTCAAGAAGAGGCTTGATGGTGCTGCCCGGCTGCCTGGCGCTTAGGTAGGCCCGGTTAAACTGGTCCTCCGTACCCCGGCCTCCTACAATAGCCACTACATAGTTGGTCTGGTTATCAACAATGACCGCGGCTCCCTGGAGAGCGTATTTGCCGTTGTCCTGAAGTTCCGTGTAGGAGGACAGGACCTCGTCCAGACTGGTTTGGAGCATGTTCTGGATGTTCTGGTCCAGGGAGGTGTAGATTTTGTATCCGCCGTTTCGGATGGAGTCATTCTTTTCGTTGTAAGCTGCCGTGTATTTTTCCATGTAGGCGTCATAATCCGGCTTGTCCGAGAAGGTGTAGCGGAAGGGAAAATCCTCCTGCTTCATCAGCTCCAGGGCGGCGCAGTGGATGGCATAGCTGGTGAGATAGCTGTCGTCGGTTCCCTCCTGCTGTTCCTGGATGACGCGCAGGGACTGGGAGACGGCTTTTTCGTACTCTTCCTGGGTGAGCATGTCCACCTCCAGCATACTTTTCAGCACTTCATTGCGCTTTTTCAGGGCTGCGTCCGGGTGGAGAACCGGGTCGTAAGCTGAGGGGCTGTTGCTGATCCCCACCAGTACGGCGGCCTCGTGGACGTCCAGGTCCGAAGCGTTTTTCCCGAAATAATAGCGGCTGGCAGCCTGGACGCCGTAGCACTGGTGGCCGTAAAAGTTGGTGTTGCAGTAAAATTCCATGATATCAGCTTTGGAGTAGGTCTTCTCAATCTCCGGGGCAAGAAGGATCTCCACCATCTTCCGGGTAAACGTTTTTTCCTGGGTCAGGTAGGTATTCTTGATGATCTGCTGGGTAATGGTGCTTCCGCCCTGGGTGATGGCGCCCCTGTGTTTAATAAGGGCCAGGCCCGCCCGGGTAGTGGCGATCCAGTCAACGCCGTTGTGGATCTTAAAGCGGCGGTCCTCCTGAGCTATGTAGGCGTTTTGAAGATTCAGGCTGATCTTGGAAATATCCACATACTCGTAGTGGCCGGCATTGATAAGGCCGATGCGCTTTCCATCCTTATCAAAGATTTCCGTGTCGGAGAGCATACTGAAATCATCCCGTTCCATCTGAGCCAGGGTATCATAAGCCACCTGCCGACTTCGCTCCAGATGGGGCTTTACTTTCATAAAGACAACAGCTCCCGCAATAAGACAGAGGATGAGGGCCACAGTGACGGTTTGAAGCAGAGTCTGCAAAAGCCATCCGATGGCGCCTAAGATACTGAATATAGCGGCAAACAGAAAACGGATGAATTTTTTTATAAAATTCATGACAAAGGGTCCTTTCTCATTGATGTCTATATTATAAATCAAAACAGGGAAAAATGGCATAGTAAGTTCGTAAATTTTGCAAAAAACAGGCAAAAAAACTTGAATCATTTCATGGGATGCGATAAGATTAAGTTAAGAACGGATTTTATATCAGGGAGAGGAGAATAAGTCTATGCAGTATCGGATTATTGGAGACACGATGCCAGCCATTGAGGTGATGTTTGACGTGCCAGGGGAGAGTATGTACACCCAGTCAGGGGGTATGGCATGGATGACCGATGGGGTGGAGATGTCCACCAACACAAAAGGGGGCCTGATGAAGGGGCTGGGCCGTATGTTTTCCGGAGAGTCGATGTTTATGGCCACTTATCAGGCAAGGCGGGCCGGGGCTATGATCGCGTTCGCGTCCACAGTGGCAGGGCGTATCCTGCCGGTTGATGTCAGCGTAAACGGAGGGCTGATCTGTCAGAAGGGGGCGTTTTTGTGCGCCCAGGACAGCGTGAATCTTGATATTACATTTACAAAGAAATTTTCCGCCGGGCTTTTCGGAGGGGAAGGATTTATTCTTCAGGATATTAACGGCCAGGGCATGGCGTTTTTGGAGATCGACGGAGACATGGTGGAAAAGCATCTGGGCGCCGGGGAGGTGCTTAAGGTGGATACGGGCAATGTGGTGGCTTTTGAGAAGACTGTTGGATATGAGATCGAGACGGTAAAAGGGCTGGGGAATATTTTTTTTGGCGGTGAGGGGCTGTTCTTGACTAAACTTGTAGGGCCGGGGAGAGTGATCCTGCAGACCCAGAATATCGCGGAGTTTGCAGGTCGGATCGCGCGGTTTATCCCCACAAGCGGGAAATAAAAAGGAGGAAGATTTTTGTATGAAGAGATTGCTGGCAATCGGAGAGGCTTTGATCGACTTTATTCCGGAGGAGACCGGGAAAGAGTTGAAACATGTAAAAGGGTTTCAGCCTGCTGTAGGCGGCGCGCCGGCTAATGTATGCGGGGCTTTCGTGAAGCTGGGCGGAGAGGCGGCTATGATCACTCAGCTGGGGGACGACCCATTTGGGGATAAGATCATGGAGACGTTCGCGGCTTGCGGGATTGGGTGTCAGTATGTGAAGAGAACCAGGGAGGCTAATACTTCTTTGGCGTTTGTGGCCCTTAAGGGGGACGGGAACCGGGAGTTTTCTTTTTACCGGAAGCCGGGGGCGGATATGCTTTTAAAGGCGGAGGATGTGAGGGAAGAGTGGTTTGAGGACGCGTTTGCCCTTCATTTTTGTTCGGTGTCCCTGGGGGATTTCCCCATGAAGGAGGCTCACAGAAAGGCCATTGAATATGCTGTTAAGAAGGGCGCTCTTATCAGTTTTGACCCGAATCTGCGGCTGCAGCTTTGGGAGGATACAGGGAAGCTTAAGGAGGCGGTCCTGGAGTTTATGCCCCTTGCCCATGTGCTGAAGATATCGGATGAGGAGCTGGAGTTTATTACCGGCCACAGTGATATTGAGAAGGCGCTTCCGGAGCTTTTTAAGGGCAATACCCGCATGGTCATTTACACAAAGGGTTCTGACGGGGCGGAGTGCTATACGGCTCATGATAAGGGGACAGCAGCCGGGAAGAAAGTGAAGGCTGTGGATACAACAGGAGCCGGAGACGGGTTTATTGGTTCCTTTTTGCACTGCCTGGCAGAGGACGGGGTGACTGCGGAGAGCCTGGGAAAGGTGACCGGTGAAAAGATGGCAGAATACCTGGAGTTTGCCAATGCATTCTGCGGCATCAGCGTCACAAAGCATGGAGCCATCGCTTCCTACCCTACGATGGAGGAGATGGAAGCAGGAAGGCAGTAGGTAACAGTTCAGACATGTCTGCGCGTTTACCGCGCTGACCGTGGAAAAGCGTAATGGCAGCAGTAGGAAGATTAATGAAAGAAAGACGGGAGATTGTGTAGATTTTCCCGTCTTTTTTTATTATAATAAGGAAAGGGCGGATTATGATGGTCCTAAATTAAGGAAAAGGCGGAGGCCAGTATGTATCAGATAGATTTTCAGAAACCGGAGCATGTGCATTTTATCGGAATCGGAGGCATCAGTATGAGCGGCCTGGCGGAGATCCTCATGGAGGAGGGCTTTGCAGTGTCCGGTTCGGATTCTCATAGATCAGAGTTGACAGAACATCTCAGGGCAAAGGGGGCCAGGGTGTTTTACGGGCAGCAGGCTTCTAATATTGAGGAGCTGGATGGGGAGATTGGCGTAGTTGTCTACACGGCGGCTGTCCATGAGGATAACCCGGAGTTTCAGGCGGCGAAAAAGGCGGGGCTTCCTATGCTGAGCCGGGCTCAGCTTTTAGGGCAGATGATGAAAAATTACAGATACGCTGCCGGGATTGCAGGGACTCACGGGAAGACTACCACCACATCTATGGCAGCGGAGATCCTTATGGCGGCAGAGAAAGATCCTACCATATCGGTCGGAGGTATCCTCCATTCCATTGGAGGCAATATCCGGGTGGGAGGTTCTGATATTTTTGTCACGGAGGCCTGCGAGTACACGGACAGCTTTCTTTCTTTCTTCCCCAATATGGCGGTAATCCTGAATATTGAGGAGGATCATCTGGATTATTTTAGGGATATTAACCACATCCGCAGTTCGTTCCGGAAATTTGCCGAGAAGCTGCCGGATGACGGAGTGCTGATTATCAACAGTGATATTGATCGGTTTCAGGAGATTATAGAAGGCTTATCCTGCCGGGTGGTAACAGTGGGGAAAGGTGCTGACAGTGACTACAGTGCGGGCCATATTACGTATGATGAATACGCGCGGGATACTTTTGACTTACTCATAGGCGGGGAGAAGGCAGAGAGCATTACCCTCGGGGTGCCTGGGGAGCACAATGTTTACAATGCTCTGGCGGCGATCGCGCTGTGCCGGGAGCTGGGAGTCAGCCTGGAACATACTAAGAGAGGGCTGGCGAATTTTGCGGGGACGGACCGCAGGTTTGAGAAAAAGGGGGAGATCTGCGGGGTTACTATTATTGACGATTATGCCCACCATCCCAGGGAGATAGCGGCTACCTTGGCTACGGCGAAGAATTATCCCCACAGGAAGCTGTGGTGTGTGTTCCAGCCTCACACTTACACCAGGACAAAGGCGTTTCTTGACGAGTTTGCCCGGAGCCTGGCGGCAGCGGACGAGGTGGTGCTGGCGGATATCTATGCGGCCAGGGAGACGGATGATCTGGGCATCAGTTCCGGGGATATTGCCGGGAGGGTTGAGGCCCTGGGGACAAAGGCCCACTACTTTTCATCGTTTGACGAGATTGAAACATTTATTTTAGAAAATTGTGTCAAGGGTGATTTGTTGATAACTATGGGGGCCGGAGATATCGTAAAAGTGGGGGAAAACCTTCTTGGAAGATGAGTTATCCACATTATCCACAGAGTTTTCAACATTTTCCGTCGAAAACTACTGTGGATTTCTTAATTTACATAATAAGTCGTCTGCCAATTTCAGAATCCGTTGTATGCGGGGGTTCGACATGTTTTGACATATTTTTCGGATTTATGTTGACCTGATATTCACATTATCCACATTATCCACAATGGAATGGTGGATAAATTCCCGCTATTTTCTTTTTTGGTGACATATGGTATGATGGGAAAAGAGAAGAAAGACAGGGTGAATTGCGGATATGAAAAGTTGTTTAAAACTAAATGCAACCATGGTTGCCAATGAGTTTATTGACAAGTACATGGCAGGGGCCAATGGGGAGTATGTGAAAGTATATCTGTATATTCTGCGGCATGAGGGCCAGGTTCGGGATGTGGGCCAGATTGCCGATGCGCTGGACCATACGGAGTCGGATGTGAAGAGGGCTGTGGGATATTGGGTGCGGCTTGGAGTACTGGAGGAGGAAAGCGTCAGAGATGCGGCGGAGACAGGAGCCGGAAGCTATGGAGGTCAGGAAAAGGCGGGTGCGGCGGCAGGACAGGTAGTGGGCGCGCCGACATCAGGAAATGGAACTACAGGCGATGATGTTGGGAGGAAGACGATATCTGGGGCTATAGTCAGTGATGTTGGGAGGAAGACGGTATCTGGGGCTATAGGCAGTGATGTTGGGAGAAGAGCGTCATCTGGGAATGGTGGTAATGATTTAGGCAGAAGGACAGCGGATAATGGCTTTGTCCCGGAGCCCATGCCAGGGTATGTGCCAAGCGCTGGAAAGAGAGAGGCCGGCGTTTCTTCCAATACCCCAGGAGAGCAGGCCCGTCCGGTTAAGGCAGATCCGTCTCCGTCTTCTCCGAGAAAGACCTATACCCCGGAGCAGGTAAGCCGCTTGGCGGACCAGGAGGATTTTACCCAGCTTTTATACATATCCCAGAAGTACATGGACAAGATCTTTACTCCCAGGGAGTGCGAGGTGTTCGCGTATCTGTATGACGCGCTGCATATGTCAGTGGAGCTTTTGGAATATCTGGTGGAGTACTGTGTTCAGAACGGCCATTGTAGCATCCGCTATCTGGAATCCGTTGCCATTAACTGGCATGAGAAGGGATTTCGGACTGTGGATGAGGCTAAGGCGTACACCTCCACGTTTTCTAAGGAAGGATTTGCGGTGATGCGGGCCTTCGGCATCAGCGATCGGCGGCCCGGGAACTCGGAACAGGAGATGATACGCAGGTGGTTTCGGGAGTTTGGGTTTACCAAGGATATTGTGCTGGAAGCCTGCAACAGGACCTTAAAGGCCATCCACAAACCCAGCTTTTCCTATGCGGACAAGATCCTTACAGACTGGAAAAAGGGGGGAGTCCGGGTTATGGCGGATATTCAGAAGATGGACCAGCAGCGGGAGCGGGACAATAAGCGGGGCGGTAAGGCTGGGGCAGCGGTGAAGCCGGCCAAAAACCAGTTCCACAATTTTGAGCAGAGGAATACGGATTATGACGCCATGGTGATAGAGCGGCTGAAGGAGCGGCTGGGGGATTCTTAGGAAATATGAAGGAAAGAACAGAGCCGGATTCCGGCGAGGAGGGTTTATGTCATTAAGTAATTCCCAGTATAATGCCATAATGCGGATTTATAACCAGAGGCAGTTTCAGGATAAGTATGAGCAGGATGAGCGGGTCAAGGAGGTTTACAGGCGGATTCCTCAGATACGCCAGCTGGAGGACGCCATGAGCAGCCAGGCAGTGGCCTGTGCCAGAAGACTTTTGGACGGGGATGAGAGAGCCAGACAGCGGCTGAAAGACCAGCTGGAGGACTTAAGGGAGCAGAAGGCAGTGCTTCTTGCGGCCTATGGCTATGACCCGGATTACATGGAGATGCGCTATCACTGCCCGGAGTGTCAGGATACCGGGTATGTGGATGGAAAGAAGTGCCGGTGTTTTAAGAAAGAGGAGATCACCCTTCTCTACGCCCAGTCCAATATTCAGGAGATTTTGAGAAGGGAGAATTTTTCTGCCTTTACGTTTCAATACTATGACAACAGGGAAGTGATTCCCCAGATAGGCATGACGGTTGCGGACTACATGAAACAGGTGTACGCGTGGTGCAGGGAATATGTGGAGGGATTTGCCTCTAAGGGGGGCAATCTGATCTTTACAGGCAGCACCGGCGTGGGGAAGACGTTTTTGACAAACTGCATTGCTAAGGAGCTGATTGACAGGTATCAATCGGTAATATACCTGTCGTCCAACGATTTATTTGATATTTTTTCCAAGAACAAATTTCACCATGACGCGGAAGCGGATATGCAGGACATGTATCAGTATATTTTGGACTGCGACCTGCTGATTATCGACGATCTGGGGACGGAACTTAACAACAGCTTTGTGTCGTCCCAGCTGTTTTACTGTATCAATGAGCGGCTGATCCGGAAGAAGGGAACTATTATCTCCACCAACCTGTCCATGGACATGCTTCGGGACACATATTCGGACAGGATTTCCTCAAGGATCATCAGCCAGTATTCCATCATCCCCTTATACGGAGGAGATATCAGGACAAAAAAGCGTTGAGTGTATTGACTATTTCGACACATAATGATATAAAAGACGTGTCAGATCAAACCACATAGATGGAGGAAAACAATGATATACGAAGAGAAGACCATTGAGACCATTCCGGTTGGCCCCCTTGGGCTGGTTCCGCTGAAAAGCTGTACTGAGTTGGGGAAGAAAGTAAATGATTATCTTGTAACCTGGAGACGAGACCGAGAGAGCGAGCACAAATCCACCATTGCATTTGCAGGGTATCAGAGAGATTCTTACATTGTTGAGGCAAGGACCCCAAGATTCGGTTCCGGCGAAGCCAAAGGCACTCTGGAGGAATCGGTCCGCGGCGACGATCTGTATATCATGGTTGACGTGTGTAATTACAGTCTGACCTATTCCCTGTGCGGCATGACGAACCACATGTCGCCGGACGACCATTTTCAGGATTTAAAGAGGATTATTGCGGCAGCAGCGGGAAAGGCCCGCAGGATCAATGTGATCATGCCGTTTTTATATGAGGGAAGGCAGCACAAGCGTTCCAGCAGAGAGTCTCTGGACTGTGCATTGGCTTTGCAGGAGCTGGCCAGTATGGGCGTGGAGAATATCATCACCTTTGACGCCCATGACCCAAGGGTGCAGAACGCGATTCCCAGAAAAGGGTTTGAGACGGTTCAGCCCATCTACCAGTTTATCAAGCATCTTCTGAAGGTGGAGACGGAGCTGCAGATTGACAGCGACCATATGATGGTCATCAGCCCGGACGAGGGCGGCATGAGCCGGGCCGTGTATTTTGCCAATGTGCTGGGGCTGGACATGGGCATGTTCTACAAGCGCCGGGATTACACCAGGATCGTGGACGGCAGGAACCCCATTGTGGCCCATGAATTTCTGGGTACCAGCGTGGAGGGGAAGGACGTTATCATTGTGGATGATATGATCTCCTCAGGGGAGAGTATGCAGGACGTGGCGGCTGAGCTTAAGAGGAGAAAGGCAAGGAAGGTATTCATTTTCGCCACTTTTGGATTGTTTACCAATGGGCTTGAAGGGTTTGATAAGTTCCATGAAGACGGGATCATTGACAGGATCCTGACCACCAATCTGGTGTATCAGAGCTCGGAGCTTCTGTCCAGAGATTACTATACCAGCGTAGATATGAGCAAATATATTGCGCTGATCATTGACAATCTGAACCATGATGCTTCTCTCAGCGATCTGCTGAACCCTACGGGGAGGATTAACCGGCTTTTGAAGAGGTATCGGGAAAGATAGATGAAATGGG
>Ga0137306_102022_pt1 | contig 18207 bp, 6 predicted proteins | sample Inofroosms_March_FD_97187 | JGI IMG/M metagenome (GOLD analysis project Ga0137306, IMG submission 97187) | Mouse cecal microbial communities from Vienna, Austria - N-Acetylneuraminic and N-Acetylglucosamine D2O microcosms_March | ecosystem: Host-associated > Mammals > Digestive system > Large...
TGCAGTATTCGATACAGCATTCTTGTCATCACGCACGACCGCATCAATCTTCAATCCATGCACTGTATGACCAAGTCCGTCGAAGATTCCGCAGAACTGGTTTATAGTGGCATTCGCACCTGTAGCGCCATAACCAACACCACTGAAATCTTCCGCAGAGGAGAAGTCTATGTCATTAGCCATAACGAAGTAGTCGCCATCGTGACTCTGCTTATAGACGCTGACAGCCTCATGAAGTTTCCTGAAGTCATCAACCGTCTTCATCATATATGGGTCTCCAGCGGTGCCTTCACCTTCGAATACCTTCGGCACAACCGCCAGACGATACAGCTTGATACCCCAGTTGTCGGCAGTAGATGCGGTAATTACAGAGTTTGAATATTGATCTTTTACAATCACCTTATTGCCCTGGACACGCAGTGCCTTAGTTTCCGTAGCCGTCTCACCGGCTTCCTCATCAAAATTCAATGCCCATGTTACATTGGAAGACTGGGTAAGCCCCACTTCCTCCCTGACCTTCGCGCTGTTATCAACTTCGCGCATCAATAACGGAAGAGAGGAAATCTCCTGAGTCTGCGTGCCAGTTCCCGTTGCAAGTACGGGATACTTGCCGGATTCTGATTTCCATACCTTGGAATCAAATCCGGAAGGCAAAGCACTTATAAATTCTCGAGTAGATTTGCCATAATCAGGATGATCGAATCCCATAACCTGATTGTCGAAATAACAGTTTTCTATGCATCTCTCCAATGGTCCGGGACCAACATATGAAGAACTTAAATGGAAATTTCCAACAATTCCCTTATTGGGAGATGCAGAAGTGGATATTATCTGACCGGAGTTATAGCAATTCCTGATATTGCTGATATTGATCATCTCTATCGGTTTACCGGATGTAAACGAATAACTGACACCGAGATAACCTATAATACCGCCTACATTCTCGCTCTGATCCGACTTCATGATCGTGCCTGAATTGTAGCAGTCAGTCAGCTCCGAACTATTGGTATACCCTACGAGTCCTCCGGTATTTGTATCATCGTCTCCGCCATTTGGACTGCCAAAAGAAGCCCTCTTTGCAGAAATCGCCGCCGTATTAAACGATTCTGAGATCCTGGTTGAAAAAGAATAACCGACAAGTCCGCCAAGACATGCATATCCTATTTCATCGGATATAACACCTGCTACCTGACATTTCGAGATCTCACTGGAGAAAGCTTTTCCGACAATTCCGCCACCCACTACACTCGACATCACAGCCGAGGCTCCGTCAATCGTTATGTTTGTCCTTACATCGCATGAAGATATGGTTGCGCTATGGGTGTATCCTGAAATTCCGCCTCCACTTCCTTTCGACATTATATTACCGGTGAAAGAACATCCGGCAATCGAACCGCCAAGAGCTTGTCCGACAACACCTCCTCCGATCTCTCCGTCGCAATCCACAACGCTCGATGTAATTGTGATATTACTTATGTCGGCATAACTTGTGCCGGCAAGGATTCCCACATAGTTTCCTGTAGCCGTTACACCCGCTTTGTCAAATACTACGTTATCAACAGCTGATCCTTCCCCGAGCACACCGAAAAGTCCTGTGTCACAGAAACCTTTCCCGTCTGCTAAGAAATTGGATATTTTGTGTCCGTTGCCATGCAACTTACCGCAGAAAGGTGTAGCCACCGAACCGACCGGAACATATGAAGTAGGAGACACACCCGAGAAATCCAGATCACCACCTAATGCAAAATGAACACCTTCGAAAGAGTTGCCAGCCTCTGAAGCCTGCGAAATTGCCTGAATATGGGAAACAGACTCTATCAGATATGGAGAAGCTTCCGTTCCCTCTCCTTTGAGATCAAGGGCGACAGGTGCCGGATAAATTATCTGAGCCTCCGTGGTGACAGAAACGTCGTTATACATATAACCTATCGCTCCGCCCGGATTAGCACGTGCGGATATAACCCAACCACCGATCTTCAACTCGCCGTCACCTGTATCCTTAAGCACCATGTGGTTTTTCCAGTCTACGGAAACTTTCCATTTTTGCGTGTTCACATCCTGCTCGAATGATGCCGGATAGTTCATAAATTCTCCATACATCATATGAGTATACATCTGCTGTGGAGAGATAAGAATACGTTTGTCGGTTGTCAGTCTCGCTGTGAGAATATCGTTGGAATTGATGTTGCCGAAGCCATAGAGAACCACCTCGTTTGATGCAGTCTGTTCAATATACATCTCATACATCATGAGCTTGTTCTGGGAAATATTGAAGCAGGCTACCTCTGTGTTGGGAACAACCCATTCGCTGCCTGAGAATACATTGAAAATACGTCCCCAGTTGGGAGACTTCTGCAATTCGCCGTTTACTTCCTGCATCTGCGTTACCATGACACCCCATGTGCCGAGCACAATCGTGCCGTCGCTCTGCAATGTGCCCTTGAGGTCTCCTTCCACAGTATAGAATTTACCCTCCTTGATAAGCATGGGCACCATACTTACCTCTCCGTATGAAGTATGTTGGTAGATTTTCTGTTGTGGAATAAGCACCTCTCCGGTCTGAAGATCGATCTTCATGTCAATCACCGCATCAAGTCCGTAAACATTACCAAGAGCATAAACCCCTTCTGTTTCCGTTGGTTCAACTGTGATCCTGGAACTATACATCACGGATTTGTAATTGAGATCCTTCGTCATCATCGTGCCAGTGACAAGCTTTGGAGCAGCTGCCCCATCTGCCTTACGGATCTTCTTCGGAGCGACGGAGACAACTCCCTTCCCTCCTTCTACTGCCACTCCTATCACTGAATCCTCCGAAAGGATCACATCCGCAGAGGGGCGGGCATCGACCACTTCCGCAGGCACAAACTCATCGCCCGCCTGAAGAACAGATGAAACAGGGTTGTCAGATCCCGATCCGGGATATTCCACTCCAGAAGAAACGATCTCTTGTGGCTGCATCTGCGTTCCGGCAGGCAGCTCGTTTTTCACAATGGCTTTTGCCCGCTCCTCAATCTCCGCCTTGTTGAGACGGGGAAGAACCGCGGAACCTGCCAGTGCGAAAAACACAACCAGCATTGCTGACAGTAGTTTTCTTACCATAATGGATAATTTAAGGGGTTAGAACAAACCTCTGGCGATACGGCAATCTCCCGAAAGCCCTGAGGCATTATATGGTGTCTCGTTATTATTGCTGCGAAATAAACCGCTCCGCAATGAAGCGGCAAGAATTCAAATCCCCGATTTGATTCAATTTAACTTAGTAGGTGTATACACCTGCAAATTTATGAATTATTTTTATATATACTAACATATTAACCTTTGTTAACATTTCATTTTGCGTGTATATTTTACACTTATCGTATCATTTTTCCACTTATATAATTCTTTTATACAAATAATATTATATTTTAAGAATCTCCTTGCAATATTTGCAATGTCAACATCTCCAATTCAAATAAAGCAGAATGCAAAGCCTGATTAATAACAAGACGAGTTCAGTTTCAGTCCGTATTACATACTGCCAGATACCGTTTATTCTTTCCAGTATGTTATCTTCCTTGTTTCCTTATATGCCGTCTCCTCGGTCTTTCCGTCAGGCAGATCCGTAATTTTCAGTTTGACATCGCGAGAAATCCAGTTGCCCTTTGCGTCATATTCATAATTCGAAAAGGTATAGATTCCCTCCCATTCCTTCTGCTTCTTGCCTTTCTCCTCCGACCTTATTTTCTCTCCGGTCATTACGCCGTCTTTATATTCGAAAGAAATATCCTTATGCGCATTCCCCTTATAAGCTGATGCGAGATCAACATCTGTCAGCTTATTGTCGGAAGAATACACAAACTTCACAGACGTGTTTATCATCCCCATGTTCATATCCAGCCCCAGTGGATAGCCATCGGCATTATACACAATAACAGAATTCTTCAGCTTGCCATTCCTGTCAAACTTCATTTTCTTCTGTACCATCAGCGGATCCTTGGTAGAGTATTTTATCTCCTTAACATCACCATACGCATCCCAAAGGGAAGCAGCCTTGAACTCCTGCGCGATCCCGCAGACGCAACCCCACAGAATCATTCCTAAAAACAAAACAGTTCTCATATTCCTATAATTCTTAAACAATTATACAATCGCATTAACTGCAATCATCAAATTTATTCACAAATAAGCAGAACTATTTGGAATCAATATATTCACACCAATATTCATAACTATACGCACTCACCATAATGGAAGAGGACAAAATGATTTTATTTGTATCACTTAAAAAACTTGCTCCATTTATCGTGCTGATGTACATTTCTGCCAAATTTCGTAACGTTTGAGATTCATTCCTGTCAACAACCGATATTCTCCCCAATCCATTGAAGTAACTTTGAATTGTATTATCACACCATTTAATCTGTTGTTCTTCAGTAAGTGTTACTATTTCTGAAGGAGTCTCAAGGGGATGAGCTGGACGCAGCCACCAACTATCATCAACATATATTTGAGTTTCCAAATCGGACATAGCGTTATCAAAAGCCTGAGAATCTATCATTTCTATATTGTACATCTCCAACACTTCCGGACTTAAAACATCACACATGTTTCCATTGATCAAATAAGACAATGCATCATTATGCATAATACCAATTGCATGTGCATCAATCAGATAAGTGCCATTCTCCAAATCTTCAGCATTTTCTTCATCAGAATCTTCCTCACGAACCAGGTATGACAAGTCACCCAATTCAGAAGTTATTATCATATTATGCAAAGGAGGTTCCATGTCAGGATGTTCTTCCATCCATTTCTGCGGATCACACGTGTATTCATAGGTAGTTAACACTGAATTTAGTACATCATTTTTATTTTCAATGTATTTAAACTCAATATATGACTGATTATAGGGTATGATAGAACCATCATTACATGTTCTGGTCAGGATATTCTGGACAGCAGCCATAAAAGAAGCCACCGCAGCCATAGCCACTGCAGACACAACACTTAATGAAGCCTTTCCCAGTAATCCTTTTCCGTTCTTCCATCCCCACTTGGCACCCAAATAGGCACCGTATGCATCTGCCGCGACAATACCAATATCTTCAGATTTTCCTCGTGTTATGTTTGCGTTTGAGCGCACAACACTTTCATTAATCGAATCTAATTTTTGAAAATAATTACTTATCTCTGAGCTTTGATTATAATCTTCAACTGACGTTAGATTTGTCTCTTCAACAATTAGTGTTTCATTCATATTGTCTTGACATCCTGTTATAAGGATAAAAAGAGTCATTATAAATCCAAAAACTAACTTTTTCATAATTACTATAATTAAATGTGTTTGTACTTAAGTAGAATAATTCACATCTGGATATAGACTTAACCAAAATAACTCCGGTCTATGTTTCGACCGGAGTTATTAGTTTAGAATCTATTTAAAACCGATCGGGAAGAATCAGTTTTTTGCAATCTTCTTCTCTACCTTCATTGTGCCGTCGGTGAAGACAGTGCGCATGATGTAGACCTGACCGGGTTCGGGGGTGACAACTGCGCGACCCTGAAGATCGATAAGCACAACTTCCTTGACTTCCTTACCTGCGAAAGATTCCTCAACAGATGACTGTTCCTTGTAATCCACAACAACTGTGAAATCTTTCTTGAAGCCTTTGTAGAGACAAGTGAGCTTTACCTTGCCGGAAGCCGTCGGAACAGCGCGTCCTCCGTCAATCTTGAGAGACTTGGAAACAGCTGTTTCTTCAGATGCTGGTTCGACATCAGCACCTTCGTCATCCACGAGATCGGTTGCAAGCCATTCACATCCCTCCGGACCGACAAGCGTGATCTCCCCTGAAACCTTGCCGTAAGTATCGTTCTCGGCAAGGAGAAGCATGGCTGAACCAGCATTTGCCGCATCATTGTCGGCAAAACATGCCAATACAGGATAACCACCCCAGGAAGGATTCACGAAGCCATCACTGATCATAAGCTCTTTCATCTCTTTAGTGGTCTTCTTTGAACCCGGGACAGTACGGAACTCGCTACCGGGATTGAGTTCCACATCATAGAAGCAGTTTTCATGATTTTCAAGCATTAAGTGTTCAACACCGTCAACCTTGTATGTATAATTATTAGTATAAGTCGTACCGCTCCAAAGGTATCTTTCACTATTGTCGGAAATTACATTTGTCTCCAGACATGTAACCTTTCCTGAATTGTAACAGTTCCTCACAAATGAAAATGAAGTGAACGCTCCGCCAAACAGACCACCGACACGTCTCTTGGCAGTAACATTTCCGGTATTATAACAATTCTCTACCATATGTGGAGCATCAACATATGAAGTTGAAAGGTATCCGCCAAGTCCTCCGGCATTTCCTTGCGTAGCAGTGCCCGCATAGTTGGAGGTAATATTACCTATATTGAAACTGTTTCTCATTGCCGCCGGATATGACACGTCACCACCCGCGAGATATCCAAACAATCCTCCGGCTGCATTATTGTCAACCGTCACATCTCCTGCATTGAAACATCTTTCTATAACACCATTCACCTGAGAAATAAAACCGGACGCACAAAGGTTGCTGCTTGAACTATATACATTACCCATGTTATAGCTGTCCCTAACGATGGAGAACTTCTTGGTCTCTCCCAAGAATCCTGATACCTTTCCGGCATTTCCTCTCACTTCACCGGCATTGAAACATCTATCAATTTCAGAAAGTAATTCGAGATTCGCTCCTCCACCGGCAGCGCTACCAAAGCCAACCGCCAAACCAGTAGACTCAATATTACCCGTATTCGAGCAATCCTGAATCTTCCAGCCTGCACTGATTGTATAGACACCTCCGCCTACATTCGCACCACCTTTAAGATTTCCAGTGTTGTGACAATTCCTTATGTATCCTGTCAGACCATCCGGATCAATAGCCTTTAATGCAGTTGTAGTGCATGCGATTCCATAGATATTGCCTCCAGGTTTCGCAAGTTTGGAAAGATCTATGTCTGCCTTATTGACGCAGTCTTCCATATAGCCTGTTGCATCAACTTTATAGACAAGACCTGCAACTGAGCCTGTAGCCATTAATACACCCTCATTTTCACATCCTTTAATACCTCCGGAAGCGTTAACTGTTATTCCCATCGCATATGATGTCGTGGCAGTGACAGAGCCTTTATTGATGCAATTCTCAATCAAGGAGCCTGCCTTGGTTTCATAAACGATACCCGTTGCATAAGTCTTCTTCGAAATAACAGTTCCTTCATTGACACAATTCCTGATTACTGAATTTTCATATGCCCGGTTCGCAATGCCAGCTACATATGCATCAGTCAATGATTCAACAACGCCTTTATTGGTCACATTATCTATTACTCCATAATTATTTCCGACTATCGAACCGAGTAAACTGTGTCCTTTGAGTTCTCCATCTATTATAAGATCCTTGACAACACCTGTTGCACCAAGAGTTCCTATAAGACCCAAATATTTCCCGACATACAGATTCGGTCCCTGCAATTTGGTCTTTATCGAGTTGTTATTAGAATATAAATAATTCTTTATAGTATGCTTTGCGCCGTCAAGCTCTGCCTGGAAATTGACCCCATTCACTGCAAGCAGTTTGATTGAGTCGCCCTGGAAATCAATATCATTCTCAATTCTGAAGAAATTACCGCTATATTCCCATTGGGAGGACTCCATAAAGTCGGCAAGTTTGTTCCAGTCTGCCGGAGTCTCAATCAGATAGGGAGATTCCTTCGTGCCTTCTCCCTTGAGAATAACAGGCACTGCGTTCAGATCGAAAGACTTGGCATAATTTCCACATGTCGCCGTTATCCTGTCTGAGACAAGTGTCATGCCTTCCGGCTTGATGATTGTCAACCGGTCTCCCTCAATCTTGAAACTTTCGTTTTTCTCAAGTTTGAACTCAATGCCTTCTGCCTTTGAAAGGGGAACTTCGGCAAGCACGTTTGTCCTCATCTGCTTCGGAGCAAACGCCACATAAATCGAACGCATCGCTTTGGATGCTTGCTCGTTTGCAAACGCCTTCAGCACAGGATATGCATTGGGTGTGAAATCAAATTCTTCTGCGGGTAGACCAGCAAGTGCATTTCCTGCAACAAGCTCGCTTGAAGAAAGTCCTGTGGCTCCCTCGACTCCATTGTTGTTTGCGCCCCCGTTAACATTGACAGATGCGTCATAATAGTTTCCTGTGAGAGTTATGGAACCGGATGCAGAACCAAGAACACCTCCGCGTGACAGAGTTGATTCAAGCACATTGACAACTCCGCTGTTTATACACTGCGCGATATCTCCTTCTCCATTATAATTGCTTGCAGCTCCTGCGATACCACCGACTTTGTCAAAGCCTTGAACACCGCCGTTATTCACGCTGCACTCTATCTTGCCGTAATTTGTACCAACAACACCGCCTACGCAGTTGGTCTTGGTTTTCTCCGTCACTTTATCGAACGACTTGTTGAATACATCGCCATCGTTCTGACACTTGGAAACACACGCCGTAGCGGCATTATAGCCGACTATTCCGCCGCCATTCGCCGTGCCGAAGTTTACAGCTCCTCCATTGTAACATTTGTTTACCTTTCCGCCGGTATGGTTGTAACCAACGATACCGCCGACATATGAAGTCATGGCATTGACAGCAGTGTAATTACGACAGTTTTCAACAAGACCCTGATTGACACCGGCAACAGAGCCGCCGTAAGAATAATGCATAAATTCGCAGTCATCTGCTATGTTCAGATTTCTTACGACACCTGTCTGTCCAATATAACTGAAGAGACCTGTATAACAGTTTGACAAAAGATTTGAGACCGCATTCTTGTCATCACGTACCACTCCGTCTATCTTAAGACCGCTCACTGTATGACCGGCTCCGTTGAATATACCGCAGAACTGGTTAATCGTGGCATTCGCACCCGTAGCGCCATACCCGACACCATTGAAGTCTTCCGCAGAAGAAAAGTCAACGTCATTTGCCATCTCGAAGTAATCGCCTTTGTGACTCTGCTTATAAGTGCTCACTGCCTCATGAAGCTTATTGAAATCTTCAGGAGTCTTCACCAGATACGGATCATCCACGGTACCCTCTCCGTCAAATACCTTAGGCACTACTGCAAGACGATACAGCTTGATACCCCAGTTATCGGCAGTCACAGCATTTATAATTGAATTTGAATACTGATCCTTAACCACAACTTTATTTCCCGTTATCTTAAGAGCCTTTGTTTCTGCGGCTGTCTCACCCGTCTCTTCATCAAAATCAAGTTCCCAAGTCACATTGGGCGATGATGCAAAACTAAACTCGACTTTTACTTTAGAACTGTCATCAACATCCCTTAGTATCAAAGGAAGAGAAGAAAGTTCACGAGCCTGCGAACCCTTGCCTGTGTAAAGCACCGGATATTTTCCCGATTCTTTAGTCCATTTTTCTGTATCAAAACCATTGGGAAGTCTTGATGTCAATTCACGCGTGCTGAGACCCCATGATTCATGATCGAATCCAGCGATCTGACTATCAAAATAACAGTTTTCAATACAAACCTCAATCGGACTTGGACCGGTATACGACTGGCTTACAAACCAATTCCCCACCACCCCTTTTAATGTGGATGAAGATGTGGATATAATCTGACCTGAGTTATAACAGTTCCTTATATGACTCACATTCGTCATTTCCGGCAACGGTTTTCCAGATGTAAAGACATAGCTCACACCTATGTAGCCAACTATGCCTCCGACACATTCACTTTTGTCTGTCTTGAGTATTGTACCCGAATTATAACAATTCGACATCTCCGAGGCTCTTATATTACCAACTATGCCTCCTGTCTGCGTATCATCGTCACTTCCGGAACCTATACTGCCAAATGACACCCTTTTTGCAGAAATGGCAGCTGTATTGAATGAATCCACAAGACTTGATTCTGAAAGATAAGCAACAACACCTCCTACATAGGCATAACCTACGGCATCTGATACAACTCCTGATACGTAACATTCTGCGACATTACCATATAATACCTGTCCTGCTATTCCTCCTGCCATTCTGTAAGAAGATGATTTCATTCCATCAATGGTGATATTCGCACGTACCTCACATGATGAAATGCCGCCCTTTAATACATGACCGGCTATTCCACCTACACTTCCTGTCGAAGTTACATTTCCATTAAATGAAGAGTTCTTGACAATACCACCGGTGACGTTACCTACGATTCCGCCGCCTATCGCGCCATTGCAATCAACTACACCTTTCTGAACAATGATATCACTCACTTCTCCAGAACTTGTTCCGGCAACAACACCGATATAATTGCCTGTAGAAGTAAGGCGGGGATTCTCAAACACAATATTGTTTACCGAACCGTTTTCTCCGATAACCCCGAAGAAACCGGTATCGCAGAATCCCTTTCCATCGGCAATGAAATTAGATATTTTATGTCCTTGTCCATTCAGTTTGCCATTGAAGGGAGTAGACACCGAGCCAATGGGTGAATATGCAGTAGGTGACATTCCGGACAGATCCAGATCACTACCGAGTGCGAAATGCACACCCTCGAATGATGTTCCGGTCTCCGAAGCCTGAGCAATCGCCTTTATGTTATCGAAACTCTCAATCACGTAAGGAGAAGTTGCAGTACCTTCTCCTTTCATATCAAGGGCCAAGGGTGCCGGATATTCCATTTTGACAGTTGTCTGAATAGACACATCATTATAGGCATATCCTATTGTCTGAGTAGGATTTGAACGAGCAGAAATAACCCATCCGCCAATGCTGAGTTCACCGTTACCATCGTCCTTGATAACCATATTGCCTTTTGAATCAACGGATGTTTTCCATTTCTGAGTGTTAACATCAAGCTCAAAATTTGCCGGATAATTCAGGAACTCTCCATATAACGCATTGTTATACATTAACTGAGGAGAAATAAGTATCCTTTTGTCTACCGTCAGCCTCGATGTCAGAACATCATTTGAATTTATATTACCGAATCCATAAAACACCGCTTCATTAGGTTGCGTCTGCTCGATATACATCTCATACATCATGAGCTTGTTCTGCGAGATGTTATAGCACGACACCTCCGTGTTGGGAACCTTCCATTCGCTGCTTGGGAATACATTGAAAAGACGTCCCCAATTCTTTGACTTCTGCAGAACACCGTCAACTTCTTCCATCTGAGTCACCATGACACCCCATGTGCCAAGTTCTATTGTGCCGTCCCCAAGAAGCGTACCCTTAAGATCGCCCTCTACAGTCAAGAACTTCCCATCTTTTATCAAAAGGGGAACCATACTCACTTCTCCATAGGGATTATGATTATAGATTTTCTGCTGAGGAATAAGCACCTCTCCGGTCTGAAGATTAATCTTCATGTTGATAGTGCCATTAAGGCAATATACATTAGTAAGCTCATACTCTCCTTCTGTCTCCGTAGACTCAATTGTGATTCTGGAACTATACATCACGGAATTGTAATTAAGATCCTTCGTCATCATTGTGCCGGTGACAAGCTTCGGCGCGGCAGCTCCCTCTGCCTTGCGGATCTTCTTCGGTGCCACAGAGACGATCCCTTTATCGCCTTCCGAAGCCACTCCTATCACGGAATCCTCCGACAGGATGATCTCTGCGGAGGGGCGAGCATCGACCACCTCCACAGGCACAAATTCATTGCCCGCCTGAAGAACAGATGAAACAGGGTTGTCAGATCCCGATCCGGGATATTCAACTCCATGAGATGCGATCTCTTGCGACTGCATCTGCGTCCCGGCAGGCAGTTCGTTTTTCACAATGGCTTTTGCCCGCTCCTCGACCTCCGCCTTGTTCAGACGGGGTATGACTGCGGATCCTGCAAGTGCGAAAAACACGACCAGCGTTGCTGACAGTAGTTTTCTTACCATAATGGATAATTTAAGGGGTTAATCGGAATTCTTCGGGAATATTCTCTATATAGTCCGTCGGAATTCTCTATTGTTGTTCATCGTTATTGCTGAGTGCAAAGGCCTGTTTCCTCTTGTCAAGAACCAGTCAGCAATCCGATACCGGATTTGATTCAATTTAACGAGATAGGTACTTGCAATCGCAAAATTATGAATTATTTTTAAAAACATATCTTTTGTTAACCTTTATTAACATTTCATTTTGCGTGTATATTTTACACTTTATTTTCATTTTTCCATTTATTTTATTTTTTTCTTAAATTTATAGCGAATTTTTAAAACCTTTGACTTATCTTTGCAAAGTCAAGTCAAATCATTATGGTTCCACTTACTTAAATTTCCATTTATGAAGAAAAACCTACACTACCCATGGATGCTGCTTTGCGCTTGCGCAGTATCCCTGACTGCGGCGGCAACTCCGGTCACACCGGATCAGGCGCTGCAAAGAGCAATCGGACAAGCCTCATCTTCGAAAATGAAGAAGAAACCTGCAAAAGGCACTGCGAGGCTTGCCCATACATTCCGGGCAACAACGGAACAGGAACCCACACTTTACGTATTCAACAAGGGAACAGGAGACGGATATATGATCACACCTGCCGACGACCGCTTTCCGGCACTACTCGGATATGGTGACAACGGAGATTTCAACATTGATGAAATCTCACCTGCCATGAAAAGCTTCATCGAGGATTATTCACGCGAAATCGATTATGCGATCAAAAACGAGACAGAAGATTCCCGCACCTCCGCCATCGCATCTCCGGGATGGGAACCTATAGCTCCTCTCCTTAAATCCAAATGGGATCAAGGCAACCCCTACAATCTTTGCTCCCCCCCGCTTGAAGTCATCGACGCAACCGGTTCTCCTACAGGACAGCAAATACCTACCGTTACCGGATGCGTCGCCACATCGATGGCACAGGTGATGTATTATCACAAATGGCCGGATGTTGGAGTGGGATCAAATTCTTATGAATGGAAAACATATTCCGATGTCCTTGCCAAGCAGCTTAAATGCGATTTCTCGCAGATGCGCTTCGACTGGGACAACATGCTCGACACCTATTCCTATGACCAGAATGGAAATCCGACATGGTCGGAAGCTCAGGCTAAAGCCGTTGCAGACCTGATGTATGCATGCGGAATATCGGTCAACATGTCATATAACATGGAACAGGCAGGAGGCAGCGGCGCGGTTTCTCGCCAGCAGTCTTTCGCTCTCGTGGATTATTTCAAATACAGCAAGTCGATTCGGTATAAATATCGCGACTACTGCCCGTCATGGGAATTTGAGGAAATTATCTACAACAACCTCAAGGAGGGTTTGCCGGTACTATATAACGGACGCGGTTCAGCAGGTGGACACTCGTTCGTATGCGACGGATACGGCGGCGACCATTATTTCCATTTCAACTGGGGATGGAGCGGAGTGAGCGACGGTTATTTCTACCTTGCCCGACTTTCACCTCAGACGCTCGGCATCGGAGGTGCAGCGGGTGGCTTCAACTCCGGACAGGGTATCAGCTACAATATCCGTCCGGTAAAGGACGGTGTGGACACCGGAACTCCGGAACTTCCCTATTTCAACTGCGTGGGCAACTTCGATTTCGATTCAAGAGCCGAATTGACAGCCGCCAACGGCTCCAAACTGATGTACACCAACTTCAAAGTCACAGCCCCCGTCTCGGGATACAACGCAGGATTCTGGAACATGTCAAGCACTCCGTTCACGGGTTATATAGGCGTAGCTGTGCAAGACAAGGACGGGAAAATAAACTTTGTTCCCGGACTTGAATGCAAAGCATTGCAATCCAACAGCGGAACGCAGAAAATCCCCGCATATCTTGAAAAATTCAAGGAAGGGACATACACGGTTTATCCGGCATTCATCAACACTGTTGACGAAGAAAGCGATTTCATACATGTGGTCAACGGGTATCGCGACCATGTCACCATGACCGTAGACGCGGAAGGAAACCGCACTTTCACTGACGCCACCATAGAAGAGGAACTCGCCACGGCTCCGGAACTTGCCGTGACATGCTTCAGCTATGCAGGCAAGATATACTCGAACAATTCGCACGACTTCTTGATGTCGGTTGCGAACCATACTTCCGACAAGGATTATTACGGCGACCTGACAATGGTGATAAAAGACTCAAGAGGGCGAGAACTGACGAAAATGCCTATCGGCAAATATGACATTCCCGCAGGACTCACGATTCCGTATTCATTCAGTCTGACTCTTGAGGTTCTCAAGAAAGACTATATCGTATCTTTCCGCGATTCCTACGGACGTGACCTTCCGGGAGAATATCCCCTTTCTGTCTCAGAGACAGGAAAGGCTCTCACGACACAGCTCCGGATAATGTCATTCTCGCCGACCGAGATATTGCCGAAGTCTACAATCGACAACATTACCTTCCAGGTTGGAAACTACGGGACAACCGCAATCACAGCGCCTCAATTCGGAATCGCCTACTACAAGCTTGGCGAGACCACCGGCAAGGGTTGGAATTTCCAGTATCCGAACCTCTCCATAGAATCCAACCGCATATATAACCTTACCCTCACAGGACTTCCTGTAGATCTTGATGAAGGAGACTACGAAGTAAGGATGTATTATTACGAGCCTGCGGCGGCAGCCGAAGGCGAGGAACCTACAACTAAAAGAGTGACAATCAGCGGGCCTATAGCCGTCAGGGTGGGATACCCTGTAGAGACGGTGACAATGAACGAACACGCCATCCAACTCAAACCGGGCGAAACCCGGAAACTTGCGACATCGCTCACTCCCGACAACGCCACGTTCCGCATTCTGACATGGATAAGCAGCAATCCGGCTGTAGCCACCGTAGACAACGAAGGAAATGTGACAGCAGCTGACGAAGGACACGCCTACATTTCGGCAACAGCATACAACGGAGCCAACGATGTGTGCGAGATAACAGTGAGCGGTTCTTCAGAAATCAGCGAGATTGAGGCAAGCGGTGCCCGCATCATCGCGGTTTATTCTGCAAGCGGCATCAAAGTGCTTGATTCGCCTACAGCAGAGGCTCTTCTTGGACTTCCCGCAGGATTATATATGGTGCAGACCGACAAGGGAACATACAAGACTGTAAGATAAGAAACACACCTAAATACCCATAAACATTGATTCAACAGGACGCGAACCGTGCGATACGGTTCGCGTCCCTATTTTAACTCTATCCGGTTTTAACTCTACTGATTTCACAAAACGGACGCCGCCGCAGCAAGAGAAGCTGCGGCGGCGTCTGATTGTATCCCCGTAGGGAGTCGAACCCTAATCGTCGGAACCGGAATCCGATATTCTATCCATTGAACTACGGAGACTTTTTAACTACCTCCCGAATATTCTAAGAAACTGTTTAAATTTAATTGTGAGGTTCATTGAGAGGATTTTATGAGGTGTTTTTACGAGTCGAAGAGGGAGCATAGCGGGCTATGTGACCGATGAGACTCGGTGAAAACAACCATAAAAGGCCTCAAGGAAGCCACAAGATTCACTATATAAAAAATTTCGAATTAAATTTAAACAGTTTCTAAAACACGAAAGGCTTTTCAATGCAAAGTTATACTTTTTTTTTGAATTATTCAACTTCAATTTCCAAATATGAAGATTTGTTGTTAATTTTGACTATGAACTTGCATGCCGAAGGTGCTTAACAGACAAGTTCTGCTGAACACACATACTCAAGTGTCAGATGTAAAGCTACTAATATGAATGTAAAGATAGAAGAAGGGTGGAAAAAAGTCTTGGCTGCGGAATTTGACAAACCATATTTCGCAGGTCTTACCGATATGGTGCGCAGGGAGTATTCGGATCCGTCGTTCAAGGTGTATCCTCCGGCGGCTCAGATTTTCGCAGCTTTCGATTCCACACCATACGATGAGGTGAAGGTAGTGATAATCGGACAGGATCCTTATCACGGTCCGGGACAGGCGAACGGATTGTGTTTCTCGGTAAACCCGAGAATTGATATCCCCCCGTCGCTGCGAAACATATTTCAGGAGATACACTCCGACACCGGCACTCCCGTTCCCACATCGGGAGACCTGTCGGGATGGGCTGCGCAAGGAGTGCTTCTGCTCAATGCCTCACTCACGGTGCGCGAGCATTGCCCCAAATCGCATTCAGGTCTGGGATGGGAGACCTTTACAGATGCCGCCGTGCATGCTCTGGCAGAAAACCGCGAAAATCTCGTCTTCCTGCTCTGGGGATCAGACGCAATAAAAAAAGGGGCTTTCATAGACCGCAACCGACATCTTGTATTGACAGCGCCCCACCCCTCTCCCCTATCTGCGTATCGTGGCTTTTTCGGTTGCCGCCATTTTTCCAAGGCAAACGAATACCTTGCGGCACACGGCAAGGCACCCGTAAACTGGTAATAAACACGTCAACGGCACGGATGCAGCCGGAAGCCGTTTAAAACAGTGAAATCATTGAAAATAAAAACAGTATCATCAGCAGCCATATGGATTTTGTCGTTCTTTTGCTCTACGGCAATAGCAACTGACACATCCACACGTATTTTCAATCCGAATTTCCGTACTCTCAAGGTGATGAATCCAGACAACTTCATGTCTCCGCCTGTAATACGCCTGAATTCACCCGACAGACTCGTTATCTCGTTCGATGAGATCGCGGAAGACAACAGATGGCTGCAATACCGCATCCTTCACTGCAACGCAGACTGGCAACCGTCGCGTCTTGTGGAGTCTGAATTCATCAATGGATTCAACATATGCGATATCGAAGACTTCGCGTATTCTGAAAACACGTTTGTCCATTTTGTGAATTACCGCATCGAGTTCCCTAATTCAACAATGAAGCCTCTCGTATCCGGCAACTATCTGCTTCAGGTATTCGAAAGCGAGAACCCTGACAATACGTTGCTTCAGACACGGTTCTTGGTAACCGAGGAGTCCGCGGCAACAGAGGGGTCTGTATCGGGACGCACAGATATGGGACACAACACCGAATGGCAGCAGATCGACATGTCGGTGACATTGCGCGGCATAGAAAATGCCAATCCATATCAGGACATCACTGTCTCGGTCTTGCAGAACGGAAGTGAAGCGTCGCGGCGCACGCTCTCACGTCCGCAGAGAGTTGAAGGCGGCACGCTCGTGTTCAGCCATCTTCCGGAACTCGTTTTCCCCGCAGGAAACGAATACCGCCGTTTCGAAAGCATCAGCAACGGTTTTCCCGGCATGGGTGTGGATTCACTGAGATTCGAAGGCTCCAATTATCACGTATGGCTGAAGAAAGACTCAGGACGCGCCTTACGTAATTATGAATACGACAGAACCCAGCACGGCAGATTCCTCGTGAGGGAATACAACGCCACCGACTCAGACCTTGGAGCCGACTATATCACAGTGCATTTCATGCTCGACATGCCAAGGCTGAGAGATGCCGACATTTATATAGACGGAGAAATGACACACGACAGATTCGACTCTTCCAACCGAATGGTTTTTGATTCGGAAGCGGGATTGTATCGGCTTGAGATGCCCTTGAAACAGGGGGCGTACAATTACCGCTACGTCACGCTTCCGGTATCAGGCAAGGGGATTCCGTCGTCAAAGCTCACGGAGGGTAATAAATTCGAGACGGGAAACGAATACTGGGTATGTGTGTATTATCATCCGCCCGGCTCACGCGGCGACAGACTCATCGGTTTTTATACTATCCAATAAACAAATCAGAATCAAAACATGCTTCAGATAAAAGACACTCTTGTATCTCTCGACCTCATCGAACGCTATTTCATCTGCGACCTTGACTCATGTCTGGGTGCTTGCTGCATAGAAGGGGATGCCGGCGCACCTCTCACAGATGATGAATATGAAAGGCTCTGCGAGCTGATGCCCAGTATATACCCCCTGCTTAATCCGGCGGCACAAAAAGTGGTTGAGGAGCAGGGACCCGCCTATTATGACGAAGACGGAGATCTTGTCACATCGCTTGTAGAAGGACGCGACTGTGTTTTCACCACCTATGCCCCGGGAGGGAAATGTCTGTGTGCTCTTGAGAAGGCGCACCGTGAGGGGAAGATACCTTTCTTCAAACCCTCTTCATGCCATCTGTATCCGGTCAGGCTCAAGGATTACGCCGGATTCACAGCAGTCAACCTGCACCGCTGGAAAATATGCAAATGCGCCGAAACCCTCGGGAGGGCAAAAGGCGTGAGGGCATATGAATTTCTCAAGGAGCCTCTGACGCGCCG
>Ga0137306_102024_pt1 | contig 18199 bp, 13 predicted proteins | sample Inofroosms_March_FD_97187 | JGI IMG/M metagenome (GOLD analysis project Ga0137306, IMG submission 97187) | Mouse cecal microbial communities from Vienna, Austria - N-Acetylneuraminic and N-Acetylglucosamine D2O microcosms_March | ecosystem: Host-associated > Mammals > Digestive system > Large...
TTCCTCATCACTTCCCTGTAATTTCATTGCAAATCCGTCCATCTTTTTATGCTGCTTCAGGTATATTTTTACTTCCGATCCTTTTTATCTCGGAAATATTTATATTGGCAGCGAACTTATTTCAGATACATTTTTTCCGGCACATTTTACCCTTCCGACGCAGTGTGATCCTGCCCGAAAGGCTTTTGATCTCATAGAATTCAGCGCAAAAACCGGAAGCTTTATACGTTATAGAAATATTAGCATTTATCAGCACATCTTTCAATACGAAAATCAGGATATGAAAAGGACATTTTCCCAAAGTCCTTTCTCAGAAAAATGTCCCTGCAAATATAGCCTTTATGATTAGATGTTGAATATCTGATTGGCGGAAAGACCGTATACATAGAATGCAATAACCAGCCAAAACTTTTTGACTTCTACTCTGCCGCCGGGTTCCTTGCTTTTGATAAACGGAACAGGCAGGGAAGTATTGATGATGTTCTGGTGTTCCGCTTACAGCCCATAACATACTGCAGATGCGAACTATTCAGCTTCAAAAATTTTGATCGAACCAGTTCATACGGACAATTCTCCCCGCCTATTTTTACTGTCTGATGCTCTACGCATACGATTTCACAGATTATCCCAAATAATTCCTCATAACCTTGCAGGTACAAATATTAGAATATATCCACACAATGATAAACGTACATGGAAGTATTATTCCATATTATTAAGATAATAATTCCGTATGAAGTGTATAACTATATCAAAATAGACCATACAAAGTGCCGGTTCAATTATCATACACAAAATGCATACAATCTATTCCCTGACCTATTATCTTCATGATCCAACAATAATCAGCAAATACCGAGTATCTATAGTCGGTCTTGAATAAACATGAATAAAATCTTTTTTAGGATTTACAAAACCTTTCTTTTACGTTATCATATTATAACAGTAAACTACATGCCGGTTCTTACGGCACTATCCATATAGAGAAAAGGATACTTTACACACAACCCAGAAAACCAATCTCATCAATCATTCGGAGGAAAACCATGTACGCATTTGATGAAGTGGCGTTATTCGATCCGGAGCTGGCGCGGTCTATTACGCTGGAGATCGAGCGGCAGAACAGCCACATAGAATTGATCGCATCAGAAAATTTTGTAAGCCGTGCAGTGATGGCGGCCATGGGCAGCCCACTGACCAATAAATACGCGGAAGGCTATCCGGGAAATCGTTACTACGGCGGCTGCCAGTGCGTGGACATCGCGGAAAACCTGGCTATCGAGCGGGCCAAAGAGCTGTTTGGCTGCGACTATGCCAACGTCCAGCCCCATGCCGGCGCCCAGGCCAATATGGCGGCATTTTTCGCCATGCTGGAGCCGGGAGATAAGGTGATGGGCATGAGCCTGGCCCACGGCGGGCATTTAAGCCACGGAAGCCCGGTAAACCTGTCCGGCAAATATTTTAATATCATTCCTTACGGCGTAAAGGACGACGGCTATATCGACTATGACCAGGTGAGGGACATTGCCTTACAGACGAAGCCAAGGCTGATCGTAGCCGGCGCCAGCGCCTACCCCAGAAAAATCGACTTTAAAAAATTCCGGGAAATCGCCGACGAAGCGGGAGCGTACCTGATGGTGGATATGGCCCATATTGCCGGTCTTGTAGCGGCGGGGCAGCATGAGAGCCCGATCCCTTACGCCCATGTCACCACCACCACGACCCACAAAACGCTTCGGGGTCCCAGAGGCGGCATGATTCTTTCCAATGACGAGGCCAATGAACAGTTTAACTTTAACAAGGCTGTCTTCCCCGGCATCCAGGGCGGCCCGCTGATGCATGTGATCGCCGCGAAGGCCGTGGCCCTGAAAGAAGCGCTGCTGCCGGAATTTAAAACCTACCAGGCCCAGATCGTGAAGAATTCCAAAGCGCTTGCAAAAGCGCTGATCGCCAGAGGCTTTGACCTGGTGTCCGGCGGAACAGACAATCACCTGATCCTCGTGGATTTGAGAAGCAAGCAAGTAACCGGCAAGGCGGCGGAAAAGCTGTTAGACCTGGCCAATATCACCTGCAACAAAAACGCCATCCCCAACGACCCGGAAAAGCCTTCCGTCACCAGCGGCATCCGTCTGGGTACCGCTGCCGTTACCACAAGAGGCATGGTGGAAGAAGATATGGACGATATAGCAGAAGCGATTCGTCTGGTCATAGAGGGCGCGCAGCATAACCAGCGGCAAGCCTTTAAGCTGGTGGAGCAGCTGACGGAGAAGTATCCGCTGTATGATTAAACGGGAAATTATTTTCCTGTATCTTTGCGAATAAGAATCCTGCTTCGCAGGATTCTGCGCCGCAAACGCGTCGCTTTTAAGCGACAATTTCCTCTGCGTTTGCGTGTGCATCCTCGCGGAGCGTTTTTGTATTATAGGGGAGTACGGAGGACTTTCCTATGATACAAAAAACAGCCAGGACGACATATTCTGTTGCCCTGGCTGTTTTTTGATTCTATTTCTCATCCCTGTAATAATTAATCAAGCACCCGGCCAGAATAATCTTCCGCTCATCATCGGTCAAATCGCCGATCTTTAACGTAAACTCTTTCAGCCCGTCCTTCACCACATAAGCCTTCACCTGACCCTGCTTTTCCTGAATGGCTGTCCGGATTCCCGGTATAAATACAAAATCCTCCAGTTCAAAAGGCAGTTCCTCATCAAGCAGGAAAGGAATCATCCCCCAGTTAATCAGATTGGAACGATACCGCTTCGTGGCATACTCCCTGGCAATATTTGCCCAGCCGCCCAGCACCTTCTGACAGGACGCCGCCTGCTCCCTGGCGGAGCCGTCGCCCGGCTTTACAGCGAAGATCGTGCTGCCGATGCCGGTTTCTCTGGCCTTCAGCTCCGGATAAGCCCCTTTAATTGTCTCAAACGCTTTCTCCACAGCTTCATTTTTGTGCATCGGGCAGGCGCCTGTCCTTCTGATTTCCTCCACGGCCCTCATTTCCTTGGCCCGTCCCACATATTGCGGATCTTTCCGGGACAATGTAAACTCCGCCAGCCCCAGCGGGTTAGACCGGTAAGAGGATGTCTCTCCGGAAGGAATCAGCTCGTCGGTAGTGGTCACCGGATCGTGGATCACCGATACCACCCGCAGCAGCAAGTCTTCCGTCAGCCCGGCCATGGAAGGCCAGTCTTTAATATTGGGACCAAACTGAATCTCCACCTCCGGATGTGCCTCTCCCTTACTGTCGTAAATTCTGTTTTCATAGATGGTTTTGTCGAAATAGTATTTCGGATTACCAAAGCTGGTATCCAGATCGGTAGCCGCCGTCAGGAATCCCCGGTTCGCCGCCGTAGCCGCTATAGAGCGTGCATCCATCAATGCAACCGAAGAAATCTGGCCGCTCTGCAGCTTGGAGCCTTCTCGATTGGGGAAATTTCTCGTGGAATGACGGATGCTGAACCCATTATTGGAAGGCGTATCCCCCGCACCAAAGCAAGGACCGCAGAACGCCGTTTTCAACACTGCTCCGGTAGCCAGCAGCTTCGCCGCCGCTCCGTTTTTAATCAGCTCCATATAGATCGGCGTGCTGGCCGGATATACGCTCAGCGTAAACTTTCCGCTGCCGGTGCTCTTCCCGTCCAGAATATCCGCCGCCGCGCAGATATTCTCAAAGCCTCCGCCGGCACAGCCGGCGATAATGCCCTGCTCCACATACAGGTTTCCATCCACCACCTTATCCTTCAGGCTGAACTCCACCGCATCGCCCAGGCTCACCCTGGCCTTTTTCTCCACATCGTTCAAGATATCGCCCAGATTTGCTTTCAGTTCTTCGATCGTATAAGTATTGCTGGGATGGAACGGCATGGCGATCATCGGTTTCACCTGATCCAGCTCTACCAGGATCATGCCGTCATAGTAAGCTACCTTGCCGGGTTTCAGTTCTTTATAGGCATCTTCCCTGCCATGAATGGACAGATAATCCTTTACGCTCTCATCCGTCGTCCAGATCGAAGACAGGCAGGTGGTCTCCGTGGTCATCACATCGATGCCGATCCTAAAGTCCATGCTCAGATTTGCCACGCCGGGCCCCACAAATTCCATCACCTTATTGTTCACATAGCCGTTAGCAAACACCGCGCCGATTATAGCCAGCGCCACATCCTGCGGCCCTACCCCCGGCTCCGGTTTTCCGGTCAGATAAACGCCCACCACGCCCGGCATATTTACATCATAAGTACGTCCTAAAAGCTGCTTCGCCAGCTCGCCGCCTCCCTCGCCGATGGCCATGGTGCCAAGGGCGCCGTAACGGGTATGGCTGTCGGAACCCAGGATCATCTTCCCGCAGCCCGCCATCATCTCTCTGGCATACTGGTGAATCACTGCCTGATGAGGAGGCACATAAACGCCGCCGTATTTCTGGGCGCAGGTAAGTCCGAACATATGATCGTCCTCATTGATCGTGCCGCCTACGGCGCACAGACTGTTGTGGCAGTTGGTCAGCACATAGGGAATCGGGAATTTTTCCAGCCCGCTGGCCCTGGCCGTCTGGATAATGCCCACATAAGTGATATCATGGGAGATCAGGCAGTCGAACTTCACCTTTAACTTCTCCGGATTCCCCGAAGTATTGTGAGCCTGTAAAATCTCATATGCCATCGTAGATTTGGCCGCTTCTTCTTTCGAAGGAACCGCCTGGCCTGTTTTTGAGGAAAGCGTCTCCGCCGCGCCCGGCAGATCTTCGACAATCTCATTGCCAGCCAGATATGCACCGTGTTCTAAAAGTTTTACCATTATAATGCCTCCTGATGTAAGCTTACCGCGTACCCCAAAACATCAGCATACCTTTTTATCCATATTCGCTAAAAAAGTCAGACACGCAGTAACACTTGTATATGATATCCTGTTCTATATTATAAAATATTTTTTAATATAATATAGGAAAGAGAGATTGCGCACATTCTCACAACCTCTCCCCATTATGAAATAAAACTTTCTATTCGTCAAGTGCCAATTCTCAGTCTATACGGATATATCTGTCAGCACACTCCCATAGCTTCCTTTATCTTGCATAAATATTAATTGTCTGCAGTGCATGTCTGAAACGTCACGCTCACCTTAAACAGATCCCCATCCAGATACACCTGGAATTCCCCGCCATGCAGCTCCGTCAGGTCTTTCGCAATGGACAGCCCCAGTCCGCTTCCCTCGGTGGTCCGGGCCACGTCCCCTCTGATAAACCGCTCCGTCAGCTCCTGGGCCTCAAAATTCAACGGAGAAGCCGAAATATTTTTCATGACAAAGGAGACCGTATTATTATAGGGAACCACCCCGATATATACCCGGGAGTCTTTCATGGCATACTTCAGCGCATTCTGATACAGATTCTCCAAAATTCTCCACACACGCCGGCCGTCAGCATTGATATAAATACTGTTTTCCGGCACCGTTGTCACCATCTGCAGCCGGCCTTCCTGAAACCGAACCTGGAACTCACCGTCGATCTGCTTTACCAGCTGACAAAAATCGATCTTTTCCAGTTCCAGCGCCACATTGCCGGAGCTGGCCTTGGAAGCCTCCACCAGATCTTCGATCAGGTTTTTCAGCCGCTGGGATTTCTGATCCAACACATGGATGTAATTATTCACCTTGGGGTCCCGGATATTTTCCCTTTTCAGTAAATCTACATAATTAATAATAGAAGTCAGAGGCGTCTTAATATCGTGAGATACATTGGTAATCAGTTCCGTCTTCATCCGCTCGCTCTTGGTAGCCGTGCTGACCGCGGAGGAAAGACCGTCGCCGATATGATTAATACTGTCCGCCAGAATACGGTCGTCGCCGGTCAGCCCTTCCAGATCGATTTTCTGTTCCAGACGTCCATGACTGATCTGCCCCACCCCGTTCAGCACCTTCTGCCGCTGTACGGCTTTTCTGAAAAGAGCAGTCAAAACCGTTCCGTAAAGAATGATCAGAACAAGTGCCGCAGCAATAATTTGAATCAGATACCGCCCTTCTCTGACCGCGCCGTACGCCTTTAAGCTGGATATCATCCACCACATGGCCAGCACATGAATAATGGTCCCAATCACAAAAGCCACGATCAATCTGGTCACTGGCTTCTGATTTTCGGAAAACAGCCGCAGAGCCTGATTTGCCTGATTCCCGGCCACTTTCAGCAGACTGTTATCCGTCAGTTTTCCAACACGCATTCTCCTGACAAAGCTCAGGCCGCCTGTCAATATAATGAAATAAGTGCCAAGCCAGCCCACAATACGGGAAACAGAGAGTGGATTCCGGCTGCTGTGAATCACCGGCAGCCAGTTCCAGAACAGAACAAAACCGATCACTACAAGCAGCGATACTTCCCAGTACCAGAGATCCATGCCGCTTAACGCATATTTTTCTTCTCCGTCCGTCACCACTTTTCCAGTGTTAAAGATCAGCCAGACCAGAGTCGCCACGGAAAGAATCAATGCGCCAATAAGGGATGCCAGACTGCTGGTAAACAGATTTTTATAGAATGCCTGCTGTTCCTGGTCGATTCCGCTGTTTAAATCCGGGATTGTGGGAAACTTCGACGTTTCCAATGCCCCATGAGCCAGATCTGGTGATTCTGACTTGTCTGCTGGCTTAGATTCATTCGCTTCCCCCGATACATCTGCCGGTTCAGAGGCGCCCGCGCCTGATTGCTGCGCTGCAGCCTCAGATGCCTTTGCGGCCTCCTCGGATTCCTTTAAAGCTGCTGCATTTGCAGCCTCCATTGCCTCGGACAACGCTGCTTTGGAATCTGCCCAGCCCGCTGTAATTGTATAGACGGGCTGTGCACTGATCTTATACATATGCGCCGTATCCGTAATTTCAGGCAAATCATAGAGACTGTACCCGGGTAAATTGGTATCTACCTCAGAATCAGGCATATTCAATACAAAATATGTGTCAAGCTTTGTATAATCGATAGGCTGCTCATGATTTGTCACCACCACGTCTGCAGGTCCATCATTCATATGATAGGCAATGGTGAAAAATAATCCATTATCCTTTTTCGTAAATTTTTCCTTCAGTTCAAGATATCGTTCCATCCGCTCATTAAACACACTGGTAATCCCGACCAATTTGTTTTCATAAGCAACCGGCGCTCCTGGCTTATCTTCTAAATCAAAAGTCAGATCGAAGGAACACCAGCTTACCTTAAGCAGCGTATTCCAGTAATAATCGGCGAATGCATCCCCCGGCGTCTCTATACGGCCCCTGTCGTATGTTCCATAACGTTCCGAATATTGAATCAAATCTCGGATACGGTATTGAAACCCCTGGTCATCCGCATCCTGTCCGGGGCCGCTTACAGCAACCTTATTTACATCGATCTCTCCATCTTCACCCTCAAAAGCTCTCACATACCAGGTATACTCGATGGCTTCCTGGATTTGTTTATAAAATTCCGCACGAAATGCTTCATCCTGATAAGAAAGATCTGTCTGACCGCCTGATATGGTCTTTGTCTCTTTCTCCGTCTCCTGTTTATCTGAAGCTTTTGTATCTGTTGTCTTTGCAGATGTCTCCTTATTATCTTCCTGATCTCTATCAGTTTCCTCTGGCTTCGCGGACGCATTTGTCTCTCGAAAGATCTCATAAATGCTTCCCCCCGCACCGTCCACGGCATAGATCATTCCGCACAATGACAGCACCAGAAAAATCACCGCTATAATATGTACGGTCGTAAAGACTGCCTTTTTCCCTTTTAAATTTCCATCCTTTTTGGTTTCTTTCCTCATTCTAAAGCCTCCACTTTATATCCGATACCCCATACCACCTTCAAATATTTCGGATCTTTGGGATTGATCTCAATTTTTTCCCGGATATGGCGGATATGGACCGCCACCGTATTATCCACGCCCACGGCATCCTCATTCCATATATTTTCATAAATCTGTTCGATGGAAAATACCTTTCCCTTGTTTTTCAGAAGAAACAGCAAAATATTGTACTCGATCGGCGTCAGTTTGATCGAGTCGTCATCTACCGTCACAATCTTTTTATCATCATCAATAAATAAACCGCCTGTCTGATATGCATTCGAACGTTTCTCTGCCATCGTCCCAAGCTGGGTATAACGTCTCAGCTGTGATTTCACCCTGGCCACCAGTTCCAGCGGATTAAATGGCTTGGTCAGATAATCGTCCGCCCCGATATTCAGTCCCAGAATCTTATCCGCATCCTCCGACTTCGCCGAAAGAATAATAATCGGAATGCTGTTATTCTCCCTGATTTTCAGCGTAGCCCTGATCCCGTTCAGCTTCGGCATCATCACGTCGATAATCAGCAGGTTGACCTCTTCCTTTTTCAAAATATCCAAAGCTTCCATGCCGTCATAGGCTTTCAGCACCTCATACCCTTCCTGGATCAGGTAAATTTCTATGGCTTCCACGATTTCCTTATCATCATCACATACTAAAATTTTAAACATATTCATCACCTCTTTTCCATTATAGCACATCTGTCTCTCAAATGGATCATGTATTACGACATATGCCTTTACGTATACTTTCCATTTCGAATATCTCTGATACTTTGGATACTTTTTTATTTTTGATAAACTCAGTTTAACAGGGGAATTTTAAATTGAAGGGGGGAAATTATTAAGGATTCATGAATTTGATAAAATATTCTACTGGTTACTAAAAAAGAGTTTTTGTTGACATCTTTTATTTCAGCCGTATAATGAAATTACAAATAAGAATTTTTCTATCCTTTTCCATTTGACTGATTTATGCCATCATAAGGAGGACGCGTCACCTTGCCGTTACCAAAAACCCAGACCGATACCTATACTTCCGAACAATATTGGAATCTTCCTGACGGACAGCGGGCCGAATTAATTAACGGACGCTTGTATGCCATGGCTCCGCCCAGCCGGGTTCATCAGGAAATCATTACCGAACTGGTTTCCGCTATTCACGATCACATCAAAAAAAATAACGTATCCTGTAAAATCTATCCTGCTCCTTTCGCAGTCAATTTGGATGCGGAAGATAAAAACTGGGTAGAACCTGATATCAGTGTAATCTGTGATCCGGATAAACTGACAGACAACGAAACATATTCTCTATGCCAACGCCGGTGTACGTGAATACTGGATTGTAGACCCGATGAAGGAACATACCACTATTTATCAATTTGAAAAAGATGACGCGCCTGTAATCATAGATTTTGACCGGATGATTGAAATGGGGTTATGGGATGGTCTGTATATTAATATTTGGGGAACTGTTAAAATAGTTTTCATTACATGATATACACGGTAAAGAGTATAATCAGATTTAACAGCGCTTTTTTACTCATATCTTTGCAAACAGTTGAATTTCGTCTATCAGAATATACGCAAAAGGAGTCTTTATGAAACAACGATTAATCTCTTTTTTTCTTCTATGTATTACACTGCTCACTCTCTCTGGCTGCAGCAGAAAAAAAGAGGACGAAACCTTCATTACCAGAACCACCTATATGCTGAACACGATTATCACGATCAATATTTACGATTCCACTGATGAATCTCTGTTAGACGGCTGTCTTGATATCTGTAAGAAATATGAAGAGCTGTTCAGCAGAACCATAGACACTTCCGAGATTGCCCGGCTGAACCGGGGGGAAATCGCGGAGGTTTCTGAGGATACGACGGAGCTGATTGAAAAAGGGCTTTTTTACGGGAAATTAACAGAAGGAGCCTTTGATATTTCTATCGAGCCTGTCTCCTCTCTATGGGATTTTTCTTCAGGAAGCGAACATCCGTTACTGCCAGATTCGGCACTACTGGAAGCCGCATTAAAAAAAGTGGATTACCAAAAAGTGCAGATTCAGGAACACAAGGTTTTATTCATGGAAGAAGGAATGAGCATCGAACTTGGCGCAATCGCAAAAGGATATATTGCGGACAAAATCAAAGCCTATCTCATCGAACAGGGCGTAGGAAGCGCCACAATCAACCTGGGCGGAAACATGCTCTGCGTGGGCACAAAGCCTTCCGGCGCACCCTTTCGGATCGGCATCCAAAAACCCTTTGCGGATCACAGCCAGGTAGTGGGAATTGTAGATATCGACGATTTGTCTGTCGTATCCTCCGGAATCTACGAGCGGTATATCACGGTAGACGGCAAACAGTACCACCATATTCTAAATCCCGCCACCGGCTACCCCTACGAAAACGGCCTGGTCTCCGTCACCATTATCTCCCCAAAATCCGTGGATGGAGACGCCTTATCCACCTCCTGCTTTTGCCTGGGATTGGAAGATGGCATGAAGCTGGTGGAATCACAGCCGGATTGCTATGGAATTTTTATTACGTCGGATGGAGAGCTTCATTATTCGCAGGGGCTGGAGGAACGGTTTAAAATTGAAAAGGTAAATTAAATCAGCGGGAATACACTTCTTTCACCATATCCACCCTGCTCCCCATCCCCATCAGCAGCGCATCCGCCATTGTCAGTGCCGCCATGGCTTCTACCACGACCACTGCCCTGGGGACAATCACCGGGTCGTGTCTTCCTTTGATGCTGATGGAAATCTCTTCGCCGTCTCTGTTCACTGTCTCCTGAACTGCGGAAATGCTGGGAGTCGGTTTGATGGCCGCACGGAATACGATATCGCTGCCATCACTGATTCCGCCCAGAATACCGCCGGCATGATTTGTTTTTTTGATGTTGTTTATACAAAAACTGTCATTATTCTCCGACCCTCTGGCTCTCGCCGCCGCAAACCCGTCCCCGACCTCAAAACCCTTCACAGCCCCGATGGAAAACACCGCCGCCGCCAGCTTCGCATCCAGCTTCTCAAACACCGGATCTCCCAACCCCGCAGGCACATTCCTGATCACGCACTCAATAATCCCGCCTGCGGAATCCTGCTCCTTCATACACTGTTCCAGAAATTCTTCTGCCTTTTTTGCCTCGTCCATATCCGGCATATAGACGGCATTTTCCATAATGGCCTCCCTGGAAAACTTTTCAGGATCAGCCTGGATTCCACCGATTTCTTTTGTATAAGCAAACAGATCGATCCCCACAGCTTTTAAAAGCTGCATGGCCACGGCGCCGCCTGCCACCCGGCCGATGGTTTCCCGGCCCGAGGAACGGCCGCCGCCTCTGTAATCCCGGAATCCATATTTCCGGTCAAAGGTATAATCCGCATGGCCTGGCCTGTAATAAGAGGCAATCTCAGAATAATCCCTGGAGCGCTGATCCGTATTGCGCACCATAATCGCAATCGGCGTCCCGGTTGTTTTCCCTTCAAACACGCCGGAAAGAATCTCCGCCTGATCTGCCTCCTTCCTCTGGGTCGTGAATTTACTCTGCCCCGGCTTTCTCCGGTCAAGCCACTGCTGGATATCCGATTCCGACAAAGGAAGTCCCGCCGGGCAGCCGTCCACCGTCACGCCTACTCCTTTTCCATGGGATTCTCCCCATGTAGATATCTGAAAGATTGTTCCGAAAATAGAACCTGCCATAATATAAACCTCCTAATACAGTTCCGCAGCTCAACTCCTAAGCCCCATGAACTGGGAGAATTTCCAGTCACTAAAGTGTCTGTAAATCCTCCCGGGGCTTTGCTATGAGCACTTGGGGTCTGTTCTTTGGACCCTTACGTGCGATGCATACGAAATAGTTAGCGGGTGTCCTTTAGCCGCTTGCTATTTTGTTCTGCGGTTCGTTGCTGATTTACAATAAAACCGAATACTTCTTCTTCATCGGATCAATCGTCCTGACAGCCACGCAGATAAAAATCACCGACAGCACAAACTGAATCCCTATACCGATCATCACCCAGTTTTCCAATATAAAATTTTTTTCATACACGCCCATCCTGGCGAGAAACTCATAAAACTCTCTTCCGCTTCCGGTCTGCCCATTCATAAAATAATAAAAGGAAATCGCAGGATTAACCAAAAGAAAATAGATAGATTTTCCTGCGGTCGGGTAAAAAGACGGATCACTTATCTCTATAAATCTTGTATAGGAAATCCTGTAAAACAGATAGGTCGCCGCCCCTGTGCCCGCCGTCAAAAGCAGCAGTACAACATAAGATACCGCTGTGGAAGTGGACGTCTTTTTAAACAGCGCCGAAAGCATGATCCCTAAGCTCCCCGAAAACAACGCCGTAATCACATAATAAGCAAACAAAAATACCAGGTCAAATTCGCTGACGCCGCCGTAAATAAACACCAGCGACAATATAGGAAACCCTGACAGAATCACAATCAGCACAGTCCGAAAGGAAGCCCCCAGCTTTCCCACGATAATATCCCAGCAATTCATCTTTGTACTTAAAAGAAGATCCAGCGTCTGCCGTTCCCGCTCCCCGGACACGGCGCCCGAGGTCAGCGCCGGGACAATCAAAAGAATCAGCGTAAACTCAAAAAACGCAATCATCCGGTAAAGCTGAATAAAGGACTGATAAGGAATCTCCCCCGTATAGCCGGTTTCATGCATAATCGTATAGAGCATAATCAATGCGGTGATCGTGAGAATCAGATTCATTCCGAAGACAATCACCGACATCCTTGCGCTTCTCGAGGATGTCATCTTTTCCATTTTATAAACTGGATTCCATTTCCATCTCATTGCTGGCCACAACCTTCTCTTTCTTCCCTTCCGTGATTTTCATAAACAGATTTTCCAGGCTCCCCGGTTTCCTGATAAATTCATAAACCTTCACGTCATTGATTAGCAGCTTTTTCAACAGCTCGGCCTCATCCTCGTGGCTGCCCGAAAAATTCACCATAATCTTATGATAATCAAAGGTAACTGTCTGCACCCTGGGATGCTCCTTCAAAATTTTTGCCGCCTGTTCCATCCCGTCATAGATGGTGATCTCCAGCGGATTGTTCTGATTTACCTGATCCAGAATATCGATCAGACTTCCCCGAAGAATCATTCTCCCGCTGTCAATGATTCCGATATCCGTACACATCTCCGACAGCTCGGCCAGGATATGGGAGCTGATAATAATGGTCTTCCCGTCCCGGTTCAGATACTTCAGCACTTCCTTTAAATGATAACGGCTCTGGGGGTCCAGCCCCGAGGCCGGCTCATCCAGAATCAGCAGCCTGGGATCATGAATCAATGCCCTTGCCAGGCTGAGCCGCTGCTTCATTCCCCGGGACAGTTCATCCACAAAGCTGCCTGCCTTCCGGCTCAAGCCCACCATCTCCAAAAGCTCATAATACCGCTCTCTTGCCTCAGGCCCCTCAATCCGGTACGCAGAAGCATAAAACTCCATATACTCAAACACCTTCATGTTATCGTAAACCCCGGAAAAATCAGGCATATACCCTACGTTTTCCCTGATGTAAGCCCTGTCCCTCAGAATATTTTTTCCGTCTAAGGTGGCAGTTCCCCCATCCGCTTTTAGAAGCCCCGTCAAAATCTTGAGCGTGGTGGTTTTTCCCGCGCCGTTCGGGCCCACGAAGCCAAACAATTCCCCTCTGTCCACATGAAGGTCAAACTGATCCAGCGCAGTAAAATTTTTATACCGTTTTGTCAATCCTTTTACATCCAGCATCCTATCCCCTCCCTGTCACAGTCAGATAGGGAATGCCTATACTGTACACATTGTCGCCAAAGGCATTATCCACATATTTTACCTGAAGCTGGTTGGAGTCATTCAGATAAGGCTCCAGCATTTCTTTGTTCAGTCGTCCGGGCAGGCTGACCTCCTCATAGCTGCCTGTCTGCCAGTTCATAAAATATGCGGTTCCCGAAAAGCTTTTGCGGTAAGAGATTCCCTCCGCCTCGCAGTTATTTTCATAAAATGTGACATAGTCCACCTGAAGCTCCCTGCCCAGCTCATAATTCACCACGCAGTACCCCGATTCCATCATAAAGCTTTTATACCGATAATTTCCGGATATGACGGCAGGCCGTTCCAGTAAAACCGGGTAATAAACCTGGCTGCCCAGCCTGAAATCCACCTGGCAGTTCTGACTGACCAGCGCCGTCCCGTTAATATAAAATTCATTCTCCCCCAGAAACTCTCCGTCATCCTCTGCAAAGCCTGCAACCTTAAACCGGTTCACCGGCTCGGCAAAGCAGGTAGACAAATGATAGGAAGCTGCCTTCTCATGCCTTTTATCAAACAGTCCGCTAACCGTCTGAAAAAACTGGACGGAATAATTGGTTAAAGGTTCTTCCTTTAATTCCACCGTCTCTCCCTCCTTGATGGCACCGATATAGTAAAACTGGCTGAACCCGGCGATAAATACATCCTCCAGATCCCTGCCGGTCTGATTCGTCACCTGCCCGCTGACGGCATTATCAAAAATATGCAGGCGGGCGTCCAGGCTTCTGTTTTCTTTATTGACACCGTTCCGTTTCAGATGAAACAAAGACAGGTCAAATGCCTCGTTATTTTTGATCTCAATACTGCTTTTGTCAGCTCCCCGCTTCATTTTCAGGTCATAGTCATCCTGCTGGCTTTGATTGGCGTTTACGCCTGACAGGAAAAAATAATCGCTGTAGATGCCGTAGCTGTTATACCCGTTCTGAACGGGAAAAATCTGATAAGACCCGTCCACCGTCATCTCATTCGTCTTGTTATTAGGCGACCGGATTCCCAGATAGGTATCTTCATAGACCTGATCCTGGTTCAGGTTGATAATCTTGCAATAGTTGATAATGGACTGATACACCCTCGTGCGGATACCCGCCACGAGAATAATCAGGGAAAACACACATGCACCAACCACCACAACATAGCTGTAATATGTCGATTTTCTTTTTATCCGAAGAAGGTAAAATACCAGTGGACATATGGTAATCAGGTATAAAACCAATAACCCCATATAGAGATAGAGGGAAGCCGTAAAGCCCTGATTTGACATGCTTACCAGATCATTGATCTCCCAGTAATCAGAATCCGTCCGCATCATCATTTCATTCTGTATGCTGCTCATTCTCTCTTTGTCGATGATCTCCCTGAAAATTTCTTTCAAGGTTTCCTCATCCTGGTCAAAAAGATTTTCGCTGCAGTAACAGATTACGCCGTTCCCCAGCGCTTCATAGCTGTCTTTACCGCTTTCATTGTAGATACAGAGTCCTCCCTGATCCACCCATTGTTCCAATGTTTTTTTCTTATTCTTAGTCAGAATCTTTTCTGCGGATGGATTTACGATAATCACATCCAGAAGATCCAGATCTAAAATGTGTTCAGGGAAATTATCTGTTGTAATATGAAATTCCTTTATACTGATGTCAGAATTGTCGTCAACAATTAAATTGTTCAGCCGGGACTCGTCATTTTCCAGCCGGTCGAGAATCCCGGTAAAAATTTCTCCATAGTCGTCTTGGAGAATCATTGTCTCTTTGTGTGAAAAAACACATTCGCCCTTCTTGTCATAAATATTGATCTGCAGATATTTGGTATCCGCATAGATGGGAATGTAAAAATTGATTTTCTGCGCTCCCCGCTGTTTCAGTAAAATGTCATGCTCATAGATATACTGCTCCTGGTTATTGACGGGTACCTTCAGTTCCAGCACGCCCTCGCTGAAATCTCCCAGTTTTTCCACAGTAATATGAACCGGAACGCATCGTCCCGATTTCACCGCATGGTAAAAGCCAAAATCAACGGTAAGGCCAAGCATGCTTTCCTCGCTGCCCACAGCGTGGGCAGGAAAAAAACATACAAATATTAAGATCAGACTGGCAATAAAAGAAATCACCCTTTTACTCATAGAAATAACCTCTCAGTTTACTCCTGTTCCTTATCAAAATCACGGATTAATTTTACAATAAATTCTGTTCCTTTTAAAGAGCTTTCCGCATAAATTGTTCCGCCGTGCAGCTCCGTGATATCTTTTGCAATGGCCAGGCCCAGCCCGGTTCCGCCCGTCTCCTCGGATCTTGACTGCTCCACCCGGTAAAATTTATCAAAAATCAAGGGAATCTCCTCTTCCGGAATAATTTTTCCAAAATTAATAATACGGACAGTCACAAAATTTTCTTCCCCGACTATGATAACCTGAACCTTTTTTCCATCTTTCCCATATTTGACTGCATTGGAAATAATATTGTCAAACAGCCTGGCCAGAAGGTTCCCGTCTCCGTTAATCACGATTTTTTTCTCATTGGTCTGTATTTCGTATTCCAGATTATTTTCCATAAAGCTGGGATAAGCCTCTTCTAACAGCTGCCCCAACAGCTTTACAATATCAATCTGTTCTATATTCATCGTAATTTTTCCGTAATTAAGCTTCGTCAGGCCAAATAAATCTTCAATCAGGCTTTCCAGCCGCTTCGCCTTTGTCAGCACAATGGTCGTATACTGCTTCCGCTGTTCATCCGTCAGCGTATCATTGGTGTGAAGCAGCTCTACATATCCGATGATGGAGGTAAGAGGGGTTCTCAAATCATGGGCAATATTCGTAATCAGCTCATGCTTCGTCTTCTCCGATTTTCTCTCTTTTTCGATCAGATCCTTGATTTTTTCCCCGAGATGATTGACTTCCAGGGCAATCTCAGAAAATTCATCGTCCCCGACAATCTCCACATGGGCATCCAGATCCCCATCTGCCAGCCTGCGGATTCCGTGATAAACGTCAGAAATAAAATTAATCTTCCAGTTTTCCAAAACGAAAAAGCTGATTGAAAAGATAACAATCCCAATGAACACCAGAACCATGGCGGCAATCAGGCTGGCATATCTGCTTTGCAGCCTGGTATTGTTATAATAATTACGGATCTCCAGAATTCTGCCGATGATGGAAAAATTCATAACGAGAAAAAATTCCGCCACACCCGTAATTACACCGCTGACAAAGATATTTTTCAAAACCTGCTTCTTAAACCTGTCCTGAAAATTACTTTTCAATTTTGTACCCTACCCCCCAGACAGTGGATATAATCTTATCCTTCCGCTGGTCTTCCTTCAGCTTGCTCCGCAGCCTTCTGATATGTACCATAACCGTATTATTGGCTTCATATACCTTTTCATTCCACACTTTTTCAAAAATCTCGTCAGTGCTGAATACCTTGCCCGGATTAGAGGCCAGAAGATAGAGAATGTCAAACTCAATCGGCGTCAGCTTGACCTCCTTATCCTCCACCACAACCATATGGTTTTCCTTGTCAATGTTAATGCCATGGATGCTGATGCATCCGCTGTGATCTTTAAATTTCTGCCCGCCAGGATTCAGCTCATGGTACCGGCGCAGCTGCGACTTTACCCTGGCTCCCAGCTCTAACGGGCTGAAGGGCTTCGTCACATAATCGTCCGCCCCCATGCCAAGGCCCATGATTTTATCCAGATCCGTGGAGCGGGCGCTTAAAAATATAATCGGAATATTTTTTGTCTTCCTGATCTCCTTGCACATCTCCAGACCATCCATCTCCGGCAGCATAATATCTAAAATAGCCAGATCCACCACATCATTTTCTATACAAGAAAGGCCTGCTTTCGCATCCTCCGCTTTCAAAACCCGAAATCCGTCGCTGACCAGATAGATTTCCACAAGGTCGGCGATTTCTTTTTCATCGTCCACAATCAAAACCGTATTTTGCATATCCGTTTTCCTGCTCCTTCAAGAACTGATATATTAACTGCACTGTGCTTATTTTATCACATTTCTCCTACAATTTCATTAAATAATTCTTACAAATAAACGGATATAAAATCTTAATTATCACCAAAGTAAATTAAAACAAAAGAATCCTACCTGTTCTCTGGAGAAGATCCTGTGCATTCCTGCAAAACATTTTTATCGAAGAGAAATGCAAAAGACTATTTACGGTATAGCATAAAAAACAGGAGTGATTTTTTCACTCCCGTCTTTATATTTTATTTGTTTATTTTTAAGCTACTTTATGACAGCGCTTTCTTTAATGCCTCTTCTTCCTCCTTGCTCAGTGTAATTTCAGATGTTCCGCCGACGATTTCCTTTGCGTACAGATAGCAGCCTTCTCTGCTGTGCATCGCATTAATTAAAACGCCGTTATCCTGCTGATCCAGAATGGCAAGGGCGAAGCTGGACTGTCCGCCCATTCCTTTAAAAGCGTCATATCTGACAAGCCCCATCTTCTGGCAGGTTCTCTGCAGCGTCTTGTTAATAGCTTTGATCGCATCTTTATTGCTATGATCCTCCAGATCCAGATTTTTAATATCTTCAATCTGCTCCAAAATTCTGTCCTCTAAGGATTCCGCATTTTTTCCTCTC
>Ga0137306_102029_pt1 | contig 18157 bp, 28 predicted proteins | sample Inofroosms_March_FD_97187 | JGI IMG/M metagenome (GOLD analysis project Ga0137306, IMG submission 97187) | Mouse cecal microbial communities from Vienna, Austria - N-Acetylneuraminic and N-Acetylglucosamine D2O microcosms_March | ecosystem: Host-associated > Mammals > Digestive system > Large...
AAAGACGCGATAACAACGATTAAGCGCGGCGCGGCGAACGTGTCGCGCTATTCATTTTCAACCAGCCTACACGACGCGGCTTTTAGTAGCTGTCATGTGTCTTACACGGACCCGAAATCACAAACGACGATTGAATACACCTATACCCCGCGGGGCGCTGACAAAAGCGGACAGGTGCTGGAGGTCAACGAAAAGGTTTCGACCCGTGAAGAGGCCCGCCAGCTTGCTATGAAGCGGCTACGGCAAAAAAACAAATCGGAATATAAAGCGTCGTTCAGTTTGTCCGGGGACCCGCGGCTGGTTGCCGGGGTAACGGTGGAGGTTTCCGGCTATGGAGCATTTGACGGAAAGTACATCATAGAAACCGCGACGCACGCAATTTCAAAAAGCGGCGGCTACAAAACCGACATTACCTTGCGGCGGGTGCTGGAGGGCTACTAATGGACGAACTGAATTTGAACGTCTTAAAAAATATCGTGCGGACGGGCTGGGTTTCTTCCGTCAATGTGGAGGAAAGGACCGCCCGCGTTATCTTTCAAGACAAAGGGGAAACCGTTGTTTCCGGGGATTTGAAGATACTTGCGAATCAGCCGGTCATTACCATAGAAGAGTGGGCGGACGGTGCAAAGTGGAACTATGACGCGCAATACTCTTCCGCTGACCGATCTTTGGGGCTGGGCGAAAGCTATGTGAAAGCCGCCCCCGCCGCCCCGGACGTTATCACGGTAGACAAAAGCATTGACTATAAATGCCCGTTGCACGGGACGGACGAAACGAAATATCACAAACAGGTTGTAAAAGTTTATCCGTGGATTCCGTACAAGGGGCAATTCGTCCTTTGCCTTTATATTCCGCGGGACGACGGCGACGGGTTCATATTAGGGGGGATTTGATCGAATGGCGATTGTAGGAAGCTGGGGAAATATCACCTTTGCCGTTTCGCGGCAGACGGTGAAAACCTTTGACGGCCTGAAATGGGAAAGCGGGGTGAAATATTCCACGCACGACCGGCATTTGAAAGAACCGCTTTTAGAATTTACGGGAACGGACGTTGAAAGCATGAGCTTTTCAATGTTTTTTTCCGCCTTTTTGGGGGTGAACCCGATTGCGGAGGTTTCAAAACTGCTTAAAGCAATGCGGCGGGGTGAGGTACACCGCCTTGTAATTGGGCCGAAAGCATACGGAACCGGGCGGTGGGTCATTACGAAAGTTTCAAATTCTCTTGAACGGTACGACAACCGGGGGAATCTGCTGGTGGCGAAAGTCAATGTCACGATGAATTCTTATTCGGCGCGATAGGGGGTGCGGCGGTATATGGCCTATGTAGTAAAAGCGTTCAGCCTGAAAAAAATAAACCTTGCACCAAAAACGAGGGTTGAAGAGGTTTTGCAAAACGTCGCAATGATCTTGTCAACGCCGAAATTTTCTGTTCCTCTTGACCGGGGCTTTGGGATGGCGCAAAGGTTTATTGACAAACCGATTCAGACGGCCCAGCCTATCCTGATTTCAGAGGTTTTAGACGCGATAGAGGAATACGAACCACGGGCAGAGGTTGAAAACGTGTCGTTCGTCATGGGCGACAGGCCGGGCGCAATGATTCCGATTGCGGAGGTGAACATAATTGACGGAGAACGTTAGGGGCTACCCGAATATTTCCTTTGTAGATACAGACACAGAAACGCTTGTAAACGCCTTGATTCGCTCTTATGAGCGGTTCACCGGGCGGACCCTATACCCGGCGGACCCGACGCGGCTTTTTCTCTTGTGGATTGCCGACATTATCATTCAAGAGCGGGTGAACATCGACTTTTCGGCAAAACAGAATTTGCCCCGATATGCAGAGGGGGAATATTTGGATTCGTTAGCCGAAATCTTCAAAGATACATACCGGCTGGAGCCGGAAGCGGCGCGCACAACGATTCGGTTTACCCTGTCAATGAAGCTGGACGCGGCAACCATCATTCCGGCGGGAACCCGCGTGACAGCGGGGGAAGAAATCATTTTTTCCACGCTGGACGTGCTGACGATTCCAGCGGGAGAACTGACCGGCGACATTGCGGCGGAATGCCTGACCGTCGGAGAGATCGGAAACGGATTTGTTCCGGGGCAGATTTCAAAGCTGGTTGACATTTTCCCGTATTTCGAGCGGGTGGAGAATATCACCGAGAGCGCGGGCGGAGCCGACAGGGAGAGCGACGCGGCCTTTTATGAGCGAATGCGGGAGAGCATGGAAACATTTTCGACCGCCGGGCCGCTGGGAGCGTATGAGTATTACGCAAAAACAGCGTCGGCGGCGATTGCGGACGCAAAAGCAATCGGGCCGGAAGAGGAACCCGGCGTTGTCGATATACGAATTCTTATGCAGGGCGGAGAATTGCCGACGCAAGAGGATTTGAACCGGGTTCTTGAAACCCTGACCGCGGAGCGGGTGCGACCGTTGACGGACCTTGTGCGTGTCGGTGCGCCCGAAATCGTCCCGTTCGATATTGACTTGACCTATTACATTCCAAAACCGAACGCGTCCGGCGCGGCGAAAATTTCACAGGACGTTGAAAGCGCAGTTGAAAAATACAAGCGGTGGCAAATGGAACGAATGGGGCGGGATATTAACCCGTCGCATTTGATTTCGCTGGTCATGGCGGCGGGGGCAAAGCGGGTTGACGTGCGTTCCCCCGTGTTTACCGTGGTGGAGGAATCAGCCGTTGCACAGGTTGAGGAAATAGCGGTTTTGAACGGGGGAATTGAAAATGAATGATAACGACATTTATTCCGTTGATTTCACCCGTTCGCTTCCGCCGCCGTTGAAAAATGACCCGGAAATGAACGCGCTGGGCCGGGTCATTGCGGAGCAATTACAGATCACCGCCCGGCAAATCCGGCAAAATATCATTTACGCCCGGATTGACGAACTGGACGAACAGACCCTTGATATTTTGGCCTACGACTTGCACGTTGACTGGTACGACTACACACACCCGATTGCGGCAAAGCGGGCAGTTATCAAAGACAGCGTGCGGGTCCATAAGCGGCTGGGGACGCTGTATGCAGTAAAGACCGCGCTGGGGAGCGTGTACCCGGAAAGCGAAATTGAAGAGTGGTTCGACTACGGGGGAGAACATCACAGGTTCAGGGTGGTTCTTGACGTGACGCATTCCCGCGCGCCCGCGGACTATGTTTCCATAAAAAAGGCGGTTCATTTCTATAAAAGATTGAGCGCGCAAATGGAAAACATGATCTATCAATGCCGGGTTGACGTTCAGATTTTGACCGATTCGGACAAGTACCAGCATTTAGCGGGGTACAGCGGGCGCAGGCTTGCCGGTACATACCCACAGCGGAACACGCTTGCGGCGCTGATCGACGCGGGCGTTGCCGTCATGCCGGACGGCGGCGGGGTTCGTTTCGTAAGCCCGGCGGCGGGTACAAGGCCACAGCGGGAAACAATCGCCGCCCTACGTGAAAGCGTGATTCAGGCCAGCGGCAAAGGGGAGAAATTTTCTTTCAAGGCAACGGCGACCGGGAAAAACCGGGCGGGAGAAGTGCCGGGAAGATCAACGGGCGGAGCGGTCCAGCGGGCGCAGATTGCCGCGCAAATCGCCGCGGACGCTTACACCTACGAAAGCCCGGAAGCGGGCGTGAAGCCGTACAGGAACGCCACAGCGGGCATTATTGCCGCGGAGGTAGAAACACACCCGGCGGCGGACGCATACCCGTTCATAAGCCCGGCGGCAGGCACAAAGCCACAGCGGGAAGTAGCCGCCGCCCTACGCGAAAGCGTGATTCAGGCCAGCGGCGAGGGGGTGCAATTCTCTTTCAAGGCAACGGCGACCGGAAAAAGCAGGGCGGGCGTACAGCCTGAAAAAAGCACCACGGCGGAGGGGAAAAAAGGCGGTATCATTCCAGAGGTAACGGGGGCGGCGTACACTTACCGCGTGAAGCGGTGCGGAACCGACCGTTGCAAAGATAGGTAAAAGGAGCGTGAAACAATGGCAATTTTGACAGCGGAAGCGCTGGAGGGGTTCAAGCAGTACACGAACCGAACGATTGCGTATGCGCGGTACAAAATCGGCGGGACCTACACGCGGGTGGAGATCAGCCGCCGCGAACGCCTGAAAGACGGGCGGGTTGCCGTGTACTTCCCGATTGACGCGCTGGGGCAAACCGACGTGACAATTTCGGAAGTACAGTTGTTCGATACGAACAACGATTTGTGGGCCGCGAAAGCGGAAAATATTTTAGTGCGCGGCGTGCAAGAGGGCGTTTTGTACCGCTTCACGTTCGACTTTAAGGAGGTGTAAAAAGTGGCATACAATCGGACTATTTGGCAAGACCACGTAACGGAATTTTCCGACCGGTTCATTGAAACCGACAACGGCGACGGCACGATTTCCCATGAACCCGTTGAGGGGGAAGTGATTCAGCAGGGGACCCCGCAGAACGCACGAAACTTTAATACGCTGGAAGAGGGCACTTTTTCGGCGGAAGTGCTGGGCATGGAAGCGGCGCGGGTTCTCTTGCTTCATCAAAGGGCGTTGAACGGGCTTGCGAGTGAATCCGGGGAAATTACCCTGACAAATTCGCAGAAATACCCGTTCAACAATTCCGTCGCGTCCGTCGCCCTGAAACAGCGCATGGAAACGACCGCGTACACCGTGGAAACGGACGTACTTTCCGCGACCGGCGAAGTGGGGCGCATTGTCATTTCCGACAAGCAGTTAAACGGGTTCAAAATTTCCTACACAGGAAGCGCGAAAACGGCAAAAATCAAATTCTTTGTGAAAGGCGGGTTGTTCTAACATGGCGAACGTCATTATCAAAGACGACGCGCGGCGGGCGCACGAAGCTTTTGTGCTGGGGTCCTTTAAGAGCGGCGGCGCGGCGGTATCGTCCGGCGACCGGGAAGCGGCGGAGTGTATCGCCGCCCGGAGCCGGGAAGCATACGCGGAAATGAAAAGAATGGAGGAAAAGCGGAAATGAAGATCATCGAAAAGAACGAGGGGGCAAAAATCCCCTATGAGGTCAAGGGCGACAAGATCGTTTTCAATGACGATGAATTGACCCTGAATCTTGCCCGCTATGAGCGGGACGACGCAAACCATATTGACATTTGCCGGGACAAAATGGGAAACCTTGTTTCCGGCGTGATTCCGGGCGTGGCGGAAACCTACGTTGCACAAATCGACATTCCCCCGCGGGCTTACGAGGTCCGGGAGATCGAGGGCGCGGCGGAGGAAGCGCAGGCGGACAGCGAGGAAGCAGGCGGCGCGCCGGGCGGTATGATGGACCGCCAGACAACGGAGCGGGTGGCAATTCCGTTCGACGTTGAGAAATGCACGTTGACCCTTTGGGCGCTGAATTAAACGGGAGGTAAAACAGCTATGACAAACTTTGACGATCTGAAATTAGCGGTTCAGGCAATCAGCGGCGGGCGAAATACTGTCCTTTTGGACGATATGGGTATGCCGTCTATCATGGTCCCCTTTCCGAAACTGACCTATGCCGACATTATGACCGGCGGCACACAGGACCCCTTGCCCGCGTTCCTTGTGGACGGTCACGAAATCCCCGTGATCTACGAAAGCAAGTATCAGAACATCGTGGTAAACGACCGGGCCTATTCTCTTCCCTTTGAGGACCCCCGCGCTTATATCACGTTCGATCAGGCTTTGCAAATGTGCCGGAACAAGGGCGACGGCTGGCATTTGCATTCTAACGCGTTGTGGGCCGCAATTCAAAGCTGGTGCTACAAGAACAAGACCGTTCCCCACGGCAACGGGAATTTCGGAAAGGATTACAGCAACCCGCACGAACACGGCGTTGTTACATACCGCTACACCGACGGCGGAACCACGCGGGACGGCAGAACCGCGACGGGAAGCGGCCCGGTGACGTGGTATCACAATTACGATTCTTCCGGCATTGCCGATCTTTGCGGCAATATTTGGGAGTGGGTGGCCGGTTTGCGTATGGTGAACGGCGAAATTCAGATTATCCCTTACGGCAACAGCATGAAAGCCGATTGCAATATGAGCGCGACCAGCACCGAATGGAAAGCGATCATGCCGAACGGAACGCTGGTTGCGCCGGGAACCGCCGGAACCCTGAAATATGACGGCGAAACCGCGACCGGCGCGCCGCGTATCAATACGGCGGTGGAATTCAAGCCCGGAACGGACGACGGGTATTACTGGCGGCAGTTTGGGACGCTGGCGGCGAAAGCGGGCGTTGATATTCCGCCCATGATGAAAGCGCTGGGACTGGCCCCGATTCCTGACTATGAGTACGGCAACGGCGGTTTCTGGATTCGCCCGCAGGCCGCGGAGCGGTTGCCTATCCGCGGGGCGAGCTGGGACAGCACGGCCCACGCGGGCGTGGCGGCGTTGTACTTGAATAACCCGCGGTCGAACTCCTACCGCAACGTGGGCTTCCGTGCCGCTTTCTATGAGAAGCTGTAAACTGAACGACTGACAAACTGACGGGGCGTGCGATAGCACGTCCCGTTCGTTTTCAAAGAAAGGCTTTCAATGGAAGAATTCAAAATCAAAGAAAAAATCTACAACATGATTCTATACGGAAGCCCAGCGCTTTTGCAGTTTCCGCGGACGGAAAAATTTGTGCTTGCAACGCAAATCCGGGAATCCATGTATCGAATGTTCCAGCTTGCCGTCGTGATCGAAAAGAAATATTACAAGAAAACGACCTTGCAGGAATTAGACGTTGAACTGGACGTGTTGCGGCATTTGGTCCGGCTTGCCGCGGATAAAAAGCTATACCCGAATCAAGCGCCCTGCTTGCCATTCAAAAAATATGAGCATTGGGCGAAACTGCTTGACGAAATCGGGAAAATGATAGGCGGTTATATGAAAGCCGTAAAATAGCGGCTTTTGTATATAGGGAATAGGCCGAATATTCACGGTTGCCTATCCGCGGGGCGAACTGGAACAACACGACCAACGCGGGCGTGGCGGCGTTGAACTTGAATAACCCGCGGTCGAACTCCAACCACAACGTGGGCTTCCGTGCCGCTCTACCTTTTGCCAGTAGGCGCGCACGCTACGGTGGCGCGTCCAGTGCGGAGGAGTAAAGGGGCCTGTTTCCGTTCCCGTAAAGACATAGCGGGATAAAAATTGAATTGCCGCGGGAACGGCGAGTACATACGGAAAAGCGTTGCACGGCGGCGAGGGGGAAGCATGAAACCGATTAAGGACATTTACCCTAAAATTTACGACTTTGAAAACCTGTTCATAGCGTGGGAATCAGCAGGAGCGGGAAAACGCTTCCGGGACGAAGTTTTGCTTTTTGAAAATAACCTTGAATCAAATTTGATCGACATACAAAATCATCTGATTTACGGAACGTATGAATGCGGGCGGTATAGGCCGTTTTATATCTACGAGCCGAAAAAGCGGTTGATTATGGCGTTGCCGTTCCGGGACAGGGTGGTTCAATGGGCGATTTACCGGCAGTTATTCCCGATCTTCAACCGGCAATTCATACGTGATTCTTACGCTTGCAGGAAAGGGATGGGGACGCACGCCGCCGCGGACCGGTTGCAATATTGGTTGCGGCAGACAGAGCGGAAACCACAGCGTTTCTATTATCTCAAATTGGACATAAGCAAGTATTTTTACAGGGTGGACCATGCCGTTTTAATGGGTATTTTGCGGCGGAAGATTCACGACGAACCTTTGCTTTGCTTGCTGGAGAAAATCATAAATTGCGAAACAACGGCGTTCGGGTTGCCCGCAGGGGTTGACCCGGACGCTTGTTTGCCGGAAGATCGGCTTTTCGACGTGGGAATGCCTATCGGAAATCTTACGTCGCAAATGTTCGCAAATGTGTATTTGAACGAATTGGACCAGTACGCAAAGCACACGTTGAAATTGCGCTATTATATCCGGTATATGGACGACGTGATTATTCTTCACCCGGACAAGGTATATTTGGGGGCGATCAAAAATGACATAGAACAGTTTTTAGACGAAAACCTGCATTTGCAGTTGAACAGCAAAACCGCGATTCGGCCTTGCAGTATGGGGATTGATTTTGTCGGTTTCAAGATTTGGGCGACCCATAGGAAGCTAAAACGGAAAACGGCAAAGAAAATCAAACAGAGCGTGAAAAACCTTGCGATCTTGCAGGCGGAGGGCGATATATCAGATCAAACGTTGAAACAGGCGATAGCGTCATACAAGGGGATTTTATCGCATTGTGACAGCTACGGACTACGGCAGGAACTAAATAGGATTTGGAGGGACAGCGGAAGAAAAGCCGCTGTCTTTTCAAATAAAAATCAAGGAAACGGGGTGAATCAGCAATGACGTGGGAATTAGTGGTGGTCCTGTTCGGACTTGCCGGAACGTGTTGTTCTATCATTTTCGGGATTGCGGCTTTCCGGCGCAATCAGAAAACCGATGAACAGCAGGACGGACGGGAAAGCGGGACCATTCTAAGTGAAATCGGGTACATCAAAGCCAACACGGACGACATTAAACGGAAGCAGGAAAAGCAGGACGAACAATATTTAGAAATGGCTGAACGCATGGCGACCGTGGAAGCGTCCGCAAAGCAGGCCCACCACCGGCTGGACCGGCTGGAAAAAATCACGGACAATCCGCCGGATTAACGAAAGGCGGTGCGGCATGGGCTATCTTTTCAGCGTCGCCGCCGGGCTGATCGGCGGGATTGCCGCCGTTTTGCTGATTGAGCGGCGGCGGAGCCGTAAGCGCCGCCGGGCAAAGAGCCGGACCGCGAATGCCGCCGGGGAGGAAAAGAGGACCGCCGGAAAGATCGAGTTTTCAAAGCTTGTTCTTTCGGCGGTCCTCTTGACCTATTTTGCGGGATTCGGGCTGGGTTTTTGGGCGGTGACAATCGACCTTTCGCAATTAGGGGTTTTTCTTGCGTATGTCGGAACGCCGACGGCAACGGTGATCGGCTTTTATTCATGGAAAGCAAAGGCCGAAAACGTCGTGAAGATCAAAAAAGCGAACCCGGCGGAAACAGAGGGAACCCCCGTTGACCTGAACAGCATTCAGCCATAAAGGAGCGTGAAACAATGGCAATCACAAAGGAACATCAAGAATTCATCGAGCGGGTGGGCGCGCTTGCCGCCGCGGACATGAAGAAAAGCGGCGTTCTTGCGTCCCTGACAATCGCGCAGGCAATTCTTGAAAGCGGCTGGGGAAAATCCGGCCTGACCGTCAAGGCGAACGCCCTTTTCGGTATCAAGGCCGGGAAAAGCTGGAAAGGCAAGGTTTACAGCGCGCAGACAAAAGAATGTTACGACGGCGCGACCTATACCACGATCACGGCGCTTTTTCGCGCCTACGATAGCTGGGCGGAGAGCGTCGCCGATCATTCGGCCTTGCTGACCGGCGCGCCCCGGTATAAAGCCGTCATCGGGGAGCGGGACTATAAAACCGCTTGCCGGGCGATCAAGGCGGCGGGCTACGCCACAGACCCGCAATATGCGGACAAGCTGATTCAGATTATCGAATCTTACAGCCTGACCGCCTACGATGGCACAGAGAGCGCCACAGCGCCCGCAGGACGGCCCGCAACGTCCAGCGGGTCAAATGATACGGGCGGGGCCGGAAGCCCCGCAAACGGGAAAGGAACGGGGAAAATGAAAGCTTCCGAATTTATCAAGCGATTGCAGGACGTGGTGGACAATCACGCGACCCTGTATGTTATGGGGTGCTTTGGCGCGCCCCTGACCGGCGGGAATGTGTCGCGGTATTGCACAAACCACGAATACAACAAAGCCGCCGACAGAACGGCAATGATTAAAGCCGCCGCAAATAAGAACCCGCCCGTTTTCGGGTTCGATTGCGTTTGCTTAATCAAGGGGATTCTTTGGGGCTGGACCGGCGACGCGTCCAAAACCTACGGCGGCGCGGGGTATGCTGTCAATGGCGTTCCCGATATTGGGGCCGATACCATGATTACGAAATGCGCGGGCGTTTCGACGAACTTTGCCGGGATTCTGCCCGGTGAAGCTGTCTGGCTGAAAGGTCATATCGGCGTTTACATCGGCAGCGGAAAGGTGATCGAATGCACACCCGCTTTCAAGAATTGCGTTCAGGTGACGGCGTGCGCGAACATCGGTCAAATTGCTGGCATGAGCGCGCGCAGATGGACCAAACACGGGCGCTTGCCGTATATCACCTATGACACCGCCGCGGAAACGCCCACAGGAAGCGCCACAACGCCCGCAGGACAGCCCGCAACGTCCGGCGGGTCCTCCGATACCACCGCCGCGCCCGCGTTCGTTGTGGGCGATTTGGTGCGGTTTACGGGGTCGAAGCACTATGCGAGCGCGAACGCGTCCACCGGCCCCGCCTGCAAGCCGGGAACGGCAAAGGTGATCGGGACGTATAAGGGAAAACACCCCTACCAGCTTAAAGCGGAACCCGGCGGCGGGTCTACCGTTTACGGCTGGGTTGACGCGGCGGACGTGCAGGCCGTCGGCGGGACTTCCGCCGGGAGCGGGACGCAGGCGGCAAAAATGCGCGTCGGCGCAAAGGTCCAGTATTCCGGCCCCGTGTACCGGGACAGCAACGGCAACGGGAAAGGAAAGACCGTGAACGGCGCGTTCACGGTGAAATATTACTATCCGGGCCGCAAATGCGGCGTTCACATCGACGGGCTGGGCTGGGTCCCTGAATCCGCCTGTTCCGTCGTCGGCTGAAAGGAGAAAGCGACATGAAAATTATTGCGTTTTTGGCGGCAAATTGGGACAGCGTGCTGGTTGTCCTTGCGTTCCTTGCCCTGATCGTCGTTCTTATCAAGCGCGGCGAAACGGCGGTTTTGAAGAAGATTCTTTTTAGCCTTGTGACAAAGGCCGAAAAGGAATTCGGCGGCGGAACCGGCAAGCTGAAACTTGCCGCCGTGTCCGACTGGATTTATCAGAGAATCCCCGCCGTGCTGAAACTGCTTTTCAGCGAAAAGGACATTGAAAAAATGATCGAGAGCGTGCTGGAGGAAGCAAAAAAAGCGTGGGGGACGAACGGGAATATTGCGGCATACATCGAACCGGAACCGCTTGTTATCAGCCTGACACCGGAGGAAGCGGACGAAATCGCCGCAAAGCTGAACGCAGAACCCGGAATCATCGTGTCGGAACCCTGAAAATAAACTTGTCCGATTCGGACAGAATGAAAGCCCGCCGGGATTCGCCCCGGCGGGCTTTTTGTGTTGGTGACTATTCGGAAATGGCCTTAAAGAAAACCTTGTTCCCGCGGCGGTAGACTTTGCCGGGGGTGACATAATCGACAAAACCCGGCTTTCCTGAAATGGGATTCGGTTCAACAACGATTTGGTGGCGGTAAAAGTGGTATTTCCAGCGGCCCCGTTCACCCGCCGCAATGTCCCCGGCCTTTTCCTCTTGCCACATTTTCCAGAGGTCAAAGACGTTAGCAACGTCGATTTCGTCGCCGTCATCGTCGCCGTCAAGGTAGGGCGACAAAGAATAATACCGGGTGGCGGTGGATTCCTTTTTGACGAAATCCCCGTTTTCATAGGTGTAAAGCTGAACTTTGTATTCCATAAAGAAACCCCTTTCTTTTAATGGGGCGGGCGGCGGTTTGTGCCGCCCGCCTATATATTACGCGCTGACCGTGGAAGCGTCAAGCCGGAAAGTAAGGTCGATCAGCTTTTGCCGGGTTGCCGCGTTCTGCTTCACGCCCCGTTCGAGCGTCGCCCGGACACCGGCGGGAGCGAGGGACAGGCCGTAAGCAATCAAGCGATCTTCCGCGGCTTTCAAATCGGCTTTCGCGGCGTTCAGAGCGGTTTCCAGACCGGCGGCGGAGATCAGGGCGGAAACCTCTTCATTCGCCTTGTCAAAGGCCGCGTCGTCGTCCATGCACCACAGGAATTCAGGGGCGGAGCCGTCCGGGTTGACAATGCCTTTGTCGGCAATGTACTTCTTTTCGATTTCCTCTTGCCGGGATTCGATTTCCTGAACGCGGGCTTTCGCTACCATGTAAGCACGCTGGAACTTGTTCGTCGTCTTTTTCATTTTCAAAACCTCCATGTTTTTTCTGTTGTCCTCTTTCTGATTATGATTATATACTAACGTTAGTATAATGTCAAGAGGAAATGCGAAACTTTTTGAAAAAATTTTGCCCGCCGGGATTGAACCGGCGGGCTTTGCGTTGGCGGCTGTCACTTGACGGTCAAGCAATCAAGCCCCAGCGTGTCAGTGTAAGAAATGGGGTCGCATTGGGTTACACAGTCAAGACCGAAAAGCATAGGTTTGAGATTATAAATATAATTTCCGGTTGCTTCATAGATTCGCTGGGCCAAATCGCCAGACCTCATTTGGGTATTGCGGCAATTCATAAGCAAGAACAGAAGCAAGGTCCCGTTATTGTAGATATTGCCTTTCACGTACTCGATCACGTCATACCTGTCTATATTCCATTCTGCGGCAATTTTCTGAATCTTGTTGTAAGTGCCGCGAATCTTCCGGGTGGCGGCTACTGAATACCGCTGATAATCGGCCATTTCATCAAAGGACATTTCAGACCAGCAAGGAATCACGGACATTTCAAGAACTTGCACCAGACGACGCTTATCTTCATTATTCAACTTCATTTTGAAAACCTCCATATTTTTGTTGTTGTCCTCTTTCTGATTATGATTATATACTAACGTTAGTATAAAGTCAATAGGAAAATCAAAACTTTTTGAAAATTTTTTGCGCCGGGCAGATTCTACCCGGCGCGGCAATCAATCGGTATTTTCGATCAGACGCATAACACGAAAAGCAAGATCGGATTCAATGCCGCCGACTTGATCGGCATACCGGCCCAGCACATTCAGCAAGCGCGCCTTGTACGCGTCAACCTCCGTCGGAATCCTGACCCCGTATTTCTTTTCGTAACAGGCACGGCACAGGAACGGCGCGCTGGCGGTGATTGCGCCGTTGCTTTCGTCCGTGTACTGATACGCCCGGCAACTGCAAAGGGGCTTTCCGCAAGCTTCACAGTGACCGGAAAACTTGCGGGAGCGGGTGCGGGCCGTCCGGGTTGCGCGGTGCGGTTTTATAGGCATATGCGCCGCCCCCTTTACAGCTTTTCGACGGCAACAAAAACGCCGTCGTGATCGGACTGGAAAGAAAAGCCGGGGACGATTTCGGCGGGATCATAGAACCGAACGCCGTATGTCCCGAATCTTTCGGCCCGGAAAATCCACGCTTCAAGGCCGTTCACCTTGCCGGGAATCCGCGTGCTTGCTTCCCGGCATTCTTCAACAGATTTACACATTTTCAAAACCTCCGTTCTTTTGGGAGGGGCGGCGACCTCCGCCGCCCCGGTTAAGTATCAGCAGACGAACACACCCAACGGGGACCCGTTCGCGGACCGCCAGCCCCGGCGGTGAATATCGGACAGCCGGACCCGTTCGGGCCGGGTCGGGCGGTCGTCCCAGCGAATCAGGGCATAAACGCCGCCGCGGGTGAAGCGTCCGGCGGGTTCGTCAAAGAAACCGACGACCGTTCCGCCCTGTACGGGATAGCAGGCCCCGCACACGCATTCGACGCGCTGACCGATCATGACAATAACCGTTCCGTCGTCGGCGGGCTGGGAGATTGTCACGACCTTAGAGGGGGCCACGTCCTCCACGACAGGAGCGGCGGCGGATTCCTCCACGTCGGCGGGGCGGTCCTCTTCCGGCTGAATTTCGTGTTCAGCGCGGAAGATGGGGGCCATAGAATAGCGGTACGGTGCGATATATTCGCCGTGATCGTCGGTGAAAAGCTTTGTCCGATGTTCTTTCCCGTTACGCAGGAAAGTAACGGTTTTCGCGGTGCGCTTCACGATCTTAACCGTGAAAATGCAATCATGGTCGCAGGCGCTATGGGCGAAATATTCCTTGCCGATTTCAAAAGTGTTCATGTGATTACCTCCATATATTAAACGAAATGTTGAAGTTACCTTTTACCGTGTCGGCCCCCTTTTCGTGTTGGCCCGTAAGGTTGGCCCCCGCCGTATTCTTAACGCCCCGGCGGGTGGGCGGCTTGTGTTTCCCTCTTTCTGATTATCATTATATACTAACGTTAGTATAAATGCAAGATGGAATAATGCACAAATATACTAACGTTAGTATGTGCAAATTTTATACTTGCGTTAGTATAGAAGATATGATATAATAGAAACCGGAAACGGAGGTGGCAAAAATGCCCGGAAAATATGAAACACCGCGGGGAAAAGCCGCAACAGACGCGAAGCGCCGGTATTATGAAAAAAGCTATGATCGGATTTACCCGGCAGTCAAAAAAGGAAAAAAGGAACTATACATTGCCGCGGCAAAGGCGGCGGGAATGTCCCTGAATGAATGGATTGAAACGACGCTGGACGCGGCGGCGGGAATCGGCGACGATTGGGGGAATCAGCCGTGAACGAATGCAAAGTGACTTTTCACCCGGCATTCGTGGAAGCGGTCAAGGACGCGGCGGAATTGGAGGAAGAGCGGACACGGCTTCAAACAGTGATCGGCGCAGACACGTTCGAGCGGGTCCGCCGAATCATAGAAGCACAACCGGCACGGAAGCGCGCCGCCTACTATTGGACCATTTGCAAAGCGGCGTGCGCCGGGCAAGACTTTTCCCGCGTGGAATCGATGGAGGATATAGCGGACATATACGCCCGGTTTATCATCGGGCAGGCGTTTGAAGCATAAAAGGCGGCGGGCATTGCGCCCGCCGCCTTTTGCTGTATCTGATAATGTGAAGATCATTCGCCCAGTTCGTAAGTATAACCGCCGCTTTCGTCAAGCGTGATTGTTCCGACGACTTCCAGAATTCCGCCGTCCGTGTCCTGCTTCCCGTATTGGGCGACGTAATACATGGAGCCGGGGAAGCAAATTCCCGTGCCGTCGTCGCAAACAATCGCCACCCAGTTGTAACCGCTGTCTTTTACGACCGTTTCGGCGAACTCTTTGTATTCCTCCGTCGTGACCGCTTCAAGCTGTCCTTTTGTGATTTCGATATAAGCATATTCGCCGATCTTTTCACCTGACCCGCTCTTAACGTCGGCAACGGTTAAGGGGCAGGCCGTCAAGGGGTTATCATCGGCAGGAACAGCGGGGGTGGGGTACAGGGTTTCGCCGCTTTTCTCCACGCGGTCAATCACGCCGTCGGTGTAATACACGTCGAACGTACTAAAACCGCTGGTAACGGTACAATGTCCGTCGTCGCCCTGCTTGCGGGTCACGTTTGAAACCTTGCTGTCCATGCCGCAGGAAACAAGAACAATAAAAGCGTCGTCGGCCTGTTCCGGGGTGATTGCCATACCGGACGCAAGGGAAGCTTGCGAATCGCGGTAGAAATCGTATGCGGCGGACAATTCGCCGGATTTGGGGGTGTCATAGTCCACGACCGCGCCGCCGCAGGCGGCAAGGGATAAAATAAGAGCCGCCGAAAGGACAAGGAAAAGAATTTGCTTCATGTGGAATCCTCCATTCCGCCGCCCATTGACAGCCGGGCGGCATTTTTTGTTATTGGGGGCCGGACCGCCTGAACCGCTGGCGTTCTGACCTTTAACACAATTATTGCTGGAATGCGTGCTAATGTCAAGAATGAATCTGACTTTTAACACATCGCGGAGGAAAGAAAATGAAAATTTATGATTACAAGGGACGGAAGAACCTTTGCGGCGACCGGGTACGGGAAGCACGCGCCCGGAAGAAGATCACACAAGCGGACCTTGCGGCACGCCTGCAAGTGGCGGGCGTTATCATGGAGCGGGACAGCGTTTCAAGAATCGAAATCGGAACGCGGTTCGTGACAGATTATGAACTTGCGGTTCTTTCAGACGTGCTGGGCGTTTCCGTCGAATGGCTTTTAATGCGCGAATAATCAGAATTTATACTTGCGTTAGTATAAAGGAAATGTTATACTCTTCTTGAAGAAATAGAAAGACCGCCCTTGCCTTGCGGCGGGGCGGCTTTTGCTTTTAGGAGGGTATATCATGGGGCATTGTTTTAGTCACCTAACAAAGACAGATCGGTATAAAATCGAAGCGGCGTTGTTAGCGGGTGAAAAACCGCAAGCAATCGCGGACCGGTTACACGTCCATGTTAGCACAATTTACCGGGAGAAGAACCGCGCCCGCATGATTCACCGCAATTCAGATTGGACAGAGGAAGAGCGTTACAACCCGGACGAAGCACACCGGAAGTATCGGGAACATTTGAGTAAAAAGGGCGCAGGATTGAAGATCGGCAAAGACAAAGAACTTGCGGACTATCTGGAAAAGAAAGTGATGGAGGACGGATATTCCCCCGCCGCCGCCCTTGCGTCCATCGAATTAGAGGGAAAGACGTTTTCGACGACTATTTGTGTAAGCACGTTTTACAGCTATATCACAAAGGGCGTTTTCCTCTTCCTGACGAATGAGAACTTGCCGGAAAAGCCGAAACGGAAACGGACATACAAGAAAGTAAAAACCGTGAAGCGCCCGCCGAAAGGGGACAGCATAGAGAAGCGCCCGCCAGAGATCGAAGAGCGGGCAACCGTTGGGGATTGGGAAATGGACACCGTATATTCAAGCAAAAAAGGGGAAAAGGACACTTTGCTGGTGCTGACAGAGCGGAAAAGCCGTATTCCCATTATGGAACTTATGCCGGACCGGACACGGGAAAGCGTGGTTGCCGCCCTTGACCGGATAGAACGCCGATTCGGGGCGCGCCGCTTCCGGCAAATCTTCCGCACGATCACCGTTGACAACGGCGGAGAATTCGCAGACGTGGAACGGCTGGAGCGGTCCGCGCTTTGCAAAAGGAAGAGAACGAAAGTTTATTTTTGCCACCCGTACAGCAGTTACGAACGGGGGAGCAATGAGAACGAAAACAAAATGATACGGCGGCACTTTCCGAAAGGAACGGATTTCGGGAAAGTGACCGCCGCACAGGTCAAGCGCGCGGAAAGGTGGATTGCACGCTATCCGCGTAAAATTTTAGGCTGGAAAACGTCTGAAATCGTGTTTAACGAGTACATTTCGGCGCTTTGAAAAATTTTTTATATTTTTTTCGCATTTACTCTTGACATTTTCAGAAAATTTAATGGAATTGTGTATGCGTTTGTGGTAAGATAATGACATTGAACAATTTAACAAATCGAAATTTAAGGAGAAAGAATATGAAAAATTTTTCTATGCCAGAGCAAGTTTCTCCGACATTAGAAATAGATGAGTTAATGAGGTTGAAACATAGTTTGGAAAAGAATGTATCAAGGGAAGTTGCAGAAAGCATAATAAAGGAAATTCCATTATCTATAAATTCAACACCAGACATTCGAGCCGAGTGGGTAGAAAAGCTATCTGCTATTCTTGAAAATAGATTTGATAAAAAAACGGTAAAAAACATTCGCCAAGAGTGCTATTGTAATGAAAATGGTAGGTTAGAAGATACAGCAAATAACTTGAAACAACTCTATCTCTCTTTGGATAAGGATTTGCATAGATTTGTCAATGCTCTGAACGAAAATGGTGCCGGTTGGTTTATTAAAGATAATCAACTGTATACAAAAATGTTTACTTGTGAATGTCCTATGTTAGAAAAAGCAAAAAATTCAAATTCATTAACATGGTGTCACTGCACTGCTGGATATAACAAAAAATTATTTGAGATTGTTTTTGAAAAACCTGTCTATGTAGAAATTGTGCAAAGCATACGGCAAGGATTTGATTTTTGTCTTTTGAGAATTACATTTCAATAAATTCCAGTTTGTCGGGAAAAATCAAGACAGAAAAATGATATGAAAACTAAATATTGTTTACCTTTAGGTAGCGATTATCTTAACAGACAATCAGCTACCTTTTTTATTTCCAAAACTAATCAACACAGTACAGAAAGAATGAGGTATCAAGATGATTGAGAGCAAAAATGACGCAAGCAGAAATTTAGAAAAAGCATTGCAGGCATTGGAACAGGCGAAACAGCGTGTAGCCAATGAGAAGAAAAAGCAGAACGAGAAAAAACGCAAAGCCGAGAACCACCACAAGTACATCATGGGCGGTATCATTGTGAAGTATTTCCCCGACTGCTACCGCTATGACGAGGGCGAGTTAAACCGTATCTTGTCGGTTGCATTGCAGACAAGGGAGTGTCAGCAGATTATCTCTAAAATCAAAGCGGAAAGCCGAGAAACCACTCC
>Ga0137306_102030_pt1 | contig 18150 bp, 17 predicted proteins | sample Inofroosms_March_FD_97187 | JGI IMG/M metagenome (GOLD analysis project Ga0137306, IMG submission 97187) | Mouse cecal microbial communities from Vienna, Austria - N-Acetylneuraminic and N-Acetylglucosamine D2O microcosms_March | ecosystem: Host-associated > Mammals > Digestive system > Large...
GGGCTCTTTTTCTGCCTTCGGTTATTATACATTTTCCATTTTATAACAGTTCAGAAGATAAAATAGGTTTCATGGGCAGTATTTTATGTGCGATACAATGTGTATGTCTGATTATTCCTATCTTTTTTACCGAACAGGCATTGAAAAGAAATTTTACGAATGAAGGAGTGCGAAGATGATTTGCTGAAACATAAATCTAAATCGGTAAACGCTAAGGCAGATGTGAAATAGCGAAGGGATGTGGCAATATGGCAAGAACGTTGGGCATAGGGAAGCAGGACTTTGAAAAAGTGCGAAAAGAAAATGCTTTTTATATCGATAAAACAAAATTTATTCGGGAATGGTGGGAAAGCGAGGATGATGTGACATTAATAACCCGTCCCCGGCGTTTTGGAAAGACATTGAATATGAGTATGCTGGAAAAGTTTTTTTCTGTTCAGTTTGCGGGTCGGGCAGATTTGTTTTGTGGGCTTGCAATATGGGAAGATGAGAAATATAGAAGGCTTCAGGGAACTTATCCGGTTCTTTTTATCAGTTTTGCTGATGTAAAAGAAACCACATATATACAGACAAAAAAGAAAATTTGTCGTATTATTAAAGCATTGTATAATAAATATGATTTTTTGTTAGAAAATGATTTGCTGAATGAAAGTGAAAAGAACGATTTTTTAAATATTTCCGTTGATATGGAGGACAATGAAGCATCTTATTCATTAAAGGCATTATCTGATTATTTATTGCGTTATTATAAGAAAAAAGTAATTATTTTGTTGGATGAATATGATACGCCAATGCAGGAAGCTTATGTGAATGGCTATTGGGATGAGCTTGTATCTTTTACCAGAAGTTTGTTTAATGCAACATTTAAGACAAATCCTTATCTTGAGCGAGCAATCATGACGGGAATAACCAGGGTGAGTAAAGAGTCTATATTTTCAGATTTAAATAATTTACAAGTGATTACTACGACATCGGGAAAATATATGGATTGCTTTGGCTTTACGGAAGAGGAGGTATTTGCCGCAATAGATGAATATGGATTATCGGAAAAAAGACAGGAAGTTAAAAAATGGTATGACGGTTTTACCTTTGGCAAACAAAAGGATATTTATAATCCATGGTCCATCTTAAACTATCTGGATAAAAGGCAGATAGGAACTTATTGGGCAAATTCCAGTTCAAACAGTCTGGCAGGAAAGCTGATTCGGGAAGGGAGCCGGAATGTAAAAGAAAACTTTGAGGTTCTTTTACGGGGAAAATCAATTATTGTAGAAATTGATGAGCAAATTGTTTATGATCAATTAGATGAAGATGAGTCGGCAATCTGGAGTTTACTGCTTGCCAGCGGCTATTTAAAAGTAAAAAATATAACTACTTATACGACAGATTTTGGAGAATGGAGGCAGGAATATGAACTGGAACTGACTAATTTTGAAGTAGGGGCAATGTTCCGCCAGATGATTAGAAAATGGTTCAGCCGTTCTGCAGGAGGGTATAATGATTTTATCAAGGCGTTACTGCTTGATGATGTAAAAGGTATGAATGTTTATATGAATAAGGTGGCAATGGCTACCTTCAGTTATTTTGATACCGGAAAAAGTCCTTCGGAAGAAGCCCCGGAACGTTTCTACCATGGTTTTGTTCTGGGGCTGATGGTGTAAATGGCGGATAGATATGTACTGACTTCTAATCGGGAAAGTGGGTTTGGGCGCTATGATGTGATGTTAGAACCGAGAAGGTCGGGAGATGTTGGGATAATTATGGAATTTAAGGTACAAGACAGGACGGAAGAGAAGGAACTTTCTGATACAGCGAATGCAGCATTGAAGCAGATAAAAGAAAAGGAATATGAATCGGTATTGATAGAAAAGGGAATTTTCAAAGAAAAAATCCGCAGCTATGGATTTGCTTTTTGCGGGAAGCAGGTATTGATTAAAAAAGGATAATCCTTTATTTTCAAATCTATTTTGGTAGTTATGTTACGAGAATATATAAGTAAAAGAAAAAACAGTCAGGCCAGTAAATGGCAAGATAAACGGGCTTCGCCCGCCATTGACAGTCCTGGCTGTTTTTGCTTTTACCATGATAAATTTAATCTTTAAAGTATTCTTGCTTTGTCTAGTTCAATACATTATTTAAAAAATTTTTTATTTATTTTCTCAAGTCTACAAAAGTTTCCCATATAAGGATTAGAGGGAGGAGATTAAAATTGAAAAAAACACCCGCATTCCTTTTGGCAGATATAAAAATGTTTTTTTGTGCAATGAGGAACTTATCGATTTACAGAAGGAGTTTGTGTATCCGGCACAAATTTTCGAAAGGTTACCGCACAGGGAAAGCTAGAACATTTAAGGCAATTGATGGATAAGAAGAATGATTAGTAAATCTGGCAGTCTGGCAGTGAACCAGATTCATGGAAGGGAAAAAAGTAAAATGAAAAAAGATAAAAAATAAGGACTACTTTTCCCTGACCATACATAACTATGGACAAAGGGGTGAGCGTGTAAGTGAGAGGAGGGGTTTCTATCGCTAATAAAACAAAGCTTAATTTCCGCTTTCATAATCCAAACACGGTAGAAGAAACCGCGAATACTTTAGTAAAAATAATGATAGAAGTAAATCGGATAAAACTGGAAAAAATGATACAAGAAGAAGCAACGGGACAAATACATAAACAGAATAATGAAAGAGGGGGCCGTTCGAGATGAATGGCTCTTTTTTACTGAAGGTGGGGGACTTCTTGCTGAATATGGTTAAATACGAGGAATTATTAAATTGATAAAGAGATTTTAAGTAAAAATATGAGAAAAAATCTCAAATAATGTTTACAAAATCTAAAAAATGAGTATAATAGTAAATATGAAACGGAGGTAGATGCTATGTTATGTCAATTTACAGTGAAAAATTATAAGAGTATTCAGGATGAAGTTACGTTTGATATGCAGGCTACCGCTATCTCAGAGCATGAAGAAAGTGTGATCAGGGATGCTGATGGAGAGATGTTTTTGCCGGTTTCTGTTATCTATGGACCGAATGGCGGCGGAAAATCTAATGTGTTAGAAGCACTGCATACATTAAATTCTAAAGTACTAAGACCGTTGTGTGCGACTTGTGATAAGGGCGATTGTGATTATAAGCTGCGTAAAATTCCTGTAGAGCCATTTGCATTTTCGGAAGAAAGTAAAGATAAAGCAACGGAGTTTGAGGTGTTTTTTCGAACAAAGCTTGCTGAATATCGTTATATTCTGCAAATAAAAGCAGATAAGGTTGTGTATGAAAGTCTTGACCGAATTAAGCTGGAAACTGGACGGCGCTCTGCTCTTTTTGTCAGGGATGAAAATGAACTGACATTAAAGGGGGTTTTTGGAAAATTTAAAATCAGTGAAGATTTGTCATCGACCTTACCACTTTTATCGTATCTGGGAATTACTTACAAGAAAAATGAAATTGTTGAAGATGTTTTAGAATGGTTTGAAGATTCGATTGATTTTTTGAATTATGGCAACCCAGATCAGGAATTGGGAACAGCGATTGCAAAATCAGAAGAGATTAAGCGTTTAGTGGTTGATATGATACAGGAGATGGATTTAGATATTGAAGATTTCCGCATTGAAGAAAAAGACAATGATCGAATTGAAGTGTATACAAAGCATATTGTAGATGGATATAGTGCAGAAATAACTTTATCCGAGGAGTCCAGCGGCACAAAGAAATTATTTGGATTGCTCCCATTTATTGCGAAAAGTTTAGTGTATGGAACTACCTTGGTCATTGATGAACTGGATGCAAAGATACATCCATTGTTGCTGAAGAATATTATTGAGAGATTCACAGATTTGACGATTAACAGAAAGGGCGGGCAATTAATTTTCACATCGCATGACTTATCGACAATGAATAGTGAATTGTTCCGGCGGGATGAAATATGGTTTGTGGCAAAAGGTAACAGGCAGAATACAAATTTATACTCGCTGGTTGAATTTAAAAATGATAAAGGGGAATCTGTCCGAAAGGATGCGAAGTTTGACAAACAGTATCTGGAAGGGAAATATGGCGCAGATCCATATTTTAGAAAGATTATTGATTGGGGGAAGATAGGAAAACAAAAAAATTGAAAATTTATTGAGTAAGTATAAGAACTGTGATAGAATAGAAAGAAATAGTAGCAAATATATCAATGTAAGGAGAAGCGTATGTTGACAAATGAGATGCTTATAAAAGCAATTGATAATCAAGCAAAATCTGTTAAAACCAAAAGTCTTGATATATCATTTAATGAATTGTTAGATATGTATAATAATCAAGAACTGATTATTAACCCTGATTACCAAAGAATGTTTAGATGGTCAGAAGAAAAACAATCAATGTTTATTGAATCATTAATTTTAGAAATGCCACTTCCTCCTATATTTGTAATAGAAAATGGAGAGGGAAATTATGAATTGATTGATGGTTTACAAAGGATATCAACATATTTGCATTTTAGATATAAAGATATAGATGAAAGTGTTCGTAAAGATTTTTCTTCGGATAGGATTAAGTCGGAATTGGTTTTGGTAGGATGTGATGTGGTTAAAGAGTTAAATGAATACACTTTTGATGATTTGCCAAGAGTGGTTCAGTTAAAGTTAAAGCGTAATTTTATAAGAATGGAAGTTTTGAGAAAAGAAACCGATACGAATTTACGGTATCATATGTTTAAACGATTAAATACTGGAGGAGAACTTTTAAGCAATCAGGAAGTGCGTAATTGTACGATAAGGTTATTAGGAAATGATTTTAATAAGTTTATTATAGAGTGCAGTGAGTATGAATACTTTAAAAAAGCAATTGCGAATGTTGTTGAGGATTATTCAATCACTAAAAAAGATCAGGAACTGGTTCTCAGGTATTTTGCATTGAAAAATAATTTGATTAATTATAAAAAAGATTTAGACTTCTTTTTGACAGATTATATGGAAAAGGTGACAACGAAAGAATTGCCATTTGATTATTCTAAAGAAAAAGATATATTTGAAAAAACTTTTAAATGCCTTTATAATATTAATGGAAAGAATGCTTTTTCGAGTGTTATAAATTTAGAAGAAAATAAATTTAAAACTGATATAATTATGTATTTTTATGATAGTTTTACCTGTGGAATAGCTCAGTGTATTGATATATTAGAAACCAAAACAGCTAAAGCTATGAAAACAGCATTAAATTTATTGAGAAAAAATGAGGACTTTTTAAAAACTCGAACTGGTGGAAAAAGAAATACAGAAGAGAGAATTGCATTGGTTGAAAATGCAATAAGAAATTGTTAATATGCAAGATATTCTTGAATTTAGAAGTGATATGGAGGAATCTCTTTCTTGGCGTGTAAATGAAATTGTAACATTAAAGAATTTGCTGCGAGAAGATAATCGTGTTCCCGTTGTGAAAACGCTTATTGTTATGTTGTATGCACATTTTGAAGGCTTTTTTAAAGATTGTTTGGAATGTTATATTAAATATATAAATTCGACGGAATTGCCATTAAGTAGATTTAATAATTCCATTATAACAGCTTCTTTAAATAGGGAGTATGCTGCTTTTGAAAATATGAACAGAAAATGTAAAGAATTAACTTCTGTGCCACCGACAGAAGAATTTTTACATAAGTTTCATAGGAGAAGAGAATTAACTCTGAAATTCGCTTCAGACTATTTAAATAGAAAAATACGAATTGATGAAAAAATAATCAATACCAAATCTAATCTTGATTATAGTGTGGTTCAGGAAAATATGTATGTTTTGGGATTAGATTATAATTATTTTTCCGAAAGGCAGAATAATATTACACAATTGGTAAGGTTAAGGAATTCTGTTGCGCATGGTTCGCAAAAAGAACCAATAGAATTTACAAAGTTTGAGAAAATTGAAAAGGATATTTTTGAAATAATGGAAGAGATAATCGTATATTTATTTCAATTTTGTTCAGAAAAGAAATTTTTAAGATGATTTTATATGTTTTGGATGAATAAATGATATGATGTAGAGGTAACAGAGGGATATAAAGTATACAGAAAGGTCATCGCCCATGAACATCGCCGCCTACTGCCGTGTTTCTACAGATAAATCCGATCAGCTAAACAGCTTAGAGGCACAAAAGAAGTTCTTCACTGAATACACTGAAAAAAACGGTCATAACCTTGTGCGCTTATATGCCGATGAAGGAATTTCCGGTACAAAAACGAAAAACCGAAAGGAATTTTTGCGCCTGATGCGTGATGCACAGCATGGTTTGTTTGATATGGTGGTGGTGAAAGATATTTCCCGCTTTGCCCGGAATACGGTGGATTTACTGCAAAGTATCCGCACATTAAAAGCCTTGGGCATCGAAACTACCTTTCTGACCGCCAATATGACCGTTTTAGGACAGTCGGAGTTTGTTTTGACCATTTTTGGGGCATTGGCCCAGGAGGAAAGTGCGAATACTTCTAAGCGAGTGAAGTTTGGCAAGAAAATGAACGCAGAAAAAGGCCGTGTTCCAAACATCGTCTATGGCTATGATAAAACTATTGGTGATTATTTCAATTTGAAAGTGAACAAGGAAGAATCCAAAGTCATCCGTCAGATTTATCAATGGTACACCCAGGAAGGCTACGGCGCGGCTAAGATTGCCAATATGCTCAATGAACGCAGCATAAAAACCAAGCGCAACTGCAGCTGGAGTCAAAACGCTGTGTGCCGGATTCTCACCAATGAGCTCTACACCGGAAAGATTATCAATGGCAAACAGGAAATAACGGATTTTCTTACCGGAACACGGGTTGATAAGGATGAATCGGAGTGGATGGTAACGGATCGGCCTGACCTGCGGATTATCGAACCGGAGCAGTTTGAGAAAGCACAGCAGATCTTACATGGGCGGAATCAGGCATTCCACCTGAAAAAAGAACGCCAGAGCAATAAATATTTATTCAGTACCTTAATCAAGTGCAAGGAATGCGGCTGGTCATTTCGGCGGACGGTTCGTACCTATAAAAATACCTATATCCGGTGGGTTTGTTCCGGTCATAATGGAAAAGGTGCTGACAGTTGTTCAAATGCTGTCACCATCGACGAAGAGGACTTGATTACTGCACTGGAAGAGTATTTTGAAGCGATGCTGAAAGAAAAGAAAAATATCATCCGCCATGTGGTTCATGAATTTACCAGAATCTACAAGGCAAAGGATGATAATGAAAACTACGAAAAGGAACTGACCAACCGTCTTGCCAAACTCCAGAAAACCCGTCAGAAGTACATGGATATGTATACGGATGATTTAATCAGCCGGGAAGAACTGAATGAAAAAATCGGCGGGATGAAAGCGGAAATGGAAAAGATAGAAAATGAACGAAAATTAGTCAGCTATAATTTAAACAAAACTGACCAATTAGAAGATCTTATTCAGCGAACCTTCCGCAACATTGAAGATATTACCTCCGTCTGCGAGATGACAAATGAGCAGCTTAAACAAATCATCCAGAAAATCGAGGTGGACAAGGTCGGCAATGTGGATATTTATCTTCGTCTGTTCGGTGATCTGGGGCTGGATGAAGCAGTGCTGATTGATGGGAGTTACGATACGGAGGGGTTGAAGAAAGATAATTTGAAGAAAACTAATGAAGAAAAAAGCAAAGAAAATAAAGCTCTAATTAGTAACAACCATACATAAAGATGTAACCGACCGCCTGGAACACATCAATCCTTCTCTTGCTGCTCAGGCGAGGATTGTTTTGGACGTAAATAAGTCAGAGCGTCATATTCGCGGCGGTCTGGCGACGAGGGAAAAGTACCAGCACCGGCTTCAGATTTGCAGTAAAGAAGACGATTAAATGTCAAAGAGCCATTTCATCAGTTTGCAGAATGGCTCTTTTTCTTTTTGTTTTAAAGGCAGGGAAGTTTCTGTTAAATTAAAACTTTTTATCCTCTTTTATTTCTGCGTTGTATCACAAAAGGCAGGGAAGTTTCTGCTAAATTAAAACCCTCCATAGATAAATGCCTTTGCATCAAATCCAAAGCCATAGGTTCCAAATACCCAGATAACAGCGATGGCTCCCAGATAAATTCCCCAGCGGATGACAAGGGGCTGCTCCAGGATTTTATCCCGGATACACAGTCTTTCCTGATGGATGTCGACCTGCCAAAGAACATAGATGGAGAGAAGCAAAATTCCCCATTCCTTCCAGGAAAGCCCCAGGCGAAGCAGGGAGTCATCAAAGAAAATCCAGGGGTTCCAGACAGTGAACATGCCATAGAGCATGGAAAGCCCGGCAAAATTCCCTCTCATTAAACGGATGCCCTTCATAGAGTGTCGCTGATAATTCCTGATAGCGGGGGATAGGACCCTGGACAATCTGCGGAAAAAAGCAGACAAAAAGAATATATTTTCCCGGATTTTTCTGTGCCTTGATTTTCCCCTTGCTTATATCGACAAGATAGGCAATGGTCTGCATGGTATAAAAAGACAGCCCAAGCGGGACAATCCAGGGGTAAGAAGCTTTGTGCAGCAGTGATTTTAAGACAAAATCCCCATGTTTTGTCAGGATGAGCGGCAGGGAAATCAGGAGGGCAAAAGCAACGGGAATCCATTTTTTTACATGTGGATTCTTTTCTGTTTCCTGCATATATTCCAGAAAAATGCCCATAAAGTAACTGAGAAGCAAGGTCACAGCAAATATCCCAAAGCCTTTTTGTGAAAGCCTGTAATAAAAGGCAAGGCTTCCCAGAAGAAGGCAAATCCAGCGATAACGCAGAGGCATGGCATAATAAATTCCCAGTAAAACGGCAACAAATAAATAGAAATAAAACGAAATATAAATCATCAGCAGGTGTGTCCTTTATCTTTATAGGTAGTGCATACGGATTTTTGCGAGATAGATGCCACTCTATCTTGCTTTATCCTACTTTATACGATGTGTCAATATAAAAAATGACAAAATGCTATATTGTACGAAAAAGGAGTATTGTAATGAAACCATTAAAAACAAAAGTCAGCATCACCCTGGACATTGATTTGGTTGAACAGCTCAAGGGGCTTGCCGAAGCCGATGACCGTTCCTTTTCGCAATATGTTAATTTATGTTTAAAAGAATGCCTGGCAAGTAAGGTAAACAAAAAGACGCGCTATCCGGAAGGGGCAGGGCATAATTCGGCAAATTTATAGAAAATACTTGTTAAATAAATAAAAATACGGTAATATATTCAGTAATATGATTAACGTGGCAGCGCTTAGGCTTTTTAAGGCGCGATAACGAAAGGACGAGAGAGGATGAAGTGGAAATATATTCTGAAAAGGCTGCTTATAGCCATACCTACATTTTTAGGAATTACCGTGCTGGCGTATTTTATCTTAAATTTAGCGCCGGGAACGCCGCTGGACGCACTTTTGGCAGACCCGGGGATTACACCGGCAGAGCTGGAACGAAAGAGGATTGCCCTGGGGCTAGATCAGCCGGTAGTTATTCAGTATGTCCGCTGGCTCGGGCTTTTGCTTAGGGGGGATATGGGCTTTTCCTACAGTACCCAGCGCCCGGTTGCCGTGATGATAGGGGAAAGGCTTCCGGCTACGGCGACCCTTGCGGCAGCTTCGATTCTGCTCTCCCTTCTGGTTTCCATTCCTCTGGGAATTTATGCGGCTTCTAAGCCTAATTCCAAAAGGGATTATATTTCCGGCGGGATTTCCCTGCTGATGATGGCTACGCCGAATTTTTTCGTGGGTCTGGTGTTTATCTACCTGTTTGCCATTGTCTTAAAAATCCTTCCTTCCGGGGGCATGTATGATTCTGCCGGGGTTAAGTCCGGTGCAGCTCTTTTTCGGCATATGATTATGCCCTGCCTGGTGCTTTCCTTCCAGCAAATCGGCGGATGGGTCCGCCATATGCGCAGCAGCATGCTGGAGGTAATGCAGGAAGACTATATCCGGACAGCGCGCTCGAAGGGGCTGAAAAAGTGGGCAGTTATCTATCGCCATGGTTTAAAGAATGCACTGATTCCGGTAATTACCGTGGTCGGCATGTCCATCCCTTCCTTAGTCGGAGGTGCAGTGATTACCGAACAGGTATTTGGGTGGCCCGGCGTGGGAACGCTTATGGTGACGGCGATCAATGGAAGGGATTATCCGGTTATAATGGGTATTACCGTAATGATTGCAGTGGCAGTGTTATTGGCAAATATTTTAACGGATGTGGCATATGGGCTTTTAGATCCGCGGATCAGCTACAAATAGGGAGGACAGGCAAATGATGAAAAAGGAAAATGAAAGCTATCTTTCCGAGGTAATAAGCAAGCTGACCGAACATAAGATGGCTATGGCAGGGCTCATGGTTATCCTGCTGGAAATTATTCTGGTGGTGGTTTTGCCCTTGGTCTTAAAGCTGAATCCCTATGATTCAGATTACACGGCTTTTTTTGCTGCCCCTGATTCCGTACATATTTTGGGAACGGATGCTATCGGGCGGGATGTGTTTGCCCGGCTGATTTACGGGGGAAGGACGTCCCTTTTGGTCGGTTTTTGCTCAACGATTATCAGCTGTGCCATCGGTGTCCCCTTAGGGCTGATTGCCGGCTACTTTCGCGGAAAGACAGAGATTGCCATTATGCGTGTGGCAGATGTGTTTATGTCCTTCCCGTCTATTGTGCTGATTCTGGTGCTTGTGGCTGTTATCGGTCCGTCGATCTGGTCGGTTACATTGGTGATTGGTGTCCTGGGCTGGACGCAGTTTGCCCGTCTGATTTATGCAAACGTTCTTTCCGTTTCCGAGAAAGAATATGTCGAGTCCGCACGGGCGATAGGAACACCGGATTTAAAGATTATTACGCAGTATATATTACCCAATTCTTTTGCCCCGATTTTAATTGCCATCACGTTTCAGATGGCAAGCGCGATTCTTATGGAATCTTCGCTGAGTTTTCTGGGTATGGGGGTTCAGCCGCCGGGGGCAAGCTGGGGAAATATGCTTTATGATGCACAGTCCATTACCGTGCTGTCAAAGCGGCTTTGGATTTGGATGCCGCCTGGCATTGCCCTTTTGGTGACGGTATTAAGCATTAACTTCCTCGGTGACGGAATCCGAGATGCCCTGGACCCGAAAATTAAAATATAAGCCGTTGACGCAAAATCGTAAAGTTTTATATCTGAAATTGCAGATATGGACAGGGTGAAAGAAAAAAGAAGAAAGGAAAAAATGCAAACACACATCTTTCGCCCTTTGTGTTTGCGCCTTAGATGAAAATGCAGGCATTTTCGCTTGAGGCTTGGTGCAAAATATGAGAAAACGTAAATGGACAAAGATGACAGCAATGTTTCTTGCCGGTGCGATGGCTTTTGGTCTGACCGCCTGCGGAGGGAAAGCTTCCGATTCGGGAAGTCAGGCAGCCGCAGATAACGGTGCCGCACCGACCCAGACCGCCGCAGAGGGCAGCAATGCAGGCTCTGCAGAAAGCGCAGGAGGAAGTTCTGGCGCAGCTTCCGGGGAAAAGGTGCTTACTGCCGCGGTTTCCACGGCATGGGATACCATGATGCCTTTAAACACCACCAGCAATTATACCCGCATGATCTGCGATCAGATTTATGACCGCCTGACCCAGTGCAAGGCGGATGGCACGATTGAGGGGCGTCTGGCAGAGTCCTGGACGGTGAATGACGATTCCACAGCTGTTACCTTCACCCTTCATGATGACGCTGTATGGTCAGACGGTGAGCCTGTTACTGCCCATGATGTAGTATTTTCCTATCAGATGTACTCCGATCCGCAGGTAGAGGCAAAGAGCCGCTATCACCTGCAGTATATTGCCGGTGTGGATGATTCCGGTGCAGAACTTTCCGAGGATTCGATTAAGGTGACCGCGGATGACGATCATACGGTCACGTTTGAATTAAAGAGTTCCATGTTTGCAGATACCTTCCTGCAGGATATTGACACGGTGTTTATTATTCCCAAGCACATCTTTGAGGGAAAGACCGCACAGGAGATTAATGCCCCGGATTTATGGGCAAAGCCTGTAGGCTCCGGACCATTTATCTATGACAGTGAGATCAATGGCGAGCGTATGGAGTTTGTGAAAAACCCGAATTATTACTTAGGTGTGCCCAAGGTGGATCGTCTGGTTATCCGCGTGACTGATTCTGCCAGCATGCTTGCCGGTCTGATTAACGGCGATTTGGATTTAATCGGCTATGACTCGATTATTATTGATGACTGGGAGATGGCAAAGGAGCAGGAAAACCTGGTAACGGTATCCGTTCCCACGACTTCCTACAGTACGGTAATTTTTAATACCGACAAGCCCTATCTCGGACAGGAGGTACGCCAGGCACTCAGTATGGCAATTAACCGCCAGGTGTTGGTGGATGCACTGTTCCAGGGAGAGGCAGAGGCGATTGTCACTCCATTTTGCAGTGTAAGCCCTTATTATAACCAGGATGTGGAAGTCTGGTACGACCCAGAAAAGGCAAAGACCATGCTGCAGGAAGCAAACTTCCCCTTTGACCAGACCCTGGTATTCTATATTTCTTCGGGCAACAGCGTAACGGAACGTATTGCCGCTCTGATTGTCCAGGATTTACAGAAGGTCGGCGTTAAAGTACAGATTGAACAGGTAGACTTCCCAACCTTGATGAGCAATATGCTGGACGGAAAGCATGACCTGGGCATTATCGGTTCCGGCGGTACGATGGACCCGAGTGAGAGCCGGGAAATGATTCATCCGGACAGTTCCGTAAACTTCTGCCAGCTTAAAGATACCGAACTGACGGACATTATTGATAAAGGAAATGCCGAATTAACCTTTGAGGCCAGAAAGCCCTACTTTGACGAATATCAGGTAAAGATTAGGGAGCGTTCTCCGATGGCGTATCTGTATACCAAAAATGTACTGACTGCGTACAACAAGCGGGTCAGCGGCGTAGAAGTAGAGAACTTTAATTCCCTGAACTGGTCGAGTTGGAACTGGGATATTGATGCTGCACAGTAAGCAAAGCCGGAACTGGTATATTGATGCTGCACAGCAGGCGGAGCCGGAGCTGGGATATTGATGCCGCACAGCAGGCGAAGCCGGAAAAACCCGAAGCAGGGATGATTGGCAATATAAGCAGAAATGAAATTGAAATAATACTGCGCGTCAGGCGTACATGGAAATAAAGGGGTAAACTATGGATTCATTGCTAAAGGTAGAAGGGCTGCAGGTTCAGTTTCAGACCAAAAAAGGAGTGAATACTTCTGTAGACGGTGTCAGCTTCTCGATAGGAAAAGGAGAAATTTTAGGAATTGTGGGAGAGTCCGGCTGCGGGAAAAGTGTGACCAGCCTGTCCATTCTGCAGCTTCTGGGAACGAACGCGAAAATATCCCAGGGAAGCATTAAGCTTTCCGGCCGGGAACTTCTGGGATTATCGGAAGAGGAAATGTGTAAAATCCGGGGAAATGAAATTGCCATGATTTTTCAGGACCCGATGACTGCATTGAATCCTACCCTGACCATAGGAGAGCAGCTGATTGAGCCTCTGGTGATTCATCAGGGCTACAGCAAGGCAGATGCCCGAAAGGAGGCTGTGGAGGTATTAAAAAAAGTAGGGATTGCCGCGCCGGAAAAACGGATGAAGGAATATCCCCATCAGCTTTCCGGAGGTATGCGCCAGCGGGTAATGATTGCCATGGCTGTTTCCTGTGCCCCCAAGCTTTTAATTGCCGACGAGCCGACGACGGCGCTGGACGTTACCATTCAGGCGCAGATTCTTGAACTTATGCTGGAACTGCGCCAGAACATGGAAACGGCGATTATTCTGATTACCCACGATATGGGTGTGGTTGCCGAAACCGCCGACAATATTCTTGTGCTTTACGCCGGGAAGGTGGTGGAGTACGGTTCGGTAAAGGATATTTTTAATGCGCCGAAACATCCCTATACCCAAGGACTTTTAAGTTCGATTCCGCCGCTTCAAGAGGATGTGGAAGAGTTAAATACCATTGAGGGTACGGTTCCTGCACCCGGACAGATGCCTGCAGGCTGTCGTTTTGGCCCGCGCTGTCCGCATGCCGGTGAGCATTGCCGCAGAGAGCAGCCGGGGCTTTATCCGGTGGAGGGCGCACTGGTAAGCTGCTTTCAGTATGCAAAACAGGATTAAAGGTGGTCAAGATGAAGAGTGAGAATATGAGTGCAAATGTAGAATATACATCTCCGGTTTTGCTGGAAACGAAGAGTTTACGGAAGTATTTTACAGGAAAAAAAGGACTGTTGAACCGAAATCCGCCGATGGTTAAAGCTGTCGATGATATTGACTTAACGATCCAAAAGGGCGAAACCCTGGGGCTGGTGGGAGAATCCGGCTGCGGAAAGTCCACCCTGGGCAGAACCATCTTAAAGCTGATTCCCATGACCTCAGGCCAGGTGCTGTATGAAGGGCAGGACATTGCCGCCTATGATAAAAAGAAGATGTGGGAAATGCGAAAGAAGATGCAGATTATCTTTCAGGACCCGTACAGTTCTTTAAATCCACGGATGACGGTCTTTGATCTGGTCAGTGCCCCGCTGCAGGTTTACGGAATAGGAAGCCGGGAGGAGCAGAAGGAGATGGTGATCTCCATGCTGGGCGATGTGGGGCTGGATAAGCAGTATTTAAACCGCTTTCCGCATGAGTTTTCCGGCGGACAGAGGCAGAGAATCGGCATTGCCCGTGCTTTGATTTTAAATCCGGAGTTTGTCGTCTGTGATGAAGCGGTATCGGCTCTGGATGTTTCGGTGCGGGCGCAGGTCTTGAATCTGATGAAAAAGATGCAGAAAAAGAGAAATCTGACCTATCTTTTTATCTCCCATGATTTAAGCGTAGTCCGCCATGTCAGTGATCGGGTTGCCGTGATGTATCTGGGCAGTGTTGTGGAGATTGCGGGAAAGAAGGAACTTTACAGTACGCCCCGCCATCCCTATACCCAGGCTCTGCTTTCCGCGATTCCGATTCCCGATGCAAACCGAAAGAGGAACCGCATTATTCTGGAAGGGGATGTGCCCAGTGCCTATAACCCGCCGTCAGGCTGTAAATTCCACACCCGCTGTCCCTATGCCCGGGAGAGATGCCAAACAGAGGTGCCCAAGCTTCGACCGGCAGATGATCGAGGACATCTGGTCGCCTGTCACAGGGATGATTTGGGATAATTATATTTTTTATCTTCTGTATTGCGCATAGCTGGTATTGCACATAGTGAATTCCCTTCTTTTTTGCATAAATTTTACCTGTTTTGAATATCATGTTATAGACCAATAAGCCTTTGTCGGTGAAAGCGTTGCTTTGGGGACAAGGGCTTATCCTGTTCTGAGGCCAATACGTCTTTATCTGTGTCTGAACATGTCAGTACACCAGGTGTCGGACATTGGCAGAAACGGAACATGAAAAAAAGGAGGAGTTTATTCATGAGAAAAGCAGCAGTTCACAAATGGGCATTATGGATTCTGCTGGTGGCCTGGGTGTTTATTGTCCGGTGTCTTGGCGGGTGCAGTGCAGATACAGCCGATGAGGGAAAGGTAAGGGATTTGGAGTTTACCGTGGTTGGCGACGGGGAGATACCGGAAGAATTGAGAAATACCATTGAACAAAAGAAAACCAGTCCGTTTAAACTTACTTATTCCGACGATCAGGGGCTTTACATAGTAACCGGTTATGGGGAACAAGAGAGCGGGGGGTACAGCATCGTTGTGGAAGAACTTTATCTGACGGAAAACTCCATCGTATTCGACACGGAACTTCGCGGGCCGGAGAGCACAGAGAGCACAGGAAGCGAAAAATCCTACCCCTATATTGTCGTAAAGACCGAGGTTTTGGAAAATCCTGTAGTATTTCAGTAGAATATTATTAATACTTCTTTATTTCTCCTTCTCCTTTGTGTTATACTATTGTGGCATAGCTGCGGCTGAAGATGTGCTGCTGTTTGCATAGGACTGCCCAGAGCCTGAATGTGAACATCAGCGCAGGTGTCCGTCCGTGCTTTATGGCATATGATGTTAAAAAGGACAGAAAAAAGTAAGGAGTAAATATAAGATGATATTAAAAGATATTTGGCTTGATGTGAAGGCTGTGCAGGCCAGGGATCCGGCAGCCAGAAGTGCGTTGGAGGTGCTGCTTCTCTATCAGGGAGTACATGCTTTGATTCTGCATCGTTTTGCGCATTGGTTTTACCAGCATAAAATGTTTTTTATTGCCCGGCTGATTTCGCAGCTTAACCGTTTTCTCACTTTGATTGAAATTCATCCCGGGGCAAAGATGGGACACGGGATTTTAATTGATCACGGCAGCGGCGTGGTTATCGGAGAAACCGCGGTTGTGGGAGATAACTGTACCATTTACCAGGGGGTAACTCTGGGCGGCGTGGGTTTAAATAAAGGAAAACGTCATCCTACCCTGGGAAATAATGTCACCGTGGGCTGCGGAGCAAAGATTTTAGGGGCATTTGAAGTGGGAGATAACTGTTCGATTGCGGCGAATGCCGTTTTATTAAAGCCTCTGGAGGATAATGTCACTGCCGCAGGAATTCCCGCACGTCCGGTAAAGAAAGACGGGGTGAAAATTCCGGGAAAACCGGCGGTAAATACCGAGGAGATTGAACGTCTGAATAAACGGATTGCCTGCCTGGAACAGGAAATCCGTCGGCTGCAGAAGGAGCAGAAGGAAAAGAAGCTGCATCATAATACGGCCAGAATATCCTGAAACTGCGGTTTAAACTGCGGCTGACAGGGAAAGATGTGTTGTTCTGCTTAAGCGAAAGATTGAGAGATAATAAGAGAAATGAAGAGAGGGCTGCTGTACTTTTATTGTGCGGCAGCCCTTTTTGGTGTTTTTATTCTGCTCTGCTTATTCTGCTCTGCTTATTCTGTAATGTTTCTGTGTCAATTATGGATATCCGGCTGTCCCAGGGCTTTATTTACGAGGATTTGCAGACGCCCCTCGGAAGAGGTGAGTTTTCCGCAGAGAATATCTTCTTCCGTGAATTTAGCCATTAAGATTTCCCTTTGCTTTACCCGTTCCCAATCATAGGTAACATAGATATATCCGTCGTCGGCTTGTGCGGCATCCGGATAGGAAACCTCATTGCGTTCATCAAGCAGCAGGGTATAGGGCCAGGTTTTACCGTCGTCTTCGCTAAGCATTGCGGTAAGATGACTTCTTCCTTTCCAGCTTTTTACATTTCCCTGACGCATAATATCTTCCAGATCAATTCTCTGTTCAAACTGATGGTGATTGATCATCAGCAGGCGGCCGGATTTCAGGCGGCGGATGTGAAAACGTGAGCAGGGGCCGTCAATAGAACTTTTCCTTCCCGGACTCCAGGTTGTTCCGCCGTCACTGGAGAAGCTTTCGCCAATCCCGTCAAAGGTTCTTACCAGCATCCAGAGTGTCCCGTCTTTTTTCTCGACAAGCATGTGTTCATCGAAGCTGCGGTTCGGTACATCCGCACGCCCCTTTAGGCTAATGGTTTTTCCCTTATCCAGGGAAGAATAGACATTGGAAAATTGTTCGTTTTCCAGGCCGTGGCGTTCGGCGGGGATGCTTCCGCTGGTATCACACCAGATGGCGCAGGGAAAGAGCCATTCTTTATTTTTGGTAATTAAGGGCTTGTTCATCATAATTCCATTGGCAATGCGGCGGGGGAGCGACCAGGTCAGTTCATCGGCATCGGGATCGTCGCAGATTACGGCCCATACGCCGCTGCGGCCGTCATTAAAACCCCTGGCCTGTGTGTAGAACATCCAGAGCCGACCATCCGGGTCCAGCCAGAGGTTCGGGTCATAGATCCGGCAGGATGGATCAGGATGTTCGACTACAGCAGTACAGGAAGAAAAGCTTTTTCCGCCGTTATCACTGGTGCACAACACCATAATATTTCCTCCGACCTCGGCATCCTGGCCGGAATAAAAGTTGATGAAGATTCGTCCCTTCCTGCTTACTTCAATCGAAGGTATGCCCTGCCATCGGCGATAGCTGTCCTGAAAATGCTCCTGTTTTGCATTGGTGTAGAGGGTTGCCGGCAGTAATGATGGTTCTGTTTGTTTTGTCATTGATTTTCCTCCTGAACGATTATGGTAAAAAATATAATTTATAGAACATTAGCATAGTCATAGCTATTCATTAATGATGAATGATTATAGTGTATCATA
>Ga0137306_102031_pt1 | contig 18133 bp, 13 predicted proteins | sample Inofroosms_March_FD_97187 | JGI IMG/M metagenome (GOLD analysis project Ga0137306, IMG submission 97187) | Mouse cecal microbial communities from Vienna, Austria - N-Acetylneuraminic and N-Acetylglucosamine D2O microcosms_March | ecosystem: Host-associated > Mammals > Digestive system > Large...
CCCCATCCATCCCAAAGAAGAGATACAGATTGTCCTGAAGCGGTATTTGGAGAAGGTGGTGCTGTTCTTTTATTCCCGCAAGCAGTAATGTACGATCGGATACTTCACAAATGCACAACGCTCTGCTATAATAAGAGTATCCGTTCGGGAAGCGAACTCTGAACAAAAAGCTGGGAAATGGAATATGGAGGAGAAGAATGAAAATAGCAATCGGAAATGACCATGCGGCAACGGATTTGAAGATGGAACTTATGGAGTATGTCAAGGGATTGGGGCATGAAGTGATTAATGTGGGGACGGACGGCTATGAGAGCTGCCATTACCCGGAGTTTGGCGAGAAGGCGGCGCGCCTTGTGGCAAGCGGGGAGGCGGACTGCGGCATCCTGGTCTGTGGGACAGGCGTAGGGATTTCCCTGGCTGCCAACAAAGTAAAGGGAATCCGCTGCGGCGTGTGTTCAGACACCACTACGGCGCATCTGATCAAAGAACACAACAATGCCAATATGATTTCCATGGGGGCGAGGGTTGTAGGCAGCGAGCTGGCCAAGGATATCGTGAAGGCATACCTGGAAGCAGAATTTATGGGCGGCCGGCATCAGCTTCGGGTGGACATGATACATAAAATAGAGGAAAATTAAGATATTTTTAATAAAAAGGTTGAAAAAAATGCCAGTTTAGTATAAAATGAGAGAAATGTGGGGGCAGAGAGCGTCCACTTTTCAATGAGTTCCTGTGCAGTAAGGAAATAGAAAAGATTGGGTAGAGTTACCCGAATGCATTTTAAGGAGGAAAGCCAGATGATTTCAGCAGGAGATTTTAGGAATGGTATTACGATTGAGCTAGATAATAATATTTTTCAGATTATTGAGTTCCAGCATGTGAAGCCCGGCAAAGGCGCAGCTTTCGTGAGGACGAAGCTGAAGAACATTAAGAGCGGCGGCGTGGTGGAGAAGACCTTCCGCCCAACGGAGAAATGCCCGCAGGCACGTATCGACCGGGCGGACATGCAGTATCTGTATTCCGACGGGGATCTGTTCCACTTTATGGATGTGGAGTCTTATGAGCAGATTGCCCTTAATGCGGAGGCGATTGGGGATGCCCTCAAATTTGTCAAGGAGAATGAAATGGTCAAAATCTGTTCCCACAATGGGAATGTATTTGCCGTGGAGCCGCCATTGTTCGTGGAGCTGGAGATTACAGAGACAGAGCCAGGGTTTAAAGGCGATACCGCTACGGGCGCGACAAAGCCCGCCGTTGTGGAGACAGGGGCAACCGTCTATGTGCCGCTGTTCGTAGAGCAGGGGGACAAAATCAAGATTGATACCAGGACGGGCGAATATCTGTCCCGCGTATAGGCCGCATCTGCAAGAAAAGAATACCAGAGACCTCAGGAATAGCAGTTTCCTGGGGTTTTCTTTTTTTTCCTGAAAGTGAGAACCTTTTGCAAGGTTATTACAATGTATGGTTGAAGGGCAATAAAAATCCTGGCCGATGCCTGGAACCAGGATGCGCGCATCGTAAATACTGAAAAGTGATGAGAGGTTAAGACATGGATGTAAGGCAGTTAGAGGAATGTATCCAGGAGTATGGGGCAGAGATCTATGCATTCTGCTGCCAGCTGGCTGGAAACCGCCAGGAGGCAGAAGAACTATACCAGGATACATTTTTAAAAGCAGTGGAGATACAGGGAAGGATTGACAGCAGGAAGAACCCCAGGAGCTACCTGGCTTCTATTGCCCTGCGGATTTGGAAGAACAAAAGGCGTAAATATGCCTGGCGCAGCCGGATTGCAGGGATGCAGGAGCTGAAAGAGGAAACGGTGGCGGACATTGGCGGGCAGGCGCCTTCCCCCGAAGAGGCCGTGCTGCGCCAAGAACTCCAGGCGCAGGTACGGGAAGCCGTGGCCAGGCTGGAAGAGCGTTACCGCCTTCCCATCTACCTGTATTATACCCTGCAGCTTCCGATTGGGCAGATCGGGAGGATCCTGCGGATCCCCCAGGGAACCGTCAAAAGCAGGCTGCATAAGGCCAGGAAACTGCTGAAACAGGAATTGGAGGTCATTTATGATGAAACATAAGGCAGATATGGATCAGTTATTAAAGCAGGCCCTTTCCCCGCAAGAAGAACCAAATAGACAGTTAAACCAAAACATCATAAGACAAGCAAAGGAGAGAGAGGAAATGGGCAGAAAATATTTTGGGAGAATCCCGGCAACCGCAATGATTGCAGCAGCCGTCCTTCTGGCAGGAAGCGTAACGGCAGTGGCTGCATGGAAATACCTGACGCCAGACAAAGTGGCGGAGGTCATGGAAAATAAGGGGCTGGCGGCAGCTTTTCAGGGCGATGACGCCATTTTTATCAACGAAACCCAGGAATATGGCAATTACAAGGTTACATTGCTGGGGATCGTCTCTGGGAAAAGCCTGAGCGAATATTTGGTGGAAGATGAGGCAGGAAATTGCACAGTTCACGATGACCGTACCTATGCAGTGACAGCGATTGAAAATGCAGATGGAAGCCCCAGGCCGGCTGTAAGCGATGAGGATTATGGGAAGGATCCATTTTTCGTTTCGCCTTTGATTGAGGGGCAGGATCCTGCCTGGTACAATAGCGTGACCATGAATGGGGGCTATGGTGAGAGCGTGGAGGACGGGATACAGTACCGCATCACAGAGACAGACAATGTAGAAATGTTTGCCGATCGCCCGCTGTACCTGGCGGTTAACAGCGGCACATTTTATGACCAGGAGGCTTATCAGTATGATGAAAAGAGCGGCAAGATTTCCAGGAATGAAGCTTATGATGGGGTAAATGCACTGTTTTCGCTTCCGCTGGATGCTTCCAAGGCTGACAGGGAGGCGGCGGACGCCTATATCCGGCAGATAGAAGAAGAGCTGTTTGGGGGAGAAGATGCCAGGGATGGGGCAGAAGGCTCGGAAGGGTCAGAAGATGGCGCTCAAGAAGGCGGCGCAGCCGTACAGGGGGAAGAGGCAGAGGATACAGGGTCAGAGTCTTTGGAATGGACGGAGGAGGAATTGGAACAGAAGGCAACCCTGCTGGACAGACTGACGCAGGTTCTGCATCCGGATGAGGAAGGCAATATTTCTTATTCCTATGAGATAGAAGAGGATGGGGCAGGCTCATCGGGAACGATTCCTATGGATACCCTTTTTGAAGAGGGAGAGACAGGGATGTCAGAGTTTAAGACAATCAGCAGAGGAGAAAAAGGGGAGCGCAGCTATATTGAGACTTATACCCGGAATGAAGATGGATCGGTAACGCTTAGGGTTTATCAGTGGGAGGGATAGGATGTACGATGAAAATACATTTCTGAAAATACATTCTGGAAATTAAATGCGATGCGATTAAAACGCTAACCGTACAGGCAGAAGCATCTGCCTATGCGGTTGGTGTTTTTTCGCAGGATAGGACTTGCAATTCCATGTTAAAATTGCTATACTATTACACCAGCAGATTTATGCTTTGGTGCCCGTGGGCAGAAGCTTTACCAATAATATAGAAAATATGGGGAATATGCAATGGAGCAGTTAGAAATTACATATGGGCAATTGAAAGGAATGGAAAAAGGCAGCTACCTGCTGGTGGATATCCGGGATGATTTGGCGGTGTCTTATGGCATGATGCCAGGCGCGGTGCATCTTCCAGAGGAAGGATGGGAAGTGCAGGGAAAGGCCGTGATTTTATATTGTGCCAGAGGGAATGCCAGCAAGGAAAAGGCGGCAGAGCTGAGGGAGAGGGGGATCATGGCCTATAGCCTGGCCGGCGGCTATGCGGGGTGGCTTCTAAGGCATATGGAGGAAACGCAGTATTCCGGGGCAGGCCAGGCAAAAGAGATCGAGAGGAGCATCCAGAAGAAATTCCATAAGCAGCTGTTCTCGAAATTCACGAAAGCTGTGCGGGACTATAGGCTGATCCAGGAAGGGGACAAGATCGCCGTCTGCATTTCCGGTGGCAAAGATTCCATGCTGATGGCAAAGCTGTTCCAGGAACTGCAGAAGCATAAGAAGGTATCCTTTGCGCTGGAATTTCTGGTGATGGATCCGGGCTATAGCCCAGCCAACCGTCAGATTATCGAAGAGAATGCGCGCCGCCTGGGCATTCCGGTGCGGATTTTTGAATCTGATATTTTTGAGGCGGTGTATGGCATAGAGAAATCCCCCTGCTATCTCTGCGCCCGTATGCGCCGGGGGCATCTGTACAGCCAGGCCAAGGCGCTGGGGTGCAATAAAATTGCGCTGGGGCACCATTACGATGATGTGATTGAGACAATCTTAATGGGGATGCTCTATGGGGGGCAGGTGCAGACGATGATGCCCAAGCTCCACAGTACGAATTTTGAGGGGATGGAGTTGATCCGCCCCATGTATTATATCCGGGAAGATGATATCAAACACTGGCGGGATTACAATGGGCTGTATTTTCTCCAATGCGCCTGCCGGTTCACGGAAAACTGCGCCAGCTGCGGGCAGGATGCCCAGAGCCAGTCCAAGCGCCTGGAGGTGAAGCGGCTGATTGCAAAGATGAAGCAGACAAACCCCTTTGTGGAGGGGAACATATTTAAAAGCGTGGAAAATGTAAATTTAAGTACCGTGATTGCCTACAAAGCCCAGGGAATCCGGCGCCATTTTCTGGACGATTATGAGAAGGATATGCATGGACAATAGATCTGGATTACGGATGGATAGGGAAAGGGACGCGTGAAAATAATGCCAGAATAATAGGAAAAATGCAGAGAAAATTCGTGAAAATTGTCGGTTAAAGTCGATATAAGTATGGAAAAACAGATACTTCCAAAAAGATAATAGGAAAATCCTGCCAATTGTGTTATAGTGTGCATACAAATCTAATTACGCCAGCTGGCCGGGATTTACGGTTTGGGCATGGCAATAGGATTTGTGGTCTAGAAGTTGTAATAGGTTTTGCGGTTTAGAAATTGTAATAGGAGTTTTGGTAAGGAAGAAAGGAAAGTAGTAATGGCAGTATCTGTAATTTTAAAATTTGCAGGCGGTATCCTATGTGGACTTTTACTGTGTTCAGGGCTTTTGATAGATTTTTACCGGCTCCGCAGGGAAAGTAAGCGGCTGGAGAAGATGATTTCCCAGCAAAAAAGAAAAATGCAAGAAGAGGGATCCGAAAAACCGTAAAGAGAAGATGATTTTTGAGAAAGAATGGTTAAAAGCTGTAAGGAAAGATGCAAAAAGAGAAATAAGAAAGTTGTAAAAAGCTCAGAAAGACAAAATGGGCGAAACATCAGCTAGTCCGGGCGTGCCCGGACTAGCGTCCGTTTTGCCAAAAACCTATCGAGGAGAACCTACCTAACGCTCCGCAAAAAGCCTTCCCCTTCTTCGATAATTCTTTGGTACCTCACCCCATTTACATTTTTGAGCCAGGCAATTTTCCCGGAAATCTCATAAACTGTCTTGCAAGGCACATCCCCTCCGGAATCCCGCAATTTCTTCGCATTATAAATCGAGGCCCGGAGGATTTTGATCCATTTCCTGGGAACCCCAATTTCCTCATGATTGATGACAATCCCCGTAATATACTGCCGGCTGTTCCCACGCAGGATATGTGTTTTCTCCTGGTTCATATGGAACCCTTCCGCTTCAATAATCTTCTCCAGGCTATGCAGGAAACTGCCAACCGCAAACGTTTCCATATCCCCCGAAAAGCTAAAGCTCATATCATCCGCATACCGTGTATAGGTTAGCCCAAGCTTTTGGCACAGCCCCAGGATCCGCTTATCCATGTTCCGGCACAGGATGTTGGTAATCATTGGGCTGGCCGGAGAGCCTTGGGGCAGAATCCGCTCGGACGTTTTGATATATCTTACCTTCCCCTTTACCTCCAGCGGCATGCGCTCGCAGTAGGTGCAGATCATAGCAAGCAGCGAGGCAATATAGCCGGAGTAGCCAAAGGATTGGAATAATCCCCGCACCCGCGCAAAGGTAATCGTAGGGAAGAAGTTTTCCAAATCAATGTTAATCAGCAAATCCGGCGATGTACCATGCGCCTTTGCGCCGGTTAGGACAGACCGTTCCTTACGGAACCCATGGGCGGCGTCTGCGAGCCCTGTTTTCTGCAGGATTTGCTCTAAAATGCGCCGCTGTGCGCTTTTCAGCTGTGTCTTAGGTGCGGCAATATGGCGTGTGCCGCCGCTTCTCTTGGGTATGTCAAAGCGGTAATAATTGTCAAAGGTAACGACGTCCCGATGGTATGCCAGGCCGCGCAGCGTGCGGTAATCTACCTGTAGGAAGGCGGCAAGCTCCCGGTCTGTCTCTATGAGCGGCATCTGATTGTCCGCCAGCTTCTGCGTGTCCGTCTCCTTTTTGCCTAGCAGGCTGGAATAGCCTTTGCCAATAAATAAGATTTCCTCTGCCCTGCGTTTCTTCCAGGCATCGGATTTTAACTGTTTTTGCCGTTCCCGTTCCGCTTTTCTCTCTTTGCGCCGGGCAATGGATTCCTTCATAATTTCCTGGGCAACGGCGGAGCGGATTTTCTCATAGTCCCAGGTATCCTGGAATTGTTTCTTCAGCGAAGAAAGCGTTCTCTCTATTTCTTGTTTTTCCTGGCAGGCTTCTGATATTTTTTGGGAAAGCTTCTGGAATTCTTCCAGCAGACGTGTCCTGTCCTCATAGTCCTGCTCTGTCTCGTTTTGCTGGCGCTCATAAGGCGTGGGCAGATGGCTGGGCCAGAATCCGTATTCCTGCATTTTCTGGAAGGTAAATTCTTTTTTGCCCATGGTCTGTACGAGGTTTCTGTATTCGGCTTTCGTATCCATTATAGCAACATCTCCATAATATCGTTGATTTTATATTCCTTGTCGAATTCCAAGTTTTTCAGTTTCAGCAGCTTATAAGAAGCGACATAAAGTGCGAGAATATGCGCACATGGCTCGGAAAGGTTGCGCGCGCCCCGTTTGAATGCCTTGCAGCTGCAGTTTATCCTTGTAATCTGCCCGTCCTGGTCAATGACGAGTTCCGTCTCGCTGGGAGGCAGGCTGCCGCCTTCCAGGTAAGAGGTGGTGAACACAAACTCGTGCTTTGGCGTGTAGCGGATCTTCATATTGTCGAAGGTAAGCTTGCTGTATTTCTCCACAGCCGTTTCTATGGGGGAAACCTCATAGAGCGTTTTGGGCAGGGGAGCGTTGATAAGATGGCGGAAACGTACGCAGCCATGCTCCAAATCGAAGTAGCCTTCGCCCCGCCGGAACAGCATGCCGACGCCGGCTTTTACCTGGTCGATGCTCTCATTGGGCAGGCAGGCATGGATTTCCTCCATCGTAAGGCAGCGCCTGTCTTTGAGTAACCGATAGACATCTGCATAACAGCCTTGGCCGGTAAAGCCAGCCATAATATTAAATGCCGTGCCTTTCACCCAGTCGTTGGCCGACCAGGAGGAAAAGCCGATCGTCATCTGCATCGTGCCCAGGTCGGCGCGGATAAATTGGGGCATTCCAAATCCTAGGATACGTACATAAAAGGCTTTGGCCAAGGGGATCAGCTTCTCTGCCACCAGCCAGCGCCTCCTGCCCCAGATTTTCTCTTCTCTTCTCTGGGCGCCGGTGTAGACTGCGTTGAGCGTAAGGACTGTCCCGAAAGGCTCGAACACTACCTGTACCCTTTGCTGGGGCTCTAGGATCCATTTCATGTAACGGGGGCTGGATTTTGCCTTGTGCTTCCTTAAAAATGCGCAGATATCGTACAGGTCGGCAGGGGAAAGCGTAAGCGTAAGCCCTGATAAAGCCGCTGCCGAGGATACCTGGTTAAAGCCCTTGATCCATGTCTCAGGCAGATCGATCTTCTTCTCCACATATTCTGGCACAACATCGCTGTCTACCGTAAAGCCTTCCGGGTTGACGGATAACGTGACGTCCGTATAGCTTCGGAACCGCTGCATTTCCTTTTCTAATTTGGCGGAAAAGTCGATGTTCGTGGTTCCGAGGCTGGGTTTTTGCAGCAGTTCAAATTCGTCCATTGCCACCGACAGGCAGCCGTAAATGGACTCGTCTAACGAGAATGCCTCGAAGGAAACCTGGTCTTTGTGTACGGTGATCACAGGGTCTAAGACGAACCATAAGCTGTAATCCCGGTTTTTGATAAATTTCCAGAAATCCCGCTCGATTTTATAATAATCCTTCCAGGCGTCATATTCGTCCAGCTGCTTCTGGAGGTTCCTTTGTATCTGCTGCAGATGGGCGATTTCATTCTTTTTCTGTGACAGCTCCATGTCGCAGCTGTCCATTTGTTCCTGCAGGCCTTCCCTCACCTGGGGCATATATTCTTTGTGCGCCTTTACACGCCGTTCAATCTCTGTATCCAGCCATTGGAAATAATCTGTGCGTTCCTTTGGCTTCTGCCGGGTATCCGAGACAACGATTTCACGCAGCATCAGCATGGCGTCGCGGAACTGTAAGGGATGCTTTAATTTCCCGCAGAAGGAGACTTTCTCGTCGCGGGATAGGTCGGGGCTTAGTCCCAGGGTTGTCTGGCCGCCCTCCTGGATGCACTGGGAGGGGCTTGCGTATTGGTAACCTACTTTCATAATATGCCTACCTCCTTCTGAATGCGGGCAAATGCCACCAGCGCCCGTTCTGAATCAATCTTGCTGTCGGCGCTGCCGATATCCAGCAGCAGATGCTCCAGTTCCTGCCGTTTTTCTGGATAGTGTGTAAGAAACAGGGGCATGGAGCTGTAAATCTGTTCTTTGCTCTTGGTAACCCTGTTGGGCAGGTACAGCAATGTCTTGGCGTAATACAGATATAAATCCGGGCTTGTTTCCCCGAAAGAGCCAAGGGCCGACTGCATTTTCTGGGAAAGATAAGCTTTTACTTCCACACAGGGATGCTCCATCATCCGCCGGATAAATAGCGCCGGCAGTCGGTTCCCATACCAGCTGTCCAGTTTTTTTAGGGCATATTGGTAGGTTTGTTCCATGGGGGAATCCAGTAACATCATATGGAGCTTCTCCCTTTGGCCCGCTTCTGTGCTTGCTGAAATGGCCGCAAGGGCATCGGGAGCCGCTGCAGAAGGCAGGCTCTCAAATACAGCCTGGGCAATCTGGTTCAAGTGCGTGACATTGCATTCAAACAGCAGCAGCAAAGTATTTGGCCTGTTGGCAAGCTGTGCCTGCAGCCGATCTGTGAGTTCCGTCAGGGTCTTCACCAGCCGTTTGGAGCCCGTTTCCAAAATGGAGAGAATAAGGCTGTCTTTGGGCAGGATTTCATCTTTGCAGGATTTCAGCAGGGAGATGGACTGGTATTCCCGTTCTGAGATCCGGCTGTGCCGCAGTTCCATATCCTGGAGCGTATTCCGCAGCAGTTCATAGGGCATGGAAAACAGCACATGTTCTGTTAAATCAAGCAAAAATTCTGGAAGCTTCTGCAGGCCGAGCAGCAGGGAGATAAAATAGCGCAGGGTTTCCTGCTGTTCCAAGGCCGTGGCTTCCGCAAGCTTGCTGACTGACATTTCCAGCAGATAGGTGACCTGTTCAGAAAGCGTAATCTGCTGTTCCAGGAAGAGGCTGCCCTGTCCGGCAACCGTTTTTAGGAAAGCAATATATTCCGCAGCCGTAAACGCGCGCAGGTTACCTTCTAAGACACCCTGCCAGGTATCGAGCGTATCCAAGAAAAGGAAGCCTGCCACCTCTTGCGGCTGAAATTTGCCATGCGTACGGTGGAAATATTGTCTGGCGGCTTCCCAGAGGCTTTCCACAGGGACGCCCATCAGAGCCGTCATCAGCTCTGCGTCAAATTCCTGCAGCACCTCTAAGCGGGGCAGCAGGAGGGAGGTAAAGAGCTGCGCGGTCTGAGCATAAGGGATTTTGCAGAGTGCGGCCAGCTCTTTGGCCTCATAGGCATCGAAGGCATGCCGGGCAGCGGCTTTCTGTAATAATATGTAACAGAATTTATGCACGGTTCCAGCCTGGGCATGCTGGGCGACAAAGAGAAGGTCTCCCAGGTAGCGAAGCCAGAGGGACTGCTCTGCCGCGGCGTCATTGCCCATAACCTCCCAGAAATAACGGTCGAAAAAGTAATTCTGCAAGGTATCGTCATAAGAGCCGTCCAGATTGTCGCTGTCCGTATAGCTTGTGAGCATCTCGCGGGCAGCCGTGATAAATTTCGCTTCATCTTCCGCCAGGTATCGGTCAAAGGTTCTGCGGAGGTGGCGCACAAAATAGTTGTAGGCGCCTTCCTGGCCGCTTCCGCGGAAATAATAGGCCGTTCTGGGGGTATCAAGGAAATAGGCAATCCGTCCCAGAGCATCGGCCATCCCGTAGGCAGTCGCTGTCTGGATGGTATTTTTATAGGCAATCCGCTGGATGTTTGTGCCATCGGTATAGGCATTTTTGGCATATAGCTCCTGCCTGCCGAACACATAATAAAGGTTGCGGTATGCATTGGGCTTATTTAAGTATGCCTCCAGTTCTTCGCCCTCTAAGTGCTTGCCATTTAATTTTAGCTTCTGGATATGGAAATCCATTTCTGGCAGCGTGCGGTAAATGGATTCTTTCTGCTTCCACAGCAGCTTTTCGTCAAATAGGCTGACGTACTGGCGGATGCAGCGCCGCAGCCCTTCGTGGCCTGCCGGGCTTGCCCATAGTTCATCGCTGTGCGAAATTTGTTCTGCCGTTTCCAGCAGAAGAGGGTTGCGATCCGCCGTCAGCTCCTGGAAGATGCCGCAGGCCAGCTCTACGCTGGCTGTTTTTAGCAGCAGGCTGTATTCCCCGGCGGAGGGCTGCATGTCCATAAACTGCCGGAGGTATTTTTTCCTCATATAGAGCCGCTCCTGGGAACACATGCTGACAATCGTTTCCAGATAGGGGCTATCCGGCGCAAAGCCAAAGAGGCTGCTGGGGCGCCCGATCAGCCCGCAGTCCTGGAAACGGATGTGGGCGGACGTTAGGGAAGCGGCATAATCTGTATACTGCAGGCCGCTATAATAAGGGAAGGTGACGCCCTGATCCAAGGCATAAAATTCTGGGATTATATATTTCTTATCAATGTCGACACGCGGCTGCCAGGTGTGGCTGTTGCGGTCATAATCCCAGTATCTGTGTGCTGTCTTATAGCCCTTGGCATAGCAAAGCAGATTTTTTTTCCTGAAAAAATAGGTGTTGGGGATGGAGGGCAGATGCCCGCCCGTGCCGTGGAAGACGGCGTAATGTGTATAGCATACTTCAGGCTTCAGCAGGTGGCCGTACGCGCGGTAAGACCTGCGGGAAGCGAATAAGTCCCGCTCAAATTCCTGTATCCCATACAGGATGAGCAGGCAAGGGTTGTTCCTGCCGTCCAGACCCCAGAGCAGGATCCGGCGGGTGGGGGGCTCGTCTAATTTCCAGAGCCGCTGTTGTTCCTCTGATGTTAAGTTCTTCATTTGCATCAGTGACTTCCTTTCTGGTGTGGCGGCATCGGTATGGAAACCGCCAATATCGTTAGCAATCATTCGTAAATTTTTATGTACGTTCCTATAAATTATAACAAAAAATTCGGGTTATGGCAATCGTTGATAAAAAGCAAAAAAATGTTGACTTTTTTAAAAGACATGTGTTATAATTTCAGCAATGAAAAACGGCGTGGCTTTCTGGTCTGAATGCTTTGGGGTAGCCCCAAGGCTGTTGTTTCTAGCCTTTTACACCACTATGTCCTGCGTCACTCGCACTGAATTCGGTACTAGTGCGTTTGGACAGTAGCCTGCGGCGCAAACGCACTAGTACCGCTCAGTGCTAAAGTGTCAGAACAGAGTAGAGGATTGTTAGCAGAAAGCCAGGGCTGTTTTTTTCTTATATTTTGGTAAATTTTGTTTCTTGTCTGTAATTCTCCATGGCGTTTCCGTCCATAGCAAAATCCTTAGAACATGGTATAAATCACATGACAGATGATCGGATATATTGTACAATAGGGTTAGTAAAGGTACAGAATAGCTGTGTACCATAACAAACCGAGCGCTTTTTGTTCAGGAATCGTTTTGCAATTTCTGATTAGCTATATATTACTCCAGCTTAACTATCGCGGCATTTTGCTTGCCCAAATGTCCATCTGCTGCGATATTTAACTGCCGGAGTAATAGGACAAGGACATCTGTGGAAGGAAAGGAAAGTTTTTATGGAACATTTTATAACGGAAATCAGGATAGAAAAACTGAGGCATTTGTCAGATATAACAATTGAGTTAAATAGTACGAAGCGGACAAACCTGTTATTGACAGGGAAAAATGGGTCAGGGAAAACAACATTGTTGCGTGCTATAAAACAGTATTTGCAGGCAGTTGAGGATAATGAACTAACAAGAATAACTGTAATTTTTCCAAAGGAAATAAAAACATATCAGGAATTGATAAAATATTCTACGGATGAAAATATGAAACAAAGTTATATGGAAAATTGCCAGGGATATATCCAAGAGATAGAACGATATGCCAGGGAGATTACGATTGCTTTTTCTGATACAAATGGAATGGAGCGGCAGTATCAGCAAGGGGAATTTTTAATCGCATTTTATGGTGTGGATCGGAAAACGGGTATCAGCAAAGTAACAGGCGTTGAGAATGTTGTGCTGGATAGCCATTACCCATCAGATTCAAATTTAAGCGATGTATTGCTGAAGTATCTGGTGCATCTGAAAACCCAACAGTCTTATGCCAGGAATGAAGGGGATGCCTCATCTGTTAGAATGCTGGATATGTGGTTTGGGCGGTTTGAGCAAGCATTAAAGGTTCTCTTAGACAATGAAAGCGTCCAGTTGAAATATGATTACAAAAATTACAATTTTCAGATTTTAGAGGAAGGCAGGCAGGCCTTTGGCTTTGATGAACTGTCAGATGGCTATTCGGCTGCGATACAGATATTGTCAGACCTTATCCTGCGGATGGAGCAGAATTGGCTGAAAAAGGGGATGCTTAGTTCGTATGATGTGGAAGGGATTGTCATGATAGATGAGCTGGAGACCCACTTGCATATTGGGCTGCAGAGAAAAATATTGCCATTTCTGTCGGAATTTTTCCCCAAAATTCAATTTATAGTATCCACACATTCGCCCTATATCCTAAATTCGATAGAGGACTGTGTTATCTATGATTTGGAAAACCATATCCGTATGGAAAATATGTCTGGTTATCCAGCAGAAGGGATTGTGGAAGGGTATTTTGGGTTTGACACATATTCTGACCTCCTTATGAAGAAAGTGAAACGCTATGAGGTATTGGTAAATCAAAAGAGCCTTACCGAAGAAGAACGTGCAGAACGTGCCGGGCTTTTTGTGGAGTTAAAGCAGCTGTCTGGGGATTTGGCGAAAGAGGCAAAGGGCGCATTTGAAGAGATTGAGCAGAAAAGGAAGCAAAATGATAAGGTATGATTGTCTGGATAGAGAGAAGGAAGCAAAATAAGAGATATCATCATTGGAATACAGAGAAGGAAGAAAAATGATAAGGTATAATCGCTTGGATACGGAAAAAGCAAGGGCAGCAGAAAAATCACTAGAAGAAGCCAAAGCTTCAAACAAAAGCTATAATACCCCAGAGGTAAATGGGGCTCTGAAGGAGATGTTCCGTGGGAAATGTTATATTTGTGAGAATAAAGAGGGAATTTCTTCTTTTCAAATAGAACATCTAAAGCCTCATAAGGGGGATGCAGAATTAAAATACGATTGGAATAATTTGTTCTGGTCATGTGCCCATTGCAACAATATAAAGAATGCAAAATACGACCCCATTTTAGATTGTACAAAGGTGGATGTAGACAAAAAGATAGCCTTCCGCAAAGAAGGATATTTTGGGAAGGATGAGAAATTTCAGTTTATTCCGTTGGAAGAAGGGGCAGAAATAGAAAATACAGTTGCTCTTTTATATGAGGCATATTATGGAAGTACGCCGCAGAAGAAAGTGGAGGCAGCAAATATCCGTAAAGCTTTAAGGCGCAGCCTTTCAGATTTTAAAAATTTAATCAGAGAATATTGTGAAGCGGAAGACTATGATAAAGAGGATATGAGATGTTTGATCCACAAGGAATTAGGGCAAGGCTCACCCTTTACGGCCTTCAAGAGGTGGCTTATATGGGATAATAAAGAAAAGTATGGAGAACTGTTTCCTTATGATTGAGAGAAGTAACAATTTATCAAAAAAGTATGGAATAGTTGCAATAAAACATATGACAGCGACTCAGGGATAGAGTACTATTGATTTATTAAAATAAAGTAGGGATATGATATGCTACGAAAAACAATACGATGTGCAGCGGCGGCATTCTTGGCTGCTGCTATAGCTATTACGGCCATGCCTCAGGAGATAACGGCTTCAGCGGTTGCAGCCATGCCTCAGGAGATGGCGGCTTCAGCGGTTGCAGCCATGCCCCAAGAGACAGCGTCTTCAGCGGTTGTAGCCATGCCCCAAGGGACAGCGTCTTCAGCTGTTGCAGCTATGCCCATGGGAGCTTCTGCTTCCATTCCGTCTGTGCAGCCGGAAGCCTTATCTGGGGAAAGCACCCAGAAAATTACCCGCGTTTCCGTCCATGATCCATCGATTATCAAGGCGGATGGCACGTATTACCTGTTCGGTACCCACCTTGCTGACGCCAAGTCCACAGACCTGATGGACTGGACGCAGATGAACCTCGACTGGAATGCCCGTGGCGGTGACAGCTGGAAGCAGGATTCTGTCTATGGCAATGTCCTAGAGAATCTGGCCGAGTCCTTTGCCTGGGCAGGCTATAACGATGGGGATACGGCAAACGGCGGCCTGGGCGTGTGGGCGCCGGACGTCACCTACAATCCCCATTACCAATGGCAGGACGGTTCCCGGGGCGCATACATGCTCTATTACAGCGCCTCATCTACCTGGAAGCGCTCCTGTATCGGCTATGCCGTTTCCAAAAATGTGGAAGGGCCATACCAGCATGTTGATACCATCATTTATTCTGGATTTACTAAGACGGGGGAAGTAGACCATGGCCTTGGCGGGCCATCCAGCCACAGTGACCGGAACACGAGATGGGATAATAGCTACCTGAACCTCTCGGAACTGATTGCAGAGGGGCGGCTGTCTGGCATCAGCGACAAATGGTTTACTGCCAATGGCGGCTGGAAGGAGGCCTACGCCCCCAATGCCATTGATCCTACGGTATTTTTCAGCAAGGAAGGCAGCATGTACATGGTCTATGGCTCCTGGTCGGGCGGACTGTTCATCCATGAGCTGGATGTGGCCACCGGGGCGGTAAAATATCCGGGTGTGGACCGCACGGAGCCAATTTCTGGCAATTTCACCGACCGTTATTTCGGCACCCATATCGCTGGCGGCAACCATCAGTCGGGGGAAGGCGCATACATCCTCTATGACGCAGAGACCGATTACTACTATTTGTATGAGACATATGGCGGCCTCCTGTCCGGCGGCGGCTACAACATGCGCCTCTTCCGTTCACGGAACGTTTATGGCCCATATACAGATGCGGAAGGCCAGAATGCCAAGGACAATGGACAGAATAATGAGAGGTACGGCATCAAGCTGATTGGGAATTATCAGTTCCCGGATCAGCCGGGTTACCGTGCGGCAGGGCATAACTCTGCGTTGATAGACGAAGATGGCCAGCGGTATTTATTCTACCACCAGCGCTTTGACCTGCCAGGCAGCCAGCATGAAGGCCACCAGGTCCGTGTGCGCAAGCAGTATATGAATGAGGATCAATGGCCAGTGGCTTCCGTGTACGAATACCAGGGAGAGACAGCAGGGCACTATGGACGTGAGGAACTGGTCGGAAGCTACAACTTGATTGACCATGGCACGCAGACCAATGGGAATATGATTTTGGCTCAAAAGCTGGAACTGCACGAAGACGGAACCGTCAGCGGGGATAAAACCGGCACATGGGAACTGTCCACAGGACAGGGAAAGGATTACGACTACCTTACGCTGCGCATGGGCGGCGTTGTATACAAAGGCGTACCCAGCAAACAGCAGGATGAGCGGAACCCATCCGTAAGGGTTATGACATTCTCTGCAATCGGGGACAATAATACCTGCCTCTGGGGCAGCCAGGAAACAGAGGCCAAGCCGGATTCCAAACCAGACCCAGACCCCAAGCCAGATCCAGACCCTAAGCCAGAACCGGATCCTAAACCAGACCCAGACCCCAAGCCAGAACCGGATCCTAAGCCAGACCCAGATCCTAAGCCGGATCCCGATCCGAATCCCGGCGAAGAGGAACCCGTGCCAGTGAAAAAGGCGAAACAGAGTATTTCCGTAAAGGCAGAGTTTGAAAAAACCTACGGCGACAAAGCCTTCTCTTTGAAGGCAAAATTGAAAAAGGGAGACGGCGCACTCCGCTATGTATCGAAGCATCCATCGGTTGCCACAGTAAATAAAAAGAGTGGAAAAGTAACCGTCAAGGGAACCGGCATTGCGAAAATTACCATCACTGCTTCTGAGACAGGCAAATACAAAAAGGCAGTAAAGACAGTAAACATAAAAGTTGCTCCCACCAAGCCTATATTTACGGAGGCAAAGAGCAAAGCCCATGGGAAAGCAGCCTTAAAATGGAAGAAGGCCAAGAAGGCAAGCGGCTATCAGATTCAGTATGCCACAAATGCGAAGTTCCGTTCTTCCTGCCGTATAACGGTTGCGAAAGGGAGTGCGACATCTAAGGCAATCTCCAAGCTGAAACGGAAAAAGACCTATTATTTCCGCATCCGCGCTTACAAAAAATCAGGCAAGGCAACGATCTATGGGGCATATAGCAAGGTTAAGAAAATAAAGGCGCTATCATGACATAGAACGGTGCATATTGCACAGAAATATAACGAGGTTAGGAAGGGAGTGGAATCTGTCATGGCTGGCAAAGTTCTGGGAATATAAGGCAAAACCATAAGAGAGGAAGGAAGAGTACCACTTAAGCCTGGAGGCCTGCAAAAAGTATCTATAAAGACAGGGCATGGTCACTATTCATGGCCTGGGAGGCCGCCCATAGTAAGAATATGGTAACAGGGCATACTTTCGTCAGAAAAACAGCAGTAAACGCATATTGGTTTACCGCTGTTTTTTATGCAAAGGCTGCGTATGGAATTTTCTGTCAGGAAGGTTTAAAGCGGATGGTAGATTCTCTTGCAATAATGCGGGACTCTAACTCATACATGCATGGCTCTGTGCCATTGTTTATCTGATCCAGCAGGATTTCCACGGATTTTTTTCCGATCTCTTCTAAGGGCTGTGCCAAAGCGGTGAGTTTAGGGCTGACTTCTTTGGCCAGAAGGGAGTTATCAAATCCGGCAATGGCAATATCCTGTGGGACGGCATAGCCTAATTCACGGAAAGCGGTAATGGCTTCGCAGGCGGTGATGTCATCGTTGGCTAGATATGCCTCACAGTGCAGGCCAGAATTTGCCGCGTATTGCTTTACCAGCTTATAGACTAGGCTGGCGTTCATATTCTTTGGCGCCGGGCATTCGATTACATCGGCCAGGGGAATCTGGCTGGCAGCAAGAAATTGCTGGAACCCGGCGTATTTTAGGGCGGAGGTAGATTCTTTGGTGGGGCCGATATACCCTATTTTCTGAAAACCCATGTTCAGAAAGTGCCGGGCTATCTGCTGGCCGCCATTGTAATGGGAGATATATACACTGCTAAATCCATCCATCTGCTTAGTAATCATGACTGCCGGAACCTGTAGGCGCTGATAGGCGGGCAGGCTCTGCTTTGTAGAAACCGGAACGGCAATAATGCCGTCTACTTTACGCTGGCGCAGCTGTGCAAGAATATTTTTTTCCTTGTCCAGGCTGCGGTGTGTGTTGCAGATAATAATACTATATCCTTCATAAAATGCCTGGTTTTCTATAGATTCTATAATTTCGCTGAAAAAAGGGTAGGCAATTTCTGGAACCAGAAGGCCAATGATATTCGTCCGGTTCCCGGCCAGGCTTTTGGCAATGAGATTAGGTTCGTAATCCAGTTCCTTCACCCAGCGGAGTACTTTTTGCCGTGTCTCTGGCTTGACAGAAGGGTGGTTAGAAAGTACCCTGGAAACTGTGACCCTGGAAACGCCCGCCTTGTCGGCAATATCCTGCATACTGACCACGGCAATCCCTCCTTTCTTCGTTGCAGAAATATGTGGTTCAGATGGAACGAAACGA
>Ga0137306_102032_pt1 | contig 18118 bp, 23 predicted proteins | sample Inofroosms_March_FD_97187 | JGI IMG/M metagenome (GOLD analysis project Ga0137306, IMG submission 97187) | Mouse cecal microbial communities from Vienna, Austria - N-Acetylneuraminic and N-Acetylglucosamine D2O microcosms_March | ecosystem: Host-associated > Mammals > Digestive system > Large...
GGAGCGTTAGTTTATGGACGCAAAACAACTTGTAAAATATGTTTGCGAAGCCCTGCTCGAACGCAAAGGGCAGGATATTCAAGTGCTGCATATTGAGGAGCTGACAACATTGGCAGAATATTTTGTCATCTGTTCGGCAACCTCCACAACCCAGGTAAAAGCACTCGCGGATAGTGTCGAATTCCATCTCAAGAATGACCATGACATTATGCCGCACCATGTGGAGGGCTTTGAGTCCTCCTCGTGGATACTGCTGGATTATGGCAGCACACTGGTGCATATTTTCCTGCCGGAAACTCGTGATTTTTACCGGCTGGAAAACCTGTGGAAAGATGGCGAGAACATCCCGCTGTCAGACCTTGGAATCAATGTCCAAAGCAATTGAAAAAAGGGCACATTGCCCTGATTAACGCAATATCTTAGTTTGGGGGAAATACCATTGATAAAATACGAACATAAACCGATTGAAAAGAAATGGCAGGATATCTGGGATGAAAAAGGATGTTTTGTCGCACCACAGGACTTTACCCGCCCGAAATTTTATGCGCTGGTGGAGTTTCCATATCCATCTGGGCAGGGGCTTCATGTCGGGCATCCGCGGTCTTATACCGCACTGGATATCGTTGCACGCAAAAAACGGATGCAGGGCTTTAATGTGCTCTATCCCATGGGATGGGACGCGTTTGGTCTGCCTACCGAGAATTTTGCGATTAAAAATCATATCCATCCGGCAGAAGTCACAAAGAAAAATATTGAACGTTTTAAAGCCCAGTTAAAAGCCCTTGGGCTGTCTTTTGACTGGTCGCGTGAGGTCAACACCACTGACCCGAACTACTATAAATGGACACAATGGATTTTCCTTCAGCTATTCAAAAAAGGCTTAGCATATAAAAAGGAGATGAATGTTAACTGGTGTACGTCCTGCAAATGTGTGCTTGCCAATGAAGAAGTGGTAAACGGTGTTTGCGAACGCTGTGGCAGTGAAGTTGTCCATAAAACCAAAAGCCAATGGATGCTGAAAATTACCGAATATGCGCAGCGTTTAATTGATGATTTGGATGACCTTGACTATATTGAACGGGTAAAAATCCAGCAGAAAAACTGGATTGGCCGTTCCACAGGCGCGGAAGTGGATTTCAAAACCACAGAAGGTGATATTTTAACCATCTTTACAACACGCCCGGATACCTTGTTCGGCGCAACATATATGGTCATTTCGCCTGAACACCCAATGGTGGAAGCTTGGTCGGATAAACTGAAAAACATTGACGCTGTACGCGCTTACCGTGAAGAAGCTGCCCGGAAATCTGATTTTGAACGCACAGAGCTCAATAAAGATAAAACTGGCGTCCAGTTGGATGGCGTTGCCGCAATTAACCCTGTAAACGGCAGGGAAATCCCGATTTTTGTTTCTGACTATGTGCTGATGGGCTATGGTACTGGCGCAATTATGGCAGTTCCTGCTCATGACAGCCGTGACTGGGAATTTGCCAAGAAATTTGGTTGTGAAATTATCGAAGTCGTTTCCGGTGGTGAGGATGTGCAGAAAGCTGCCTTTACTGCCAAGGATGAAACTGGTATTATGGTCAATTCTGATTTCCTTGATGGCAAAACCGTGAAGGATGCCATTCCAGTTATGATACAATGGCTGGAGGAAAAAGGGATTGGACGCGCAAAAGTGCAGTATAAATTACGTGACTGGGTATTTTCCCGCCAGCGTTATTGGGGGGAACCCATCCCGCTTATCTGGTGTGATCAGTGCGGTTGGGTGCCGGTGCCGGAAGAACAGCTCCCGTTAACGCTGCCCAATGTGGAATCATATGAACCAACCGAAAATGGGGAATCCCCACTTGCCAAAATGACCGATTGGGTGAATACAACCTGTCCGCATTGCGGCGCACCCGCAAAGCGTGAAACCGATACCATGCCGCAATGGGCTGGGTCATCCTGGTATTTCCTGCGCTATATGGATCCGCATAACGAAAATGCGATTGCTTCTAAAGAAGCGCTGGCATATTGGTCGCCAATTGACTGGTATAATGGCGGTATGGAACATACCACCTTGCATTTGCTGTACTCCCGGTTCTGGCACAAGTTCCTTTATGATATCGGCGTGGTGCCAACCAAAGAACCTTATGCAAAACGTACCAGCCATGGTATGATCCTCGGCGAAAATGGCGAAAAAATGTCAAAATCCCGCGGAAATGTGGTCAATCCTGATGAAATTGTGGAAACCTATGGTGCGGATACCATGCGCTTGTATGAAATGTTCATCGGCGATTTTGAAAAAGCTGCGCCATGGTCGCCAAAATCAATCAAAGGCTGCCGCCGTTTCCTGGAGCGCGTTTGGAACCTGCTCGACCAGGTGCAGCAAGGGGATGCTTATTCGCCACAGCATGAAGTGCTGATGCACCGCACCATTAAAAAAGTCGGCGAAGATATTGAAAACCTGAAAGCAAATACCGCAATTGCTGCCCTTATGACAATGGTAAATGCTTTTTATGAAAAAGGCATCAACCGTGCGGAATATAAGACATTGCTGACGCTGGTCAACCCATTTGCGCCGCATATCACCGAGGAACTATGGAGCCAGCTTGGGGAAACATCTATTTTGTCACTGCAGGCTTGGCCCGCATATGATGATGCGAAAACCATAGAGGATTCTGTGGAAATCGGCGTGCAGGTCAATGGCAAATTGCGCGCAACCATTCAGCTGCCCGTTGATTGTGAACAGCAGCTTGCAATTGATACCGCGCTGGCAGATGAGAAAATCAAAAAGCTGGTAGAAGGCAAGAATATCATCAAAACAATCGTGGTGAAAAATAAGATTGTGAATTTGGTTGTCAAGTAAAATCAAACTGCCGCCTTGATGGAAGGCAAACGAACAAAGGCACAAACTTACGGGCCAAATGTCAAGACTAAATTACAAAAAAGTTCAATAAATTTTCCCGACTTGTGAAAAGCGGGGGTTCCGGCGCGTTTGGAGCCCCCGCTTTTGTGCAAAAAGGCAACAGGAAACCAAACCGGGCGTTTTTTCGCTTCCGGCTCCGCTCCCTTTCTGTTCAATTTTTCGGGGGCTATGTTATGTACCGCTCGAAAAGCATTTGCGGCGTTGCCCAGCCCAATATCCGCCGGGGATAGTTCGCCAGCCACTCTTCAACTTCTGCAACCTCCGCCGCGGTCACTTCATCAAAGCTTGTTCCCTTTGGAAAGAACCGCCGGATAATGCGGTTCATGTTTTCATTGCTCCCCCTTTCGTATGCAGAATACGGGTGGCAATAATAAATCTTTGTGCGGGGCTTCCGCGCCCGCTTTGACCTCTCCATTCCGGCGCAATCCTGAAATTCGCTTCCGTTGTCAACCGTTATTGACCTGAACACTTGCCGGAACCCTGCGCCCATCCTCCGCTCTATACGGTCAAGCCCCCGCACGACGCTTTCCATCGTGTGATCGGGAACGCGAAAAATCACGGGGTAACGGGTCAACCGCTCTGTCAGCACCACCAGCGCGGCCTTGCTTCCCTTACAACCTATAATGCTATCCATTTCCCAATTCCCGAAAGTTTCGCGGTCTGCTACTTCCTGTGGGCGTTCCTCTATGGTGTCCCCCTTTGCGGGCCGCGCCCGTTTCTGCCTGTCCCTGTCCTCTGGCTTTCTGTGGTCCCCCTTATACAAAAGGTGTTCCGCCGTAACATTCAAGAAAATGTCGCCCCGATAAATCCAGTTATAAAGGGTCGTTTCGCAAATATGGGTGTCGAACTCCATTCCGTCAATCGCAATTTGCGCCAAAGCCGCGCCGGGGGACCTCTTCTTGTCAATGATCTGTTCTTCGATATACTCCGCAAAGGCAAAGTCTTTCCCCAGCTTTATGTCCGGTCCCTTTGCCCGCAAATGCTCTTGATACTTCTGTTCCGCAACGTCCGCGCAATAGCGCGACACGGGTTCCAGTTCGCTTGTAAGCTGTTCGCACATTCCCCGCGCAATTTCATTGTATACGGTTTTCAGGCAAACGCCTAAAGCTTCCGCAATTTTCGGTTTCGGCGTTTTTATCTTTAGCATACGTTCAAGGGAAAGCCGATCTTCCCACTTCAAATGTTGATTCCCCTTATAGTTCATATTCTTTATTTCCTCCATAAGCAAAGGCGGCGGGCGTAATGCCCGCCGCCTTTTTACGTTTCAACCGCCTTGCCCGTTGAACTGGGTGTATATATCCGCTATATCCTTCATCGAATCCACACGGGAAAAATCCTGCCCGGCGCAAGTAGCTTTGTAAATGGACCAATAAAGCGCGGTTCGCGTCCTCAATGGTTGTGTTTCAATAATTCTTCGTACCCGCTCGAACGCATGGTTTTCCATGACTGTTTGAAGGCGCGTCCGCTCTTCGTCTAATTTTGCCACGTCCTTAACTGCTTCCGCAAAAGCGGGGTGAAAGAACACTTTGCATTCATTCATGATCTTTTCCCTCAATTCCCGCCGCCGCGTCAAGCGTTGTTTCTATCCATTCATTCAGCGACTTTCCAGCAGCCTTTGCCGCGGCAATGTAAAGTTCCTTTTTCCCTTTTTTGACCGCCGGATAAAGTCGATCATAGGTTTTTTCATAATATCTTCGCTTCGCGTCTGTTGCGGCTTTTCCGCGCGGTGTTTCGTATTTTCCGGGCATTTGCTCCACCTCCATTTTTATTTTCCATTATACCACGCTTTCTATACTAACGCAAGTATAAATATTGTACATACTAACGTTAGTATATTTGTGCAAAATTCCATCTTGCTATTATACTAACGTTAGTATATAATAAAAGACAGAAAGAGGGAAACATAAGCCGCCCACCTGCCGGGGCGTTAAGAATACGGCGGGGGCCAACCTTACGGGCCGACACGAAAAGGGGGCCGACACGGTAAAAAAGTAACTAAAACATTTCGTTTCATATATGGAGGTAATCAAAATGAAAAAATTTGAAATCGGTAAGGAATACTTTGACACAAGCGCGTGTGACCATAACTGCATATTCACAATTAAAATTGTGAAGCGCACTGAAAAAACCGTTACATTCGAGCGGGACGGCGAAACCCGCCGTACAAAGCTTTTCAGCGACGAACGCGGCGAATATGTTATTCCTGATCGTTATTCTATGGCCCCCGTTTTCCGCGCTGAATATGAAGTTCAGCAGAAAGAGGAATCCGCCGCCCCCGCGCCCGTTGCAGGGGACGCGGCCCCCTCTAAAATCGTGACGATCTCCCAGCCCGCCGACGACGGCACGGTTATTGTCATGCTGGGTCAGCGCGTCGAATGCGTGTGCGGGGCTTGCTATCCCGTTCAGGGCGGAACGGTCGTCGGATTCTGCGACGAACCCGCCGGACGCTTCACCCGCGGCGGCGTTTTCGCCTTGATTCGCTGGGACGAACGCCCCGGCAAGCCCGAACGGGTCCGCCTTTCCGATATTCACCGCCGGGGCTGGCGTTCTGCGGGCGGCTCCCCTCTGGGCGTGTTCGTCTGCTGATACCAAAAGCCCGCCGGGTTCCATTCCCGGCGGGCTTTTAATCTTCCTGTTCTGTCAGCCATTCCATAGACACGCCCAGCACCTTTGCAAGCACGGTCAATTCGTAGTCGGTAACAAAGCGGGTCCCGATCTCAATTCGGCTTACGCTGTCCCGCTCCATTGTTACCCCTGCAATCTGCAAGCGGGCGGCAAGTTCGGCTTGCGTTATGTTCCGACGGGCGCGGGCTTCTTTTATCCGCTGTCCGCAAAGGTTCTTTCGGCCTTTGTATTCGTAAATCTTCAACGCGGCTTCCCTCCTATGTGTTAAAGTTCCGCTTTATTCTTTACTTTAACACGTGGCAAGTGTATAATTGTGTTAAAGGTCAGAACGACGTTGAAACAGACGGTTCCACCTTTGAAAAAATAAGCAAGCCGCCTAACCTTTCGGGCGGCGGAATGGAGGATTCCAAAATGAAAAGGGTTCTTTCTCTTATCCTTGCGGCGGGGCTTGCGCTGTCCCTCTCCGCGTGCGGCGACGTGCTGGTTGATCTCGACACGCCGAAATCAAGCGAACTTTCCGCGCAATATGATTTCTACCCGGATTCGATGAACACAATTCGGGCAGATATGCAGATCACGCCGGAACAGGCCGACGACGTTTTCATTGCGCTTGTGTCCTGCGGCCTTGACGGGAAGATCAGCACGGTTTCCGAAACCGACGGCGTTTACAAGGTTCGCTGGGGGACAAATACCCTTGAAGTTATGATGAACGACGACGGCACGATTTCCGAAATCAGCGACGGCAAAGACGTTCTTTATCCTGAATACAAACAATATAACTTCTTGCTTGACTGTGACGTGAAAACTTCCGATGTGAAAAGCGGTTCCGGCGACGTGATCGGGCAACGGGCTTTTATCAGCGTCCTAAAGTCCCAACTTGCAGAACTTACGGCGGAAAATTTCGCCGAATTTGCCGAAACCGTCGTAAAAGATAGCGGGTACAACTATTTCACGATTAAGTGTGACGACGGAACAGGGATTGTCTTTGACGGCTCCGACGTAACGATTCCCGTTTATGGAACCCTCGACGACGACGGGCGCGTTACTGATACCGCCGGATTTATCACGCGCGGCGTGGACGGCTCTTACACATACGAACAGGCCGACTAAATACCGCCAGCCAACACAAAAAAGCCCGCCGGGGCAAAATCCCGGCGGGCTTTCATGTTGTCCGAACCTGTCCGAATCGGACGGTTATTTTTCGTTCATGGGAACTATCGTCCCCGGCTCTGCTTTCAATTCTGTGGCGATTGCTTCCACTTCCAGCGGGGAAGCAGTAACGACAATTTCGGTCGTCGGTTCAATATACGCCGCTATGTTCTCATTGTTGCCCCACGCCTTTTTCGCTTCCTCCAGCGCGGTTTCGATCATGCTTTCAATGTCCTTTTCGCTGAAAAGCAGTTTTAGAACGGCGGGAATCCGCTGGTAAATCCAGTCGGACACGGCGGCAAGCTTCAACTTTCCTGTTCCGCCACCGAACTGCTTTTCTGCCTGTGTAACAAGGCTAAAAAGAACCTTGTTCAGCACCTTTGTTTCGCCGCGCTTGACAAGTACGACGATCAGGGCAAGGAACGCAAGGATAACCAGCACGCTGTCCCAATTTGCGAACAGAAATTGAATAATATTCATTGTTGTTTCCCCTTTCTTTAGCCGACGACGGAACAGGCGGATTCAGGAACCCAGCCCAGCCCGTCAATGTGTACGCCGCATTTGCGGCCCGGATAATAATATTTAACTGTGTATGTGCCGTTTACGGCCTTTCCCTGCCCGTTCCCGTTGCTATCCCGGTATAAGGGGCCGGAATACTTCACCCGCGCACCGACGCGCATTTTCGGGGCCGGGGCGGTCCCTGCGGACGTTGCACCCTGAATGTCTGCAAGGTCAACCCAGCCGTAAACCGTGGACCCGCCGCCGCTTTGCGCGATAAGGTGAACCGGGTGTTTTGCCCCCAGCGCAAGCTGTGTGACCTTTGCCGTTCCCGGCTTACACGCGGGGCCGCTGTTTGCGTTTGCACTTGCATAATGCGCCGCGCCCGTAAAATGCACCACGTCGCCCACAACGGGCATTCCCGCGCCCTGCGTATCATTTGACCCCGTAGACGTTGCGGGCGGCTCTGTGGGCCGCGTGGCGGTTCCAGCGGGGGCTTTGACCGTAACCGCCGAAAAATCAGGCAATCCGAACCCGCGAATATACCGCCCATTGACGGCAAGGCTTCTATACCCCACCGCGTTGCTCATGTTGCCCTCAATCACTTTGATTGTGGACCCTGTGACAGATACCACGATTCCGACGTGATCGGGCGCGGCTGTATTGTCGGTTGCCGCATAGTTCGGGCCGTCGTTCCAGTCGTAAAAAACCACGTCGCCGGGGGCCGGAACGTATGCGTCGTTTTCCTGCCAGCGTCCCAGCTTTTGGTATAGTTCAATCATTTTTCCGCAACCGACTTCCTTTGGCATGACCGCCAATGCGCCGCCCCGAATGCTTACAACGGACACAAAGCACGCGCACCACGCGTCGGTGTACTTCATGGGGTAGCCGCGGGCCAGCGGCTTGTCCGCATTGTAAATGTCGATTATCTTCTTGTGGCTCCCGTCGCTCTCTTTGCACCCGAAAAAGCTTTCAGCGATTGCAACAATGTTCGCCCGGTTCTGCTTCTCTTTTGCTGTCATAGTTCCTTGCCCTTTCTCCGCTCCCGCGGCGTACTTGTTATAGTAGGTCTGTCCGTACCCAGCGCGGCGTTCCTGCGCCGCTGTGCTTTGATCTGCGGGCCGCTCGAATTTCAACAAAACCGCGTCGGACGCAGCCCGAACCGAACCCGTCGTTTTCAGGACGGACAGAACCGCCGCATAACCCGCGTTCAGTTCATGAAGCAAAAATTCAAGCTGTGTTTCAAGGTCGCCCACCGACGCGCCCCGCGCTTTGACGAACTCTAAAAGGGCCTTTTTTCGGCTCCAATAGGTCCATTGTGCAAGGCCGTACCCAGCGGAATCGTTCACGAAATTTCCGTATGCGCCGGAATCTACCGCCGCCGTGTACGTTTCGTCTGTGAATCCCAGCTTTTTTTCATAGCTGTTTTGAATGTTTGTCGGCTTCAAGCCGCTTTCGGCGTACAGATTCCCCATAAGGCCCGCCGCCCCGGCCGGGGTCATGCCCTTTCCGATCAGGAAATTATAAATCTGTTCTTCCGTCGTTTTTCCTCTCAATGCCATTTGTAAAACCTCCCGTTTAAGGCTGAATGTTGTTCAGGTCAACGGGCAACCCCTCTGTTTCGGACGGGTTCGCCTTTTTGATCTTCACGACGTTTTCCGCCTTTGCTTTCCACGAATAGAAACCGATAACCGTTGCCGTAGGGGTTCCCACGTATGCAAGAAAAACCCCTAATTGCGAAAGGTCAACCAGCACCGCCCAAAAGCCCAGCCCGAATCCCGCAAAATAAGTCAAAAGGACCGCCGAAAGAACAAGCTTTGAAAACTCAATCTTTCGGGCGGTTCCTTTTTCCTCTTTGACGGTCTGTGTGGCTCTGCTTCGCGCGTGTCGGCGTTTCCTATACTGCCGCCGCTCAATCAGCGCAAGGGCGGCAATGCCGCCGATCAGTCCAGCGGCAACGGCGAATACATATCCCATGCCGCACCGCCTTTCGTTATCCCTCTGAATGCTCCGCGTGATCGGTTATATCCTCCAGCCGCGAAATCCTCTTGTGCGCCTGTTTTGCGGATTCTTCAACGGCGGTCAGGCGGGTTACAAATTCCGTATTCATCTTTCTTTGTTCCCGCTGTTCCTGCTTGATGTCGTCGATTCCGCTTTTGATGTAGCCGATTTCCGTAAAAACGGTCGCGTCGTTTTTCGCTTCGTCCGCCGTGTCTTTTTTCCCATTGCGGGCAAAAGCGGCCCATCCGAAAATGATTGCACAAATCGGGCTTAAAATCCCGATGATTGTTATAAAATCCTGCATTGTGTCTACCTCCCGCAAATAAAGTCCATGTAAACGTTTTTCAGCGAATACGGGGCAATGTCAGGCGGTTTCCCTTTCTTGCCGTACACGGCGCATTCATAGGCCCATATAAGCCACCGCGCCGTGTCCTCTGCCCAAATCGCAAGGGGCATAATCAGGAACCACAAAAGGCCGAACGCCGGGCAAATCTGCCCCAGCACGTTGCCGGGCTGATTGCTATAATCCCAAATGCCCAGCCCCAGCCAAAGGTTCAGCACGCACCCGCTTACAAACTCGACGGCAAGGACGATCAACGCCCCAATCATTGCTTGCACAATGACCGGGGCGCGGTAAAAACCGGGCCGCTGATTGATCGCCCCCACAAGAACCCCGCAAAGCCCGCCGACAATCAGCATTGCAGGGTGGGACCGCCCCCGAAAGAGGATTTCAAGGGCAACATACACGGCCCCCAGCGCGGCCCAAATCGTCAAAACGCGTTTCATGCCGCACCCCCGCCCGCGGCGGCGATAATTGCCGCCATGCTTGCCGCAAGGTCTTTCGGAAGTTCCGCCCCGTAGACAATCGCGGGCAGTTCTTCCAGATCGGCCCGCGCAATCCACGCGTTCATGTGATTGCAGTATGTCCGATGGTAGAACACGTGGGCCGTTGCCGCCTGTGCAAGCGCGGTAAACTCTTCCGCCGGGTACATACGGCAAAGTTCCCCGTCTGCGTGATAGGGAACCGCCGCCGCGCCCTCTTTGACCGTCTGCGCCTGTGCCATCAATTCTGTTTGGTCGTGTTCGGTCAGGCTATACCGTGACCCGTCAACTTCAATCCCCGCATAGATCGCGGCGGAACAGGCCGCGCCGATCTCTTGCTTTTTCACCGCGCGAACCTGTGCAACGTCGTTCCAGTCGGCGGGGGGTTGAATCCCCATCCGCTCCAGCCGTATATTGCGAATACTGTCTTGCTTGTGTTGTACGCTCATTCAAAATTCCCCCCTGCCGAAACAATGTAGCAATCGCCCGTTGCCCCGTTTCTCTTGACCTTGATTCGGAGATTGAACCCCCATTTCGCCGCCGTCTTTGTGGTATTGCTCAAAAAGAACTTGTTTCCACTTGTGACGGCCTGTGTCACGTCCTCCCACGTGGGCGACGCGTCAAAGGCATTGTTGCAGGCTTCAACGGTAAAGGTTGCCCCTGTCGGAATCTGCCGCGTAACGCTCATGATTGCCTTTGTAACTGCGTCGTCGGAAGAAAGCGGGGTTGCCAGCGTCATTTCGATTTCGGTTTCGTTCTTTGTGAACGTAAAGGTTCGGGTGGCTGTTCCGCCGACGTTATCCGCGGCGGAGATCGTCAGGGTATGGGACCCGTTGGCAAGCTTCACCCATTCCGCCGCCGTGACGCTGAACGAATAGTTCTGCCCGCTGGTCGCGGTATAGGTCCGCTTCACCGTGTTGTCGATCTTTTCCGTGACGGTCAGGGTTTGCCCGCTGTCCGGGTCTGTGACTGTGTAAGCCTGATTGAACGCCCCGGTTTTCGTGCCAAGATCGCCGTTGTTCCCGCTGATTGTGGGCGGCGTGTTGTTTATGACGGTTCGGGTCGGGCTGGTGCTGTATGCTGATTCTGCGCCCGCGCTGTCGTAGGCTTTAACCCTGTATGCGACGCTTTCCCAGCCCTGCGTGATCGTGTCGGTATAGGTTTTATTGATACCTTTGTAAAGCTGTTTCCACGCGCCGCCGTTGTTCTGCCGCTCCAAAATGTACCCGGACAAATTGCCGTCTGCGTCCGTGGACGTTCCCCATGTTACGGTCAGGCTTTGCCCCCCGCGAACCGTCGTCGGAACGGTCAGGCTGGGCGGCGTGCTGGGGGCGCGATTCCAAATGATTGTGTATGCGCCGTCAGAATCCGGGGAATCAGATACCAAGATTGAAGATAACAAATTACAAAGCGGGCGAACGCCCCAGTCGCCGTAGTACGCGCCGCGCCAGTTCACCGCGCCGGAGGAATCGACGTAGCGGACGCTGCACGAGTCGGACGCGTAAGCGTCGCAAAGCCAGTAGTACCAAAACGAATTTGTGTTGAAACTGCTGTTTGTGTACTCGCTTTTCGACACACATTCCGCCGTGGGTTTCGCCCGTCTGGAAGCGTCGTCCGTGAACAGGGCCAGCTTGCTCCCGCATACAACGTCGCCCGTCAAGCCGACTTCCGTTGACGACGCAAAAAAGATTTTGTCGGTGCAAGTTTCAGTTCCGCCGCCGTCCACCGACGCTTTGCCGACGGTATGCGTTGTAGTAAGCAAGGCGGCGACAAAGCTTGCCGAGAACCCCGCAAGAAATCCCGCTTCCCCGTCGTATTCGTTGTAGTTGCTCCATACGTTAGCGTTTGACGGGGGCGCGTCTGCGCTGTGCTGTGCGGCGTACCATTTGCCCGCCGCCGCTTGACTGTTCAGCCACCGCCGGATATTCGAGTAAATCCAGCGGTTATTGCCGTAAGATCGGCGGTTGCTGTCGCTGTTGCCCGATTCGATAGCGTCAAAGCATTTCAGCGAAATAATGCGTTCTGTAATCAGCGTCACGGAATTTGCAGGATAACCCGCGTGGCCCTTGTCGGCAATCTTCCAGACAATGGGCTTGCCATTGTAAAGCGTTCCCGTGTCCTTTACCAATGTACCGACGGCAAGAGAACTTAAAGCTTTTGCCATTATGTGACACACTCCTTTTCTGAAAGTTTTTCTTCAAATAGGGTTTTATACAGTTGGTCCATTTCGCGGATAAGGTGATAGCAATTCCCCTTTTCCGCGTGGCTCCGCCAGCTTCCGTAGGATTGTTTAATCTCCCGCATGGTGATTTTTCCGCGGTCCAGCAAAGCCCGCTGTTTCTTTAGCTTCCGTTGTTCATTGCTCTTGCTTGCCCTCCTTACTTTCCGAATCACTTTGCCGCTGTCGGTCAGGTATGAATGAAACCCTAAAAAGTCAATACCGTTCCGCAAAGGAAAGATGTTCGTTTTGTTGTTCAAGGTCAGCCCCAGCCGGGCAACATACCGTTCTATTTCGCGGCGGCAATACTGCAAGTACGCCTTGTCCTCATGTATCAAGTAAAAGTCGTCCATATACCGCCCATAATAGCGAATACCCAGCTTTTCCTTGATGAAATGATCTAACCCCGAAAGGTACATGACCGCGAACCATTGTGAAGTTTGATTTCCAATCGGAACGCCCGGATTCTCCGTACTGTCAATAATCATATCGACAAGCCATAGAACGCCGGGGCTTTTGACGTACTGCCGTACCATCTGTTTTAACGGTTCATGCTGAATCGAATAAAAATACTTCGATATGTCGCATTTGAGAACCCAGCCGTCGGCGTAATCGGCGGCTTGCGGGGCGGGCCGCGGCAACCCCTCCTCCCGGCCCTCCCGCTCCGCCTTTGCCTTGTGTGAAAAATAATAGGACCGCATGAACTCTTCCAGCCTGTATAGGCCGTCATGCGTCCCGCGCCCGCGCTGTGAAGCGTAGTTGTCCCGGATAAAGGCGCGGGAAAATGCTGGTTCAAGTATGTTATCGCATAGGGAATGCTGAACGACTTTATCTTTGAACGCGTTTGTCATAACGACGCGCTCTTTCGGTTCGTACACCCGAAAAACGAAATAGTCAGACGGTTTATACGTCCTGTTTTTCAGCATTTCCGAAAGTAGGCAAATTGCTTCCAGCAAATTCGCTTCAAACTTTGCGACGCTGGCTTTGCCCCTTTTACCTCTGCGGGCTTTCAGGAACCCCGCATACAGGTTTCCGAAATCATATACCCGCGTAAAATCTGCGTCTGTCATTATAAAAACTCCTTGCCGTGTATAGAATCCGCCTTGCAGGGCGTTTCCCACCCCGTCAATGCTTCATCATCGGACCCCGCCACGCGCCCGCGGCGGGGCGGAAGCTGGTTCCCGTGGGCACAAGCTTTCCCAATCTTGTATTTACCGCCGCCCTCTCACCGCGGCGGAGGGATACACCTTCCTTTGATAGTGGGCCTCTGTTTTCGGCTTTTGGCTTACTCAATCGCGGAAATCCACCAAAGCGGGCGAACGCCCCTGTTGCCGTTGTACGCGTTGTTCCAGTTCATCGCGCCGGAGGAATTGACGTTGCGGACGTTGTACGAGTTGGACGCTACAAGGCATACCCCAAAGAAAACCCGGCGGGCTTTATCGCCGCGCCGGGGTCCCTCTCTGCATAGTTGCCGCCCTCTGCTGATCTTGCTTGCGCCACTTCGCCGTCATGTACTTAACGTCCAAAACGGCTTTTGTCCATGCGGCGCATTGATCGTTTGAAATAAGTTCCAGTTCAAGGGAAAGTTCAATCAGAAAAAGGACTGTCTTGCATTTTGTCAAAGCCTTTTTCTGTTCGTATCTTCGTTCCCGGAACTCTTGCAGGTCGGCAAGGTCAAGTTCGTTTGCTTCCTGTATATGCTGGAAAATATCAATCGTCAGGTCGTGTAATCGGTTCACAATAGTAAAGCGATACTTTTTCGGAAAACGCCTGTCATTCGTCATTCGGAATGTATGCTTTACAAGGTCTTTCGCCTTTGTGATTATGGTAAATTCGCTTTGTTCAGCTTGTTTCGGCGGCGGGTTCATTTCAAACACCGCCTTTCCCTGATTCGCGCAACCTCCGCTGGGTTCCCGTCAAACGTGAACCCGTGTTCTGTGACAGTAAGAACCGCCCGCGCCCCGGTGTAGGTTGTCCCGCTGATCGTCAGCACGTCAGCGGCCCCGCACCGTTCGCAAGGCGGTTCAATTTCTGTAAACAGGTTCCCAATTATGCAGGACAGTTCCCGGCGTGTGCAAGCATATTCCGTCAACATTCGATTCTCTGCCGTTCCGCGTTCCAAATACCCTTAGTCAGAATGATTCCGTCAAGGGAATCAAAAGACACAAGAAACGGGTTCCCGGTAATGTTATTGAAAAGTCCATCTTCCACACGGGCAATGCGGCTTTCAAGGCCCGCGGCAAGATTCAGGGCTTGCGCCGCGTCCTCTGCCGCCTTTGCCGCTGTTTCAACCGCCGCGCTCCATGCGGCCTTTTCTTCCGCCGAAACGTGAATGTCTGCGTCCTCTGTATGCTCGATCAGGCCGGAAATAGCCGTGTCATAGTTTCCCATTGTGGTGGGGTTCACGTGAATATCGCTGTTGTTTACATGGGCGTTCAGGTCGGTAACGTCCGCTTTCTGCTCGAACTTTGCTTCATGGGCCGTCTGCGCGGCGTTGTGTTCCTGAATGTCCTTTTTCGTCGCGGTCAGGGCGTAGGGATCAACGATGAACGTAATAATTCCCGTGTTTGAAAACTCGATGTGCATTGTCACTTCAACTTCGCCCGCCGCGCCGCTGGTAATTATGACTTTTTCCGTGTCCGGCGTGTTGCAAATGGCAATCGTGTATTCGCCGTCGTCCAGAACCGCCATTTCGCGGATAGTGAACCCGCCCACGTCGGAGGGGATAACCGCTATAACGTCAATCATGTTCGGGGAATCAGGGTTGACGGTCACGCTGGACACGTCCCCGCGCCAAGTTTCATTTTTTAGGCCCTGCATATCTGCCGACGGCACGTAATAGGCCCCGCCGCCGTCGCCGACGGCAAGGGTTGTCAGGTTGATTTTTTTACCCTCCAACACCGCTTCGCGGGTTCGCATGGTCCCCACGTCGGTTACGATAGTTCCGAATTTTTTTGTCGTTTCCTCTGGCATTGTCTATCCCTCATTTCTCAAAGGTTGAATTTGAAGCTTTCGCGTCTGCTGTGTGTAGCCGCCGAAAAGCATTGACCCGCTGGACGTGATGAAGTTTGTAAGCGACGGATTGATTTCAAGCCGCGTCGCAAACGTCGCAACGGCCCCGACAAACACGGTTGCTTCCTCTGTGAAGTTGTCCGCCAAATACGGCCACACTTCAAGGCGGGTTCCGATTGCGTGATACCCGGCGACGTGAATTGTCGTCGCTTGCTCCATCTGGTAACTGATCGTTTCCAAATGGGAACGCAAATTTTTATAGAACCGCACCCGCTCCAATACTGCCGCTTGCTGTTCGGCTGTCACGCCCTCCGCCGCACCGATAATCACTTTGAAGCGGAACGGGTCGCCGCCGTACTCGAACCACTCTTGAACCTTTGTGCCAGGGAATACGGCTCCCAGCGCGGTTTCAACGGCGTACTTTGTCCCCAGCCGCCTGTGTACCCTTACGCTGTCTTTAATAGTCCGCCGTTTTACCTCTATCGGGTAAGAATAGTCGTACCAATCGACGTGGAGATCATAGGCCAAAATATCAAGGGTCTGTTCGTCCAGTTCGTCAATGCGGGCATAGATTATGTTTTGCTTGATCTGCCGTGCCGTGACCTGTAATTGCTCCGCTATGGTCTGTGCAAGCGCAAGCATATTCGGGTCGTTTTTCAGGGCGGGCGGAAGCGAACGTGTAAAGTCGATTGAATACAGGTCATTCACTCTCTGCACCCCCGTTCACCGCCGACGCGCTCCCGCTCAAAAGCGCAACCGCATTGTCAGGAACGACGGCAAAGGCCGGGGAACGGATTTCAACGCGCTTTGCGCCCGCTTGCATAAGCAGGGCGGTTAAATAGGACGGGTTCACGTCCCGCCCCATTCTTGCCCCCTGCCATTCGCGGAACGTCTGAACCGCCGCGGCGATATTTGCCGCCACCGTTTCCGCGCTTACCGCTCCGCCCTCTTGCGTGTAATAGGTGAAGTCGATAGCATACGAAACCGTTTCAGGGGCCGCAACGGTAACGTGATCGGTCAGGGGGCGCACATTGTCCGCGTTCAGAATGTCCGAAACGGTTTTCAGCATTTCCGTTCCCGGCAATTCGCCCCCTGCAAGCAGAACCCGCACGTCAACTTCCCCCGGTTCCGGGGAAGTTGCTTTCACGTCCACAATCAAGGCCGACGCGGTTTTTGCGAAATACTCATAAGCCCCCAGCGGCCCTGCGGTCGAAAAGGTTTCCATGCTCTCCCGCATTCGGTCATAAAAGGCCGCGTCGCTTTCCTTGTCCGCTCCGCCGTCCGATTCGGACACATTTTGCACGGTTCCAAAATACGGGAAGATGTCTACAAGCTGATTGATCTGTCCCGGAACGAACCCGTTTCCGATTTCCCCCGCGGTCAGGCATTCCGCGGCAACGTCCCCGCTTGTGTCGCCCGCAAGGATTGTCAGGGTTTCCAGCGTTTGAAACATGATTTCCCCGTCAACCGTTGCGCGTGTCCCCGCCGGAATGATTGTCGCAACCTCCAGCGGAATGGAAAGCGTGAACCGCAACGTCGTTTTCGCCTTTTCCGGCTCCAAACGGTAAGCGTCTTTGAATATCTCTGCAAGGGAATCTAAATATTCCCCCTCTGCATACCGCGGCACGTTTTGTTTTGCCGAAAAATCAATGTTGACCCGCTCTTGAATGATAATGTCCGCCACCCAAAGGATAAACAGACGCGCGGGGTCTGCCGGGTATAGCGTCCGCCCCGTGAATGCTTCGTAAGACTGAATCAGGGCGTTTTCAAGTGTCGCCGTGTCCGTGTCTACAAAGGAAATTTCGGGATAGCCCCGGTTATTCGTCGTCAATTATGTTCACCTCCACAACTGGAATCAACGCGCCGGGCCGTTCCCCTAATTCAAAAGTCACGTCGCCGATCTGCGCCCGTGGTTCGTATTGTTCCACCGCTTCTAAAACCTCTGAAATCAGGATAGGCTGGGCCGTCTGAATCGGCTTGTCAAGAAACCGTTGTGCCATGCCCAGCCCCCTGTCAAGAGGAACGGAAAATTTCGGGGTCGAGATAATGACCGCTACATTCTGCAAAATCTCTTCTTCCCGTGTTGCGGGCGCAAGATTGATTTTCGTTAAGTCGTAGGCTTTCACAATGTACGCCATTTTCTCACCCCTTTATCTGCTGGAATATGATTTCATTGTTACGCTTACTTTTGAAACAAGCAGATTGCCGCGGTTGTCGTAACGGTCAAGGGAAGTCGAAACTTTCGTAATAACCCACTTGTTTGTGCCGTAGGCTTTCGGCCCGATGATAAGCGGGTGAACTTCTCCCCGGCGCATTGCTTGAAGCAGTTTTGCAACCTCTGAAATGGGATTCACGCCTAAAAAGACGGAAAAGAACATGGAAAAACTCATGCTTTCCACTTCCCGCCCTGTGTACTCCAAAAGCGGCTCTTTCAAATGCCTGTCATGGGTCGAATACTTCGCGCCGCTGTCCCATTTCAGGCCCGTAAACGTCTTTACTTCATTTCTGGAAACGGCAAAGGTAATGTCGCCCCAGCACCCGATCAAGGCCATTTCTTAAATCCCCCCAATCACGAACCCGTCGCCGTCGCCGTTTGGCAAGTAGATACAAAGCACAAAATCGCCGGGTGACGGCAACCACGGCTTTATAATCAAGTCGTGCTTGTGGCTTTGAAAGGCCGCGTCGCCGCTCCCGCCGCTTTCGTACTCCGTCCGATACGGGGCGTAATATTCGGGAACCCACGGCGGGTTTTTAAGCACTTTCAGCGGGCCGGAAACGAACGTGTCGCCCTTGTCCTTAAAGGTAACGCGGGCGGTCCGTTCCGCAATATCCACGGACGAAACCCAGCCCGCTCGAATAATATTCTTTAATGCGGTTAGTTC
>Ga0137306_102033_pt1 | contig 18116 bp, 16 predicted proteins | sample Inofroosms_March_FD_97187 | JGI IMG/M metagenome (GOLD analysis project Ga0137306, IMG submission 97187) | Mouse cecal microbial communities from Vienna, Austria - N-Acetylneuraminic and N-Acetylglucosamine D2O microcosms_March | ecosystem: Host-associated > Mammals > Digestive system > Large...
TTGTTTCACTGTTGGCAGGATGTGGAACAGTTGGTGGAAAGAGTGAAGAGAACACAAATAACAAGAGCGACACAGAAAATCTGTCTGACAATCAGCCTGCCTCAAATGGGAGTGAAAGTGATGAGAGTAAGGTTTATAAGATCGGAATTTGCCAGCAATTAGAGCATCAGGCATTGGATGCAGCAACAGAAGGATTTCGAGCTGCTTTGGAAGAAAAACTGGGCAAAGATAAGGTCGAATTTGACTATCAGAATGCTCAAGGAGAACAGGCAAATTGTGCCACAATAGCCACAAAATTTGTGAATGATAAAACAGATTTGATTATGGCCAATGCGACAACAGCGCTGCAGGCTTGTGCGGCTGCAACGGCGGATATCCCAATTATTGGTACTTCTGTAACAGATTTCGCAGCGGCAGGCGTTGTGGAAAACAATGATGAGCCAGGGCGGAATGTAACAGGAACTTCAGATTTGGCTCCAATAGATAAACAGATTGATCTTTTGACAACTTTAGTGCCTTCTGCAAAGAAAGTGGGAATTTTATTCTGCTCTGCAGAGGCAAATTCTGTATTTCAGGCAGAACAGGCAGAGAAAGCATTGAAAGAAAAAGGGATCAGCTATGAAAGATATACTGTGGCAGATTCAAATGATGTACAACAGGTGACTTCTAACGCTGTAGCAGGATGTGATGCGATTTATATTCCCACAGACAATACCTTGGCGGATAATATGGAGGGAGTAAAAAATGTGACAGTTCCAGCAAATATTCCTGTCATATGCGGTGAGGAAAATATGTGTGCTGCCGGCGGGCTGGCAACTCTTAGTATTTCTTATTACAATATTGGTTATAATGCAGGAATTATGGCATATGAAATTTTGGTAAACGGTAAAAAGCCAGCAGAAATGCCTGTTCAATATGCAGATGAAATGACAGTAAAATATAATTCAGAGGTGGCAGAGGCATTAAATATCGATATGCCTTCAGATATGGTAGCCATCGAGAAAGAGGGATAGAATTATGGAAGCGCTAATCAATGCACTCCCTGGTTCCGCGGCACAGGGGCTGATTTGGGGGATTTTAGCAATAGGAGTATATATTACATTTAAAGTTCTTGATTATGCAGATCTTACCGTCGATGGAAGTCTTGCTACTGGTGGCGCAGTGGCGGTTATGTGTATCATTAATGGGGCAAATCCCTATGTGGCAATTGCCGCTGCATTTGCTGCAGGTATGTTGGCGGGATTTGTAACAGGATTATTTCATACAGTGTTTGGCATACCGCCCATTTTGTCAGGAATTTTGACACAACTCGGATTGTATTCTGTAAATATGCGGATTCTAGGAAAAGCTAATCAGGCTGTCAGTGTAGATCAGTATGCATTGACGGTGAGTCTTCGCTACATAAAAGAAGCATGTATTACCACTGGAATTTGCTGTATTATTATTATATTGATTCTTTACTGGTTTTTTGGTACAGAATTGGGAGCCTCAATCCGCGCGACCGGCTGTAACCAAAATATGGCGCGTGCCCAAGGGATTAATACCAATGTACAGAAAGTATTGGGATTAGTACTTTCTAATGGATTGGTAGGAATTTCAGGCGCGCTGTATGCCCAGTATCAAGGCAGTGCCGATGTTAATATGGGACGCGGTGCGATTGTGATAGGACTTGCATCCGTAATCATAGGAGAAGTGGCGTTTGGAAAGATATTTCACAATTTTGCACTTCGGATGTTTGCCGCTGTGCTGGGAGCAATTATTTATTTTATTGTAATTGCGGTTGTGCTTCAGCTGGGACTGTCTACCAATGACCTAAAACTGTTTTCTGCCCTAATAGTAGCTCTGTTCCTTGCATTACCCCATTTGAAAGGTAGTTATTTTGCAAAAGCAGGCAGTAGAGGAGGAAAAAAAGATGCTTAGGATTGAAAAAGTGTACAAGACTTTTAACCCAGGAACTATCAATGAGAAAAAGGCATTGAATGGTATTGATTTGGTACTGAAAGAGGGAGATTTTGTGACAGTGATTGGTGGAAATGGCGCAGGAAAGTCCACCATATTGAATATGATTGCCGGAGTATATCCAGTGGATAGCGGAAAAATTGTGATTGATTCTGCAGATGTGACGAAACTTCCCGAACATAAGCGTGCAAAATATCTGGGGAGAGTATTTCAGGATCCTATGACTGGAACGGCAGCAGATATGAATATTGAAGAAAATCTTGCTATTGCAGCAAGACGCGGTAAAAATCGTTTTTTGGGCTGGGGGATTACTGGGAAGGAGAAGCAGGTATATCAGAAGCGTCTGGAAGCGTTGGATCTGGGATTGGAAGCCCGTATGACTGCCAAAGTAGGATTGCTTTCTGGAGGGCAGCGTCAGGCGCTGACCCTTTTGATGGCCTCTTTGGAAAAGCCCAAGGTACTTTTACTGGATGAGCATACAGCGGCGCTAGATCCCAGAACGGCGAAAAAAGTACTGGATCTTACAGAAGAGATTGTAGAGAAAAACCATTTGACTACTATGATGATTACCCATAACATGAAAGACGCCATTCGTTTAGGAAACCGTCTAATAATGATGCATGAGGGCAGAATTATCTATGATGTGGCAGGAGAGGAGAAGAAAAGCCTTAAGGTATCTGATCTTCTGTCAAAATTTGGTGAGGCAAGCGGCGGAGAATTTTCAAATGATCGTATGATGCTGTCCTAAAAGGAGATCAAAAAAAGAACAGTTGAGAAAGAGGGGAGGTGTTGTTAAAGCAACTCTCTCAGACGGAGAATCCTGCGGTGCAGGATTCTTTTTGAGCCCTTTTATAAAATCTTAAGAAAAAATTTATGGAAAAGGGACAGTGTGTGTGTTACTATAAAATCTGCCCGAGAGATATTTTTAATAGGTAATAATGAAAATTTACAGCAAAAATTTGATACATCTTTTATTTCCACCAAGATGTCCTTTTTGTGATACTGTGTTATGTTCCTCTATATTTGCCCCACAGAAATTGGTATGCCCATCTTGTCGGGATAAGGCACAATATGTGAAGGAACCTGTCTGCAAAAAATGTGGGAAGCCTTTGCGTGATGAGCGGCAGGAATATTGTTATGATTGCAACAGAGTGGATCGTACATTTGTGCAGGGAAAGGCTCTGTGGATTTATGAAGGGATCGTAAAGCAATCCATTTATCGCTTTAAATATCACAATAGACAGGAGTATGCGCACTATTACGGCAAAGAATTGGCAAAAAAGTATGAGCAATGGATGGAAAGATGCAGAATCGAGGCGTTGGTGCCAATTCCACTTTCTAAAAAGAGATTGCGCCAGCGCGGTTTTAACCAGGCAGAATGTGTTGCCAGGGAACTGGGTAGGCGGACAGGAATCCCTGTTTATAAGGATTTGTTGATTCGTGTGCGAGATACCAGGGCACAAAAAGAATTAAATGAGCAAGAACGCAAAAATAATTTGAAAAGGGCTTTTAAAACGGAGGCAAATAAGGTACAATTGAACCATATCTTACTTATAGACGACATTTATACGACAGGAAGTACGATGAATGAGGCGGCAAGTGAACTGAAGAGATCGGGTATCACTAAAGTTTACTGCCTGAGTATTAGCATCGGCAGAGGGTATCAGGAGGAATGAAGATATGGAAGTAAGAAATTGTAAAGGTTGTGGAAGACTTTTTAATTATCTGCAGGGACAGCCATTGTGTCCTGCCTGTGTTGCAGATTTGGAAGAAAAATTTCAACAGGTAAAAATGTTTTTGAGGGAGAATCCGAACGCACCCTTGAATGTAGTGTCAGAGGAAAATGATGTCTCCGTAAAGCAGATCAAACAATGGGTTAGAGAGGAGCGTCTGACATTTACCGAAGAATCTAATATTACGCTGGAATGTGAGAGCTGCGGGGCTAAGGTTTTGACAGGGAGGTTTTGTGCTAAGTGCAAGACCAGCCTCCAAAATGACTTAAACAGTGCATTGAATCGCCCGACTGTAACACTGGCTGCGCAAAAGCCTAAGGGGAGCACAAAGGATCGAATGAGACTTCTGGATAATTAAAGACTGCCGGGCAGAGTGTACCGCTTGCGGAGCCGTTTTGCGGAGCCGGAGCGGTTGTCCTACCGGCAGTTTTTGATGCGCAGGGGCGCAGCTAGTAGGCAAAAAAATCTTCCCTACTCGATCGAAAAGAGTGGGCCGGTTAAGTATATGGAAGGCTAGATGGTGTGATCAATGCTGAATATTGAGAGGATTCGTCTGATGACGAAAATGGCGTCCTATGAGAAGGGTGAAGGAAAAGAATGTATGCCCATAAAACAATATTACCGAAGGGATTATGTGAGTTATGGAATGTTAAAAACATTCTTTACCTCAACCGTTGCTTTTGGAATACTTTGTCTTTGCTGGATGCTGTATGAATTGGAAAATATAACAGAAGTTTTAAGCGGCAGGGATCTGACAGCCTTTGGAATCTCCATTCTGGTAAAATATATTATTTTTGTTGTGGTCTATCAGGGAATTGCTTTTGCAGTCTATTACCGACGTTATACAAAGGCAACGGCAAGCCTGAAGGAATATTATTCCATCTTGAAGAAGGTGCAGAAGCTTCAGGAGAAGGAAGAGAGGACACAGCCTTTGGAGGAACAGAAATGACAGGTGTGTTGGAAATAAGAGAGAGACTGCGGAATTTTTATGGAAAATATGAGATCTATGTTGTCACAGGTATAAAATTTGTGCTGGGTCTGATAACATTTTTTCTGATTAACAGTCAAATGGGTTATATGGAACGGCTGGATCATCCAGCAGTGATACTGCTGTCAGCGCTTGTCTGTGCATTTCTGCCAGTCAATGCCATCGTGGTGACAGCCTGTGGAATGATATTACTGCATTTGTCAGCCCTGGCGATGGAAGCTTTTGTGCTGGGATTGTCTTTGTTTTTGCTGTTATTATTTTTGTATGTCAGATTTGCCCCTAAAAATGGTGACATAGCTATTTTGACATCTATATTATGTTTTTTTAAAATACCGCAGGTGATGCCAGTAGGAACAGGTTTGTTAAAGGAACCATCCTCATACTTATCGGTTCTCTGCGGTGTGGTGGTATTCTTCTATGTCCAGGGAGTAAAACTCAATATTGTTAATTTTACTTCTATAGAGGAAGCAGAAGGCACAGCAAAGTTTACAGCGGCGTTAAAGATGCTGACCAGCAATAAGGAGATGTATTTAGTGTTGGTGACATTTTTGATGACTTCTGTGTTGGTCTATGCGATTCGCAGACAGTCGATCAATCATGCATGGCGGATTGCACTGCTTTTGGGAAATCTGTTTCAGATGATCCTTTTGCTGGTCGGTTATGTTTTGTTGGGAATGCCAGAAAAAATTATGTGGGTGGTTTTGGGGACCATAGTATCTGTGGTGATTTCCTTGATTTTGGAATTCTTTTTCTATAATTTGGATTATTCTAGAATTGAACGGGTACAATTTGAAGATGATGAATATTATTATTTTGTAAAAGCTGTCCCTAAGGTATATGTTACCAGGAAAGATAAACGGGTAAAGCAGATTACTCCGAGGAAAAAGACAACTGTAAACCGCAGGGAACTGGCAGAAGAGCTGGATATTGACCAGGATCTGCTTGATTAGTGAAGGACAAATAGATTAGTTGAAAAGAAATGGAGGAAAGTATGATACAGGAATTGTTCGCAATTGTAAATTCTTTTGCGTCCAAGTATCTGTTCTGGATTGACAGGCCTCAGATTACAAAAATTGATATTGTAGAGATTATTATACTTTCATTCTTGATTTATAATATTCTTGTATGGTTTAAAAAGACCAGAGCCTGGAATTTATTAAAAGGAATTATTGTGGTGTTGGTCTTTGTCATGCTCGCGGCAATGTTCCAGATGAATACCATATTATGGATTGCTGGAAAGACGATCAATGTAGCGGTGATAGCGGTGATTATTGTATTTCAGCCAGAATTGCGCCGTGCGTTAGAGCAGCTTGGGCGGAAGAACTTTATTACCTCACTGTTTTCCTTTGAATCCCAGAAAAATCAGGAGCGTTTTAGTGAGCGGGTGACAAATGAGCTGGTGAAGGCGACTTATGAGATGGCAAAGGTTAAGACAGGGGCGCTGATTGTGATAGAGCAAGACGTTGTGCTGGGAGAATATGAGAGGACTGGAATTGCCCTGGATTCGTTGGTTTCTAGTCAGCTTTTAATCAATATTTTTGAGCATAATACACCATTACATGACGGCGCTGTTATTATTCGGGGCAATCGGGTAGTTTCTGCGACATGTTACTTGCCGCTTTCCGATAATATGGAGCTCAGTAAAGAACTTGGAACCCGCCACAGAGCTGCAGTGGGAATCAGTGAAGTATGTGATGCTCTGACGATTGTGGTATCGGAGGAAAACGGAAATGTATCTATCGCGATCGGCGGAGAATTATACCGTAATGTGGACGCGGAATATTTAAAGGGAAAACTGAATTTTATCCGCAAAGGCGCTATGGATGTAGCACGGTTCCGAATTTGGAAAAGGAGGATGAAGCATGTTCCGAAAAATGATGAAGCATCTGGCAAATAATCCGGGACTGAAACTTTTGTCCATCCTGTTTTCGGTGATACTTTGGCTGGCTGTGGTGAATGTGGCTGATCCAGACGCGACCAAATCCTTTTCTGTGCCGGTGGAGATTCTCAATAAAGATGTGATTACCGAGATGGGAAAGGTTCCGGGAATTGTGGGGGACACAGATATTGCAGTATTTTATATTACAGGTCCCAGGAGCTATGTTGAGGATATGACTTCAGATGACTTTAATGTGACGGCGGATTTGAGTCAGGTGGATTTAAGTCAGGATGGGGAAGCGAAGCTGGTTCCTATTGAGATTACAGCCAAGAAAAACGATAAACGCATTGACATTAATCGCAAAACAGTGAATATGCAGATTACACTGGAAGACCGTTCCGAACAGAAATTTGTGATTTCAGCGGAGACGTTTGGAGATCCGGCGGATGGCTGTGCGATTGGAAACGTGGAGGTGACACCGAATCTTTTAAAGATCTCTGGTCCAGCCTCAATTGTATCGCGCATCAACCGAGTGACAGCTACCATCAATGTAGATGGTATATCTGGTGATGTATCTGACAATGTGATGCCAGTATTGTACGATGAAAATGGATTGACGATATCTTCAGAACTGTTGGAAATGAATCAATCTGTGGTGACGATTCGTGCAGATATCCTTGCAACAAAAAGTATCCCCATTCGTTGTCAAGTTAGTGGGACTCCGGCATCGGGTTATCAGTATCGAGGTGTAGAATACGCGCCTGAGACAGTGTTAATCAAAGGAGAAGCTGCTGTTTTGAATGGAATTACTGCAGTGAATATACCTGCAGATGTGATCAATATTGATGGGGTTTCCAAGGATGTAGAAACTTCCATTGATCTTACGCCGTATCTCAAGGAAATGGGCGTTTCCCTGGTGGATGATACTGCCAACCAGGTTGCGGTAAAAGCTATTGTTGAGCGCAAAGAGACTAGGATTTTTAACTTTGATACAAAGGATATTAAAATCACTGGATTGAGTAACGCCTATGAATTGACTTTTGGGGGAACAACCACTACAGTGCCGATCAATGTCAGAGCATTGGAGGAGGATATGGATGCCTTAGAACCCAAAAACATTGAGGTGATTTTGGATGTCACAGATCTTGTGCCAGGTACCCATACCAGACAGCTTACCATTAATCTGCCTGGAGATAAGTATGAGCTAATGAATTCCGTCAGTGTTCAAGTGACAATTACGGACAAAAATGCAGCTACACAGGCCCCTGGAAACAATACTGGTAATTCTAACACAGATCAGAGTGAGATTACAGACAATGACAGGAATACGTCAGATAAGCCACAGGAAAGTGAGAATATTTCTGACAAGGATGATGAGGAGGACGGTCAGGACAGTAACCAGGATGGAAGTCCCGACGTAAATTAGATTAAGAGAAAGAGGAATATAGAGGTAGAAGTATGGCAAGAATGTTTGGAACAGATGGAGTTAGAGGAGTAGCAGGTACAGAACTTACCATTGAGTTGGCAATGAAATTAGGTCAGGCAGGCGCTTATGTGCTCACCAGAGAAAAGGCACATCAGCCCACGATTATTGTGGGCTGTGATACCAGAATTTCAGGGGGGATGCTGGCCAATGCACTGATGGCAGGTATTTGTTCTGTGGGGGCTAATGCAGTATATATGGGGGTGATGCCGACACCAGCGATCGCATACTTGACTAAGAAACATAAGGTAGATGCAGGGGTGGTAATTTCTGCATCCCACAATCCGATGGAATTTAATGGAATCAAATTCTTTAATGGCGAGGGATATAAGCTTTCAGATCAATTGGAAGATGAGATAGAGTCCCTGATCAATGGGGGAATGAAGGATGTTCCTATGCCCTTGGGTTCTGGGATTGGAACAATCAGTTACCGCTTTGAAGCACGAGAGGAATATGTTTTCTTTATGAAGAAGACGGTGCCAGTAGATTTGAGTGGACTAAAAATTGTTATTGATTGTGCAGAAGGTGCGTCTCACTATACTGCGGTGGAGACATTAAAGGGATTGGGAGCGAATTTAGTTGCGCTTCATACCAATCCTGATGGGACTAATATCAATGCTAACTGTGGTTCAACCCATATGGATGAACTGCGGGCTCGGGTGGTCTATGAGAAGGCAGATGTGGGGCTTGCCTTTGATGGTGATGCAGACCGGATGCTTGCTGTAGACGAGAATGGCGATATTGTCGACGGCGACCAGGTGATGGCAATTATTGGAAACGATATGAAACAGCATGGAAAATTAAAAAAAGATACTATAGTGGGAACTGTTATGAGTAATTTGGGATTTACGCTGATGGGAGAGCGTTGCGGAATCCATATTGAACAGACGAAAGTAGGAGATCGCTATGTGTTGGAAAATATGAGAGAAAATGGGTATAATATAGGTGGGGAGCAGTCTGGACATATTATTTTCTTGGATGAAAATACGACAGGGGATGGATTGTTAAGCGCCTTGCATCTGCTTGAGGTTATGGTGAACACAGGAAAATCTCTCTCTGAACTCGCCCAGATTATGGAAGTATTGCCTCAGGCGCTGGTAAATGCAAAAGTACCTAATCACAAAAAAGAACATTTTATGGAATATCCAGAGATCGCTCAGGCAGTGCAGGAGTTAGAGGAAAAATTTGCAGGGGAAGGCAGAGTTTTAATCCGTCCGTCAGGCACAGAGCCATTGGTTCGAGTGATGATTGAAGGCAAAAATTTAGATGAGATTACAAAAGATGCCCGCAAGCTAGCTGATTTAATCAGAAAAAATATGCTCTAAGGGCGGGAATGTATTGGAGGAACAAAAAATGGTTAGTCAGAAGGTAACGATCAAAAATCTTACAGGGCTGCATTTACGTCCAGCCAGGATTTTAAGTTATGAGGCAGCAAAGTATAAATCTTTGATTACGTTTAATTTTAAAGGCGGATCATCCAATGCCAAAAGTTTATTGAGTATTTTGGGTGCTGCGATTAAGTCAGGGGATACCATTGAGTTTGTATGTGAAGGAGAGGACGAAGAGGAGGCGCTCAAAGCTGTGATTGCGGCAGTGGAAAGCGGCTTAGGAGAATAGATTACCGATGGAATCACAAAAGGTACAGGTTCTGATGTCAACGTACAATGGAGAACGGTTTTTACGGGAACAGATAGAAAGTATTTTGAATCAAAGTTGGAAAAACCTGGATATTTTGATACGGGACGATGGCTCAAGGGACCAGACCAGAGAAATCTTAAAAGATTATAGTGAGAAGTATTCAAATGTCTATATTTTTCTGGAAGAAAATTGTGGGGTTGCCAGGAGCTTTTTTGAACTACTAAAAAAAAGTGATGCAGATTATGTGGCATTTTGTGACCAGGATGATATTTGGATGGAGCAAAAGATCGAGGCAGCGGTTGTTAAGCTGAGTCAGAAACAGGGGCCTGTGTTGTATTGCAGTAATAAAATTTTAACAGACAGCGCAGGCAATCCTATGAATCAGCAGGATAACAAGAAGCGAAACCCGGGTTTTGGAAATGCGGCGGTAGAATGTATCTGTACAGGATGTACCGCGGTAATGAATCGAGAGTTAGCAGATATGATCAAAAAGAGACTGCCAGATCATGCGATCTTACATGATTGGTGGTCTTATCTGGTTGCCTGTTATGTGGGAACAGTTATTTTTGATGAACATGCTTATATCAAGTACCGTCAGCACGGACAGAATGTGGTCGGTGCCAGGCCGGGATTTTGGGGCGAGGTACGTTCAAAAGCAGCATATCTAAAACAGAATCATGGCAAATTAAAAGCACAACTTATGGATTTTGCCGATTTGTACCAGGGTGATAGTAGGAAAGATGCATTGATACAGCGGATTCTTGCGGCACAGGATTTCCCTGGCAGGATAAAAATTATGTGGGAACGAGAGATATATCGACAGAGTGTATTGGATGAGATTGTCATGCGCATACTGTTTTTAATCAATCGAATGTTATAACAGGAGGAGAATGGAATGAAGAAGATCTTGGTGACAGGCTGCAATGGTCAGCTTGGTAAGGCGATCAATCAGGAATATACGAAAGATGAGGCCGAATTTATCAATACGGATGTACAAGCAGGTGAAGGAGTAACAGCGCTTGATATTACCGATGTGGAGCAAGTATTAGCCCTTGTGCGTGAGACGAAACCGGATGTAATTATCAATTGTGCCGCTCATACTGCGGTTGACTTGTGTGAACAACAATGGGATAGCGCATATAAGATCAATGCTCTGGGGGCAAGGAATTTAAGTATTGCTGCTTCTGAGACAGGGGCAAAGCTAATACATGTATCTACGGATTATGTATTTGATGGAACTGGGACAAGGCCTTATACAGAATTTGACGCCCCTGGACCAAATAGCGCTTATGGCAAGACGAAGCTGGAAGGAGAACATTTTGTAAAGGCATTCGCAAATAAATATTTTATTTTGCGGACTGCATGGCTTTATGGAGATGGGAAGAATTTTGTGAAAACAATGCTGCGTTTATCCGAAAGCCACGATAAGGTTACAGTGGTAGACGACCAGGTTGGCAGTCCCACCAGTGCAGCAGAGCTGGCAAGAATGATACATTTTTTGGAACCTACAGAAAACTATGGACTGTTTCATGCCACTTGTGAGGGAAGCTGCAGTTGGGCAGATCTTGCAAAAGAAACTTTTCAACTGGCAGGGAAAGATACCGCAGTAGAGCGGGTGTCAACAGAAGAGTATTGTCGGCGCAATCCAAACCAGGCCCCCAGACCAGCATATTCTATTCTTGAAAATTATATGCTTCGTTTGACATGTGATTTTCGGATGGCAGACTGGAAGGATGCCCTCAAAGAATATATGGATACGCTGCACTAGCACGAGAAACAGAGTAACAGTAAAATATGATACAAACTTGAGAAAAAGGAGAACAAATCATGAGAACTTATTTGGTAACAGGCGGAGCGGGATTTATTGGTTCCAATTATATTCAGTATATGTTCCGCAAATATGAAGATCAGATTCGTATTATCAATGTGGACAAGCTGACATATGCTGGCAATCTTGAGAATTTAAAGGACGTGGAAGGACGAGATAATTACACATTTGTCAAGGCAGATATCTGCGATAAAGAGAGTATTCGCAAGATCTTTGCCGAGAATGATATTGACAGGGTAGTACATTTTGCGGCAGAGAGCCATGTAGACCGCAGTATACGGACACCAGAAGTATTTGTGCAGACAAATGTTTTGGGAACTGCAGTTATGTTAAACTGTGCCAAGGAAGCCTGGGAGCAAGAAGATGGAACTTTTAAAGAGGGCAAGAAATTTTTGCATGTGTCCACGGATGAAGTCTATGGTTCTTTGGAGGAGGATGGCGGTTATTTCTATGAGACCACAGCGTATGATCCACACAGCCCATATTCTGCAAGTAAGGCAAGCTCTGATTTTTTGGTAAAGGCATATATTGACACTTATCATTTTCCGGCGAATATTACCAACTGTTCTAATAATTATGGGCCATATCAATTTCCAGAAAAACTGATTCCATTGATTATCAATAATGCATTGCAGGGGAAGAAGCTTCCCGTATATGGTGATGGCAAAAATGTCAGAGACTGGCTGTATGTGGATGACCATGCCAAAGGAATTGATATGGTGCAGGAAAAGGGCAGGCTGGGCGAGACATATAATATCGGCGGCCATAATGAAAAGCAGAATATTGAGATTATCAACACGATTTTGGAAACGTTGTTAGAGATGCTCCCAGAAGAAGATCCCAGAAGAAAGCTGGTGAGCAAGGATTTAATCACTTATGTGGAAGACCGCAAAGGTCATGACAGAAGATATGCCATTGCACCGGATAAGATTAAAGCAGAGATTGGCTGGGAGCCGGAAACCATGTTTAAGGAAGGAATTCGCAAGACAATTGCCTGGTATTTTGAACATCAGGATTGGATGGAAAATGTCACCAGCGGAGATTACCAGAAGTATTATCAGGAGATGTATCAGGATAAATAGGAAGGACGTTATGGAGTTTGGACCGAAAGACCACACATTTGCAATTTGTGCTTACAAGGAAAGCCCATTTTTGCGGGAGTGTATTGAATCATTGAAGAATCAGACGATGCCGACTAATATTATTATGGCGACTGCTACAGAAAATGATTATATTCGGAATCTGGCACAGGAGTACCAGATTCCGCTCTATGTCAATCATGGACCTTGTGGAATTGCCGATGACTGGAATTTTGCTTATCATCACAGCAGGACATGTCTGGTGACATTGGCGCATCAAGATGACAGATACCACCCGCAGTATGTGGAAAAGATGCTGTCTGATCTTAAACAAGCGAAACATCCGCTGATCTATTTTACAGATTATAATGAGCTGAGAAACGGAGAGAATGTATCATCTAATAAGCTGTTAAAGATCAAACGCTTGATGTTGCTTCCGCTGCGGCTGAAAGGTCTGCATGGAAGCCGTTTTGTGCGCCGGCGGATTTTGTCTTTGGGCAATCCAATTTCCTGTCCTTCTGTGACCTACATAAAGGAACATTTGCCAGCCACCGTATTTATACCAGGATTTAGGAGTAATATTGATTGGCAGGCATGGGAACTATTGTCCAGGTTAAAGGGGGAATTTGTCTATCAGAAACTGCCGTTGACTTGGCACAGAATTCATGTAGAATCGGAGACTTCAGTCAGTATCAATAATGGGAATCTGCGGGCCAAGGAGGATTATGAAATGTTTCTAAAATTCTGGCCCATATGGATGGCGCGTTTTCTGATGAAATTTTACATCAAAGGAGAAGAATCCAACACGATGGAAGAAATAAAGGAGAAGGAGAATGAATGAACAGTACGAACTTACAATACTGATGCCCTGTCTCGATGAGTCGGAGACGCTGGCTGTCTGCATAGGAAAGGCGAAAACTTTTCTGGAAAAGAGTGGCGTCCGTGGGGAAATCGTGATTGCAGATAATGGCAGTACCGATGGTTCCCAGCAGATTGCCAGGGAGAATGGGGCACGAGTAGTAAATGTACCAGAAAAAGGCTATGGTGCGGCATTGATTGGAGGCTGTAATGATGCGCTTGGAAAATATGTTATAATGGGAGACGCAGACGACAGCTATGACTTTCTGCATTTAATGCCCTTTGTGGAGAAATTGCGGCAAGGTTACGATCTGGTGATGGGAAACCGTTTTTTAGGTGGGATTGAACCAGGAGCTATGCCGCCGCTTCACCGCTATCTGGGAAATCCGGTGCTCTCCTTTATTGCACGCTTGTTCTTTCCATGTAAGATTGGCGATTATCATTGTGGTCTGCGGGGATATAACCGAGAGGCAATTTTAAGTCTTGGTCTGGTGACTACTGGTATGGAATATGCCAGTGAGATGGTGGTGAAGGCGACCTTAAATCATTTAAAGATTGCGGAGGTGCCTACCACACTGAAAAAAGACGGGCGTTCCCGTGCCCCACATTTGCGAAGCTGGTCCGATGGATGGCGTCATTTGAAATTTTTACTGATGCACAGCCCGAATTGGCTGTTTATGTATCCAGGACTAATTCTGTTTTTCGTGGGTTTGCTGTTGACAGTGGTGTTGAGTTTTGGCAATATCCAGATTGGTTCTGTTGGTCTCGGCGTTCATACTTTGATGTATGCAGCGGCAGGAATGATGGTTGGAGTGAATCTGGTAATGTTTTCTTTATTTGTGCGCTCCTATGCTCAGGTTACAGGTTTTATCCCCACGGAGGGTAAGTTGGACAGGTGGTTGGAAGAGACTACCACAGAAAAAGGTGTGATTGTCGGCGTTCTGTTGTTTTTGGCAGGTGTGGTTGTGACAATTGCAGCCTTCTGTATTTGGGGGAATACTGGTTTTGGCGGTTTATCGCCAGATGTTATGATGCGAATTACGATCCCAGCAATGCTTTTGATTGTGGTGGGCATTGAGATTATTTTTGCAAGCTTCTTCATCGGGATTCTGCACATCAAACATAAGTAGAGAGGAGTCTGTGCAAATGAGCAGAAAGCAATGGATAAAGAGGATAAACTGGTTTTGGGCAGTCTTAACGGTCCTATCGTTGGTAAAGCTGTTATTGATACAAGGGCTTGTGATCTGCCCTCTGGTGACAGCGGCATGTGATGACGCACTAATGGAAAATTGGGCCATCAATATTGCGAATGAAAATTGGACAGGTCCATTTTCCTGTTATATATTTACCAAGGAAATAGGTTTTTCTGTTTATCTTGCAGTGATCAATCGTCTGCATCTGCCTTATTTTTTGGCAACCAATCTGTTGTATATTGTGTCAGCTCTAATAATGCTGTATGCAGTCAGCCATGTGGTTAAAAAAAAGTGGGTATTGTGTGTGATTTATGCTGTTACATTGTTTCACCCAATTATGACAGCGGTGCAGAGTGGACAGAGAGTATACCGCAATGCATTTGCGGCCGCATTGACACTTCTAATTTTTGCATGTCTGTTAAATCTTTACTTTGAAATAGCAGAGGAATCATTTCTCAGAAATTGTGCCTGGGCAGCGCTTGCCGCCTGCAGTTTAGGATATCTTTGGGAGACGAAGAGCGATACTATTTGGTTAATGCCATTTACATTGACGGTTTTGCTGGTTGCGGCGGTCATTGTGATAAAAAAGAAGAAAGTCCTCCAAGCGATTCCCAGATTATGTTTGTTATTGATTCCTATTTTGGGAATTCAGCTTTTTTCTTTTATGGTAAATTCCGTAAATGTAAAGTTTTATGGAGCTTCTGGAATTGCATATTATGGCCCCGCAATGTCGATTCTTACTGGGATTGATACAGAGGAGTCTATAGAAAATGTTAGTCTTTCCTGGAAAACCTTTCAGGAACTCTGTAAATATTCTCCTACACTAGCAACCACAGAACATAAGGTAAAGCGAGTGATGGGAAAATATGATGATTATGATACCCATCCTGGAGATGGATATGTAGAAGATGGTTGGATTGGCTGGGCATTGGTTCGGGCATTTCAAAGGTCAGGATATTATACCGACTGTCAGACAGCTAATACTTTCTATCAGAAAGTATATGAAGAATTATCAGCGGCAGTCGATGAAGGTAAAATTAAGCTGAAACAGAAATCATTTCTGGATTCTTATCATATGGCAACTACAGAAGAGCGGAAAGAATTGTTTGCGACAATCGGTGAGATCTGGAATTATGTGGCTAGCCATCGGCAGATGTTTTCAGACGTCTGTGAGGTGACAGAGGAGAGTATGATTGGAAGTCAGGGATTTGAGATTTTGACTCGAGAGCGGGCGTATTATGCCAATATGGAGACAGATTATTACTGTGTGGGTTGGATTTTGTATCCGCAATATGATTTGAATAAATTGAAAGTTTATGTGGAAGATGCACAGGGAAAACAGCTCAATGAGTTAAAATTTAAAAAGAGCAGGGATGTGAGATGGAAACATCCTGAGGTCAAAGGAGCGGAAAAGAGCCGCTTTAAAGTGACATGGAATTATTCTGGGCAGGAAGAGAAACCAATTTTTTATCTTGCAGCTTATGAGGGTTCAAAACAGGTTTCAAGGAATCAAATTGGCAGAGAAGGTTTTGAGGATATGGAGGATGATACATGTGTAGGCAGTGTGGATGGATATTTCTCAAAACAAGAATTGCAGAGTAATCACAGGGCGGCAGAGCAGGCAGTGAAACGGTGTAATTTTATTTATCATATTTATCGCGGCTTGGGATTTCTGTTGGCATGGGCAGGTATAGCAGCTTATATAGTATTTACCATATCTGCAGTTATCAAATGGAAACATAGAGAGTTTGAAACGGTAAATGCCTGGCTGGTGATCACCGGGATTGGACTGAGCCTGTTGGTTTTATTTGCAGGTGTGGCAGTCACACATTTGGAGAGTTGTCCGGCGATTAGCTATATGTATCTCAGTGCAGCATATCCCTTATTTAATTTGGCTGCAATGTTGTCTCTTGAAAAATGTTTTGAGGATATCATTCCGCGAGTTTCTCACATTGTTGAGAAGTTTCGGCATTAAAGTGTGTCTGCAGGAATATTTTGCACGCTGGAAAGGAGAAGCGGATGAATTTTATCACACAGGCAGGTATGGCGCTGGCTTTGCTGCGTCAGTATGGAGTGCGAGATTTTTATTATAGATTTTGTGAATGGTGCGATTTTCGGATCAGGGACCGCAGATATCAGAAGTGCCTCAGTAGTTATTTCCCTTCTCAGGCAAAATTGCAGGCACAGAGGGAAGAAACGTGGGGCTATGAACCTTTGATTAGTATCATTGTGCCAACCTATGAGACTGATGGAAAATTTTTGCGTCAGCTTTTGGACTCTGTTTTGTGTCAGACTTATGGAAATCTGGAACTATGTTTGGCGGATGGAAGCAGTACAGACCGGGTGGAAGCGGTGGTTAGAGAATACAAGGATCCCCGCATTCTCTATAGACGATTGGAAAAAAATGGCGGGATTTCAGAAAATACAAATTGTGGCTTTGCGATGGCACATGGAGAATATTTAGCTTTGTTAGATCATGATGACTTACTTACACCGAACGCACTCTATGAGATGATAAAAGCATTAAATGAGGCTGTACCTAGGCCAGATGTGCTTTATTCGGATGAGGATAAACTGGTGGGAGATTCAGAGTATTATTGTGATCCCAATTTTAAGCCAGATTATAATGAAGAATTGCTGCGCAGAAATAATTATATCTGTCATTTTTTGTTGTTTTCCAAGAAGATTCTGGAGAAGGCTGGGGGCTTGGATCCGGCCTATGATGGGGCGCAGGATCATGAGTTTGTATTGCGTTGTCGGGCAAAAGGGGCCAAATTTTATCATATTCCTAAAATACTCTACCATTGGCGGGTTCATCCAGCTTCCACCGCATATGACCCCTGTTCCAAGCTTTATGCTTATGAGAATGGAAAAAAAGCGATTTTGAATTATCTCAATAATCAGGGAGTGCAGGCCAAAGTTTCCTTGACAAAGGATCTTGGAATCTATCGGATTAACTATACAAACAACCGTCTGATGCAAGTGGCGGTTCTGGTGGCCAAACAGGAGCAGCTATGGCAATTAAAAAGCATGACGAAAGTATCTAATAGGACGAAAGTAACTTATCACTATGCACCAAAACAAAATAACAAGGAAATTGAAAAGAGAAGCGAAGATTATATTGTGATGGTGGGAGATGGAATGGAGCCAGAAGGGGAAAACTGGCTGGAGGAGTTGTTGGGATTTTGTCAGGAACGGCGTGTAGGTGCTGTCTCAGGAAGAATCTTTAATAAAAAGCGTAAGACAATGCACAGTGGGATGGTGGTATCTGCAAAGGGCAAAGTATATCCATTGTTTGAGGGACTACCAGAAATATACCGCGGTTACTGCCATCGTGCCGACATTCCACAAAATGTCAGCACTTTATCACTGGATTTTGTTTTATTTTCCAGAGAGGCATGGAGAGAGGCAGGAAAATTTGACGAAGAACTATTCTTTCCGGCCAGAGAAGTAGACTTTTTTGCAAGGATGCGGGAAT
>Ga0137306_101846_pt1 | contig 18091 bp, 18 predicted proteins | sample Inofroosms_March_FD_97187 | JGI IMG/M metagenome (GOLD analysis project Ga0137306, IMG submission 97187) | Mouse cecal microbial communities from Vienna, Austria - N-Acetylneuraminic and N-Acetylglucosamine D2O microcosms_March | ecosystem: Host-associated > Mammals > Digestive system > Large...
TTGAAAATGCCTTTTGTATTGCGCCCGGTAATTCTGACGCAGTACGAATTTTCACTTTTCTCAAATATGCTTTGATCTTTGACCACATTTCAAAATGCTCATCCTGCTAACTAAAAGGGCAAAAGTTATTTGTTCAAAAAGAATTTTTCCGGTGTTACATAGTCCTGTACATTTGATGATAATCTTGGAAACCACTGAATTGTGCACTTTTCACAAAAAACAAAACTGCTTTTTATGAAATCTGATGATTGAAAAGACAAAGACACTTGTGATAAAATAATGACCAGTTAAGAAAGGATTGTTACTCTTCGAGGCATTACCTTAATAGATGGGTTATGCGCGGAGAGTTTTTTTATGCAGAAAATTAAGGAGGAGGCATCATGTTTCGCATTTTCAAAAAAGAATCAACCAACATCTGTTCACCGGTGAAAGGAACCTGCATTCCGATTACCGAGGTAAAAGACCAGGTCTTTTCTTCCAAAATGATGGGAGACGGATTTGCAGTGATACCTGAAAAGAATGTTGTATGTTCTCCCATCGACGGAGAGATCACCATGGCCGCGGATACAAAACATGCAGTCGGGATGAGACGGAAGGACGGACTGGAGATTCTGCTGCATGTGGGACTGGACACGGTGAACCTGAACGGACAGGGGCTAAAGCTTCTTGTGAAAAGCGGCGCCCGGGTAAAAGCAGGAGATGCTCTGATTGAATATGACGCAGAATATATGGAAAAACAGGGAATCGATATGACGACCATGGTCATCTTCACATCCGGCTTCGATCAGGAGGTTCATTTGAAACAATACGGTCAGACGGTGGAGACCGGCGAAGTACTGATGGAGTAACAGGAGAGAAACAGATGAAGATCATAAAGAAGATTAACAACAATGTTGCAATCGCTCTGGATGGTCGCGGGAAAGAACTTATTGTTTTTGGAAAAGGAATTGGTTTTCCGAGAATTCCATATGAATTGACGGATTTATCAAAAGTGGAAAGAACCTTTTATGATATTGAGCCGCAGTATTACGGCCTGCTGCAGGAGCTTCCGGAGGACATTATCCGGGTGGCGTCCAAGATGGTGCTGCGAATCAAGAATCAGGTGGCAAAAAATTTAAATCCCAATCTGGTATTTATACTTGCGGATCATATTAATTTTGCGGTGGAACGCGCAAGAAAGGGACTGGACATCTCGCTTCCTTATTCCTACGAGCTGGAGTACGAGCAGCCGGGAATTACAAAGCTTGCAGCATTCTTTGTAAAGAATATCAGAAAGAGATATCAGGTGTTTCTGCCCAAGGGGGAAATTACAAGCATCACCATGCATATCCTGAATGCCATGGAGGGGACTTCGGGGAAAGTGGACGAAAAGGAATCGTCCGGAGTGATCATTCGGAAAGTGACCGAGATCATAGAAGAGCACTTTGACATTCAGATCGACAAAGAAAGTTTCAATTATTTCCGGTTTAAAAATCAAATGAAATATTTTGTGGACCGAAAAAGCAGAAAAGAGGAATTCACGGATCAGAATCAGGAACTGTATGATTCCATGAGAAAGAGTTATCCGGAAACCTATGAATGCGTATTGAAGATTAACGAATATATTACAGAGATCTTCCATGAGAGATGCAGTTCAGAAGAAATGCTGTACTTTATCATTCATGTGAATCGATTATATATGAAAGAAGGATTGTTACCGTAAGGGCATTACCTGGGATGAATGATTTTTGATGTCATTCTTTCCGGGTTTTTTTATGCACAGGGGTGCGCAGGGAAAATTGCTGCTGTGCAGCACGCACCCCGCAGGGCGGGCAGGGAGAAAATCTTTCCTGTTCGGTTTTAGGACTGGAACATGATACAGCGCGCGGGATCATGTCGGTATAGATAAAATCAAGGAGGGAAACGTATATGTCAAAATATACAAAGATGTCCGAAGATATTTTACAGAATATCGGAGGCAAAGACAATATTGAATATCTGGTACATTGTATCACAAGGCTGAGGTTCACATTCAAGGACCGCAGTCTGGTGGATGAAAATGCGGTAAAGGGAATCAAAGGCGTTATGGGCATCATGGAGCAGAATGGACAGTTCCAGGTGATCGTAGGACAGGAAGTGGCGGATATCTATGCGGAGATCTGCAAACTTGCAGGGATTGATGAAGAAGACGCCATTGACGAAAATCTGGATGATCCGGGACAGAAAAAAGGGTTTTCCATCAAAAATATTTTCAATGTGATCTCGGAGTCCTTTGCGCCGATCATACCGGCGCTGGCGGGCGGAGGCGTTCTGAAAGGAATCCTGATCATGGTGTCCACCTATCAGTGGATTGCCACCGATTCCGGACTGTATGTCCTGTTAAATGCCATCGCGGATGCGGCGTTTTATTTCCTGCCGTTCTTACTGGCGGTGAGCGCGGCAAAGCATTTTAAGACGAATGTGACGCTGTCGGCGGTTATGGCAGGGATTTATCTGCACCCGACCATCGCGGCGCTGGCCAATCAGACGCTGAACATCTTCGGGCTGGAGATACCGATGATGAGCTATTCGTCGTCGGTCCTGCCGATTCTGATCTCGGTCTGGCTGTTAAGCTATGTCTATAAATTTGTGGATCAGCATACGCACAAACATTTAAAGGTGGTTGTGAATCCGCTGGTCACGCTGCTGATTGTAGCTCCCCTCAGCCTGTTCATCATCGGTCCGGTGGCGGTCTATCTGAGTACGGCCATGGGTTCGGCGTTTAACTGGCTGTTTACCAATGTGCCGGTGGTCGGAGGAATTATCTCCGGACTGACCCGTCCGTTTGTCGTCCTTTCCGGCTTCCATATGGCGATGGTGCCGATCAAGATGGCGAACTTCGCCAACTATGGATATGATCTGATCACGCCGGTGGACGCCTGCTCCACCATCGCGGTGGGCGGCATGTGTCTGGGCGCTTATCTGAAGACAAAAAATTCAGATAATAAGACGAATTTCTTCTCTGCATTTGTATCAGGATTTGTGGGGATCACCGAGCCGGGCCTGTATTCCTGCGCGTTCAAATACCGGAGATGCCTGATTGCGCTTATGGCCGGCAGCGCGGTGGCCGGCGGCCTTGTCTCGGCGCTGGGAACCAAATGCATCTCTTATACGATGCCGTCGATTATCTGTCTTCCCGCGTTTGCCGGTTCCATTGTGAAGATGCTGATCGGCTTGGGAACTGCATTCTTCCTGACAGCCGCGCTGACTTATTTCTTTGGAGTCGGCGATGAGGAGGAAAATTAAGATGTTCCCGGAAAACTTTTTATGGGGCGGAGCCACTGCCGCCTCTCAGGTAGAGGGCGGATTTGACCAGGGAGGCAGGGGCCTGGATACACAGGATATGCGGCCGGGAAATTTTCAATGCACCAGGCAGCAGAAAAATGACTGGAAATATAAGAAGATGACACGGGAAAAATTTGAAAAAGCCAGACGCTGTCAGGAGAAAGGCGAGTATCCGTTCCGCTGGGGAAGCGAGCAGTATACGCACTATCAGGAAGATATCGCGCTGTTTGCCAAGATGGGCATGAAGGTTTACCGAATGTCCGTCAGCTGGTCCCGGATCTATCCCAACGGGGACGATGAGCGGCCCAATCCGGAAGGACTTGCCTACTATAAAAATATTTTCCGGGAATGCCATAAGTATGGGATCAAAGTGTTTGTGACGATGCTTCACTATGCGGTTCCGGTCCATCTGATCGACGCGTACGACGGCTGGAAGAACAGAAAGATGATCGATCTTTATCTAAGATATGCCAGAACATTATTTGAACAGTTTGGAGACGATGTGGACTACTGGCTGCCCTTTAACGAGATCAACGCAGGGCGGTTTCATCCCTATAACGGCGTCGGGATCATCGAAGAGGAAGAGGAACATGTGGACCAGACGGTCTTTCAGTGCCTGCACCATCAGTTTATCGCCAATGCGCTGACCGTAAAGCTGGCGCGCTCCATGGTTCCCGGGAAACCGGTGGGATGCATGATCGCCAGATTCTGTCATTATCCGGCCACCTGCTCACCGGAGGATAATCTGACGCAGCTTCAGGATGAACAGTATACCAACTGGTTCTATACGGACGTTATGGTCAGGGGAAAATATCCGGCCTATATGGACCGCTATTTCAGAGGAAAACAGGTTTCTGTCCGGTTTGAAGAGGGTGACAGGGAGCTGCTTGCATCCTGGACCGTGGATTTCGTAGCCTTTTCCTATTATTTTACCCAGGTATCCACGGCGGATGCAAACTGGGAAAAGACAGACGGGAATCTTGTGATTGCAAATAAAAATCCATATCTGAAATCCAGCGAATGGGGATGGCAGATGGACCCCACCGGACTGCGGATCACGCTGAACCAGATCTACGACCGTTATCAGAAACCGGTATTTATCGCCGAGAACGGACTGGGAGCCGTGGACCGGCTGGAAGCGGACGGAAGCGTCCATGACGGCTATCGGATCGACTATCTGAAGTCGCATATTCAGGCGATGGGCGACGCGCTGGAAGACGGCGTGGATCTTATAGGTTACACCCCATGGGGGATCATTGACCTTGTATCCTGCGGCTCTGTGGAAATGTCCAAACGCTACGGCGTGATTTATGTAGACGCGGATGACGAGGGACATGGAACATTTCAGAGATACCGTAAGGACAGTTTCTACTGGTATCAGGAGTGCATCAGACAGAATGGAAATGTAAAGCTGATAAAAAACAGCGAACAGAGAGGAGAAGAAAGATGAAATTAATTGTACAGGCAGATGATTATGGAATCAGCGAGGGCGTGATCTATGGAGTGATGAAGGGCGTTACAGACGGAGTGCTGACCTGCGTGGGGATGTTTGCCAACATGCCCTGCAGCCCTCTGGCGGCGGAACTGATCAAAGACAAGGACATTTGTCTCGGGATTGATATCAACATCTGTACCGGTCCCTGCGTATCGAATCCGGCAGAGATTCCGACCATCGCAAAACCGGACGGAGTCATGTACACCAAGAAAGAACACTGCGAACTGGACGAGCAGGATGCGGACAAGGACCATATGGACTATGACGAGTGCGTAAAAGAGGTCAGCGCCCAGATCGAGCGGTTCAAACAGCTGGTGGGAAGATATCCGGCGTATATCAACGGACATTCCTATCACAATAAAACCATCGACAAAGCGGTAAAAGATGTCTCTGTCTCCTTTGATATTCCCATGGCCAAAGAGCTGGAAGCGGCGGCGCATATGGTGTCTCCGGCGAAAATGTGGTATAAGCGGCCCTTCTCCTTTGAGGAGCAGATCAACGCTTACGCCATGGATTCCATCCGGGAAGACCGGGCGCTGGTGGAAGCAGAGCACGGGATCCTGATCTTCCACTGCGGATATATCGATCCGGCGCTGATGGAAGTATCCACATTTTCACTGATCCGCGTCAACGATCTGAAAGCGGTCATCAGTCAGGAGATGAAAGACTGGATCAGAGATAACAACATTGAGCTGATCACTTATGAAGATGTAAAACAGAGTAATGTTCAGTAGTTTATGAAAAACAGCAACGGACCGTACAGGCCCCGGGAGGATTTCGTGACGCGGATGCGGCAGTAAATACTCCCAGATGCAGGGGCCTGGAAGGGGAGTTGCGGAACAAGAAGAAAGAAACAGCAACGGACCGTACAGGTCCCGGGAGGATTTCGTGACGCGGATGCGGCAGTAAATACTCCCAGATGCAGGGGCCTGGAAGGGGAGTTGCGGAACAATATGGAGGAAGCAGATATGTATGAAAATGAAGGCGCATTAAGATTTCCGGAAGGTTTCCTGTGGGGCGGCGCGACGGCCGCCAATCAGGTGGAAGGAGCATGGGACGAGGACGGCAAGGGCATGACGATCCAGGACTGCCTGGCATACCGGGAAGTCGGGATCGACGATATGACCAAGCAGTTTGCATTCTCATCCAGTGATCTGGAAGAGGCACTGCATGCGGGACCGGATGCAAACTATCCCAAAAGAAGGGCCATTGATTTTTATCATCACTATAAAGAGGATATCAAGCTGTTCGCAGAGATGGGATTTAAAGTATTCCGGATGTCCGTCTGCTGGAGCCGGATTTTCACAGACCCGGAGGACGAGACGCCCAACGAGGCAGGCATTGCCTTCTACATAGATATGTTCAAGGAGTGCAGAAAGTACGGCATCGAACCGCTGGTGACGCTGTCGCACTACGATCCGCCTCTGGCTCTGGTAAGAAAATACAGGGGCTGGTATTCCAGAGAGGCCATCGGCCTGTTCATGAAATATGCAAAGGTATGTTTTGAACGGTTCGGCCCCTACGTGAAGTACTGGCTGACCTTTAATGAAGTGGACGCCATGCTGCGCCATCCGGTGACCAGCGGCGGACTGATTGAAGACCAGTTTGACGACGTACCGTTCCAGCAGGCCATCTACCAGGCCATGCATCATCAGATGATCGCATCGGCGCTGGCCGTGAAGCTGTGTCATGAGATGTACCCGGAGGCAAAAGTGGGATGCATGATGACCAAGCTTTTATTTTATCCCTTTACCTGCAAACCGGAGGACAATCTGGCGGCGTAGAAACGGATGCGGAGCATCTTTCGGTATGTGGATATCCAGGTGCTGGGCGAATATCCCAGATACCTTCTCAAAGAGATCGAGAACAAAGGATTCCAGGTACATATGGAGGACGGAGATGAGGAGATCCTCAGAAACGGAACGGTGGATTTCGTATCCTTCAGCTACTATATGACCTCCTGCGAGGCTGGAGACAAGGAAGGATTGGATATGGCGCCGGGCAATACGTTCAACGGCGTGAAAAATCCATATCTGCCTTCCAGCGAATGGGGCTGGCAGACGGACCCGTCAGGGCTTCGTTATTCGCTGGTGGAGCCGTATGACCGGTACCGGAAGCCGCTTTTTATCGTGGAAAACGGGCTGGGGGCCATAGATGTGGTCGCAGAGGACGGAAAAGTCCATGATCCATACAGGAAAGAATATCTGAAATACCATGTAAAGGCCATGAGCGACGCCATTAACGAAGACGGCGTGGATCTGTGGGGTTATACCTGGTGGGGCTGCATCGATCTGGTGTCCGAGTCCACAAGACAGATGTCGAAGCGGTATGGGTTCATCTATGTGGATATGGACGATTACGGAAACGGTACGTTTCAGCGGATCAAAAAGGACAGCTTTGACTATTACCGTCAGGTGATCGAGTCAAACGGAACCAATCTGGACTAATGGGAGAACAGAGTATCTGTCAGATATCTGCCGTCATAAGTAGGACGGCAGGCCTGACAGATATTCTGTTTATGATTCATGACGAGAGGTTTGTCAACGAAACCTGCAGTTTGTTGTTTATGAAAATGTGAGGGAGAGACGGAAATGAAAATGTTTGTGTGTGATCTGGACGGGACGCTGCTGAATACAGCGCATGAGACGGATGAGAAGATCCTTCGCTGCCTGAGGCAGGTTCACCGTAAAGGCTGCTTCTTTGCAGCTGCGACGGGAAGAAATATAAACGGCATTCGGAGAAATAAGGGCTTATGGGAAGCGCCGGTGTATCTGATTGTCATGAACGGCGCATGTATCCTGGATGTACAGAGAAACGTGATTTTCCGGCAGAGCATACGGCCGGATTTTGTGAAAGAACTGCTTTTGAAATTTCCGGAATATCATTTTGAATTTATTACGGAAGACAGAACATATGTACGAATATCCGGAGGCGAATACATCAAAGATTTTCAGCAGAGGAGCATCTGGCGGAATACCTGGGTCCGGAAAACCCCGGAAGAGTTTGAAGAATATCTGTCACAGTATGTATTTGACGCGGATGTTCCGGAAATCTGTGACCGGGAGATTTTGAAGATCAATTGTCTGGAACTGGACCCGGAACGTTACCGGAGGCTGGAGGATCATATCCGACAGAATTCGGACAAGGTTGTAAATGCTCCATTCGAACCGAAGGTGTTTGAGCTGACCGATCGGGAGGTAGATAAAGGGAAAGCGGTGGAGCGCCTGATGCGCATCGTCGGAGCAGAAAGGGAGGAAGTCGCCGTCTTCGGCGACGGGGATAACGATATCCCCATGCTGAAGCGCTTTCCTCATTCCTATGCCATGGAAAATGCGACGCCGAAAGCGAAAGAGGCGGCCTCGGAGGTGATCGGACATTACAGGGACTATGCGGTGCTGACGCAGATCGAGCGGCTGCTTGACTTCTGACCGATGTCTATGACTGGATCATTCCGGATCTGATGCGGCCGTAACCGAAAAGTTTCTTTGCTTTTTGGCATATAATCAGGTAAAATAAAAAGGAAATATATCTGAGAAACAAAAACAGAAAGCGGCGATAAAGCATGCAGGAAAACATGTTCAGCCGGTTTGCGGAGGAAAAAATGGCAAAGAATAAATTTTATGCTGTCCGTAAAGGAAAGGAAACAGGTATCTTTAAAAACTGGGAAGACTGCCAAAGGGCGACGGCAGGATACAGCGGCGCAGAATTTAAAGGGTTTTCTGTATTAGAAGAAGCGCAGCATTATTTAAAAAATGATACGGCAAATGTATCAGTAGAAGAAACAGATCCGAAATCGAAGAGGATTCTTGCGTACGTAGACGGCAGCTTTGATAAAAAAATAAAGAAATATTCGTTTGGATGCGTGCTGTTAACGCCTTCCGGAGAAACAATAAAAAAATGCGGCAATGGAGATCATCCGGAAGCACTGGCAATCCGCAACGTTGCAGGTGAGATGCTGGGCGCCATGTATGCGGTGAAATGGGCCATGAAAAACGGTTATTCACAGATAGAGATCCGATATGATTATGAAGGAATCGAAAAATGGGTGACCGGAGCATGGAGAGCAAAAAATGAGCTGACTCAAAAATATGCAAAAGCCATGAACGAATGGAAAAAGAATATTCAGATTACTTTTTTGAAAGTAACCGCTCATTCTAATAATAAATATAATGATATGGCGGATGCCCTTGCAAAAGAGGCACTCACAGGAGCAGACGGCATTCCGCCAATATCGCAGGAATAGTGTATGATGTCTGAACAGACAGGTGCCGACAGAGTGTGTCAGGAATCCATGTCTGCGATCTGTCTGAACACTTTTTCAAAATCTGTTTTTGAAAAATCGGTGACATCCAGTGAAAGGGTGGTACCGAGTCTTATATCGTAATTCTTCCGGTCAATATCTGATCGAAATTCTTCATAAGTCAACAGGGCATCAGGAATAATATTCTGCGGGGACATATCGGTTTCCCTGTGGTATGAACTGGTCAGATGCCCCGGATGACGGTTGTCTGTTTTGTTGCGGGTAAGTCCCCGTCCATAAATGGTCTTCCAGTCCCCGTAAAGCAATAAAGTAATCGCATGATAATTGTAGGCATCAATAAATTCTGCCAGCTGCTTCCGGTGCTGCTGATGAAAGGGATATTCGATTAAAATGCTTTTTTTGTGCCGCATCATATTCTGCAAGGTCAGATAAAATTCTTCCAGGGCGAAACGGTTGACCCTGTCTTTTTGCTCCATATTATCAAATCCGAAGCGATCCCATTCTTTTTCTTTGATTTCATCATAAGAAAGAAGTTCCAGTTGAGGGAATGCCTTATAAATTCGTTCGGCAGCGTAAGATTTTCCGGTTCCAGGGCCGCCCGTAATAATAATAATGGTATTTTTATATTTTAATTTCATGAAAATCCTCCTTTTATGAAGCATTAGTATAAGGCTTAACAGTAAAAAAATCAATGTTGTATCCATTTTTTGAGGACAGAAAAAATGACTTATGTGAATAATAGACAAAATAACAGCCTCAAAATTGTACATATATAATAAAAAGAAGAAAAGAATAAAAAGATTATTGACAAATATGACGGATTATGATAAAACAGAATCATAAATTATTTATTCAATAAATTAATAATTTGAGAAAATTCATGGTTTGAATAAATAAACAAGACCGATATTTTGAGGAGAGATGGAGATGGGGAAATATTATCTGGTCATTGACATCGGCGGTACGAAGACAACCGGCGCATTGTTTACAGAAAACGGCGAACCGGTAGAGCATTATTTCCATGTGGCGGAATCATTGACTTACCAGGGGGAAGAAGCAGTCTATCAGAATACGAAGAATGTGCTGATCCATATAATTGAACATTTTCATCTGAATATGGAAGATGTACTTGGAATCGGAGTAGGGGCTCCCGGACCATTGAATGTGGAAAAAGGTATTATCATTCATGCACCTATGATGGGGTGGTATCATTTCCCTGTTGTTGACCGGCTGAAAAATGATTTTAAAAAACCGGTCATTATGGATAATGACGGCAATCTGGGGGCATTGGCAGAACAACGGTGCGGACTGGGAAAAGGTCTGAAGAATGTGCTTTATATGACAGTCAGCACAGGCTGCGGCGGCGGAGCCGTGATAAACGGTGAGATATACCGGGGAAAAAACGATGGAGCCGCAGAATTTGGACATATCAGTATTAATCTGGAAGGAGAGAAATGTCCCTGCGGAGGGAGAGGCTGTCTGGAACTGTACGCTTCCGGTACTGCTATGAAGCGAAAGATGAGAGAGGATATGAAAGCCGGTATAAAGAGTTCTGCATTTGAGGCGGCCGGATTTGACCCGGAGCGGATAGACGGCAGGTATCTGACTGCGGCAGCAGAAGAAGGCGATCCGTATGCTCTGGAATTATATAAGAGAGAAGGATACTATCTGGGGTGCGGATTATCTGTCTTATTCAATGTTCTGGACCCGGACCTGTTCGTGCTGGGCGGAGGAGTAATCAAAGCGCGGAAATATTTTCACGAAGAAATGATGAGGCAGCTTCGCGAAAGAACCAATATAGAAATTCCGGAAGAAAGCGTACAGTATTCCAGAATGAATGACAGAGTGGTTCTCTACGGCGCTTATTATCTGATTAAGGAATATCTGGAAAAAAGATTCTGATTCATAAAATACATAGAAAAGGAGCGAAAAAATGGCACTGACTACATTAAAGGAGATTTTGGCGGATACCAGAAAAAAGCATTATGCAGTAGGCGGTTTTAATATGAACAGCTACGAAGATTCGGAAGGTATGGTAATGGGTGCGGCAAGAAAACATTCGCCGATTATTCTTATGACTTCCATGGCATGTGTAAAATATGTGGGGCTCCATCAGCTTGTCGGCATGGTGAAGGGGATGAGCGACAGTTATCAGATTCCTGTCTGCCTGCATCTGGATCATGCCACGGATTATGATTTGATTAAAGAATGTATCTGTGCAGGTTTCAGTTCCGTTATGGTTGACGCTTCCAAAAAAGTATACGAGGAAAATATTGCGGATACGAAAATGATTGTTGACTATGCAAAACGTTACGGCTGTTCGGTTGAAGCCGAGCTTGGAAAACTTGGGGGAAGAGAAGAAAATATTATTGTTTCGGAAAAGGAAAAAGCGTACACAAATCCGGAGGACGTCCCCCGCTTTGTGGAAGAGACGGGAATTGATGCGCTTGCTGTTTCCATTGGCACTGCTCATGGATTTTATAAAGCGGAACCGAAGCTGGACTTTGAACGTCTCGGCAGGATTATTGCCTTGACGGACTGTCCGCTGGTGCTTCATGGAGGGACGGGAGTCCCTGAAGAGGATTTCAGAAAATGTATTCAGATGGGGATGAGTAAAATCAATGTCGGGACTCAGCTGAAAAAGACATACACAGATGCACTGAAAGACGCATTGCAGAAAAATCCGGACGATATTGATCCAAGAACGTTTATGAGACCGGTAAAAGAAGCCTGCGCTCAGGAAATTATGAGAAGGATCGATGTATTTGGAAGTGAAAACATGGCTTGACAAAGTGGAAGCTGTTCCATAATTTCCTTTTTATTGAAAATATTACCAGCTGTGTTATATAGTATAAAGGACAAATTTAATGACTGAATCAATTCATCAAACACATAAATGATAAAAAGAATTGGGTAAAGGACATTAAATAAAAACAGTCGGGTAAAAAATCAATAGGAAGAGAGGATTTGAGATGAGCTATGAACAGAAAGGGAAAAATAAGACAGATCTGCAGCAGATGAACCGGTCTCTTGTCCTGAAAACGATTCAGGGACAGCAGCGGATTTCCCGTGTTGAGATTTCAAAACTTACCGGATTGAATCAGGCTACCGTTACGAATATCGTAGGCGATCTGATTGAGTGGGGGATTGTTGAAGAAGTAGGATTATCTACCGGCAAAAACGGGCGCAGATCAATTATGCTGGGGCTGGCGGTAGAAAAATATGCGATTATTGGCATCTGGCTTACAAGAAGACATTTTATTGTAGGATTATTTGATATTTATGGGGAATGCAGGCAGCAGGATTGTTTTTCGATTGGTCTGAACAGTCCGATCAATGAACTGGTTGATCAGATGGTATTTCAGATTAAGAAAAAAGCAAAACTGTGTAAAGATCAATGTATTCTGGGAGTAACGCTGGCTTTGCCGGGTCCATATATCAAAAAAGAAGGCCAGATTGCACTGCTGACGGCGCGGCAGGGATGGCAGAATGTAAATATTTCTCAGAAACTGAGTGAAAAGACAGGTCTTCGGGTCATTGCGGAACATGATGTGAAGGCGGCAGCAGTAGCAGAATGGTTTTATACGCAGCATTATGATGATAGCGCTTCGCTTCTGTGCATTATGCCCGGTCAGGGCGTTGGGGCCGGAGTGATTGATAATGGAAGACTTCTGACAGGTTCGATGGGATTTGCGGGTGAGATCGGTCATATGAGTATTCGGTATGACGGTCCGCGCTGTGAATGCGGTAATTATGGATGTCTGGAAGGATACTGCTCCACACTGGCCATACAGAAACGCGTAAAAGAGCTTGCGGAAGAATATCCGGAGACAATGTGTACGGAGGAATGCGGCATAACAGAGATTCTTGAGGCATATTCCAAAGGGGATCCCCTGGCAGGGCTTGTGATTGATGATGCGGCCAGATATCTGGGATATGGAATTGCCAATATTGCAAATCTGTATAATCCTGAGAAGATTATTATTGGTGATGAGTTGTCAAAAGCGGGAGAACGTTTTTTGAATATTGTAAAGGAAAGCGCGAAAGAACGGATTCTTCCCAAAGTATATGACAATATGAACATTGTGTTCAGTTCACTGCCGGATTCCGTGTTAAGCGGAGCATGTCTGCTTTTAATTGAAGAGATGGTAAAAACCCCGGATTCTTTCCGGAGAGCGGCAGCGGATAAATAGCTGTATCAATTTCTTCTGGACGGCAGGCTGATGAAGGTAAAAAACCTGTAAAAGGTTTTTCGGCATTACATAAATGCCAATAAAAGAAAAAGGAGAGAAAGTATGAAAAGGAAATTATTGGTAGCACTTATGGCAATGGCAATGACAGCTTCTCTGGCAGCCTGCGGAAGCGGCACGGAAACGCAGCCGGCGGAGGAAACTCCGGCAACAGAAGAGTCTTCTTCTACGGAGGAGGGAACAGAGGAAAATGTCAGCGAGGAGACTCCGGCTGCAGAGTCTTCCGATTCAGAAGGCGGATTGATTCAGGCTGCATACCTGACAAAATCACGCAGCGAAGTCTGGCAGCTGATGACGCAGGGCGTAATTGATCAGGCTGCAGATTATGGTTTTGAAGTGACCAGCATGGATTGTGATATGAATGCTGCAAAACAGGTTGAGCAGGTAGAAAGCTGTATTGAGGCAGGCTATAAGGTAATTGCCATTTCACCGGCAGATTATGATGCATTAAGCGACGTGTGCCAGAAGGCAATTGAGCAGGGTGTACATATTGTAAGTATTGACGGACCGAATTTCCATGCGCAGTCCTATGTGGCGGCTGACGAGTATGACAATGCGCATGGCCTGGGTGTAAAGGCCGGCGAATGGGTAAATGAGAACTGGCCAGAGAAAGAGACCATCAAATTATGCCTGCTGGAGTATGTATATGAGGAAGCATGCATCGATCGCGCGGCAGGACTTCTGGATGGCTTTACAGAGACCTGTAAGGCGGAGGTAGACGTTGTACAGAGAATCTCTCCGGCCAATCAGGCAGAGGGAAATACCATGGGTGAATCTGTATTCCAGGCGACAGATGTTGATGTAGCTCTGGGAATTGCCGGCGATAATATGGCAGGTTTCTGTACGGCAGCAGAGAGCGCAGGGGTTGAACCGGACAGCATGATGGCAGCTGCTATGGATATATCCAAAGTGTCCGGAGAGATGATGCAGGAAGGCAAATATATCAAGCTTCTTGGTTCCTGGGGTTCTCCGTCCGTAGACAAGGCAAAAGTGCATCTTGAAGCTATGAAAGCGGCTATGGAGATTGACGGTCTTACAGATGATCCGGTACGTGTAGTTTATGATGTTTCCTATGTTGATGAAAGCAACATTGATCAGACCATGACTGATTTCGGATGGAACTGATTTGATATAAAAACAGTATAATATGCAGAATCGGGCAGGAATGAAAATGGTCCTGTGTCCGTTGCACAGGGCGCATATTGCAAAACAGCTGGTTTTCCTATGCGTTCCTGTGCATAAAAAAGAAAACGTGAGGCATGTGGACGAATAAGGAAGGAGGTAGTGACTGAATGGATACAATTCTGGAATTGGAACATGTGAGCAAATTGTTTCCGGGAGTAGTCGCCTTGGATGATGTGAGTATTAATTTCAGAAAAGGCGAAGTTCACGCGCTTGTGGGGGAAAATGGAGCAGGGAAATCTACCTTGATAAAAACTTTAACGGGTTTCCACAATCCCACAAAGGGAGTGATCCGGTATATGGGAAAAGAGTATACGGGTTTTACTCCGGGCAGTGCCAAAGAACTTGGCATTGGCTGCATTTATCAGGAACTGAACATGGTAAAGCACCTGACGGTTGCGGAGAATATTTTTTTGAGTGAGCTTCCAAGAAAAGGGGTACTGCTTGACGAAAAAAGAATGTATCAGAGAGCTCAGGAACTGTTAGACGAGATGGAGCTGGCAGTGCTGCCGGGTGCGGTTGTAGGGGATCTTACGATCGGATATCAGCAGATGGTGGAATTGTCAAAAGCCCTGGTTGCAGATTCCAGGCTGATTATATTTGATGAACCGACCGCGCCGCTTTCCAATCATGAAGTTGAGATTTTATTTCATCAGATTGAAAAATTAAAGAATAATGGAATTACCATTATTTATATTTCTCACCGGCTGGATGAGATCTTCCGGCTCGCGGACCGTGTCAGTGTTCTGCGCGACGGGAAAATGATTACCACTTTGAATGTGAAAGATACCAATCAGGATGAACTGATTCAGTTAATGGTAGGACGGGCTATGAACGAAGTGTATCCCGAACGCCCCCGTCATACCGGTTCAGAGATTCTTATGGAAACCAGAGGACTGACAGGAAACGGAGTGCAGGATATCTCTCTTGTAATTAAAAAAGGAGAGGTATTGGGGCTCGGCGGTCTGGTAGGGGCAGGAAGAACGGAGTTTGCACAGCTTTTGTTTGGAGCTGCCAGAACAGAGAGCGGAGAGATATTGTTTAAAGGGGAAAAAATAGATATTAAAAACCCCAATGTGGCGATGAAACAGGGAATTGCCATGGTTCCGGAGGATCGAAAAAGGCAGGGACTCGTACTGGAGGAGTCTGTAAAAGAAAATATTGCGCTTCCGGTTCTGAAAAAAATATCGTCAAGAGGAATTCTGAACCGCAAAAAAGAAGAAGATCTGACGGCATATTATAAAGATAAAATGAAAATTAAAATTTACTCCGGCGCACAGATTGCCAAAGAATTAAGCGGAGGCAATCAGCAGAAAGTTGTTCTTTCCAAAGAGCTGGCAACAAAACCGGAGTTGATCATCATAGATGAACCGACCAGAGGAATTGATGTCGGAGCAAAGCAGGAAATCTATAAACTGATGAATGAACTGATCGCTGACGGAATGACGATTTTAATGATTACGTCGGAGATGGATGAACTGATTGGCATGTCTGACAGAATCGTAGTATTCTGTGAAGGGCATAAGACAGGCGAACTGGTAAAAGAGGAGTTTGATTCAGAAAGAATTCTGGCATACGCGTCGCAGCACAAAGGGAGGGAAAAAGATTGAAGAAGCAAAATACAGCAAGTAAATGGTTAAAAGAATACGGGATTGTACTGGTACTGATTCTGGAGGTCATCCTTTTCGGAATTCTGAAACCGAAGTTTATTACAGTTTCTAATTTCCTTACAATTTTGAAACAGTCATCTGTTGTGTGTATCTGTGCGGTTGGAATGTTGTTTGTGCTTCTCACAGGAGGAATTAACCTGTCAGTTGGATTTATGATGTCCGCGACGGGAATGGTCTGCGCGATCTTTATGGTGTGGTACGGAATGAATCCGGTGCTTGCAGTGCTTCTGGCCATGATCGCCATGTTGATTGTCGGTGTGATTATTGGAGCAATTGTTGCATATCTGCATGTAGCGCCTTTTATAGTGACGATGGCGTTTATGAATGTACTAAAGGGATTTTCCTTTATCGTGACAGACGGAAGAAATATATCGGATCTTCCCGATTCTTTCTGTCAGATCGGACTGGGTGATTTTCTGGGAATACCGATTCCGATCATTTTGATGGCGCTTGCACTGTTTATTGGATACTTTATATTAAGAAGAATGTACGCAGGACGTTATTTCTTTGCAATTGGAAGCAATGAAGAGGCGGCAAGGCTTTCCGGTGTTAACGTAGAACTGACCAAGATCCTTACTTATGTAATCAGTTGTTTCTTTGCTACTTTTGCAGGAATTGTTATGCTGGCCAGGATTAAAACAGCGGCGCCAAATACAGGAAACGGATATGAGTTTGACGTTATTACCGCATGCGTACTGGGCGGCGTATCCATGACAGGCGGGGAAGGAAAGATCTATCAGGTGCTGGTAGGATCCGTCATTATCGCAGCTTTGAATAACGGTCTGATTATGCTTCAGGTAAGTGAATATATTCAGATTATTCTGAAAGGTATCATTCTTCTGCTGGCTGTTATCTATGATATGGTGCAGAGAAGCAGAAAGAAAAAAGTTGTAATTGCCGCTTAAAAAACAGGAATAAAGATTTGAATTGAGACAGGAGGAACCAATTATGCGCAGTGTACTTTTGAACAGGCCACAGGAACTGATCATGAGAGAGATTGAGAAACCGACACCGGCCAAAGGAGAAGTGTTGATTAAAGTAAAACGGATGGGTATCTGCGGCTCTGATATTCATGCCTATTATGGGAAACATCCGACAATTTATCTGCCGGTTGTTCAGGGACATGAGTTTTCCGGGACTGTGGAAGCAGTAGGGGAAGGCGTGACAGGTTTTGAAATAGGAGAAGCGGTAACTGCCCGTCCGCAATATACCTGCGGAGAATGTTATCACTGTAAGAGCGGACATGAAAATATCTGTCATGATCTTCAGGTTATCGGGTGCAACGGAAAAGTTCCGGGAGCAGCGCAGGATTATATTTCTCTGAGGTCGCATCTGGTGTTTAAGCTGCCGGAGACGCTGAACTATGACGATGGGGCCATGGTAGAACCGGTTGCAGTAGCAGTGGCGGCTGTTAAGACATTTACATACGATATAAAGGATAAAAATATCATTGTCTTTGGCGCGGGAACGATTGGAAACCTGGTTGCACAGGTGGCAAAAGCGGAAGGCGCGAAATCAGTTCTGATTACGGATGTCTGTGACGAGAAACTGGAAATTGCAAAGAAATGCGGAATTGATCATGTGATCAATACGACAAAAGAGGATATCTGTCAGAAAGCGGAAGAGGTATTTGGAAAAGACGGCGTTGACGGCGCTTTGGAATGCGTAGGAGTGGAAGCGACGATTAATCAGGCAATAAAGGTCTGCCGTAAACGCAATGATATCATTATTGTGGGCATTTATGGAAAAGATCCGGCAATTCGTATGATTGACGTACAGGAGAAAGAATTTAAACTGATTGGTACCCTGATGTATCTGGAGGAGGATTTTAAAAAGGCAATCCGTTTGATTGCGGAAAAGAAAATCAATCTGGATATTCTGAAAACTGTGCATTTTGGTTTGGACGAGATGGAACAGGCGTACAAATATA
>Ga0137306_102037_pt1 | contig 18083 bp, 15 predicted proteins | sample Inofroosms_March_FD_97187 | JGI IMG/M metagenome (GOLD analysis project Ga0137306, IMG submission 97187) | Mouse cecal microbial communities from Vienna, Austria - N-Acetylneuraminic and N-Acetylglucosamine D2O microcosms_March | ecosystem: Host-associated > Mammals > Digestive system > Large...
AGATGCGGATACGGTGGCCAATTTTACAAACCACGCCTATTTTAACCTGGCCGGCCATGAGTCAGGCAGCGTGCTGGATCAGAAGGTATGGATTGATGCCGATTATTTTACTATTACTGACAAAGACTCTATTCCTACCGGAGAATTGGTGGCTGTAAAAGGAACCCCCATGGATTTTACACAGCTAAAAGCTATTGGACAAGATATTGATGCCAATTACGAACCCTTGATTTTCGGCAAAGGTTACGATCATAACTGGGTGCTAAAACATCCAGAAGGAGAGTTGGCTCTTTCATTAAAAGCTATCGATGAAAAAAGTGGTCGCGTGATGGAAGTCTATACGGATCTGCCCGGCGTGCAATTCTATACCGGTAATATGCTGGATGGTGTCGGAAAAGATGGTGTGGAATATCAGGCAAGACAAGGATACTGTTTTGAGACTCAGCACTATCCCGATGCTGTCAACAAACCGCAATTTCCTTCTCCTTTTTTGAAAGCCAAAGAAGAATATCACACAACAACTATCTATAAATTTATGATTCAAAACTAAGAGATCCCGATCGATTTCTACTATCCATTGACTTTGCTATCCGTTTCATATTTCCAGCTATGCCTTTTCTTTTCTAATTTCTGACAGATTACACAGAAGCTTCTAGTGTATTATCTTTTTAAGGACACATAATAAGAGCGTAACAAAAAACAAACATGTCGTGAGGCAGTCCTTTTCCATAAAGCCTGCCTCAGGGCAGGCAAAGAAGAAAAGGAGGGCCTATATTATGGCAAACAGATCTTCTAACAGAGCTGAAGTACCGGAAGCAAAGGAAGCACTGGATCGTTTTAAAATGGAGGTTGCACAGGAGCTTGGTGTACCGTTATCCAACGGCTATAACGGCAATCTGACCTCTGCTCAGAACGGATCCGTAGGCGGCTATATGGTGAAAAAGATGATCGAAGCTCAGGAGAAGCAGATGGCCGGCAAATAAAGCCTGACCTGCTGAGTGAACAAAAATAAAAAGGGTCTCCTGGCGAAGGAATCTTCGTCAGGAGGCTTTTTTTCTTTGTAGAGAAATATGTTTTTTCGTTGCTATCCGAAAAATAAGATGATATACTTTTTAACGAAAATTTTATCTGAATCTTCCCTGCAGCTTTGGGAAACCGCCAGGATAAATTTAGTCAGAAAGGAACCCGTTTTATGAATAAAAAACAGAAACTACTAACCGGCATTCCTGGACGCTCTTTATTCTTTTTTGCCATGCCTATGATATTGGGCAATTTGTTTCAGCAATTTTATAATATGGTGGATTCGATGATTGTAGGACGGTATGTGGGAGAAGACGCTCTGGCAGCGGTGGGAGCTTCTTATTCTTTTACCAATGTCTTCATCATGATTGCCATTGGCGGCGGAATCGGCGCTTCGGTGTTGACAAGCCAATATTTGGGTGCAGAAAAGCATCTGGAAATGAAGACTTCCATCTATACATTCCTGATAACTTTTTCTGTACTCAGCACACTGCTGGCTGTATTTGGTTTGTATTGTAATCCACAGATTCTTTCTGCACTGGGTACGCCGACTAACATTTATGAGGATGCAGTAAGGTATCTGCAACTTTATTTTCTAGGACTGCCTTTTATGTTTATGTACAATATACTGGCTGCCAACTTTAATGCTCTGGGAAAATCCGGTATTCCTCTGGCGCTGTTGATATTCTCTTCGATATTGAATATTTTTCTGGATCTTCTGCTGGTGATCCATTTTGATAGGGGAGTAGAAGGAGTGGCCATCGCCACCGTAATTGCCCAGGGCGTCTCTGCCATGCTCTCTTTCCTCCTCCTCATATTTTTGCTGCATGGATATCCTACACAAAAATGTCCACGGCTGTTTGATTTTTCCATCCTATTGCATGGCACAACCATTGCTATCCCCTCGATTGTCCAGCAATCCATCGTCAGTATCGGCATGTTATTGACGCAGTCTTCCGTCAATCAATTTGGTTCCTCTGCCCTAGCCGGCTATACTGCCGGAATGCGTTTGGAATCGATTGCCATTGTACCTATGATTGGCACAGGGAATGCCATGTCCACATTTACTGCCCAGAACTTAGGCGCCAATCAACCAGAACGGGTACAACAAGGCTATCGCAGCTCTTATGGCATCATTGTCGGTTTTGCTATTTTTCTACTTTTGATTTGCCAGTTTTTCTATCGCCCGATTCTCTCTGCTTTTATGGACACAAATGCTTCTGTCGTTGCCTATACCACCGGCGCCGCTTATCTGCGTTTTATCGGTTGGTTCTTTTGCTTAATTGGCTTTAAGGCCACCACAGACGGAGTATTGCGGGGATCCGGTGATGTGATGGTCTATATGGTGGCCAACCTAATCAACTTGGGACTTCGGGTGTCGGTAGCTAGAATCTGTTCCCCTATCTGGGGAATCCAGATGATCTGGTATGCCGTTCCTCTTGGATGGTGTGTCAATTATCTAATCTCCTTATTCCGCTATCGGACCGGACATTGGCAAGAAAAAGCATTCGTTACAAGGAAACAGTCAACTGCTGGTTGAATCTACCAAAATCAACCAACGGTTAGTTCTAGAACAATTTTTCTCTGTTATACTGATGGCAAGGAGGATGGAAACATGAACCAAGAAACGATAGGAAAATTCATTGCAACCTGTCGAAAAGAGAAGGGACTTACCCAGGCACAATTAGCGGAAAAGTTAAACATTACCAACCGGGCAGTATCAAAATGGGAAACCGGAAAAAGCATTCCGGATGCCGCCATTATGCTGGACTTATGTAAAATACTTGGTATCAGTGTAAATGAACTGCTCAGTGGAGAAAGGATTGCTATGGAAAATTATCAAAAAAGAGCAGAAGAAAATCTTGTGGAATTGCAGCAAAAAGCAAATAACGCCCAAAAAAGCGCAAATTTCCTTATAAAACTTGTAATCCCAATTTTAGGGGTGCTCTTTATAGTCAAATATGGTATCGGCAGCAGAACTTGGTATTTTGTAGATTCCATCAGTATGGAATTTATCCTGATTCCCTGCCTTCTAGTGCTGCTGTGTACAGGATATTGGCGGGGCTTCTTAAAAGCATTTGTCTATATCATTAAGAGAGACAATTGTACGGCAGAAATGATAAAAGACAGCGCGAACGCGCTTAAGCTGGTATGCCGATCCAGTTTGATTTGGGGAAGCATTGGTTTTACAATTAGCATGGTGAATCTTATGCGTAAGCATATGCTCGATTCCGAATTTGCTTCTCCTATGTTATGGGGGGATATATCGGTGGCGCTGCTTTCTTTGTTTTACGCCCTGATTATAAATGCGGTATTGGTGCCGTTATATTTTGAACTAAACCGTTTACATGCGAAAAACGCAGAGTGAGGGTGTGAAACCGCTAACCTTTCAAAACCCACCGCTATATGAAGGAACAATAGAAGGCATTCGTATATGTCTACCTTATGATGCAGTAAAATAAAAAAAGAAGCGCCAACAGATGAATCAATCATCCGAAGGCGCTTCCTTTTTGTCCTTTCATAAAAACACTTTTCTGAAAAGGGAAAAATAAAACCAAGTTATTTGGCCTTAATATATCCTTGCGCCGTCAAAAGCTCTGCACAGAGCACAGCGCCACCGGCAGCTCCCCGCAACGTATTGTGGGACAGCCCAACAAATTTATAATCATATACGGTATCTTCCCGCAGCCGTCCTACGGAAATTCCCATCCCATTCTCAAAATCGACATCTTGAGCGATCTGCGGTCGGTTATCTTCCTCTAAATATTGGATGAACTGCTTCGGTGCACTAGGAAGCGCCAGCTTCTGCGGAAGTCCGCTAAAATTCACCATTTTTTCAATAAGTTCTTCTTTTGTTGGGTGCTTGCGGAATTTTACAAATACAGCAGCCGTATGTCCGTTAAGCACCGGCACTCGAATACACTGGCAGGTAATTACCGGCTCTACCGCCTTGACAATCACCCCGTCTTCTATCTTCCCCCATAAACGAAGCGGCTCTTGCTCGCTCTTCTCCTCTTCACCGCCGATAAAAGGAATAATATTCCCAACCATCTCCGGCCAATCCTGAAACGTTTTTCCTGCCCCGGAGATCGCCTGATAAGTGGTAGCTACTACCTCATATGGTGCAAACTCTTTCCAAGCTGTCAAAACAGGCGCGTAACTTTGGATAGAACAATTCGGCTTCACGGCAATGAAACCGTTCTTGGTACCCAACCGCTTTTTCTGAAATTCGATCACTTGAAAGTGCTCAGGATTGATCTCCGGCACTACCATCGGCACATCTGGCGTCCAGCGATGAGCGCTGTTGTTGGAAACCACCGGAACTTCCGCCTTTGCATATGCCTCCTCAATTGCCCGGATTTCATCCTTACTCATATCCACAGCGCTGAATACCATATCTACCTTGGCAGAAACATTCTCCACCTCATTGACATTCATTACCACCAGCCCTTTTACGGCTTCCGGCATCGGGCTGTCCATCTTCCAGCGACTGCCCACGGCTTCTTCATAAGTCTTCCCGGCAGAACGCGGGCTTGCCGCCACTGCTACTACCTCATACCAAGGGTGATTCGCCAAAAGGGTGATAAATCTTTGACCTACCATTCCAGTAGCGCCTAACACTCCGACTCTCAGCTTCTTTTCCATAATGATTATCTCCTCATTTTTGATTGCTCTCACTTGGCTGGCAAAGCAGCGACAGAGAGAATAACTTTTTTTGCTTTTTAAGCTTTGATTATCCTATCTCATATTGGGAAAAAAATCAATACTTATTCGTCAGAAAAATACATTTGTATTTGTAGAGCGTACATCTTTCGTTTTTTCGTCTATCTCACTCATACTTTTTGGTCCATAATCTTGAAAGCGCCCTACGTTTTCGCTGCCACATCAAGAATCTGCAGGATACCGTTCTAAAAAGTTGTGTGCAGCAGGTTTATGACAAACATTAAGGATGGCTGTTTTATGCAATTTTATATCCGCAATTTGTTCCCTTTCCCGTCCCTTTTTCCTATCTTCATTCGATTCAGATGTACTTCTTTCTTCTTATAAGTAATCACAGGTTCCATTTCTACAAAATATACTTGTTCCAGCCGTTCCTCCACTGCTAACCGTATTCCTCGCACTCCACGGGAATTCTTTTTCATCTCTGGAATTTCATCCATTGCAAAACGTAAAAACACATCATTGCTCGTCTGCAAAACCACTTCCGATTCTGTCCCTACTGGACGTACACTCACCAGCTCATCATCCTCCTGCAGCTTCGTGGCCGCCACAGTCCGATTGTTCGTTACAAATTCGATTGCCGGAACTACCTTGATAAGTGCCATTTTTGTGGCAAATAAAAGCTTCTGCCCGGCCATGGCCTCCCAACTGCTCATCCAGACGATGTTTTCTTTGCTGCCATCAAATTTACTTACATTATCAAGCGGTGTACCCTTGTCCCGCAGCTTGCCCGAAGGGATATCCATCAGTTTCACCTGATGCAGACTGCCCTTATCCGTAAAAACACAGAGTTTATCCGTATTCATACAGGGAAGAATATGACGATATTCCCCATCCACCGTCTCCCGATTTCGTTCATAAGTCGTCTTGTCAAGGATTTTACAGTAGCCGAATTTATCCATCACAAAGACCACCTCCTGCACTTCTATCGGGCTCTCCTCATAGATGGCTTCCTTCCCGTCTTCTATCCGCGTCCGTCTAGGCTGGGCAAACTCCTTTTTAATATTCTCCAGATCTTCTTTAATTACCTGATTCATATTTTCGCGGTTTTTCAAGATTTTCTGATATTCGGCAATTTTCTTTAAGCACTCCTTATACTCTTTTTGCAATGCCAAAATCTCCAGACCAATCAGCTTATAAAGCCGCATCTCCAGAATTGCCGTCGCCTGTTTCTCCGTAAACGCCAACCGTTTGGCATCTTCCTCAAACCCCGGATGCTTAAATTGAATACGGGAAACGTCTCCTTGCATCAGACACGCCTTGGCATCCTTTAGATTCTTCGCTCCCCGTAAAATAGCAATGATCAGATCGATCACATCGCATGCCTGGATCAGCCCCTCGCGGATCTCCTTTCTTTCCAGTTCTTTATCTAAAAGTGCCTGATATTTTCTGGTGACATTTTCATATTGAAAATCCAGATAATTTTTCAGAATCCCCTGCAGGCTCAAAGTTTCCGGTCTTCCTTTGGCGATCGCCAACATGTTGACCCCAAAAGTATCTTCCAACTTTGTCTTTTTATAAAGAATATTCTTGATCTTTTCCACATCGGCATCACGCTTGAGCTCCAGCACAATACGGATTCCTTCCTTGCTGGACTGGTTGGAAATGTCTATCACATCCGTGAGCTTACGGCTCTCCACCAGCTCTGCCACATCCATCAGGAATTTATTGATACCAGCACCAATCATCGTATAGGGAATCTCACGGATAATCAGTTTGTCCTTATCTGTGCGTCGCCTCCCTAACTCTACCTCCAGCTTACCACGCAGCTTGATTTTCCCCACACCGGTCTCATAGATCTCTGCCAGCCCGCTCTTGTTGGCAATGATGCCGCCAGTCGGGAAATCCGGTCCCGGCAAATATTCCATCATCTCCTGTGTTGTCATTTCAGGATGTTCGATATAAGCCTGCACTAAGTCAATCACTTCGCCAAGATTGTGTGGCGGGATACTAGTGCTCATACCTACGGCAATGCCTTCCGAACCATTGATGAGCAGGTTGGGAACCCGCACTGGCAATACCTCCGGCTCCTTCTCTGACTCATCATAATTGGAAACAAAATTCACAGTCTTATCCAGATCTTTTAGATAGACCTCCTCTGCAAATTTTCTCAGTCTGGCCTCCGTATAACGCATGGCCGCCGCTCCGTCCCCCTCAATGGAGCCAAAATTCCCATGTCCATCCACCAATGCCATCCCTTTTTTGAAATCCTGAGACAAAACCACCAGCGTCTCATAGATGGAGCTGTCACCATGAGGATGATATTTACCCATCGTATCGCCGACGATACGCGCCGACTTACGGTGCGGTTTATCGTGTCCTAACCGCAACTCACTCATATCATAAAGCACTCGTCTTTGCACTGGCTTTAACCCGTCCCTGGCATCGGGAATCGCCCGTGCCGTAATCACGCTCATAGAATAATTCAGATAGCTCCGCTGCATCTCCTCTGAAAATTCCGTTGTCAAAATTTTCTCTGCCATAGATTCTCCATCCTCGTCCTTTTATGCATCGATCTCCGCCTCATCTGCATGGTCATGGATAAACTTTCTCCGAGGCGGCACCTCACTGCCCATCAGCATTTCTGTCACCTCTGAGGCCAGCCGTGCATCCTCGATCTCCACACGCTTTAACACCCGTCGCTCCGGATCCAATGTCGTCTCCCACAGCTGCTCTGGATCCATCTCACCCAGACCTTTATATCGCTGTAACCGAAATTCCCCGCTATGGCTCTTCCGATACCGCTCCAACTCCTTATCATCATACAGATATTGTTCCTGCCCCCGACCGGGAATCACTTTATAAAGTGGCGGCATGGCAATAAACACATGCCCATTGTAAATCAGATCCGGCATAAACCGATATAGAAAAGTCAAAAGCAATGTATCAATATGGCTGCCGTCCACATCTGCATCCGTCATCAGAATAATCTTGTGGTAACGCAACTTGGCCAGATCAAAATCATTGCCATATCCTTCTGAAAAACCGCAACCAAAAGCATTGATCATGGTCTTGATCTCCGCATTCGCCAGCACCTTATCCATAGAGGCTTTTTCGACATTGAGAATCTTTCCCCGGATTGGTAAAATCGCTTGATACATCCGGTTGCGGGCCGTCTTGGCGGAACCACCAGCCGAATCTCCCTCCACGATAAAGATCTCGCATTTTTCGGCATCCCGACTCTCGCAGTTTGCCAGCTTGCCGTTGCTGTCGAAGGAAAACTTTGATTTGGTCAGCATATTAGTGCGGGCTTTCTCCTCCGCCTTGCGAATCTTTGCCGACTTCTCCGCACAGGCGATAATTCCTTTAAGCACCTCCACATTGCGGTCAAAATAATGCTGCAACCGATCTCCACTGACCGCAAATACGGCTTTTGTGGCATCCGCGCTCGCCAGTTTAGTCTTGGTCTGCCCTTCAAAGATCGGATCGGGATGTTTGACTGCAACGATAGCCGTCATTCCATTGCGTGTATCTGTCCCCGTGAAATTCGGGTCTTTTTCCTTTAGAATTCCTAACTCTCTAGCATAAGAATTGATCATCTGTGTAAAGCGGGTCTTAAAGCCAACTAGATGTGTGCCACCCTCCTGCGTGAAAATATTATTACAAAAGCCCAGAATATTCTCCTCAAAGGTATCTACAAACTGTATTGCCAGTTCAACCTCGATCCCCTCCTGTCTATCTTTTACATAGATGGGATCATGAATAACATTCTTGCCACTGTTAATCTCCTTTACATAGGCCACCAATCCCTCCGGTTCATGGAAAAGTACCGTCTCCTCCTCTCCCTGACGTCGATTCTCATAGGAAATGGTCAGTCCCGGATTCAAATATGTTGTCTCATGTAGACGACTTTTCAGCCAGTCTGCCTTAAATCGCGTCCGCTCAAAGATCTCTCCATCCGGCAAAAAATTGATCTCTGTTCCCGTCTGCTTTGTCTTCCCCACCACTGGCAGCAATCCGTCTTTCAATTCCACCACCGGCAGCCCTTTTTCATATGCATCATGATGAATCTGACCACCCCGGTAAATTCGAATATCCATATGGGCTGACAGTGCATTGACCACGGAAGATCCCACTCCGTGCAATCCGCCGCTGGTCTTATAAGCCTCATTATCAAACTTTCCACCGGCATGTAAAGTCGAAAATACAATCCTTGCCGCAGACATACCTTTCTTATGCATCTCTACCGGGATACCACGGCCACTGTCCTTCACAGTGCAAGAACCATCCGCCTCCAAAATCACTTGGATCTTGTCGCAATACCCGGCCAAATGTTCATCCACCGCATTGTCCACAATCTCATAAATCAGATGGTTCAGCCCTTTGGTGCCAACCCCTCCTATGTACATACCTGGTCGTTTTCGAACTGCTTCCAGCCCTTCTAAGACAGTGATGCTGTCCGCATTATATTGTGTCTTAGCCATGACATTCCTCCCTATCCGTTCAGAATCCAAATCTGTTTGGCCTTCCTTCTTACCTGCCGGAAGACGCATGTTCCCATTATACACAAAAAGAAGGGGAAAATGCAAGCGATTTATCGAACTTACTTTCGAACAAAAGAAAAACTGTTATGAGTCAGATGCAATGTCAGCTAGTGGTTTCAGCAGTGCGCTTTGGAGAAATAATGGGGATAATCCGTCTGCTAGCCAATGTCATTTAGATAAGCAGTGGCAAAGGGTACGTCAAGGAAAAGGGGAGAGAAGCAACAAGAAATTATCTGCTCCTTTTTCCAGTTTCGAGATTAAGAAGTCCTAAAACCCCTGACTTTTGCTAAAAACGAAACGAAAATATACAAACTCGCTCCGCTCAAACAGTGTATATTTTCGTTTCAACGCCAAATTCAGGGATTTAAGGACTTCTAAATCTCTGCAAAATCAAAATATCACAGATAATTTCTTGTTGCTTCTCTCCCCTCTTCCTTGGCTGATTTTCTCGTTTCTTTAATCTAAATGACATTGGCTGGAAGACTGAATATCTCCTATCATTTCTCCAAGGCTGGAACATTCCCCAAGCGTAATCGATAATATGGCTTCCTCTTTTGATAATGACGTGCGTCGCGCGCCTTTCTTTCAGGCGTGCCATTATGAAAACATGAATTAATTCCCACACTCAATACTAATTTCATTAAACTTGTCTAAAATATCCTCAATCCGAATGGATGCCTTCGCCTCTCCTTTTTCATCCAGGATTGCTTGCCCCTGATGCATCATCACCAGGCGATTGCCGTATTCCACCGCATAGCGGAGATTGTGCGTTACCATAATTGTGGTCAGGTTCTTCTCCCGCACCACTTTGCCAGTCAACTCCATAATCGTCTCTGCGGTCTTCGGATCCAGCGCTGCTGTGTGTTCATCTAAAATTAGGAACTCGATATCGGTCATGGTAGACATCAAAAGGGCCATCGCCTGCCGTTGTCCGCCAGATAACACTCCTACCTTTACATATAACTTATCCTCCAGTCCCAATCCCAGAAATCGAAGTTGTTCCCGGTAAAAATCAATTCTCCGTTTATCGGTTCCCCGCCGCAAATTAAAAGGCTTTCCCTTATTGTCTGCCAGAGACATATTTTCCAGAATCGTCATACTCGGACAGGTTCCCATGGCCGGATTCTGATAAACACGTCCAATCCGGCGCTGACGGCGGTACTCTGGCATGTGTGTGATATCCACATCATTCATGCAGATACTTCCGGAGTCCAACGGAATGCTGCCGCAGATGAGATTCAGCAAAGAGGTTTTTCCCGAACCGTTGCTGCCAACTACAGATACAAACTCTCCATCCGCAATTTTCATCGAAAAGTCGTTAAACATACACATTTCATGGACGGTTCCGGCATTATAATATTTTTGAATATGCTTTAACTCAAGCATGGACTGTCACCTTCTTTCCCTTCTGGTTGCTCATCACCAGGATGATGAGGAATAATACGGAAGTCACCAGCTTCAGATCCGACGCTGCCATTCCCAGAGCAATTGCCAGCGCCACACAAGCGCGATACACCAGAGACCCCAAAATCACAGCTGTCGTGGCCTTCATTCCCCGCTGGCGCTTTTCCCCGTTTTTGGAGGAAGCGCTCCACCCGGGTAATCGCAGATTTTTAAACAGTTTTGTTCCAATAATTACATTTGCCAATCCGATCACGATCGCTCCCGTACCTGTACTGATCTCAAAAAAGCCTTTCTGCTGACAATATACACAGCCAGCCAGAGCCACAAAACCATTGGCAATTGCCAATCCAACCAGTTTGACCAGACCTTTATCCTTCGCCAAAGAGGTGACTAATCCGTCATTGTCTCCCACAGCCCGCAGCAGATAACCCGAACGAGTATTCAAATACTGATCCAGCAAAATCTTACAAAGCAGAGTAATCAGCAGCAAAATTAAAGTCACCCGATATGGCTTCCCTGCTTCTGGCAATATCTGTTGCAGCAAAGTATTATCAAAAATCGTTTTCTTGCTGAAAATCGGCAAATTCGCCTTTCCCGCAATTCGCAGATTCACCGAATATAATGCCGTCATCATGATAATCCCAGATAAGAGATCTCGCACCCGCAGTTTTACATGAATAAATCCCGTTATACAGCCAGCCAGTGCGCCCACCAAAAAAGCCAACAACAAGGTTAACAGCGGAGGAACATCCTTTAAAATCAGCATAGCAGTAACTGCTGCTCCCAACGGGAACGTACCGTCCACTGACAAATCCGGAAAATCCAATATTTTGTAGGTGATATAAACCCCTAAAGCCAGGATGGCATATATCAGCCCTTCTTCCAATATTCCAATAATAATTGACATAGCTTCCTCCGTTTTTTTCTATCTATTTTAATTAGGTAAGTGTTTTGATAACTGGAATGATTCCTCTACAATTCTTTTTTCCTTTACTCCGTGATAATTTCATCAAACAATTCCACTGCCGCATCTGACAACTCTTTAGGAATTGTCAGCCCTAGATTTTCTGCCACCTTAGTATTGCCATAAAACGACGCTTCTGTAATCACCTCAAACTTCATCTCACTGGCCTTCTTTTCTCCCTTCAGCACCTGAGCTGCCATCCGTCCGGTTTGAGCGCCTAAAGACACATAATCCAGTCCCATCGTAGCCAGACAGCCAATTTTTACCTGCTCAATTTCACTGCCAAATACCGGGATATTCTTCTTCGCCGCTTTATCCAGAATCATTGGCAGCACGCTGACTACAGTATTGTCCGTTAAGTTATTCAAACAATCCACCTTTTCCAGCAGATTGTCCGCCGCTAGCGGAATATCTGCCGTACCGGAGATCCCACTCTCTACAATCTCAAAACCATATCGGGGAGCCGCCGCCTTATATTCTTCAATGGTAGAAGCAGAATTAATCTCGCTGGTGCTATATAAGATACCGATCGTCTTCGCATCTGGCAATAAGGTACGAATCATTTCCAGCTGCTCTTCCACCGGTAATTTATCGCTGGTGCCAGTGATCTCTCCCACTGGTGTCCCATCTGCGCCGGCCAACTCCGCTAACACAGGATCTGTCACCGCTGTATAAATAACCGGAATTTTCGCATCTCGCGTCGCACTGTATGCACTTTGTGCTATCGGAGTAGCAATGGCACAAATCATATCCACATCTTTCGCCAGAAAATTCGCCATAATCTGACTGGAAGTCCCGCCATCTGTCTGGGCATTTTCATACAGAATGGTAAGATTTTGTCCTTCTATGATACCTTCCTCAGCCAATCCTTTTAAAAATCCTTCCCGGCAGTTGTCAAGCGATCCATGTTCTGCAAACTGACCGATACCAATCGTGTAAGCTCCTTCTGCCGCCACATCAGTATTTTCTTTCACTGCTTCTTTCGTAACATTCCCATCGGTTGTATTTTCTGCTATATTAGCCGAGGTTTTTTGGTTATCCGCTGTTGTTTCTTGCGGTTTTTCCGAGGAACATCCCACCATCATGGTTGCCGCCATTGCCATCGCCAAAATCTTTGTCACATTTTTTTTCATAATTATTTCCTCCTTCTCAATTGAAAAATGCCTGCTTTTTTTCTAGTCTGGATATTTTGTCATAAAATAAACACGCATATGCTTTGGGGGGTTCCTGAATGGACACTTTTTTTGTTATGAAACAAAAAAAGTCTCAAATGCAAAAACTGCACTTGAGACGAATTGAATCCGCGATACCACTCAACTTGGCAAAAAGCCCACTTATTTCGTATACTGACATATACGCCGCAAGATAACGGTAGCGGTCTCCGTCAGTTCCTACTCTCCTTATTGGATTTCAAAACTACCCTCAAAAGCCCATTCAGCAAATCCGTCCATACCGCAATCCCACCACCTGCGGCTCTCTGTAATTTCCGAAAAATGCTTACTCCTCTTTTTCTACGGTTTATTCTATTAGCCATTATCCTAATCCTTTTTTTACTTTTTGTCAATATCCTTTTTTACTTTTCATCGTGATAAAGGATCAAAGCAATCATCTCCAAAGGTTCTTCTCCGAGAGCTTCTATACTGTGTCCTTGCCCTGCCCCGGTAAAAGTCACATCACCAGCAGATACCAAAACCAAATGCCCGTTGTCATTAAACATGCCATGTCCGCTCAAAATATAATACGTTTCCGACTCCTTTTCATGAACATGATATCCCAATGCAGATCCAGGATAAACGGTCGTATGCGCAAATACCCTGCCTTTATGATCCAGCTCTTCCGGTCCATTTAACAGATTTCGAACCGTGATATCGCCTTTCCCATGAAACGGACTTTGTTTTCTCTCTGACAAAACCTCTTCTTGTTTTCTAACCACCCGTTCCTCCTTCTACTTTTTAATCATTCAGAACAATAAAATCACTACGTTTCTCTATAATTTAGGAATATCTAGGTCAAATAAACTAGCCAGAGAAAACCAAGAGCCATCATCCGCATAATGGACAATCGTTGCATAACCACTCCTGGTGACAAAACGACCTTCTGGAGAATGATTCGCACACACATGTACCACCTCTTCTGGCAGTTCTGCTGTCAATGCAATAAACGCGCCGTAAGCGGGATGTCTCACATTAGGAAAACCAGTCTGCTTTTTGTTCTTTGACCATCTGGCCCGGTTCTCCTGATTGTATTCGTAAGGTTTTCCAATATCATGGCAGATTGCGCAAGCCAACAACAGCTCTCTGTCCAGTCCCAATTCCATTTGATAAGCCCGGGACAAATTATCATAAATACTCAGAGCATTATAGATCACCGCATTAATATGCATAGACTGATCCCCCAATGCACTGGCTTCTGGCATTCCCGATCCTGGCATTTCCTCTACTTTTGTATAACCATTGATCTGCAAAGAGTATGCCCAGGCATCTATGATCTTTTCCTTCAATTCCAGATTTTTCATCTCTCCTAAGGAAGGAAAGGAAGTTTCCACACCTTTTCGAATTTCTTCATTTAGAGTAATGGGAATCATATTCTTATCCTCGTCTTTCTATTAGCTTTTACATTAACATATTGGGTAAAAATGTTACCAGCGACGGACAAAAGGTTACAATCAAAAGTGCAATCAAATTCATTGCTAGAAAAGGAAGCATTGCCTTGGTAATCTCTTCAAAACTCTTGCTGCTGACTCCAGTCAAAGTAAAGAGTACCATCCCTACTGGTGGAGTCAACATACCAATTGTGATATTCAAAATCATGATAATCCCAAAATGAAGCGGGTCGATTCCCATCGCCGTAATCACTGGCATCAAAATCGGCACCAGAATCACCAACGCGGACAACGATTCCATCAACATTCCCACAATCAGAAGAAATACATTGATCAAAATCAATGCCATATATTTGTTTGTAACCACGCTCAAAAATGCTTCTGCCAATTTTTGTGGCATTTGTGCCGTAGTAATAATATAACCAAAAGAATTCGCACAACTCACAATAAACAGAACCCCCATAGTCAATACTACGGAATCATCTAAAATTCCTGGAATATCTTTCAGCTTTAAATCCCTGGTGAGAAATCCCAAAATGACTGCATAGACCACCGCCACCACCGAAGCTTCTGTTGGTGTGCAAAATCCCAAAGTGATACCTCCCAAAATAATTACCGGAGTCAGCAGCGCAGGAAAGGATTGAATAAAAGAGCGTCCGAGTTCTCCCATCTTGGGGAATGGAGTCCTTGGATAATTCCTCTTTTTGCTGATGATATAAACATATATCATCAATGTCAGGGCCATCACCAGTCCAGGTAAAATTCCTCCGATAAACATTTTTCCAATAGAAACCCCACTGGCTACTGCAAACACCACAGCAGAAATACTAGGGGGGATGATGGGGCCGATACAAGAAGAAGCACCTGTGACTGCCACCGCAAATTCTTCCTCGTATCCCGCATCTTTCATCGCTTTAATTTCAATAGCCCCCAGTCCTCCGGCATCCGCCACTGCCGAACCTGACATTCCAGCAAAAATAACAGAAGCCACAATGTTGGCGTGTCCCAAACCGCCCGGAATCCATCCCACCAGTTTTTCACAAAATCCAAAAATTCGATCCGTGACACCCCCACGATTCATGATATTTCCTGCCAAAATAAAGAAGCCTAATGCCAGCAAAGTAAAGGAACTAGAACCGGCCACAGCTCTGGAAAGAAGCATATTAATGCTCTCTCCATGCACCAAAGAATATATCATAGAGCTGCAGATCATGCAGAATGCCACCGGCATTTTCATGAGCAAAAATCCGAAAAACAGAATAAATAACAATGCCATCGGCTACCTTCCCCCTTTTCTACTCTTGGCAATATCTAGAAAAATACGCAACAATCGGACTGAAACATATGCCATGGCAATCAAAAATCCTATAGGAATAAAGATATAAAAATAGCTCTTTTTCATCCATGAAATCGTGCCAAAGGCAATGTTTTGATTTGCTGTATATTGAAAGCCAATTCGAGTAAGATGGTACAGACAAAACAGCATGACCGAATTGGTAATCACGTCAAAAATCCACTGTATGAATCGTGGTACCCGATCATACAACAAAGATAATTCGGTATGTTGACCTCTATGAAAACAATATCCAATTCCCAGAAATGCTATCGTTCCCTGCATCATGGTCGTCACTTCATCCGTCCAAATCAATGGTCGGTTGAACAGATATCGCATTGTCACATGACAGGTAAGAATGGCAAGCATTACAAACATAATCAGCGAAAATACCCGTTTCTCTGCTTTTAAAAGCATCTGCTCTAATCTTTGTAACATGATATTCCTCTTTTCCTTTTATCTGCGAACCGATTTTGTATCCCTTTATCATCGTTATTGAATCGCCTGAATGTCTTCATACATGCCTTCTAGCCAATCATCAGCAAATTTTTCATACATTGGCTTCATCATCTCAGCGAAAGCTTTCTTATCTGTTTCAATAACTTCCAAATGTTTGCTTAATTCCTGAATTGCCGCATTTTCTTCCTCGATAGCCTGATTATTGTGTTCACTGGCGGCTTTTTCTGCTGCTTCTGTCAAAATTGCCAGCTGTTGCTCACTTATCTTTTGCTTACATGCATCGCTCATAAAAATGTTCATCATCTGATATTGATGATCCGAAAGATTTAGATAATCCTGCACTTCATAAAATTTCATTGCCAGAATGGACATTGGCGGATTCTCTTGTCCATCTGCCACCCCCTGCTGCAAAGCCAGATAAGTCTCATTATAAGCCACCGGTGTCGGCGTTCCTCCAAGTGCCTCAATTGCCGCAATTGGAAGCGGTTCATTTGCTGCACGCATTTTCAAACCTTTAAAATCTTCCGGATGAATCAATGGTTTCTTCGATGTTGTCATTTCACGTACTCCATAATATACCGGAGCAAGAATATGCACATGGCAATTCTCTGCTAATCCCGCCTTCAATTGTTCAAAACAGTCACTTTCATAAAATTTGAACAAATGATCTCTATCACGGAACATATAGAATGCCTCAATAATGGAAAACGGTTTATATCTCTGGGTATATTGTCCGGTAGAAGCAATATAAAAATCCACATCCCCCGTCGAACAAGCATCCGCCATCTCCGCGCTCGTTCCCATCGTCTCCCCCGGAAATACATCGATCTGTATTGTTCCCTCCGATTTTTCAAATACTAACTTTGCAAAATTTTCTGCTGTTGCATGAATTAAATGCTCTGGCGACTGCGAATGCGCCAACCTTAAAGTAAGCTTTTCTCCTGCTGGTGTCTCTGCCACTCCTTCTTGCTTCTTTTCATCTCCTGACGACGACGTTGTCTCCGGCACATTCTTTCCCGAACACGCGGTCAAAGAAAAAACGGTTGCTATCATGGTAGTCATTGTCAGTATTTTAGTAATATTCTTTTTCATAGTGTCCTCCTTTTTGTTTGTATACATTATATATTTTGTAATGTTATTGAAGTATACAACAATTTTATCAACATTACAATTCATAATTCTCACATAATTCCAGATTATTTTTTGTTTATTTTGTATAATTTCATTGTTTTTTTCCTAAATTATCTTGCTAAAAAAATTGATTCCCTTCAAAAAAACAACAAAATCAGGTGAAAATATATCATATTTTCTTTTCTCTTGATTTTTTTATCTTCATGATATATACTTTTTGTATACTACATTTTTCTAAAATCAACGATAAGGCTGGTATCCAATATGAAAACTGCAGGTGTTTCCAATCGCAATTTGAAAAATCATACCTATAATATTCTGAAAGATCGCTTGGTCAATTGCATTTATCCTCCTGGTATGTTGCTCAATGAAGCCCAGCTTGCTATTGACCTAGAAATAAGCCGCACCCCAATACGAGAAGCAATCAGTCGTCTTGAGATGGAAGGTTTTGTAAAGATCATTCCCAAAAAGGGGATTTATGTGACCGATATCCTTCTCAGCGATGTTATGCAAATTTTTCAGACTCGAATTGAGATTGAACCAATCACTCTAAGAATGGCTGCCCCTCATCTTCCGATAGAAGAGCTCCATACCTTTTGTCAAAAATTTTCAGAGCCGGTTACTGATATTCAAAACAGCTTTCGGCTTGACACTGCCATGCATCTATTCATCATCGAACACTGCGGCAATCGCTATCTGATTGATATGATGAGAAGAGTTTTTGAAGAAAATACTCGTATTATTATTTCCAGTAAACAAAATCAAATTCAGATTCATGATGCAAAACAGGAACATCTGGAAATTTTAAATCAGTTAATTCACAAGAAATATTCCGAAGCAGAAAAAACGATGCAACGCCACATTGAAGCTTGTCGCATGGCGGCCTTTGATTTTTTCTATAATGTCCATGCCTATGCTCCCATTGAGGATTGTACTTACAAAAGAGAATTAGAAAAACTCAATGCC
>Ga0137306_102040_pt1 | contig 18078 bp, 15 predicted proteins | sample Inofroosms_March_FD_97187 | JGI IMG/M metagenome (GOLD analysis project Ga0137306, IMG submission 97187) | Mouse cecal microbial communities from Vienna, Austria - N-Acetylneuraminic and N-Acetylglucosamine D2O microcosms_March | ecosystem: Host-associated > Mammals > Digestive system > Large...
GAAGGAAAGCATGGTGGTTACCGTGCCGGTCACAGAGGAAGGGAGCGGCCTGGAAAAAGCGGAATACCTCTTTGTGGCGGAAGACGGGACAGAACAGGAGGGGCAGGCAGCCTTTACAGAACTCCATACCATGACCGATACCCTGGCAGCATACGGAAGTTCCGCCGCCATTCTCCGGAGTATCCGGGGAGAGGCGGAGAGCGGGAGTTATGAGGCCCGGATAGCCATTGAAGAAGAATTCAAAGGGAAAGTATACCTGTCCTGTACCGATTATGCAGGCAACGTGTCAGCACAGAAGACATTAACCGCAGAAGGGGGAGGGGTGATTGTGGAGGACAATGCCCCGGAAATCCGGTTTGACGGAACGAAAGAGACTACAGGAGGGAAGCCCCTGGAAGTGAAGGTGGAAGTCAGGGACAGTGAAGAAGACCGTGTGACTTCAGGGATTTCCGGCGTCCGGTACCAGGTGGATAAAAAGAAGAGCGTCAGCCTTCCGGAAGAAGAATTTACCGGGGATTTTGCGGAAGTCTGTGAGTTCACGGTAAAGATAAAGGGAGAAGGGAAGCATACCCTCCGGGTGGAAGCAGAAGACCATGCGGGGAATGAAAGCGCGGCGGAAGTCACCCTGAACATCAGCGGAAGCCGGGAGGTACCGAAGGAAGTACCGGCAGACAAAAATCCGGGGAATCCCGGAAGTCCGGGAAGTACCGGAAAGCGCCTGGGAGGGGAACCGCAGACAGGGGACAGCACCCATGTGCAGATCTGCGCCACTCTGGCCATGATCGCAGGTTTTGGCTACCTGCTGCTGTACTTTGAAGGGGAGAATGGAATCACAGAACAGGAGAAAGAGGAGATGATCCACCGAATCGTAACCTGGGCGAAACAGGGAGGAAGAATACGGAGACTCCTTGGCCTGGCGGGAATCTTCCTGTTCCTTGCATACTACCACAGCATTGGAAAGAGTGTGGATGTGGAGTGGAAGGAAGTGTACGGGAAAATCTGACAGGACAATGAACAGACGAAACAAACCCTTCTGAAACGGAACTTATATGTGAAAAAAGGTAGGAAAATTGTTCCAAAAAGGTAGTGACAGAGGAACAAACATTTTGTATAATATAAACGTATGGTTTCCATTGAGAATAAGACCATAAGATATTGTTGTACAAAAGGAGGACATTTATGGGGAATCAATTAGTATGGCAGGATCGATTTAATATAGGAGTAGAAGTAATTGACAGGGAACACCGGAAACTGTTCAGTATTTTGAGTAAACTCCTCACTGACAAAAAGAACGATGAGAAAAGTAAGTGGGTCTGCCAGGAGGGAATCAAGTACTTTAAGGAACATGCCATGAAGCATTTTGCTGAAGAAGAAGTTTATATGGCTTCCATCAGTTATGCGGGATTTGACACACACAGACGGGTGCATGACAACTTTCGGAAAAAGACCCTTCCGGCTCTGGAGAAAGAACTGAATCAGTCAGATTATTCTCCGGAGGCTATAAATCATTTTCTCGGCGTCTGCGCCGGCTGGCTTATCGGACATACTCTGACAGAGGACCGGGCCATTACAGGAAAAGTTGTGAGCAGATGGGGAGATCTGTTGCCGGAAGAAGAACAGGCAGTCATGGGGCAGATGATTCTTCAGCTTCTGGAAGATATGTTCCAGTTGAAGACACGGGTGGTCAGCGAGTGTTACGGCGGAGAGAAATTTGGAAAAGGAATTTATTACCGTATAGTTTACGGGGCCAGTCAGCAGGAAGAATGGGAAATCATTCTGGTATTTGAGGAAAAACTTCTCGTGAATACCATCGGGCGTATGCTTGGTGATCAGTCCGAGGAACTGAATGTTATGATGGTGAATGCTGCCAGATATACGGCTCAGCAATTTGCGGGACGCATCGGAGAACAGTTTATATCTGCCGATGATTATGAAGTAAAAGAGGAAAATCTCCTGAGTTTTGAGCAGTTCCAGAAAAGATTTGAGGGCCGGAAACCTCAGTTTAGTCTGCTGTTTGACACAGGGGAAGGATATTTTGCCTTTTGTGCCATTGCGCCTCATCTGATTACGGAGCAGAATAAAGTATCCGGGAAAAATGAAACTGCCCTCAAAGCAGAAAATGCAATGACGGAAGTGAAAAAATACCTGGATAAAAATCATGAGAATCAGAATCAGGTGAGCAAAAAGAAAAAAATACTGGTGGTGGATGATTCGGATTTTATGCGCAAGACATTGCAGGAACTTCTGGGGAAAGATTATGAGATTACGGAGAGTAATTCCGGACTGGGAGCAATCAGAGGTATTACATTATGCAGGCCGGATCTGGTTATTCTGGATTATGAAATGCCGGTCTGTGACGGCAGCCAGGTTCTGGAAATGATTCGTTCCGAGGAAGAATTTGCAGATATACCGGTTATGTTTTTAACAGGCAAAGTGGACAAAGAAAGCGTTCATAAAGTAATCCCTCTGAAGCCGGCAGGCTATCTGCTGAAAACCCTGCCGCCTGAGAAGATAAAGAAAGAAATTGATGATTATTTCAGAAAGAAAAACAGGTAATACAGGGTCAGGGCTCTGAACGACAGAGACAGGTCGGAACCTTTTCCCTGTAATCCGGTATAAAAATTCCAGTTATGGTATATCCTACATAGAAACAGTGGATTCAGGAGGAAAAACCATGATTGGAATTTTTATTGCCCTGTTGTCAGGAGCATTGATGAGCGTTCAGGGAGTATTCAATACAGGAGTGACGAAAAGTACCAGCATGTGGGTGAGCAATAGCTGGGTGCAGTTTTCAGCACTGATTATCTGCCTGGTGGGCTGGTTTTTTACAGACAGGACAAGTTTTGCGGGGATATTGCAGATACAGCCTAAATATATGCTTCTGGGCGGCGTTATCGGAGCATTTATCACATATACGGTAATAAAAAGCATGGATACGCTGGGCCCGGCCCAGGCGGTTATGCTGATTGTGGTGGCCCAGTTAGCCGTAGCATATCTGATCGAACTGTTCGGACTGTTCGGCGTGGATAAACAGCCCTTTTCCTGGCGCAGAGTGATTGGAATGGCTGTCTGTATCGGAGGAATCATTCTGTTTAAATGGGAATCCTGAACTGTAACAAAAAATTTCAATATTTTTGAAATACTCTTGTAATAATTCCTGATTTTCGTTACAATATAAAGGATTCGTGAATAAGACTTTTCTCTGCGTATATCTGACAGCGGCAGACTGTCCGCTGCAGGTAAAACATCTGTAACCATGATAAACAGAGAGAACGGAGAAAAGTATGAAACAGAAAATAATTTATATTATAATTCTGCTGATTCTGACAGTCAGTTTCGGCGGCTGCCAGAGCGGGCAGGAAAATGAACTTCTTCTGACCGGGCAGGAGGAAGAACGGAAGGAGGATACTTTCGAAGAAGAAGTGTCCGGGGCAGATTCACAGGAAAATCCGGTGATTTATGTGCAGGTAAGCGGTGCGGTGGCAAAGCCCGGCGTCTATGAACTGGAAGCGGGCAGCCGTATCTTTCAGGCCCTGGAGCTGGCAGGAGGAGCCACAGAAGAAGCGGATACGAGAAGCCTGAATCAGGCGGAAATTCTGGAAGACGGCCAGATGGTTTATATACTCGATGCTGAGGAGGCGGCAGCTCAGGAACTGCTTCCGAAGCAGGAGGACGATGGCAGGATTAATCTGAATACTGCTACGGAAACAGAGCTGATGACGTTGCCTGGAATTGGCGCGGCAAAGGCCAGGAGTATTCTTAGCTGGCGGGAAGCCAACGGCAGTTTTCAGTGTACGGAAGATTTGATGAAAATAGAAGGAATCAAAGATGGTGTATTTTCTAAAATAAAGGACAGCATCAAAGTTGATTGAGGTGGAAAATATGGCAAAGAAAGTTCTTGTAGTGGATGATGAAAAGTTAATTGTAAAAGGAATCCGTTTCAGCCTGGAGCAGGATGGCATGGAAGTGGACTGTGCCTATGACGGTGAAGATGCATTGAAGCTGGCTACGGAGAATACTTATGATATGATTTTACTGGATCTCATGCTGCCGAAAATGGACGGATTCGAGGTATGCCAGCACATACGGGAATTTTCTTCTGTGCCCATTGTGATGCTTACGGCCAAAGGGGACGATATGGATAAGATTCTGGGCCTGGAATACGGGGCGGATGACTACATAACAAAGCCCTTTAATATCCTGGAGGTAAAAGCCAGGATTAAGGCCATTATGAGACGGACTTCCCCAAATCAGGCGGGGAAAGAAGATTCCAGGCTGGTAGAGCATGGAGACCTGAAGCTGGACGGCGAGAGCAGGCGGTTGTTTATCCTGGGAAAAGAAATCAACGTAACAGCCAGAGAATTTGATCTGCTGGAACTTCTGGTGCTGAATCCAAACAAAGTTTACAGCCGGGAAAAGCTGCTGAATCTGGTATGGGGCAGCGATTATCCCGGAGACGTGCGTACCGTGGATGTACATGTGCGGCGGCTGCGGGAGAAAATAGAGAGTAATCCCAGTGAACCGAAGTATGTGCACACAAAATGGGGCGTGGGATATTATTATCAGGGTTAGCGCAGTAAAATTTTTGCTGTATAAATCATAAGGAACAGAGATGAAAAAACTGAAATTTTTGCACAGCCTGAAATTCCGGCTGTTTTTACTTATGGCATTGATGGGTATCATCCCGAATGTGGTATTGCGGGCAGGAATCCTTGCCAGCTATGAAAACCGGGCCGTGTCCAACCGCAGCATTGACGTGCTGGGCCAGGCCAAAATGCTGAGTAATCAGGTGATTACATACGATTACATCAAAGACACTTCTGTGGAAATCATCAATGCGCAGCTTGAAATGCTGTCCAATATCTATGACGGGAGAGTTCTGATTATCAACAGCGGTTTTCAGATTGTAAAAGATACCTATGGGCTGGACACAGGGAAAACCATTATTTCCGAGGAAGTGGTAAAGAGTTTCCAGGGAGAGGAAATCACCAAATATGATTCTAAAAACCGGTATATAGAACTGGCAATTCCCCTGAAAAAGGCCGATTCTCAAAAAAGTCAGGGCGTCATGCTGGTGAGCGTGTCCACAGACAGTATTATGCTTAACTTTGATTACCTGAAAGACAATGCCATGATTATAGAACTGGCGAATCTGGTGGTGATTCTGGGACTTGCTCTGTTCTGGTCCGCACGTCTGGTGCGTCCTTTTGGAAAACTGACCAAATATCTGGAAGAAGTACAGACAGAGGATGAGGAAAATCTGATGATTTCCGATTACACGGAAACAGAGGCTATTTCCAATGCCTTTAACGAGATGTGGGGCAGAATGCGGGTAATTGACGATTCCAGACAGGAGTTTGTGTCAAATGTGTCCCATGAGCTGAAAACACCCCTTACCTCCATGAAGGTGCTGGCGGATTCCCTGCTGGCCCAGGGGGATGCTCCGGTGGAACTGTACAAAGAATTTATGGGGGATATTGCAGAGGAGATTGAACGGGAGAATAAGATTATCAATGATCTGCTGTCTCTGGTGAAAATGGATAAGGCAGCGGGAACTCTGAATGTTTCTGCGGTCAATATCAATGATTTGCTGGAAATGATTATGAAACGCCTGCGGCCCATTGCGGAGAAACAGAATATTGAACTGGTCCTGGAAAGTTTCCGTCCCGTGAGCGCGGAGGTGGATGAGGTGAAATTGTCCCTGGCCCTCAGCAATCTGGTGGAAAACGCCATTAAATACAATAAACCGGAAGGGTGGGTGCATGTATCCTTAAATGCAGACCACAAATATTTCTTTGTTCGGGTGGAGGATTCCGGAATCGGTATTCCGGAAGAAGCGCTGGAACATATTTATGAACGGTTTTTCCGGGCGGACAAATCCCACTCCAGAGAAATCGGCGGAACGGGTCTGGGACTTGCCATTACAAGAAATGCGGTTCTCATGCACCGCGGCGCCATCAAAGCCCACAGCAAAGAGGGGGAGGGCACAATCTTTACCGTCCGTATCCCGTTGATGTATATCGTGTAGGAGTCTGGAATGAGAAAAATGAAGGAAGGTCTTTGCCTGCTGTTTCTTTTCTTCTTCCTCGCAGGTCTTGCAGGCTGTGAAGGAGGAGGGGAAGACGCATCAGAATATAAGATTTATTATGTCAACAAAGATAATACCAAAACCGTTGCAGTGGGATATGAACCGGAGGCAGAGGAGGATAAAGAACTGATACGGGAGCTGCTGCGGAAGCTGGTACAGGATAAAAAACGTTCAGATTATCACAGAGCCCTTCCGGAACAGGTGAAACTGGAATCCTGGAAGCTGGATAACTCCCAGTTGTATCTGTACTTTAACAGCGCTTATATGGAGATGGACAATGTCAGGGAAGTGCTGTGCAGGGCTGCTATTGTGAGAACGCTGATTCAGGTGGAAGGCGTGGACTGTATATCCTTTTATGTGATGGATTCGCCTTTGACGGATGCAGGCGGGAATCTGATTGGCCTGATGACGGCAGAGAGTTTTATAGAGAATCCGGGAGAACAGATTAATACCATTCAGACTGCCAGTATCACCCTGTATTTTTCCAATCCCAAAGGAACGGCGCTGATTCCGGAAGTGCAGGAAGTCCATTACAGCAGCAATATTTCCCTGGAAAAACTGGTGATTGAGCAGTTGTTAAAAGGGCCCAAGGGAAACGGAAAGCGCTCTGCCATTCCGGAAGGAACCAAACTGGTAAATGTATCTGTGCTGGACGGCGTGGGATTTGTGAACCTGAATGAGGGATTTCTCAGTCAGAATTATGAGATTGCAGAACCGGTGGTAATCTATTCCATTGTCAATTCTCTGGCAGAACTGGCAAATATCAATAAAGTGCAGATTTCCGTGAATGGAGACAGCCAGGGAGTATACCGGGAAAAAATGGAACTGAGCACCGTGTATGAGAGGAATCTGGATTATCTGGACGAGAGTGTTCGCTCTCAGGAGACAAAACAGGAAGACGGTGTGGAAAATGTGGTAATTGAAGAGGGGGAATCCGGTGACTAATCGTGTAGTCTGCTGCCTGTCCTTTTCATTTCTTATGGGAATTCTTTTTGAAAAATATGGAAGCCTGTGGCCGGCAGGCGGATTGCTGGCCCTTCTTCTGTATACCGGACAGGCAATCATCCGCTGTCAGGAGAAGCCCTGGCGGGTGATACTGATTCGGAGCGCGGCCTGTATGCTGGCATTTTCCTGCGGGATGTGTCATTTACGGACAGAGCAGAGCCGGCGGGACAGGCTGGAAGCAGCGGCGGAAGAAAGCGGCGCCCTTACCGTACAGGGAGAAGTTCTCAGAAAAGAAGAAAAACAGGAGCAGTGTCTTTATGTTCTGACCGATACCAGAATACTGGCGGACGGCAGAGTTTATCCCGGCAACGGGATTCTTGTATACAGTTCTGAACATCATATGCAGCGGGGAGATATTGTGAAGGTAACCGGAGCGTATGATGCATTTCAAACAGCCCGCAATGAGGGGAATTTCAACGAAAAACAATATTATCAGAGCAGAAAAACGGAATTTCGCCTGTATGCAGAACAGGAAACGGTGATATTGCGAAAAGGCGGAACCTTTGTCCGGATACTGGAAAAAATACGCCGAAGGCTCAGAAATACATATCAGCAGTGCATGTCTGAAAAAAATGCCGGACTGATGGCCGACATGACGCTGGGAGATAAATCCCTGCTGGAACAGGAGAGCAAAGATTTGTATCAGGCAGCAGGTATTGGGCATATTCTGGCCATTTCCGGCCTGCATGTGTCGCTGTTCGGTATGGGTCTGTACCGGCTGCTGCAGAAATGTTCCTGTCCCTTTTTCCTGCGGATTCTGCTGTCGGCAGGCCTGGTATGCAGTTTTGGCCTGCTGTCCGGTATGGAGATTTCCACCTTTCGGGCAGTCTGCATGTTCTGTCTGTCTCTGTCTGCACGGTTTCTGGGCTGCAGTTACGATTCCCTGACATCCCTTGGAGTCGCCGGTGCCCTTCAGCTCTGGGAAAATCCGTTTCTTCCGGATAATGCAGGATTTCTCTTTTCTTACGGAGCAGTTCTGGGAGTGACGGTGGTTGCCGGGATTCTGAGAAAGGACAGAGGAGAGGAATATACGGAAGAAAAGTCAGAGAAAAGCGGCGGCGGTTTTTTTAGAAAAACGGGAAAGCTGCTGATACAGCATTGGAAAGATACCATATGCATGAGTTTTTGTATCCAGCTTGCTACCCTGCCTCTGTCCCTGTACTTTTATTATGAAATTTCCTGTTACAGCATTCTGGTGAACGGATGCGTACTGCCTTTTCTTGGTATTCTGCTGGGACTGGGACTTTTGGGAGCCGTAACAGGAAGCCTGTTTCCCATGGCGGGGAAAGTGATTCTGCGTCCTGCAGGATGGCTCCTTGCCGGAAATGAGAAAATCTGCCGCAGTGCTTTAAAACTGCCGGGAGCGGTATTTCTGGCAGGAAAGCCGGAACTCATACTGGTGTTTGTCTATTATGGGGTTCTGGCAGTGATACTGTACCTGTACCGTTTCAGCAATTACCAGTCCGGATGTCATTCGGAACATACAGATAATTTCGTTTCCGGGCCTGTACAGTCTCCGGGGCACAGAACAGGAAAAACGGCTGCGGCAGCAGGAATTGCAGCGGCCCTTGGAATGATACTGTTTTTGCGGAAAGGGCCCCGGTTTGAGATTGACGTGCTGGACGTGGGACAGGGAGACGGGATTTTGATTCAGACAGAAGAAGGAGAACATTTTTTTCTGGACGGAGGCAGCAGCGATGTGAAGCAGGTGGGAACCTGCCGGATTCTTCCCTTTTTGAAATCCAGAGGAATCGGCTCCATACGGGGATGGATTGTATCCCATGCAGATAATGACCATATCAGCGGTCTGAAAGAACTGCTGGAAGAAGGATACGGAATAGAATATCTGGTGCTTGCACAGGGCATGGTGCGGGACGAAGCCTCAAAAGAATTGCTGGAACTGGCAGAGGGAGCGGGATGCCAGGTGATTTGGGTGGCTCCCGGTATGAAGTTCGGCACAGAACATGCGGAATTTACAGTCTTTCACCCGGAAGCAGACGGATATAAAACAGGAAAGGAGGAGCGAAACGACAGTTCCCTTGTGGTTTCTCTGGAATATCGGGGCTTTGCCGGGCTGTTTACCGGAGATATCAGCGCAGAACAGGAACAGCAGTTACTGCAGCGACAGGAATTAAACATGTGGATGGGAAAAACGAAGGGAAAACATCCGGACTTTTATAAAGCAGCACATCATGGCTCCAATGGATCCAACAGTCTGGAGTTTCTGGAGACAATTTCTCCGACCGTAACTGTTATTTCCTGCGGAACAGGGAATTCCTACGGACATCCGGGGCAGGAGGCGCTGGAGCGGATAAAAAGCGTCGGAAGTCAGGTGATGTGCACCATGGACAGGGGGCAGATTACCATTTGTCCGAAAGAGCGAGGGATTCAGGTGAAATCTTTTCTGAATTTGAAAGAATAAAAATAGTATGGTAAGATAGACGGGAAGAAGATTGATGTGGAAAAGGAGCGGGCGCTTATGAAGAATATAGACGAAGATATTAAAAAGGGAAGTTTTCGGCCGGTGTATTTGCTGTATGGGGAGGAGGACTATCTGAAAAAGCAGTACGGAAAGAAATTAAAGCAGGCCTTATCTTCTGAGGGAGATACTATGAATACTGGTATTTTTGAAGGAAAACAAATCAATCCTGAAGAATTGATTGATTTGGCGGAAACACTTCCGTTTTTCGCGGAACACAGGCTGATTCTGGTGGAGAACAGCGGTTTTTTCAAATCCTCCTGTGATAAACTGGCAGATTATATGAAACAGATTGCACCGGCTGCCTGCTTTGTATTCGTGGAAGATGAGGTAGATAAGCGCAGTAAGATGTACAAGGCTGTGAAAGGCGCCGGGCGCGCGGTGGAATTTCCAAGACAGAAGGAAGATTTGCTGACTCGGTGGATTCTCACCCGTCTGAAGCGGGAAAATAAGAAAATTACACAGCCGGTGATGCAGCTTTTTCTGGAAACTGCCGGAACCGATATGGAGAATATTGACAAAGAACTGGAAAAGCTGTTCTGTTATACCCTGGGGCGGGATGTCATTACAGAAGAAGATGTGAAAGCAGTCTGTGTGGGACAGACTGACGGCCGGATTTTTGATATGGTGAACCACATTGCAGAGCAAAGGCAGAAACAGGCCCTGGAGCTGTATTACGACCTGCTTGCGCTGAAGGAGCCTCCCATGCGTATTCTGTTTCTGGTGGCCAGACAATTTCAGAATCTGCTCCTTGCGAAAGAACTCCGGTCGCAGGGGTATGATTCCAGGGCAATTTCTGCCAGACTGGGAATTCCTGAATTTGCAGCACGGAAACATCTTGCCCAGTCAGGGCATTTTACGCCAAAACAGCTGAAAAAGGCTGTTTCAGACTGTGTGCAGGCGGAAGAGGATGTGAAAACCGGGAATATGAATGACCGGATGGCAGTGGAAGTGCTGATTGTGAGGCTGAGTGCCGGTGAACCGTGAAGTTAAGCGGAAGTTTTACGAGATGTTCTTTTCTGTATTTTTCAGCAATCTTAACAACGAAGAATAAAATAATAAAATAATAAAAAGAAGCCGACTGACGGTATCGGCTTCTTCATTATGCGCACTTTGTTCTTTCAAACTTAAGCAATTTTATTTACAGCTTTGGTAAGCTGAGAAACTTTTCTGGCTGCATTGTTCTTATGATATACACCTTTGGAAGCAGCTCTGCTAATCTGAGAAATAGCAGCGTTTAATGCTGTCTGTGCAGCCTCCTTATCATTTGCTGCAATGGCAGCTTCTACCTTTTTAATAGAAGTTTTAACAGCAGATCTGATAGATTTGTTGCGGGCTGTTCTGGTTGCAGTTACTAAAATTCTCTTTTTTGCTGATTTGATGTTAGCCAATCCGTACACCTCCAATTTTATAAAAGTATGACAATCCAGTTGACTGTTATGCGGAAACAGGATTGTACTGTATTCTACAGTTGTTTCATTAAATCCGGACACGGACGTTCTAATGTAAACATACTCATATATTCTAGTCCCAAATTTTCAGTCTGTCAATACATATTCCAACACTTTTTGTAAAAAATACTAACAGTTATTGTTGCGTAAGATGAAGTGAAAACTGGAAATATTCTTGGAGGGATTGTTATGGAGCAGTTTCAGGTGCGTACGGATTTGGCATTGGAAACCCGTGAGAAATTTGAAGAGGACAATGTGGAAATCAAAGGAGTGCGGGTAGAAGAGGAATACCGCGAGAAGTCAGAGATTAAAATTACCACTATGGTAATTGAAACGGAGAACGGGGCGAAAGCCATGGGGAAGCCGAAAGGAACCTATATTACTCTGGAAGCAGCCAATATGGACTGTCAGGATGAGGATTATCACCGGGAAATTTCCCTGGAGCTGGCAAAAATTATCCGGAAACTCCTGCCGCCGAAGAAAGATACCATGTCGGTGCTGGTGGCGGGTCTGGGGAACCGGGAAGTAACGCCGGACGCCCTGGGCCCCAGGGTGGTGGACAATATGCTGATAACCCGCCATGTACTGAAAGAGTTTGGAAAATATGCGTTCGGAGAACAGGAGGTGAATGCAGTCAGCGGAATTGTGCCGGGAGTAATGGCTCAGACCGGAATGGAAAGCCAGGAAATTATCCGGGGCGTGGTGGATGAGACGAAACCGGATGTGATGATTGCCATTGACGCACTGGCGGCCAGAAGCACCAGAAGGCTGAGCCGCACCATACAGATTACGGATACCGGTATCAATCCAGGCTCCGGCGTGGGAAATCACCGCCACGGGCTGTCGGAAAAAACCATGGGAATTCCCGTGATAGCCATCGGCGTGCCTACGGTTGTGGACGCGGCCACCATTGTAAATGATACCATGCACACTCTGATTCAGGCCATGGAGGAGAACAGCCATCTTGAGACACTGACCACCGGACTGAATGCATTGAATGACATGGAAAAATACGAGCTGATTCGGGAACTGCTGTCTCCCCAGTTAAATACCATGTTCGTAACCCCCAAAGATATTGACGAATCTGTCCGGCGTCTGAGTTATACCCTTTCCGAGGGATTAAACATTGCATTTGCATAAATATTTTCGTACAGGCATATATTTAACTGTTCGACATGATTATCATTGCCTTTTGCAGATGACGGATAAGGAAGACAGAGAATGGGGAAATTTTTCAGGAAAAAGAGAAGAAAGAAAGCCAGACATTATACAGGAGGGATTCTGCTGGCCATAAGCCTCCTGTTTGTATTTGTATGTTATCAGACCATGTCAGAGACGGGAAAAGTACCTGCGCTGAAGCAGGTACTTTCCTGGGTGAAAGAGGAAATTGCAGTGGAGGCCTGGAAAAACTGCATGATGGTTATGATAACAGAAAAAGAACAGGAGCAGTCACCCACACTGGGGGCCTGGTTTCTGGAGAAACTGGAGCAGACGTATCCGGTCTGCCGGTTCAGCGAAACCATGACGGAATATGATACCAGAGTGGAAAGTGATCTGACCGGAGCCCTTCTGGCTGAAAATGAGCGGGAAGCGGAACAGGCTTTGGAGGGTCAGGGAGAACAGGAAACAGGGGAAAAACAGCAGGCGGAGGAATCCGCAGCGGAAGAAAAAGATAATAAGAAAGATAAGAAAAATAAGAAAAATAAGAAACAGAAGCAGACGGAAACTGCTGCCGGAACCGGGGGAAAAGCGCAGGAGATTTCCAGAGAAAAATTAAATGATTTTGACTACCTGGTACAGAATTTTTATCAGATTGACCGTACCACCACCGTTGACAGCAGCCAGCTAAATGCGGACGCTCTCCTGGGAAAAAGCATGAAGCTGGAAAACGGAGCTGAAAATGTACAGATTCTGATTTATCATACCCATTCTCAGGAAGGGTATGCGGACTCCACGCCGGGAGATACCAGTACCGGTGTGCCAGGCGTGGGGGAATATCTTGCGGCGCTTTTGCGGGAAAAGGGATATAACGTTATGCACCACACCGGGGAATATGATGTAAAAGACAGGGACAATGCCTACTCTTATGCAGGCCCGGCCCTGGAACAGATTCTTGCAGAAAATCCAGGTATTGAGGTGGTGATAGACCTGCACCGGGACGGGGTGGCTGACACCACCCGTCTGGTGTCAGAAGTAAACGGAAAACAGACTGCTCAGATTATGTTTTTCAACGGACTGAGCAGAACCACTGCCAACGGAGATATTTCCTATCTGGCAAATCCGTATCTGGCGGATAATCTGGCCTTTTCTTTTCAGCTTAAGCTGGCGGCGGAGGAATATTATCCTGGTTTTGCCAGGTCAAATTATCTGAAGGGCTACCGCTATAATCTCCATTACCGCCCCAAAAGCCTGCTGGTGGAAGTAGGAGCCCAGACCAATACGCTGGAGGAAGCCATGAATGCCATGGAGCCTCTGGCAGAAATTTTACATAAAGTATTGTCAGAATAAATGATGGCGATACCATATCAGCTGCTGAATGATGGCGATACCGTATCAGCTGCCGATTGCCAATGGAGGAAAGAAGCATGGAAGAGACAGGCAGAATCCGGTGGATGAACCGGGAGAAGCTGGAGCGGAAAGAGAGAAATCCACAGGAAGAACTGTTGCTGCAGTCCATATATAAACTGGAGCCGGAGTACTGGAGCGGTGTGAAACTGACGGAAGATTCCCTGTACGGGGCTTTCCGGTTTCATGAGGGGGCACAGAATGCTGTCAGCGCAGCATTTTTGCTGAATGCTCATGACTTTATTCTGGTGACCCGGAAAGAAGAAAAAGACACTCTGCTCCGGTCAGAAAATCCCACCATGGAGGAAGGGCTGGAAGAACTTTTTGAAAACGTTCTGAAGCGTGGCCAGCAGAAGGTGGAGCGGATGGAAAAATACCTGATTGATATGGAACAGGAAATTGTGAAGGGAAAAATCAGCCGGAACCGCAATCAGAATATTTTTGAATGCAAACGTTCCCTGGCGGTCTGGAAAAACGATTACGTGCAGTTTCTGAATCTTGTGGAAGGGATTAACGGACTGGAGCAGAAAAAGAAGGAGGATCAGGGGCAGATTTTGAGTGAGGAATCTGCCTGTTATTTTCGTGTCTACGAAAACAAGCTGCGCCGCCTGACGGAGGAGACCCAGTTTCTGTATGAAGAACTGGTGCATATCCGGGAAGCGCTGGACGCGGCCCTGTCCTACGAGCAGAACCGGATTATGAAGGTATTTACCACTGTAACCACGGTGTTCATGCCTCTGTCTCTGATCGCAGGCTGGTACGGAATGAATTTTACCGGAATGCCGGAGCTGGGCTGGGAATACGGTTATCCTTTTGTGGGTATTTTAAGCGTACTGGTGGTACTGGTGTGTATCTGGTTTTTCCGGAAGAAAAAGCTGTTTTAGGAAAAAAATATTGCGAAGATACAGGCGAGAGTATATACTATAATCTGAAACGTTACGATACTGAGATAACAGGAGGATTTTGAAAAGATCATGGCAGCAACAGACCAAAGTAAAATCAGGAATTTTTGCATCATTGCACATATAGACCACGGAAAATCCACGCTGGCTGACCGTATCATCGAGAAAACCGGGCTTCTCACCAGCCGGGAAATGCAGGCCCAGGTCCTTGACAATATGGAGCTGGAGCGGGAGCGGGGCATTACCATCAAGGCTCAGACGGTGCGGATTGTATATAAGGCGAAAGACGGAGAAGAATACATATTCAATCTGATTGACACGCCGGGACATGTGGACTTTAATTATGAGGTATCCAGAAGCCTGGCAGCCTGCGACGGGGCTGTTCTGGTGGTGGACGCCGCTCAGGGAATCGAGGCCCAGACGCTGGCAAACGTATACCTTGCACTGGACCATGACCTGGATATTCTTCCTGTCATCAATAAAATAGATCTGCCCAGCGCCCAGCCGGAGCGGGTCATTGAGGAAATTGAAGATGTGATTGGCCTGGAGGCTCAGGACGCCCCCAGAATTTCCGCAAAGACCGGAGAGAATGTGGAAGAAGTGCTGGAACAGATTGTGGCTAAGATTCCGGCGCCGGGAGGAAGCGGGGACAATCCCCTGCAGGCGCTGATATTTGATTCCCTGTACGATTCCTATAAAGGGGTTATCGTGTTCTGCCGTATCAGGGAAGGCCGGGTGAAGCCGGGCACCACCATTAAAATGATGGCTACAGGGGCCATGGCAGACGTGGTGGAGGCAGGCTATTTCGGCGCCGGGCAGTTTATTCCCTGTGAGGAACTCAGCGCCGGAATGGTGGGTTATCTGACGGCCAGCCTGAAAAATGTCAGAGACACCCAGGTGGGAGATACCATTACGGACGCGAACCATCCCTGCCAGGAACCTCTGCCGGGATATAAAAAGGTAAATTCCATGGTTTACTGCGGCATGTATCCGGCAGACGGAGCCAAATACCCGGATTTGCGGGATGCACTGGAGAAGCTGCAGTTAAACGACGCGGCCCTGCAGTTTGAGCCGGAGACCTCCATTGCGCTGGGCTTTGGATTCCGCTGCGGTTTTCTGGGACTTCTGCACCTTGAAATTATTCAGGAGCGTCTGGAGCGGGAGTACAATCTGGATTTGGTGACTACGGCGCCGGGAGTTATTTATAAAGTCCATAAGACCAACGGGGAAGTGATTGAACTGACCAACCCTTCCAACCTGCCGGACCCGGCGGAGATTGAATATATGGAAGAACCGGTAGTCAGCGCGGAAATTATGGTGACCAGCGATTATATCGGGGCCATTATGGATTTGTGCCAGGAGCGGCGGGGCGTTTATGTGAGTATGGAATATATGGAGGAAACCAGAGCCCTGCTGAAATATGAGCTGCCCCTAAACGAGATAATCTATGATTTTTTTGACGCCCTCAAGTCGCGCTCCAGAGGGTATGCTTCCTTTGACTATGAGATGAAAGGCTATGTCCGCTCCGAACTGGTGAAACTGGATATCCTGATTAATAAAGAAGAAGTAGACGCTCTGTCCTTCATTGTTCACAGCGGAACCGCTTATGAGCGGGGCAGGAAAATGTGTGAAAAATTAAAAGAAGAGATACCGAGGCATCTGTTTGAAATCCCAATCCAGGCGGCCATCGGAAGCAAGGTGATTGCCAGAGAAACAGTGAAGGCCATGCGCAAAGACGTGCTTGCCAAATGTTACGGCGGCGATATTTCCAGAAAACGGAAGCTGCTGGAGAAGCAGAAAGAGGGAAAGAAACGTATGCGCCAGATAGGAAATGTGGAAATTCCTCAGAAAGCCTTTATGAGCGTACTGAAACTGGATGACAAATAGGCGCGGAGCAGATGTATGAGAAGGTCAGACAGCTTTTGCGAAACAGAAAACAGAAAGAATCTGGAGCTGTATCTGCATATTCCCTTTTGTGTGCGAAAATGCAGTTACTGCGATTTCCTCTCCATGGCCGCAGATGAAAACATCCGCAGACAGTATGTGGACATGCTGCTGGCAGAACTCAGAGAAAAAGGGCGTTTTTGCAGAGAATACCGGGTTTCTACGGTGTTTTTCGGGGGAGGAACCCCTTCCCTTCTGGCGGGGGTGCAGATTGCGGAGCTGATGGAAGAAGTGGGGAACTGTTTCTGTCTGGATTCGGATGCGGAGATTACGCTGGAATGCAACCCCGGCACGCTGGACAGACAGAAACTTCTGTTCTGTAAAAATGCAGGAATCAACCGTCTGAGCATGGGGCTGCAGTCTGCGGACAACCGGGAACTGGAGCTTCTGGGCCGCATCCATACTTTTGAACAGTTTCTGGAAAATTATGCTCTGGCCCGGAACATGGGATTTGAAAATATAAATCTGGATTTAATTTCGGGACTTCCCATGCAGACCGTAAAGGACTGGAAGAATACGCTGGAAAGGGTGTTGATATTGCGGCCGGAACATATCTCAGCCTACAGCCTGATTGTGGAAGAAGGAACGCCCTTTTTTGAGCGGTACGGAGAAGACGAGCTGCGCCGGGAACGGGGAGAACATCCCCGGATGCTGCCGGAGGAGGAGACGGAGCGGGAAATGTATGAACTTACCAGGAGCCTGCTGGAGGAAAAAGGCTATCGCCGGTACGAGATTTCCAATTATGCCAGGCCCGGCCGGGAATGCCGCCACAATACAGGGTACTGGCAGAGAATCCCTTATCTTGGGCTTGGACTGGGAAGCGCTTCCCTGCTGGAGGAACGGCGGTTTTCCAACCCTGTGAATCTGGAAATATATCTCAACGGCGAGTACACAGATTTGTCCCGCATCCTGGCAGAAAATCCCGGAAGCCCTCCGGAAAAGCAGCAGGATTTGCCGGAGGAAGTGATTGTACTGGGCAAGAAGCAGCAGATGGAAGAATTTATGTTTCTGGGACTGCGGATGACCGAAGGCATTTCCAGAACCAGGTTCCGGCAGCAGTTCGGACTGGAGCCGGAAGGTGTTTACGGGGAGGAATTACAGAATTTTCAGAGACAGGGACTGCTGGAACAGAAAGAAGGGCGGATTTTTCTGACAGAAGCAGGGATTGCAGTGAGCAATTATGTACTGAGCGGGTTCCTGTTGGAATAAGACGGAGGAAACATTTGAAAATTGCAGTATGTGACGATGAAAAAGTAATAAGAAACGCCATTGCGGAACGAATCTGCCAGTTGTATCCGTCCTGTCAGGTGGTGAAATATGAAAAGGGTGAACAGCTCCTGTCTGACCGGGAAAGTCCGGATATTATTTTTCTGGATATACAGATGGAGGGGATGGACGGTATGGAGACAGCCCGGCATATCCGGAAAAAGAATCAGCAGGCTGTTCTGATATTTCTCACAGCCTGGGAAGAATATGTATTCCAGGCCTTTGACGTGGGTGCTTTTCACTATCTGGTAAAGCCTCTGAAAAAAGAGAAGTTTTACCAGGTGCTGGAGGCGGCGGTAAACCGGGCAAAATCTCTTGCAGTTTCCGGGGAGGCAGAGGAGGAACGGGCAATTCTTGTGAAATCGGGGGCCTTTTCCC
>Ga0137306_102045_pt1 | contig 18048 bp, 19 predicted proteins | sample Inofroosms_March_FD_97187 | JGI IMG/M metagenome (GOLD analysis project Ga0137306, IMG submission 97187) | Mouse cecal microbial communities from Vienna, Austria - N-Acetylneuraminic and N-Acetylglucosamine D2O microcosms_March | ecosystem: Host-associated > Mammals > Digestive system > Large...
GAGCATCCGGATGCATACCCAAAAGAGATAGCAGAAGAATTTGGGTGCAGCGCAACCGCAGTTTATCTGGCTATGAAGCGTCTGAAAATCACCCGCAAAAAAAGGCAACGAGATACCGGGAGCAGGACGAGAAAAAGGCAGCGGCGTATCAGGAAGAAATCAGCGCCTATCCCATCTTAAAAATCGCTTATGTGGATGAATGTGGGATGGATACGTACTTGTACCGTCAATATGGCTATGCAGCCAGAGGGTAGAAAGTGTTCAGTTGCGCTTCAAATATGCAGATTCGCCCGCAGGCCCTTAAGCCTGTCCCGGCCAATCGGTAGCTCGGCAGCCGAGCCCCGAACCCGGAGGGCAAAATCGCTCCCGCTCCAGGGGAAAATATCCTGGACGTATTTCAAATGGACCAAGCAGGTCTTGTGAATCCGGTAAAACCTCCGATTGCGCAGGCGTTCCTCATAGACGCCCAGGGCGGTATTGTCGCTGTACTCATCGCCCGAAAGGGTGTGAATGATGCACCGCTTCCCGGAGCCGTGGGACTCGATATAGGTGATCTCGTTCAGATCCAGCAGGAGCGTATGCCTCTGGTTGCTGCTGATAGCGATGCGAAGCTCCTCCTCCAGTTCCGGAAAACGGGAGCTGACTTGGCTGAGAATCTGCCGGATGCGGGCAGGATCGTAAGGCTTGAGGATATAGTCATTGGCCTGAAGCTCAAACGCGGTGACGGCATACTCAGAATAAGCGGTCGCAAAGATGATCTTTGCGTTTGGCATCAACCGCCGGGCCAGAGAGGCCACTGTAGTCCCCTCCATATCGCCCAGACGGATGTCAATGAACAGAAAATCGAAGGTCTTTTTCTCCAGCAGCTGCATCGCCTGCACCCCGTTTCCGGCCTCATACACCTCTGACTGGGGGGCTATCTCACGGATCAGGCGGATCAACTCCTGCCGGGAATTCTTCTCGTCGTCAACGACTGCGATACGCATAGGATTCACTCCTTTCTGGTCTGGGCCGCAGGCCTCCGGGTGGTGTGAGCGGGAGGGAAAGGGATACGGCAGAGCCTTGCTCCGAGCTGTCTACCGAAAGAACGTATTGGCTACCGTAGACACTTCGCAAGCGTTTCTGCACGTTGAACAGCCCGCTATAGCCGGCATCGTTGGGATCGTGGAGGCGTTCGATGATCTCCGGCGGAAACCCATGGCCCTGGTCTGCAATCCGGATGTCGACCCGCCTGTCGGCCTGGTGGATGGCAATCTCGACATGCCGCTCCTCTACTGCGGTCTTGCCATGCCGTATCGCATTTTCCACGATCGGCTGGAGAATCAAAGGCGGCAGATAGAGCATCGGAAGCGCGTCGGGCAGCTCCCACACGACATGGATTGCTCCCTCAAAACGGGCTTCGGTAATGTACAGGTAGTTCCGCACATTGGACAACTCCTGCTCCAGGGTGACAAACGGCTCGTTGACCGTGAGGGACTGCCGGAAATAGCTGGCCAGCGTCAGGATCGTCTCCTGAGCCCGCTTTGGGCTGGTACTGCACAGAGCGGAGATGGTGCTCAGGGCGTTGAAGAGGAAATGCGGGTCGATCTGCGATTGCAGGGCCCGCAGCTCGGCCTGCTGGCGAAGCTGGATCTGGAGCTGGAGCTGGAATTCTCCCAGCTCCAGCATGGAGGAAAACATCTGCGCCAAACCTTCCGCGATGCGGCAGTCTGCTTCCAGGATCAGGTTTGGCCCTTGGGGGACACAGAGAATGAGCGTCCCCATGATCTCCCCCCGCCAGGCCAGAGGGGCGGCGATCACCGCCCAATCCGGGCCGCAGGTCTCACAGCCGCCCCGTTCCACCACCAGTTTCCCCTCTTCAATGGCTCGTCGGGCAGGAGGAAGCAGAGGGGCATCGTCCAACCACATGCCGCTGACCGCCACCACCTGTTCCAAACTGGTGAGCGCCACCTGAAACTCCGTCAGTATCTCCTGCACCGTGTCCACCGCTTTCTGCATTGCAGTACGGTTCTCCATCCACTCCCGGAGAAAGGGAAGGCACTTCTGGGCGATAAAAAGCGCCAGATACTGCTGCTCCGCCAACTCGATGGCCACGCTACGGTTCAAGCGGCCCAGCAGCCCCATAAACAGGACAAGCCCCAGAGAATTGACTACAATTTTAGGAAACAGGATGACCTTTTCCAGATCGACCGCAGCGGAAAAGGGTTTTGATATCAGCAGAATCAACGCCGACTGGAGCAGCTCGGCCAAAACAACCAAGGCGGCCAAAATCAGGTTTCGATGCTTTTTCCGGGGCAGCCGATGGCAGGCTGCTGCCCCGATCAGGCCAAAGCAGAAGGTACCGATGCCGCAGGCCAGGGAGGTAAAGCTGGACGGGTCATAAAAGATGCGGTGGATACCTCCCAGCAGGCCGGCACACAGTCCGGGGATCGTCCCGCCCACCAGACCCGCAGCCAGGGTGCTGATCACCCGGGTGTTGACCACCGCACCCTGAAGCCCCAACCCGGTATAGGTGCCGCTGACAGACAGCGCACCAAAAATCAGACCCAGGCAGAGCTGCTCTGACAGGGATTTGTTCTGTTTTTTGAGCAGCTGCCGCAGGGGACCCAGCTCGATCAAAACAGCCGCTACCAGGACCAGAAGGCTGACATTGACCAGCAGGTATTCCAAAAGCTCATTTTTCATCGCTTTTCCCCCTTGCGGTTTTTCTCTTTTTGCACAGGGTAACACTGTTTTTTCTGAAAATCAAGAACTTTTTTCTCTCATTTTTTGCCGGGATCAGACGTCCTCCGCTGTTTATTCCTGAAATACAGCGATTCATTCCTTCTACGGCACAGGATAAGCCAATCCTATTGACGAAAAATTTTTTTGCCATAAAATCGTACTATAGGTTGGATTTGATTGGTGATATTAAACAAATCCGTGGATTGCCTGATGCTGTCCCGGAAGATTGCGGATCCGAAATCCGACCCAAGTGAAAATGAGTAAAAAGGAGACGGTATTCTATGAGGCACATGAAACGACTGATGGCACTGGCACTTGCCCTGTGTATGGCGTTTGCTCTGATCTCCTGTGGGAGCAGCCCAAGCGCTCAACCCGCTGACCCCGGAGCTGCCAGCAGCCAGTCCGATGCTTCCGGTAGCACCGAAGGAGCCGCTGCCGAAGGCGGTCTGACCGAAGCAGAACGGGCCAAAGAGTTTGTCACCGTGGCCACCGGCCCCACCTCCGGCATCTATTTCCCCATCGGCGGCGCTTTCGCTACCGCGCTCAGTGATTGGGGATATACCACCAGCGCCCAGGCCACCGCGGCTTCCGGCGAAAACATCCAGCTGATCCAGGAGAGCGGCGCCGAGATCGCGATCGCGATGCAAGACTCGGTGATGCAGGCCTACGAGGGCTTCGGCGCTTATGAGGGCAAAGAGCCTGCCAGCAACCTGTGCGCTCTGATGCGCCTCTGGCCCAACTATGTACAGCTGGTCACCACTGCCAATACCGGCATTAAATCGGTAGAGGACCTGAAAGGCAAGCGTGTGGGTGTAGGTGCGGCGAACTCGGGCGTGGAACTGAACGCCCGCATGATCTTCGAGGCATACGGAATGAGCTATGACGACTGCACCGTTGACTATCTGGCCTACGGTGAAGCGATCGACAACATGAAGAACGGCCAGTGCGACGCGGTGTTTGTCACCTCCGGACTTCCTAACGCCACCGTCACCGAGCTGGCTACCAGCTATGATATGGTCATTGTTCCGATCGACGGCGACGGCCGCGACAAACTGATTGCCCAGTACCCCTTCTATGCCGCTACTACCATCCCTGCCGATACTTACAACAACAAAGAGGACGTCCAGAGCGTCTTCGTATACAACATTATGCTGGTGCGGAACGACCTGTCCGATGCCATGGTCTACGATATGCTCAACGGCATTTTTGAGAATATCGCTACCATTCAGGCTTCCCACAACGCAGCCAACAAAAACATCTCTCTGGATGTGGGCATCAGCGACCTGCAGCTTCCGCTGCATCCCGGGGCTGAAAAATGGTGGGCAGATCACGGCTTTACCAAATAATGCAGCCTTTGCGACGGTATAGAGCGGCCGTCCTTTTGATGGCGGCCGCTCTGCTCGCCGCGATGCTCTCTCCGGTTCTGGTGCTACGGGTGTCTTATCAGAAGACCGGCGAAGTGATCCTCACCCGGACGGTCCGGCCCGGAGACGAGGTGTCCGTAACCTTGACCCACTCGTTTGAGCACATCCCCTGGAATGAATATTATCAGGTTCAGGCGGACGGAACCTTCCTGCTCAAACGGATTGAAGTGGGCGGTTACGGTGCTGGCATCCCTGCGGAAATGGATGTCCCCACCTATTTGGGGGAGGACGGTCTGGTCCACATGGACGAGATCAACTCTGTCTTCCTCAGATTCCAGTGGGTGACCTCCCAAATCAACATGAAAGAGCTACTGCTCAACGGACAACCTGTTCTGGAATTCTCGGAAATTCCCCATCACAGCTTTGTCACCTGCGAAATTTTAACGCAAAGGAGGCTGTTTCACTTTGGCTGAAGAAACAAACGTATTCCATCAGGAATTGACATCGGAAGAAGCCGCCAAACAGGAGGCCCTTCTGGAAAAACATGAAAAGGCCGCCCGTACCCGAAAATTCAGCTCCCCCGTCCTGAACAAGGCCTTGTCCTTGTTCTGTTTTCTGTTTACAATCTACCATCTGGCCTATGCTTCCGGCATCCGCATGATGCAGATGGTGAACTTTAAGCATCACGCCATTCATGTGGGCCTGATCCTGATCCTCAGCTTTGTGCTCTATCCCGCTTGGGAAAAGGCGTCTCGGAAACGGATCGCGTGGTATGACTATCTCTTCACCGCCATCGCCATTGCGGAACCGATCTATGTCTTTATCCGGTATAATGCGTTTATCTCCACCGGGTTCAAGCCCTCCACGCTGGACGTCATCATGGGCACGCTGCTGGTGATCCTGGTGCTGGAGGCCACCCGCCGTATCAGCGGCATGGCGCTACCCATTCTGTGTGTCATCTTCCTGCTTTATGGCATCTTTGGACGCTATATTCCCGGCCTGTTCCGCCACCGGGGCTATGACTGGGTTTCGATCATCAAATATCTGACAACCGACATTTATGGTATTTACGGCTCATCCATCAAGGTGTCCGCCACCTATATCGTTATGTTTATCATCTTTGGTGAGGTAATGAACAAGTGTGGTATGGGGCAGCTGTTCAATGATCTGGCCAGCTCGATTGCCGGCGGCACCAAGGGTGGCCCCGCTAAGGTAGGCGTCATTGCCTCCGGCCTGTTGGGCATGATCAACGGTGCTGCCGTGGCCGTAGTGGTCACCACTGGTTCCTTTACCATCCCCTTGATGAAGAAAAACAACTACTCGGACGAATTCGCCGGGGCGGTCGTTGCCACCGCTTCGGTCGGTGGACAGCTGATGCCGCCCATCATGGGCGCCGCTGCCTTCGTTATGGCGGAGACACTGGGCGTAAAATACGCGATAATTGTTACCGCTGCCATCATACCTGCGATCGTCTACTACTCCGGTATTCTGTTCCAGGTGCAGCTTCGGGCCAATAAAGAAAAGATGTATGGCCTGCCTAAGGACCAGCTTCCGAAAATCAGTACCGTCCTGAAGGAGCGGGGACATCTGATTATTCCGATCGCTTTCCTGGTCATTATGATGTTCGCTTCCGGTTGGACCGTGCTGAAAATCGCCTTCTGGAGCATCATCATTACGATCGCCGTGGCGGAGCTGAGACCTGTCAGCCGTATGAGCCTGAAGGATATCTATGACGCCTTTGCCCAGGCTGCCCGGTCCACCGTTTCGGTCGCCATCAGCTGTGCTTGCGTGGGGATCATCGTCGGTGTCTGCTCTCAGACCGGTTTCGCCCTGAACATCGCCAGCGCAATTATCAGCATCGGACGGAACGCGTTCCCCGCCATCCCTGCCCTGAGCCTGTTCCTGACCCTGCTGTTTACCATGGTCACCTGCATGATCCTGGGCATGGGCCTGCCCTCAATCCCCTCCTACCTCATCACTGCAACCATCGCCGCCCCTGCCCTGATTCAGCTGGGTGTGCCCGATCTGGCGGCCCACATGTTCTGTTTCTACTTCGCCATGTTTGCCAACCTGACCCCTCCTGTGGCGCTGGCCTCCTTCGCTGCGGCAGGCATCTCCGGCGGCAATCCTATGAAAACCGGCTGGGTATCGGTCAAGCTGGCAATCGCGGGTTTCATCGTCCCTTATATGTTCATCTACAACCAGGGTCTGCTGCTCTACGATGTCAACCTCTTCAGTGGCGCTTGGATTCTGCTCACCTCAGTGATCGGCGTGGCGCTGATCAGTGTGGCCGCTGAGGGATTCCTATTCACCAAGGTTCCCATTCCGGTGCGTGTGCTTTCCGGCGCTGCCGCCCTTCTGTTAATTAGCAGCGAGCCGATCAGCGATGTGGTCGGACTGGTTGTAACCGTATCGATCGTTCTGCTTCAGCATATGCTGGCAAAGCGCAAACCGCTTGTCGGGGTTTAAGAACCATCCCGCTCGCTTGTTGTCGCCGTCGGTATGCCGGAAAGCCGGTTTGATCGCAGGTTCTCAAACACAAACAAGAAAGGTCCAGAGCGGATGTGCGCTCTGGACCTTTCTGCCGGGAAAACGAACGATCCTATCTCTTTTTCCCTGCCTCTGTGACCGTCATGCTCCCGCCTCCTTCGCATATTCCCCTTTGAGGTCAAAGGCATGGTTCATGGGTCCGCTGCCTTCGACCAGATCCAACAGGTCGGCCAGGACGCCGGTCAGATACTGTTGATCCAGCAGCTCAACCTGCTGGCGTCCGAGCTTTACGGTGAATATGCATAGGAGCTGCACAAAAGTCTATCCGAAATCTTTGAGGAGGGCTGCTGCCGCGCAATCTATGACCAACAGCAGTATGCCGGGTTTGGGCAAAACTTTGACACCTTAAATGTCAACCAGATCGAGGCGGCGGTTACGACCGCGATGACCGCGCAGCTCCAAAAGGCGATGGGGATAGGCGCGTATGAGGCGCGCCGCCTGATATGCACCGAGTGCCGCCAAGTCTCTAACCGGGCGGCGGTGCCGGGGTATAGTCAAAGAAGTTGAAAAGCATCAAACAAAGCGTCGTCGAAGGAAGGAGAAACGGGAAGATCTCTACGAAGCTGGCGTTTAAGCCAGGCCCAGAAGTGCTCAGTAGGGTTGAGAGTTCAGGAGAATAGGGAGGTTTGAGACAGCGACCATCCGCACTGCCCCAGCCTTAAACGCATCATCTTAGCGTTGCGGTGTCTGACGTTTTCGTTCTTTTGTTGTCATGATCTTTACCCCTTCCTTTTCCATTATACAGAATATTTTTCTGTCCGGCAAATCGGGTATGGGGGCAACCCGTGAGATTGCGTTCAAGGCGACATTTGTCGTTTCCTCAAGCTGCTCCTGGGCCATACCCCGTTCCTTGAAAGCAGGACGGCAAACTGTGATTCTTAACACGCACGCTTTTAAAGAAAACGATGGTGAAAACGTATAAGCCATACCTCCAACTATATATTCTTCTGATGACACCACAAGAATCCCTGTGCCGCTTACGGCACGGGGATTTCATTTTGTCGGGGAAGGAGCTGTGAGAAACGTACATAACAATGGAATCTATCATCCAAAAAATCGAATATTCAATTTTAAAACACCACCATCAACCTTTTAACGACCCGTAAAAAGATTCTTTAAAAGGGGAATATAAAGGCCCTTGAAAAGAATCTTTTATCGACTGGATTTTGGACGTGAGGTGCTGGTAAACTGTGTTCCGGGTAACTTTGTTTAGGAGGAGGTCAGCCTGTGATGAACATCGACTTGGACAATCTGAATGAGGATGTTGTTTATGAAGCCTTTGGAGTTGACGGAAACGAAGGTGAGGCCCTAAATGACATCTATCTGGAACTTTTTGAACTGATAGGCCGTGAGGGTATGCTCAAGCTGTTCAAATACTTCCGTGGAGACAAGATCGACTGCCCTATGCGGCTCTATCGCCCGGAGTTTGTAGCGGATTTGGCAAAGCAAACAACAGACCGGCGTGAACGGGCCAAGATTGCCCGGGCCGCCGGATATACTGTCAAGTTTATTGAAACCATACTCCGTAAACGGAGAGAAGAAGATGAAAGTGAAGGGGAATCTGAGTAATCCATTATGAGGGATTGATCTATTACAGGTGACAGCCTAAATTAACAAGGAGGAGACAAATCATGTTCTGTCACAAATGCGGAGCGCAAATAGCCGAAGGTGCAGGCTTCTGTCACCAATGCGGCACAAAGGTTATTCGTACAGATAACACATCGGCGGTATCCAATCTAAAACAAACACCCGATTCCCCCATCCAAACCACCCTTCCGGAAGCTGACAACAGCGGCTTCAAAGCGTTTGTCGATAACCACATCCAAAAGGTTACCGACTTCCAATCGGCAGAAGAGCTGCTGGGAAGCAAGGTATCCCTCCGGTTCCTGTGGATATGCCTTGGGGTTGCCGCCCTATTAGGGCTCATAACCCTGAACCCCATCCTCCTGCTGTTCTTCCTGCTCCTCGGATATGCCGCGGCCCGCGTCATATGCGGGGTAAAGAAGGGACGGTGCGCCTTTCGGTATCAGGGGAAGATGGAGGGTGAAGTCAACACCGACGACCTCATCCGGTTTATGAACACGCACCTGAGCTATCTGCAACCCTATTTCCATGAGTGGGGATACATAAAACGGGAGGCTCTCAGCGTACGCGGAGCCGTACAGGAGGCGGCAGCGGATGCCATCCGGGCAAGCACGCAGGAGATCGGTATCTGCACGCCCTTCGGAGAGGAGCAACGGCGTATGGCCGTTCTTATCATCCGGGCCGACCCCACAGACCGTGATTCCGGGAAAAGGGAATATTTCACGGATGCGGAAAACCGACTTGAAGGGGCCTCTTTCTTGTCGCACGATATGGGGTTTCAGAAGTACAAATGCGTTGTGAAAGCGGCCCCCATATTGCAGGCGGCCATGGAGTATTACTTCAATCACTATCAAAGAAACTAAAGGGGAAGATAAGATGTTCTGTCCGAAATGTGGCACAAAGGCATTGGACGGTGCCGGGTTCTGCCAAAAATGCGGAACGAAGCTGATCGCAGATGCTTCTGCACAGTCGGCAACACCCAACCCGGTAAGTCCGACGCAACCGGCCGGCAAGCCTTCTGCGGCCGTTCCAAAGAAAAAGAAACCGAAAAAGCTGTTGATTATTCTGGGTGCGGTCTTCGCTCTCATTGTGATACTGATTGCGGTAAATGCCGGTAATCTAGCAAAAAGAGGCGAACAGGCAGCAAAAGATGAAGAATATATCAACTCCCAGCAGCAATCTTCAGAGGCCAAGACGGATTCGGAAGTCAAGACGGATGTTGACGATACCGCCGGTAAACTGCTCTGTAAAAGTGTTCCGGTTGATACCATCATGGACATGACCGCAGAGGGTATCATCGCGGCCTTTGGAGAACCTGACATTCATGAACCGGATGTTTACTATGATACTGATAGAATCGAATATGTATCGGATCAGCTATGTTTCATCATGTCCGAGGATGGCAGTGTATTTTGCCTTGACGCCCCCGCAGAAAAATTCACTTTAAACGGCCAGAGCCTTAACCTGTATTTTGACGATCTCGTCGGCATACTTGGTGATGATTACTACAGTCTCGGAGAAGCGGGATATCAATGGAGTATCGGCGACCTCTCATATACCTTCTACATTTCTACGGACGACTACATTGCCGACATCATTGAGGTCTCCAAAATCGATACCGATGAGCCGGTTAATAACGACGCCTATCTGGGCGACGAAGGCAATGACGGAGGTTATGCCAATTTGGATCCCGCGCTGGTCGGCAGGTGGAGGTCATATGACGGCGGGACGCTTGAATTTGATGGCAGCGGGGTTATCAGCTCCTGCGATTTCAAATGCTGGAGTATGAGCGCCGGAAAACCGGAGCGGATATGTTGGGAAGCCTTTAACGGCAGGGTGACTTGTTCCGCATACTTTGACCAAAATATCACATACGAAATTTCCGAATTACCGGATGGAGGTGAAAGGGCAATTATCACCTTCCCGGATTCCAATAACTGGTCGATTGGGTACCAGCGTACATCCGGATCAACCGGTGACGGGATTGTCGGAACGTGGACCAGTGCGTCCAATTCACGCTGGTCTTACCGGTTTAACGAAGACGGCACCGGAATGGAGAGTGAAAAATACCCGCTTACCTGGGCCGCTGATACAACGGATGACGGCGCCGGTGCACTAAGCTATACCCTGTTGGACAGCACATACTTTGATTATACCGTGGAGGGTGATTCGCTTGTAGTCTTTCTTTCTGACAGTAGCCGGATATATACCAGAGTCGGAAACTAACGGATAACTGATAGGATATGGCAAAGAGGGCGGCTTCGGTCGTCCTCTTTGCTGTTTCTACGAATGATTGAGGAGACGATCATAATGTACGCAAAACATACAGTACGCAAGCACCGGAAACTTTCTGCCGTGTTTACGGGTACTTTGCATCCCAGCCATGGAAAATAAGTTTGATCCCACCGAAGGAATCACCACCCTAAGCCTGTACCCCTATGATTCGGACACCGGCAAAGCCCGGTTTGCCTGGTGCCGCACGATAAATACCGGAGGTACTCCTAATGGAACAAAAAAAGCTGCTTCAACAATTCAAGCCGCCCTGCAATCAATGCCCGTATAAGCTGGGGCTGGTACAAACAGTAATCAATCCCTGCCCTCAGTGCAAGGTGAACGGTTATAAAACCTATGAGCAGTTCAAAAAAGAGCCGTCAAAAAAATATTCAAGATAGCAGATAGCAATCATGATAGCTTGGTATTAGCGTCCCTGTCCTTTATAAAATCTTATGGAATATAGGAACTGCATATCGTATGGCTCGCTGTTTTAACGATATATTCTATCCTTAGATCAAAAAAAGGAATGGGGGTGCAAAATTGTCCTACCGCAGAACCCTTGAAGTGGTGCTGATTGTCCTTACCGCCTTGCTTGCCATGGCAAAGGCTCTCAGCGAAATGGACAGGTCGCCGGATGCGGCCTAGAAAACCGCATAACCGGCATAAACAGAGGGCCTCCTTATACGGGAGGCCCTCTGTTTATCTATCTCGGCGCAGAAAAAATTCAAATATCCAAATCAAATTCAGGAGGTAAAAGTGATGTCTGCAAACGTTGAAACGATGTTCTATCTCCGCGAAAAGCCCTGGCATGGCCTGGGTATCCGTGTCGGGACTGCTCCCACGTCCATTGACGCCCTTGTGCTCGCCGGTCTGGATTGGGAGGTTATCCAGAAGGATGTCTACACCGAAAACGGCTCCCTGATCGCTGGGTATAAGATCAACACCCGCAGCACCGACAACGCCGCCCTGGGCATCGTGTCCGACCGGTACAAGGTGGTGCAAAACGAGGAGGCTTTCCAATTCACCGACGACCTGTTGGGCAAGGGCGTGACCTATGAGACTGCCGGAGCTTTGCAGGGAGGCAAAAAAGTCTGGATGCTGGCCCGGATACCGCACCGTTACATCATCGCCGGGGATGAAATCGCGCCCTATCTGGTGGTCATGAACTCCCACGACGGCAGCAGCGGTATCAAGGTTGCCATGACCCCCATTCGGGTGGTCTGCCAGAACACCCTCAACCTTGCTTTGGACAGCGCCAAGCGTATCTGGACGGCCAAACACACCGAGAACGTCATGAGCCGTGTTCATGAGGCCGAGGAGACTTTGGGATTGGCCGAGAGGTACATGGTTGAGCTGGGCCGGGGCATTGATGCCTTGTCGAAAATCAGGCTGACCGATAAGAAGGTGATGGAGTTCATGCAGGAGTTCTTCCCTGTCACACTCGACCTGCCCGACGTGCAGCGCAAGAACAATCTCCGGCTGCTGGGGGATATGAAGCGGCGGTACTGGGAGGCTCCCGATCTCTCCCATGTGGCGAAGAATGCCTACCGTTTTGTCAACGCCGTCAGCGACTTTGCCACCCATGCCGATCCCATCCGCAGGACGAAAAACTACAACGAGAACCTGTTCCTGCGTACCGTTGAGGGTAACCCGATGATTGATAAAGCCTACAAGATGGCGCTGGCGGCTGCGTAAAGGAGGTGATGAAATGCCGGCAAAAGTGTTAGTGTCCACGGAAAATATGCCCTATGAAGATTGGCTGGAATATCGTAAGCAGGGAATCGGCGGCTCGGATGCATCCGTGGTCTGCGGTATCAACCGGTACAAGTCCCCTGTCGAGCTGTGGATGGAAAAGACAGGCCAGCTTCCTCATCAGGAGGCCGGGGAAGCCGCCTATTGGGGGACGCAGCTGGAACCTTTCGTCCGGGCCGAGTTCACCAAACGCACGGGCATCGAGGTCAGCCGCAGAAACGAACTGCTTCAGAGCGAGGAACACCCCTTCATGCTCGCGAATCTGGACGGTATCTGTGAAGTCCCGGATGTTGGCCCCTGCATCTTTGAGGCTAAGACGGCTTCGGCTTACAAAGTCGGCGAGTGGGAGGATGCCATCCCGGACGAGTACGCACTCCAGTTGGCCCATTACATGGCTGTTACTGGCTATGCCGGGGCCTATATCGCCGTTCTCATTGGTGGCAATACGTTCAAGTGGAAATTCATCGAGCGCGATGAGGAGTTGATTTCTATGCTCATTCAGCTTGAGACCGATTTCTGGAACCATGTGCAGGATGGTACGCCTCCGCCGCTGGATGGCTCCGATGCCTCTGCTAAATTCCTGGCTGAACGGTTCTCTAACAGCACACCCAGGTCCCACATCACCCTGCCTGATACCGCCGCCAATCTGCTGGCCCAGTATGATGAAGCCTGCGAGGAGTTGGAAGCCGTCACCGAGCGAAAGCAAAAGGCCGAGAATCTGCTCAAGGAGATGATAGGAGAAAATGAGGTAGGCACTGCCGGTGATCGGGTTATCACCTGGAAGAGTGTGTCCCAGGAACGGCTGGACAGCAAGACTCTGAGAGCCGAGCATCCCGTTCTGTATAAGAAATATGTAAATCAAACATCATACCGCCGCTTCTCTGTCAAAGCGGTCGTGTAAACAGGAGGATGAACAATGGATACCACGAAATTGAAAAGTCGTTTAGGCGATAAGGTGCAGGAGTTACAGAAGCCCACTGGGGAGCCGAATATTACCGTTGCTCCTGCCGCTGATATCTCACTGGCTCCGAGCGATTCTAGCTACATCGCTCTGACCAGCAACGCCCTTGACCTGATCCGTGCCAATTTGAAAAGCCAGCCGCTGACCCTCGATCTGTTCGATATCGTGAAGTCGCCCTCCGGTGGCTCCACGGTGTTTTCTGTGCCGGGACTAGCCGGAGACGAGGCTGAGAAGGATCTGACGGGAATCATTTTAGACTACACCACGCCCCGGGCCTATTGGGATACCCCTGATCCGGTCGAAGGTACGCCCCCTGTCTGCATGAGCCGGAACAGTATTATCTCCCACGACGGGAAGGCCTGCGCCCTCTGCCCATTTAATGACTTCGGCTCCAAAGATGGGGACAGCAATGCCAAGGCGTGCAAGGAGTCGGTGCTGCTCTTTCTGCTGCGGCCGGGCAGTGTTATCCCGCTTCTGGTTCGTGTCCCTGTGACCAGCAAGCCAAGGTTTCTGAAATATTCCACACGACTGCTGAGTACCTTGACGCCGATCAACAGTGTGGTGACAAAGATTACTTTGGAGAAGGCCACCAGCAAACAGGGGAAGCCTTATGCTCTCTTTCACTTTGAGGCGACCGGCACTCTCGGTCCGGAAGAAGCCGCCAACGCCAAGGCATATGCCCGGCAGTTCATGGAGATTGTGAACGCTGCCGAGCTGGCGCCGGAGTTGGCGGAGGCAAGCTAACACAGGATGGATATTACAAGGCCCGGTGTCCTTGCTTGACCGCAGGGATGCTGGGCTTATCTTTGGGGAGGAAAACAGATGCGCATTTTAGTTGTAGAGCCGGAGTGCAGGCCGGAAGTACGGGAAATCAATGATACTCTGGAAGCCATGCAGGAGATCGTAGGCGGACTGATTCAGGTTATTTATCCGTTCGATGATCCTGTTGCTCTGGTCTGCAATGACGAGGGAAAGATTTTGAACCTGCCTATGAACCGAGGCTTGCGGGATGAAAACGACCAAATGTACGATATCGTATTCGGGACGTTCTTCCTGTGTGGGGCTCCTATGGACAGCGACTGCTTCACCGGTCTGACCCAGGAGCAGATCGAACGGTATCGGAAGAGATTCTACACTCCCGAGATATTTTGGGGTATGGATGGGCACATTGTCTGCCTGCCGTTGGAGGGATGTACAGAATGAAAGTGAGGGCCTATATTCACAGCTTGAAGGATCATGAGCATGACCGTCATGTGATGGGTGAGACGGAGATCATCCGGCAGATTGGCGACAACCTGTATCTGGCCGAGGTCAATGGCGTCCGCTGTACGGCGATTTTTAACTGCTTCACAGGAGCCTATTTCGTTGACGATGTGTATGGTATTCGGAAGGAGGAGTCTAATGAGTAAACGGAATTTCAAAGTGACGATCACCGAGAGATTGAAGCGGACGGTGGAGGTAGAGGCAGACGATTGCCAGGAGGCAAAGCAGATGGTTTCCGACGGCTGGCACGACAGCAAATACATCCTCGGTTCTGAGGACTTCGTTGATGTAGAATTTGAGGCCATACCTGCTACTGATGACGCATCCAAATAGTCCCATTCAGGTACACTCAAACGGCACTATGAAAAAGCGTCCTATTAGAGTTGGCTTTTCGGGTTCTGGTACGTTCCAGATTTGAGACCGACTCTAATGGGACTTTTGCTTAAACTTATCTTTTATCAGGGGATGATAGAGAGTGAAGATCGGCTATATCAGAGTGAGTACCCAAGATCAGAACACCATCCGACAGGAAGTTCTTATGCAAGAGCTAGGTGTGGATGAAGTTTACATCGACCGCATGAGCGGCAAAAATGCCAACCGACCGGAGCTACAAAAAATGATGGAGTATGTTCGTCGAGGAGATACGGTGATCGTAGAATCCATCAGCCGGTTTGCACGGAACACCCGGGACCTGCTGGATTTGGTGGAGCGATTAACTACCAAGGGAGTTGAATTTGTCAGCAAGAAAGAAGCCATCGACACCACAACTCCTACAGGAAAATTCATGCTGACCATTTTTGGTGCTGTGGCAGAATTGGAACGGGAGTATATCTTGCAGCGTCAACGGGAAGGGATCGCCATTGCTAAGGAACAGGGCAAATATACCGGACGGAAACCAAAAGAATCCCCAGATTTCGATAGGGTGGTCAGCCAGTGGCAACGTGGTGAGATTACCGCAGTCGGGGCCATGCGAACATTGAAAATGAGTAAGACCACGTTTTATCGAAGGGTAGGGAAAGACAAAAGAAATATCTCATTAGAATGAAAGAGGAAGGGCTGGCTTCGTTGTTTATTTATCTTTGCGGCAGATTTTGTGCCCAACAAGCTGCCGCAAAGTAGGGGTAATAATTTGCGGGATAATTTGGATTCGTTTGACCCAAAATCTCCCGCAAAGATATATTGCTATGCCGGCCAGCCCTTCCTCTACCATGTCGAACACATCATGAATAGGTTCAAACTGTGAGGATACTTATTCTCTCATGAAGCAACTATAATTGACATACAAAGCTCTGAAAATTCTCCCTCCCGTGGGCAATTTATCTTCAATGCGTAAGTGGACCCCCCAAGGCCAGCACACTCCTTAAGATCAACTATATAAGTCTGTAATCAGAACTTCGAGTTGAAAGACGAGAGGAGAATTGCTATAATACAGGAAAAAAGGAGGAGTACTCCTATGGATTCATTTGCTCTGATTCCTTCACATGAGGATCAGGTTGAAATTGAACTTGAGAAACTCGTTCCATTTGGCCACTATCCCTTCAGTTGGTTTCAGGGGCAACGACTGGAGGAGATGGTTGATGAAATCAGCGAGCATGATCCCATCGACATCATTGATGGACATCTTGTGAGAGGAAGTCTTACTGGCATTAGAATAATTAGTCCGATCATTGTCCGTCCTACTACTGATGACCAATATGAAATTCTTGATGGACACTATCGAGTTGCTGCTGCAAGGAAGTTAAAGAGAATACTGCAATTACAATCGGTAAAGATTCCAGCGATCATCAAAAGAGAGCTGACTGATGAAGAAGCTCTGTCTGAGGTTTCAGATACGAATCCTATTGGACTACTTTTGAAACACGCTATTGATATTTTTTGTGAAGATTACAGACAGTCTGATGGGTACAAGCGTTTAGCCGGTGCCTTGATTTCTTCAGAGGGAAACAGCAGCATGGCCTTAGATGAATACATAGAACACTTCCTGCTGGACGATCATAATAGATATGATTTATATGAAAGTATCTACAGTATGGGAAACCCCTATGAACTGAATGAAGAAGAATGTAACGATGAGGTTGTGGCCCGTGAGATTCTTCAAATAATCACCCCAGGGTATAAAGAAAAAATGGCTAAGCTGGAAAAATCAAAAGAGGAACGTGACATAGATGCTCTAAGTAAACTACAGGCCACAATAGAAGATGAAATACCAGAGTTAGTCCGTACCTTTGTCCGAAAAGACAGTGGATATATTCAGCAATTAAAAGATTATCTGAATTTTGATTTGGATGCCTACGATTATGACGATATTCAAAACCGGCGTGAGAGAGCCAAACTTCTCTTTTTCGTTCATATGTTGAAAAAGAGAACATTTCCCCATATGAATATTTTACAGTTGCTTGGCAGACCATCCATGGAAAACATTGATAATTCGTTCTTGGGATGGGAAACAAGTAACGGAAAGTACGTCAAATTTGTGAAGCATGAGGTCGAAAAAGAACTTTCATTGACCCGAAAAAGCAACATTAAACAGGCTGTGTCCTTTGTCGTAAACACATGGGGAGACTACATCAATTCGCTATGTCACGATGTTGCTCTTGTGCTTGCTACCGGAGGAGACTGCTCCAAGGATATAGAATCGATAATGTCTCATATGCAAGCGATTTTTGTTTATCAGAAACCTGTGGACTGCAAGTTTACTCCCTTAACCCCTCTGGAAGCATTTTACTTACGGCTCACACAAAACGAATATCTCGGACAGCTATACGATATATTGGGAATTTATAAAATGAGCTCCGGTGCCGATTATTCCGTCCCTGTGAAATATATAAAGAAAATGAGAGAGTTTCAGTTAAGAAAAATGAGCACTGAGGACATAGAGAAATTTTTTGAACCCGAAAATATCCAGCAGATTGCAAAATATGTCTATCTAAAGGATGAGACGAGCAAAGAGGAACGGAGGAAGATACGGAACAACAAAGATAAGGTGCTTAGATTCCTTGACTTTTGCAAACTTGCTGATCCTCTGGGGATTTACAATGTGATGGAGGATGTTACTGAACTGCTGATTATTTCATGCTTACAGAGTATTCTTTTGGACAGTAGCAATGAAATATTCGATTATGCCTTTCATGGATTTGAAGGTGGAAAAGGATACCGCAAAGGAAAGATTCGTGTTCAGGCCGCATTGAAAAACGACCGTCATACTTGTGATGCTTTACAAGTTTACTGGGTTCGCCGGGTTATGGATCGTAGCTATGCCAATGTGGGTGACGGCAATATCAGGAAGGCAACGGCAGAAGTTGAAAAGAGATGTATCGAAGCATTATCACGAGTTTTGAACAGTTCCACGATTGAAGAAATGTTGGAGGCAAGCAGTTTTTATTTGAATAAATCAGCGGAGTAGAACTCCTAATCTCAAAGGTGAATATTGCGGTGTAAAAAAGGGCGTATCCTGCGGTTCGCAGGACGCGCTCTTTTTTGTTATTCTGTGCTTGCCCAAATAAATTAAAGGAGGTAACACGATGTCTACTCAAGGAAAATTCGCTCCCATTACCAACCCCAATATGGATCCGCCAA
>Ga0137306_102053_pt1 | contig 18006 bp, 16 predicted proteins | sample Inofroosms_March_FD_97187 | JGI IMG/M metagenome (GOLD analysis project Ga0137306, IMG submission 97187) | Mouse cecal microbial communities from Vienna, Austria - N-Acetylneuraminic and N-Acetylglucosamine D2O microcosms_March | ecosystem: Host-associated > Mammals > Digestive system > Large...
CATTCCGGCAGGATTGCCTCCACAGACTCTTTTTCTTTTTTGCCAACCACAATCAGAACCGTAAAATAATATTCCCCCGGATATATGGTGCACAATGTTTTTCCGGCTTTTTTAAATTTAAGATTCCATCCCTTTTTCCAGCTGCATGAACTGTACTCTGTTTTTTCCCTGCAGTTATATGTGTTCCTGATTTCGGAACAGAATTCCATAAAAACAGGGTTTTTCACATACTCGCTTATTTCTTCAATGGCGGGGCAGTTGCTTTTATCCAGTAAATCAATCATATTGATTATTCTCCCATCCTTTTTATTTCATATTATAACAGCTATGATATGCTGTTTACAACCAGATTTACATGGAAGTTTTCGGTTCTGCTGCTGAAAACATTACTGTTCACACCCTGCGGGTGTTCCAGTAACCTGAAAACAGTGTCTGTTCAGATAAGTTGCCCTGTTACATGCAAAACTCCCCCGCAGAACACCCTGCGGGGGAACATTACCTGTCAGTTAATTTTCTTTCGGAAGCCTTTTTTCAAATTTTCCGCGGAAAAACTGTATCAACGGTCCGTTAAACATGGAGTTCAGCAGGGTGCCCAGTCCCACCACCATCCAGATGGAATTGCCGGAGGCCGCGCAGAATCCCACACCTACCAGCATTACCACCACGTCGGAACAGATTCGCCCATATTTAAAGGGGATTTTCCCATTAGTGAATTTCTCAATGATAAAGGCCACACTGTCATAGGGAGCAATTCCCATATCTGCCACCATGTACATGGCCGCTCCTGAAGATGCGAACAGCAGACCGATGGCAAGCATCAGAATCTTAAGCCCCCAGTTCATTTCCAGGTGAACCACATCTTCCATGACCCAGCAGAGGAAATCTGCGATATAGCCCACACAGACCATATTCACCACGGTTCCCAATCCGATGCAGTGACGGACCGTAAAAAACACCAGAACCAGCAAAACCACATTCACAATTAACTGCCAGTTTCCAAACTGCATATGAATAAATTTGCTGATGCCCAGATTCATGCAGGTAAAGGGGTCCACCCCGAATCCGGACATCCGGTAAGCTGCCACGCAAATTCCGATTAGCAGAATTCCGAATAACATAAAACAAAATCTTTTCACTTTTCCACTCATGCTTCCACCTGTCCCACTGCTTTCAGAATATAAATCCTCGACTCAAAATCCGTACAGGGCGCCTGATCGTCCGGCGTCTGCCCTGCTGTGGCGTCTGAAGTATTCAGTCCCATATTCATCAGCTCATCTCCGTAAACTCTGGAACCGTCCCGGCTGTTTTCATAACAGAAATTTTCATTCAGACCCTGCAGTTTTACCCGTGTAAAACGGTCATTTACCACATTCAGCACCCGGTACCAGCCCACCACTGCTGTTTTTTTATCCTCGCTGACTGCCATCCAGGCCATTTCATTTCCCTCAAAGGGGCTTTTCAGCCGGTAGAAGGTGCCGAACTGCAGGAGGCTGCGGTATTCTTTCATAAAAGCAATCTGCTCTTTCACTTCTTCAATTTCTTCTTCCGTCAGTTTATTCAAATCCAGCTCATAGCCGAAGGTTCCGAAGTATGCCACATTTGCTCTGGTGTGCAGCGGCGTATTGCGGAACACCTGATGATTGGGTACCACTGACACATGGCTGCCCATACTGCTGACAGGATAACACATGGAAGTACCATACTGAATTTTCATACGCTCCACTGCATCGGAATTGTCGCTGGCCCAGCCCTGGGGCGCATAATAGAGAATGCCTGGGTCAAACCGGCCGCCGCCGCTGGCGCAGGACTCAAACAACACCTCCGGAAATTCCCTGGTCAGACGGTCATACAAATCGTATACTCCCAGAATATAACGATGGAAAATCTCGCCCTGCCGCTCTGGGCTGTAGGCCTGGCTGAAACATTCCGTAATGCTCCGGTTCATATCCCATTTAATATAGGATACTTTTGCTTCCCGCAGGATTTTTGCCATCATTTCAAAAATACGGTCCACCACTTCTTTTCTGGAGAAATCCAGCACATACTGGTTTCTGCCATGGGTATTGGCTCTGCCGGGAACCTGCAGAATCCAGTCGGGATGGCTCCGGTATAAGTCGGAATCTTTGTTCACCATTTCCGGCTCAAACCACAGGCCGAACTTCATGCCAATCTGCTCCATCCGCTCTGCCAGCCCGGTAATTCCGTTGGCCAGGCGCTCTCTGTTGGCCTCCCAGTCGCCAAGGCCCGCAAAATCATTGCTTCTGGCGCCGAACCATCCGTCGTCCAGTACAAACAGCTCCACGCCGCACTCTTTTGCCTTTTTTGCAATATGTACCAGCTTATCTTCAGTAAAATCAAAATACGTAGCTTCCCAGTTATTGATTAAGATGGGACGGACACGGTCACGCCAGTAACCCCTTGCCAGTCTTTTCTGAAATAACTGATGGAACGTCTGGCTCATATGGTTCAAACCGGAATCCGTATATACCATCACTGCCTCCGGGGTCTGGAAACTTTCTTCCGGCTCCAGATGCCATGCAAAGGTATCGGGATGAATGCCCACCAGCACCCTGGTATTGTCATGGGCGTCCACCTCCGCCTGCATCAGGAAATTGCCGCTGTATACAAAACTGAACCCTATGGCCTCTCCCTGCTGTTCCCCCGTATCCGGACGCTTTAAAATCAGGAACGGATTGTGCTCATGGGAAGAATTGCCCCGCATACTGCCCACAGACTGCACCCCCATGGTAAGACGGCGCGTTTTCACATGCCGTTCCCTTGCCCATGCGCCGGAAAACTGTACCCAGTCGTACGCACAGTCCGGAAGGTCCAGGCAAAGGCTCATGGCTCTCCCAAGCTGTACCGGCCTGTTTCCGTTGTTGATGTAACGGACACTTCTGGCCAGCACCGGCCTTCCAGCGAAAATGGTATAAAACATTTCCGCCCGGATTCCGGTCACAGAATCATAAAGATTCAGCACAAGGGTTTCCGCCTCTTTGGAATCTTCCGCATAGGTGGCCGGAAGCCCCGGAAGCTCCGGCTTTCCGGCTTCCACATGATGGGAATGATACTGAAAATCTGAAATCCTGCTGCCGTTTTCCTGGATTACCTCCACAGCCGGGCTTCTGTAATCTCCGGTTCCATAGACGGGCAGCTCCTGTTTGATATGTTCCAGGGAAAATGCTTTATTTCCCTCAAAGGTACAGGAGGACATGGGGCGGGGCGCTGTTTCCAGCAAATCCCCGAAATTTTCCCTGTCATGAATTTTTTTCCCGAAATAGAGGTGCCCCATCTGCCCGTTGGGAAGAATCATCATAATATAACTGATTTCGCCGTTATGTAAATGAAATATCTTTGTTTCTTCATGATAAATAATGCTCATTGCCTACCTCCCTGATGTTATGGCAAATCTTCTGCCTTTAGTCATTTTTGTGCATTTCCTGCAGTTTCAGAGCCACTTCTTCCATTTTATCCCCTTTCAGAGTGTAGAATTTTCTGTAGATGAAATAACTCAGAGCTGCCAGAATGATGGGAATCACAATCATCAGAATACGAATCCCAAAAACAGTTCCTGCTGACTGTACTTCTGCCTTTGCCTCATATCCCACGATTTCAAGTCCCACACCGGTCAGGCCTCCTGCTGCAGCCATCGCCGCTTTCATCAGGAATGTCTGGGCGGAACAGGTAACGCTTTCATTGCGGACGCCGAATTTCACTTCGCCATAGTCGATAACATCCGCCATACAGCAGGTGGTTACCCCCAGTGACAGGCCGGAGCCGAAAAACAGGATGGCACAGCAGATAACTACCAGCACCGCATTGGTGGGAGCGATATAACCGGAAGCTCCAAGAAGAATCAGCCCGATAATCGGCATAACGCAGGCACAGAAGTATACTTTTTCCCTTCCCATTTTTGCGGCAATTCTGGGGAAGCATACCAGTCCCAGCATTTCTGCAATAATTGCCATTCCGAAAATGGAGTACAGATATTCGTTGCCGCACACGTTTTTGAAATAGTAAACCGCAAAGCTCTTTGCAATCTGCGTACAGAGATTAAAGGTAAGCAGCAATCCGATAAAAGCCACAAGCTGATCATTTTTCACAATTACGGTAAGAGCCTGCTTTAAGTTGGTTTTCTGAACCTTTGCATTCAGCGTGGATTCTTCTTTTACATTAAATACGGTAATTCCGATAGCGATAATAAAAATAACTGCGATGATAACTGCAAACAGGGTATAACCGGTCTCTGCATATTTGTTGGTCTCTCCCGCCATCTCATTCAGACCGAAGATAATATACAGTCCAAATGTTGCTACGGAGAATCCTGCAAGGCTTGCAAAAAATCTTGGGATAACGGAAATCTTTTCACGTTCGCGAGGATCGTTGGTCAGGTTCGGAAGCCAGGACCAGTAAGGTACGTCCATGATGGTATATGTCATGCCATACAGAATATACATAACGGAAACGTATACATACAGTGCGGTTCCCTTTAAGTTAAAGCTGTGGAACAGAAGTACAAATACGACGGAGTTTATCAGTGTTCCGATAATCAGCCAGATACGGAATTTTCCGTATTTCGTACGGGTATTATCCACAATCATGCCCATGACCGGGTCGTTTACCGCATCCCATATTCTTGCCACAAAGAACAGTACGCCTACAAAAGCCGGGGCCAGATACAGGGTATCCGTAAAATACAGCATCAGGAATGCTCCAACCAGGTTACAGATTGCATCTTTTCCAATTGCACCAATCCCGAAACAATACTTTTCCCTTGCAGACACATGTTTATACTGTGTCTTTCCAACATTTTCACTCTGCATATTCATAATTTACCTCCAATGTAATTTTAATGAATTTCCCCTTGAAAATGCTGTGCACATCATCTTCTTAAGATGATTTCATTATAGTATATTTTTCCCTGGCCCGTTAGAAAGTTTTGTTTTGAAAATCAGTCAAAATGTTTCCAGCAGCTTCGCCAGTTTCTGTTCCTGAGATTCCAGGTGCTCCCGAACTTCCCTGCGGTGGGTTTTGCGGTATACGCTGGGCGGCATACCCATAATCTTTTTAAATGTTTTGGAATACACCAGAGCGTCGCCGTACCCGCAGGACATGGCAACTCCTTCGATGGACAAATCTGTCACCACAAGGAGTTCTTTGGATCTGGAAATCTGAAACTGAGTCAGAAAATCTTTGGGAGACATCTGAAGGGTTTCCTCAAACAGCTTGTAGAGATAACTGCGGCTCACACAGACATGATCCGCAATATCCTGTACCCCGATTCCGGCAGAATAATTATTCCGGATAAAATTGATGGATTTCTGCACATAAATACTTTCTTTCGTCTCTTTTGTCACATCTGCAAGTCTGGCGTCTTTGGTCAGCACTGCAAAAAATTCATACAGAAGACTCTGGAGGTAATACTGGTCTGTTCCGGAGGCGGAATGGTAGCTTAACATTTTTGCCACAATCCGCTTCAAATCCTTCCCCTGTTCACTCTGAAACACCAGCTGATTGCTGTTCAACCCCAAATCCTGCAGATACTCCTCCGCCTGTTCTCCGGCAAATCCAATCCACAGATAAGACCAGGGATTTTTCTCATCCGCTTTATAAAAAGTCACTGCTTCCGGCTCAATCAGAAAACCCTGGCCCTGCTGCAGCTCATACTTATGGTCTCCCACCTGGTATATACCCTTTCCCCACAGAATATAGTGGATAATATAATTTGGCCGGACCGCCGGGCCGAAGCTGTGGTTGGGCTCGCAGTCAGACATTCCGCAAAAGCACAGATACAAATCTTTAAATTTCGCTCCCGTCAGCTGCAATACATATGCGTTTTCCATATATTGTCCCTCCATCGTAACAGTTCAGCCCAGGACTTTGCACCTGCTGCAAAGTCCGTAAAAATGTGTGAATACAGCCAGAGAATCCGGCCCTTTGCTGAAAGCAAACTTTACATGGGCCGGATTCTGTAACAGGGAAGCCGCAGGCTGAACTGTTCCCCTTCATTATAATTTTGCTGGAAATTCCGGGAAAAATCCTTTATAATAATCAGGGTGCCAGAAGAACTTTTCCGACACCCGAATCACCGGAAACATGAAACTACATGCAGCACTGCAGAAAGGAATTTCCCATGGCAGAATACCATCAGCACACTCACGAATTTGAACCTGTATATGACAGTAACTCCAGAATCCTGATTCTGGGCACTTTCCCTTCCGTCAAATCCAGAGCGCAGCATTTTTATTACGGCCATCCCCAAAACCGCTTCTGGAAAGTTCTGGCTGCAGTTACACAGGAACCGGTTCCAGTCACCATTCCGGAGAAAAAGCACCTGCTGCTGAGCCATCAAATCGCTGTCTGGGACGTAATTCAGAGCTGTGAAATCATCGGTTCTTCTGACAGCAGCATCCGAAATGTGGTTCCCGCCGATATCCCCGGTCTGCTGGAGCAGACCTCCGTCACCGCTGTCTTCGGAAACGGAGCAAAAGCCTGCGAACTCTTTCAGAAATACACCCGTCCTCTGCTCCTTTCCACATATGCCGGCAGCAAACCTGAGGCAGAATCGCTGTGTTCCATCCGCAAACTTCCTTCCACCAGTCCCGCCAACGCTGCCTGGAGCCTGGAACGTCTGACGGACTGCTGGAGGCAGGAAATCGGAAGTTATCTCAGATATTCTCCCAGCTTTTCCAGTTCATCCAGGAAAATACAGTAATTCTCCGCTTTCCCCTGTGCAGCTTCTTTCCGAACCTTTGCCAGTAATTTTTCATATTCCATCCAGCATACTGCTTCCACTTCTTCTTTCTGGAGACTTAAATCCGACAGATTCACCGGGCAGCTATAGAGATACACCATGGTGACTTCGGCATTTTTAAAGGGTTTTCCGTAAAATTCTGATTCTGCATAACCTCTGTGAAGAAAGAGTTCCTGCAAATCCTCCGGACATGCCCGGATTCCCAGCTCCTCCTCCAGTTCCCGCAACGCTGAGTCCAGGTAATTACCTCCGGCAGGTACATGTCCTGCGGAGGAGATGTCATAACAGCCCGGATAGGAATCTTTTCCGGAACTTCGTTTCTGCAGCAGGACTTCAAAACTTCCTGTCTCTGTGGGGCGTACAATCCACACATGGGACGTTCCGTGCAAATCCCCCAGTTCGTGAACCAGGGAGCGTTCCCGTATCACTCCCGTTCTGCTTCCGTCCTCCCGGCGCAGCTCCAGAAGCTCCATGGGCTTTCCGTTCAGCACCGCTTCTGTCAGACGGTCCCCGTCATAACTTAATTTCAGAGAGAAAAAGGGAATATTTTCCATAAGAAGACGAAAAAAGATTTTATCCCCCTCCCACAGATTCAGAGACATAAGATCTTTTTTCGCTACCCATTCCAGCGTCCCTTCGTCGCAGTCGGTCAGGATTCCCTCAAAGCTGTCCGCTGTATAAAGACACATATACTCGGTGGGCCAGCCTGCCGCCGAAAAGGTCACGATTCCCCGAAAAGAAAAACCGGTCAGTATAAGACCGGTCTCTTCCTTTACTTCCCGGAACAGACACTCCTCCGGACTTTCCCCTTCTTCGAAATGTCCGCCGATTCCAATCCATTTATCTTTGTTCACATCCACCTGTTTTTTCACCCGATGGAGCATCAGATAGCAATCGTCCTGTTCTATATAACAAAGTGTTGTCAAAGCTGATTTTTTCAATGGCTGCCTCTTTCTTTCCGTACATACCGTTCATTATTTCAAAACATACAGTTCGTTCATCACTTCTTCCAGTTCCTGGTAAGGCACCTCTATTTCAATCTTACCTCCGGCATAGGCGGTGACCAGATAAGGATTGCAGATAACCACCAGGCCTTTTTCATTCAGATAAAACACATCTTCCGTAAGAATATCGGAGACATAACTCTCATAATCCTCCATCAGATACTCCTTGTAGGGATCTTCGGTAATAGTCTTAAGAATATGCTTTTCCACAATTTCTCCGGCCTTTGCCTTATCGGTGAAAATATCCGCCAGAGACAGCAGTTTTCCCGTAGTGGCGTCAAAACAGTAGGAAAAAGTCCAGGTGTTGGGATGAGGGGTTCCCTGCCACTGATAACTTTCGGCTTCTATACTCAGAATTCTGGTGGAAGCATACATCATTTTATAGACAGAGCCATAGCCGTAGCCTGTCCAGCTCTCTTTCTCCTCATCGGAAAGATCCTGATAAGCGCTGCGGGCCAGCTCCGTATCTTCCTCAATATATTTCTGTGTTTCCGTATGTTTCTGTTCAAAAGCCATATTTATCTTCTCAGCGGCCGCCTCATTTTCCGGTATGGAAACCACCGGACTGTTCTCCATCACAGACAGCAGAATGGCGCCGCTTCCTTCATCGGTAATATCCTGAGAATAGTCGGTAAATGTCACCTCCGGCGGCTGGCTCAGTTCCTTTCCCGGCTCTTCCGCACCGGCGGAACTGTTCTCTTTTTCCTCTTTGCTGTCAGAATCCTTACGTTCTGTTTTTTCGGAAGTATCTTCCTTTTTCTCTTCCTGCTCTGTATCGGGCTGATTCCCTTTCTCTGCTGTCTTCTTTCCTGAACAGGCAGCAAACAACAGACATATCCCTAATCCAAGCAAAAGTATTTTTTTCTTCATCTGCAGAATCCCCTTTACGCTATATTTTGTACATATGGTTCAGCGGCCCGTTTCCCTTTCCCAGATTCATCCCGTCCAGAATCGCCCCGGTCAGATACTCCTTCGCGTTTCTCACGCTCTCTTCCGGACTCAGTTCCTGAGCCAGCCCGCAGGCTATGGCGGAAGACAGGGTACAGCCGGTTCCATGGGTATTTCCGCTGTCAATGTGTTTTCCGGAAATCCATATGGGATGCCCCTGCCAGAACAGCAGGTCATCTGCGGAATTCTCATCGTGACCGCCTTTTAAGTAAACAATACCCTTGTATTGTAACGCAAACTCCCTTGCCGCCGCAACCCTTTCTTCTTTTGTTTTTATGGTTCTTTTTAACAAAACCTCTGCTTCCGGCAGATTCGGGGTATAAAGTTCTGCCAGCGGGAGCAGTTTTTCTTTATAATACGTCAGTGCTTCCGGCTCCATCAGGTGTTTTCCGCTGGTGGATACCATCACCGTGTCCATCACCACATGTCTGGCCTGATACCGAAGCAGACAGTTCCGAATCACTTCCATCTGGGGTATTCCCGTCACCATACCGATTTTTACCGCATCCGGCACGATATCCGTAAAGACACATTCCAGCTGCTTTTCCAAAAATGCAGGGGATACCGGTACAATATCCGCTACCCCCATGGTATTCTGCGCCGTCAGCGCAGTGATGACACTTTCTCCGTACAGCCCATGGGCCGCTATGGTTTTCAAATCCGCCTGTATGCCGGCGCCGCCGCTGCAGTCGCTTCCCGCTATGGTAAGCACAACCTTCATATCATTCCTCCTGCTTTTCATCCCTTTCTTCCAGCAGCTTCCGTATCTTTCTGACCCCTGCTCCGGGATTGTCAGATTTCAGAATTCCTGCGGAAATTGCCAGTCCATGGGCTCCGCAATCCAGAGGCTTTCTGCAGTTTTCCGGAGTAATTCCGCCCACAGCCACATTGGGAATGGGAGCTGCTTTTAAAATTTCCCGGTAAGTTTCCTCTGAAATGGGAACTGCGTCTTTCTTGGTATCCGTAGGAAACCAGGCGCCGCTTCCCAGGTAGTCCGCCCCTTCTTCCAGCGCCCGTTTCGCCTGTTCTCCTGTTTTGGCAGTGGCTCCGATGATTTTATCTGCTCCCAGAAAACGTCTTGCATCTCTGACCGGAATATCCTCCTGCCCCAGGTGAACCCCCTGGGCGCCGCTTAATACTGCAATGTCCATTCTGTCGTTGATAATCAGCCTGGTATGATAACAGGCCGTCCATTCTGCCAGCCGTTTTGCCCGCAGAAGATATTCCGCCGAGGAAATATGCTTCTCCCTGAGCTGGATATAATCCACACCGGCTTCCAGCGCCGCTTTTATTTTATCTTCTCCATAAGAAAAATCTGCAATCAGATACAGCCATTTTTTCATAAATCTCTCCTTTTCAGCCAGTCCGAAAAGCAGGAATCCGACAACATTCCAATCCCGTCTAACAGGGCAGTTCTGGCTGCTCCGTAGCCTGCCGCCCGCCCCGCATATTCCAGTGCAAATGCCATGCCGAGGGAAGCGGCTGCAGCCGCCAGTATCATTTCCTGCAGCAGGTTGTCTTCCCCGCTCCCGGCGGCATCCTGATTCTGTTCCTTTCTCATTCCGCGGACTGCCGTATTGCAGGCCCCGGCCACTGCTCCCGCCAGGCAACCGCTTCCCACCATATTCTGACGGAGCCTGCCCTTATGGGGGATTTCCATCCTGCCCGTTTTCCATAAAATGCAGTCGGGTTCTCCCGTTGCCAGATAGACACTGCCGGGCCGGATATCTCCGGTCAGACGTCGGTTCTCCAGGGAATCTATACCCTCTCCGGTCAGCTTTCCCTGCTGAATACTGTACAATTCTGAACGGTTGCCTTTGACAATTCCTTTCCATGGAATCTGAAACAGCTTCCGGACTGCCTGCTGCCGGAACACAGAGGCTCCGCAGCCCACCGGATCCACCACCGTGGGTTTCTCCTCTTTTGCCGCAGTTTTCAGCGCAGTCTCTGCCGCCGCCAGCTTCTCCCGGTTCATCTGGCCCAGATTCACCACACATCCATCGGCCTGCATGACAATTTCTTCCATTTCTTCCGGCGCCACTGCCATCAGAGGCCTGGCCCCCAGAGCCGCAAGACCGTCGGCGCACAAAGGGGCGGAAACCGTATTGGGTATCATATGTATCAGATATTTTCCCCGTCTGATATTTTGGAATATCGCCGCTATCTGCTTTCCATCCATGAATCTGTTTTCCTCCTGTCCGGGTTTCACGGCTGCACTTCCTTCAGCATCCCCTGCAGGTACCGCAAGGCTCCGGATTTGTACAGAGCTCCCAGAAGAACCGCCGCCAGCATACATCCTCCTACCGTACTAATCAGAAACGGAAGCACATAGGTAAACACTGCGGCTTCTTTATTTCCAAGAAGAAATGCGGCCACCGGATAACAGAGCATTCCTCCCAGAATCCCGGTACCCAGGATTTCTCCGGCAAAGGCAGTCCAGATTTTTCCGGTCTGCCGGTACAATAACGCCCCCAGAAATGCGCCCACCATGCTGCCCGGAAAGGCCAGCAGGCTTCCGGTGCCCAGAAGATTCCGTATCAGGGCTGTGGAAAACGCAAATCCCACCCCATAGGCCGGCCCCAGAAAAATTCCTGCCAGTACGTTCAGGAGGTGCTGAATGGGAAAACATCTGGAAGCGCCCACGGGAATGGAAAAAGCAGACAGGCAGACGCCCAGTGCTGTCATCATTCCTGCCGCCGCCAGTTTCTTTATATTTACATTCACGTTTGCTTTCATTTGCGTCCTCCTCTGTGATGTTACAAAATATCAATGTATTCTCCGGACAGAGCTTTATTCATACTCCGCACGGCACAGAATTTTCCGCACATGGAGCAGGTATCGTCATGTTCCGGTTTCCGGTCTTCCCGGATTTTCCGGGCAGTTTCCGGGTCCATGGCACATGCCCACTGAGCCTCCCAGTCCAGAGCTCTGCGGGCGTCTGCCATCCGGTCATCCATCTCTCTGGCTCCCCGGACGCCTTTTGCAATATCTGCCGCATGGGCTGCAATTTTAGAGGCCATAATCCCCTGTTTTACATCTTCCACGTTGGGCAGGGCCAGATGTTCCGCAGGCGTCACATAGCACAGAAAAGCCGCCCCGTTCTGAGCCGCAATGGCTCCGCCGATGGCAGAGGTGATATGGTCGTAACCCGGTGCAATATCGGTCACAATGGGCCCCAGCACATAGAAAGGAGCTCCCATACAAATCGTCTGCTGCATTTTCATATTGGCTGCAATCTGGTCCATGGGCATATGTCCGGGCCCTTCCACCATAACCTGTACGTCTTTTTCCCAGGCCCGTTTCGTCAGTTCTCCCAGACGTACCAGTTCTTCAATCTGGCACACGTCGGAACCGTCTGCCAGGCAGCCGGGACGGCAGGCGTCTCCCAGAGAAATGGTCACGTCATATTCCCGGCAGATATCCAGGATTTCATCGTAGTATTCATAAAAGGGATTTTCCTCTCCCGTCATGCACATCCAGGCAAATACCAGGGAACCGCCGCGGGATACTATGTTCATTTTCCGTTTGTGCTTCTTAATCTGTTCAATGGTCTTTCTGGTAATTCCGCAGTGCAGGGTTACAAAATCCACCCCGTCTTCCGCATGGAGCCTCACCACATCCACAAAATCCTTTGCGGTAAGGGTGGCCAGGTCGCGCTGATAGTGAATGACGGAATCGTATACCGGTACTGTGCCAATCATGGCCGGACATTCGGAAGTGAGCTTTCTGCGGAAGGGAATGGTATCGCCGTGAGAAGACAAATCCATAATGGCATGGGCGCCCATATGTACAGCCTCCATCACTTTTTCCATTTCCACATTATAGTCCTTGCAATCCCGTGACACGCCCAGATTTACATTTATTTTGGTGCGCAGCATGGAGCCTACCCCTTCCGGGTCAATACAGGTGTGGTTCCTGTTGGCGCAGATTACCACTTTTCCCTCTGCCACCAGAGGCATCAGTTCTTCCGCGGTCATCCGCTCTTTTTCAGCCACCTTTTTCAATTCTTCGGTTGCAATTCCCCTGCGGGCCGCTTCCATCTGTGTTGCAAATTCTCTCATATTTTCCTCCTTGATTCAAAATTTCCTTACACGGGGCTGTGCATAAAAAAGAGACGCCCGGAGAGCGTCTCAGAATTTACACATATCTTCCGCTCCCTACGACAGTATTAACTGACAGGTTCAAAGAGTCAGGTTTTAACCTTCTCAACCGGGGGAATACATTCGGAACCGGATATTCCTTTCCAAATTTATTCCCGCAGTCCCTCTGCGTTCTCTTATTCTTGTTCATCATATCTGATTTGACCGTATTTGTCAACCGGTCCGTTTCCATGGGGATTTATATTTGTAACAGTTCAGCCATCGCCAAAATTATGGACGAATCATGCTCGCATGAATGAGTTCATAATGCCGGCGATGAGGGGAACTGTTACTCATATTCATCAATAATCGGCGGAATCTGGGACAGCATGTTGTCCACATCCTCAAACATGGAGCTTTTGGTAGTGCCCAGCTTGCTGGCATAATCAATATGTCCCATAACCTCCTGATATTCTTCTTTCGTCTGGTCAAAGAATCCGCACAATGTCTGCAGCGCCGTATCTGACTCATCAATTACTCTGGAAATTTCTTCCTGCACATTGGTTGCGCCTTCTGCCGCCTCCGTAATCTTATCAAACAACTGATAGGTCTCATCCACTTTCCGGATACTCTCGCTCAGTGCCTGCTGAGAGTTATTGATACTGGTATTCAGGCTGTCGGTTCCCTCCTCCACATCCACAATACTGGAGTCTACCTCTGCTACCAGCTTCTTAATCTGATCCGCCAGTTCCTTTACCTCAACAGCTACCACTGCAAATCCTTTGCCCTGCTCTCCGGCTCTGGCTGCTTCTATGGAAGCATTCAGGGCCAGTATGTTAGTCTGGTCTGCAATGGTTACAATATTACCGGTGCATTTTTTTATCTTCTTTACCGCTTCCAGGAAATCTTCAAAGGTTTTTTCCATATCCTTAAAGTGATTTTCCACCTGGCGGGAACTGTTCTTTAATTCTTCCACTTCACCCTGGGCCTGGGTCACAGACTGGGCAATCTCGCCTTTCACAGTCTCAAACTGACCGGATACCTGGCCGATACTTGAGAAATTCTGTCCGAAATCCTGAAGCTGTTCCTGGAAATTCTCGGATTCACTGAGCACTTTTTTAAAAGAATATGTAATTTTATTCAGTTCTCTCAGAGAATCCACTTCTTTTTCTACCAGTTCTTTCTGGTAGTCTTTCAGATTCTCAATCACATATCCCACCGGATAAAGGCCCTTTTCCTGCTCCTCTTCTTTTTCCATCTGCATCCGGGCGTTTTTCCAATATCCCATGTTCTTCCCCCTTTACTCAAATACCACACACGTCATGGACTGGTTGACAAAACGATTGTTGTAATGCTCTCCATATCCCACGAGGCCCGCATGGCTGCCTAATACTTTCATCTCCTGTAAATATTCCTGCATATAATGGTTGTCGCTGAACAAAAGATACCGGAACAGGCAGTTGATGGAAAATACCGCCGATACTCTGGAAAAATCCTTCTGTATGGTCTGTATGGTCTCCCGTACAATACGCCTGTAATCACCCAGTTCCAGCAGAATCAGCACATCGGAATCGTTTACCTGACGGAAACATGCCAGGGCATCCCCGTCCACTTCTTTAATGGAAATGATACAGATTTCATCTCCGCTGATTCTTCCAAAGGGATTTTTAAAGGTCTGGGTTGTAATCTGCTGTTCCGACACATGCAGAATACTCTGGTATACCTGACGGGCAGATTTCCCGTTCAGTTCTCCGATGATATATTTTGCCTTATCTGTTTTGGAGGCAATAAAACGATACTTCCACACAGGATGATAAATATTTTCCTTATAAGCCTTTACTTTTCCATGCTGATTCTTCACAATGGCATAGGCCACCGCATCTTTATAAACCCTGCCGTTTGCAGAAACTCTTCCTGCGTCTCCGGTTCCGCCCACCAGGGAAATGTCCTTTTTCTTCAGAACACTGTAAATGGTAGTCAGCACACATGCGTCATTACCGGAGCAAAAATCAATGCATATGGTATCATTGCCGGCGCCTTTTACCTTCTCCACATCACGTTCCAGGCGCCGGATATATTTCACAGGCATGGTATTCACTTCTTCCAGAACATTGGCGGCAGCTGCAACTCCGTCCTGAAATGCTGCAATTCCCACACCATTTTCCACCACTCTGGTATCATAGCTCATTCCAATACAGCCAATACTTGGCACACCGGGATAAAGCTCCTCCAGTTCACGCACATGGGCCTCAAACTGTTTATCATTGGACATCAGCATAATGAACTGGGGCCCTTTTAAGCCCCGAACCGCTTCCTTCAAATCGCCGCTCTGGCTCATACCAAAAAACTGTTTCAATGTATTATCCCTCTCTTCCGTAATATACCATTATCTTATCCTATCCAGGACAGAAGGTCAATCTTTATTCTGTAAAGTTTCCAGCGCTTTCAGCACCTGATTGTCATGCATGGGATTATAGGTTTCGTCCGTCTGAGACAGGTACTCGTATTCCAGCTCTATATCCGGCTGAATTCCCACATCATGGATGTAATTTCCTTTCGGCGTAAAATATTTTGCCATGGTAACTTTCACTGCGCTTCCATCCTCCAGCGGCACAATCGTCTGCACAATCCCTTTTCCAAAGGTGGTGGTTCCTATCAGGGTTCCATACTCATAATCCTTGATGGCTCCTGCAAAAATTTCCGAAGCGCTGGCGCTGTTTTCATTAATCAGAACCGCCAGGGGCAGTTCCAGACAGGATTCGTCTGACTTGTAATCGGAACGGTGTCCGTATTTATCTTCCGTATACACCACAAGGCCTTCCGGCAGAATTTCATCCAGCATGGCGCACACAGTCTGCAGGATACCGCCCGGATTATCCCGCAAATCCACAATCATGGACTGCATACCCTGTCCCTGAAGATCTTTGATGGCAGCGGAAAACTGTTCGCTGGTGGATTCCGTGAATTCCGAAACCTGAAGAAATCCAACCTGGCCCTCCAGCATCTGATATTCCACCGTAGGCACTTCAATCTGGCGCCTTACCACGTCCACCTGAATATGTTCGCTCTCTCCTGCCCGCATAAGCTCCAGGTGCACCGTACTTCCTTCCTCGCCCTTGATATGAGTCACCAGCTCTGACAGCTCCATGCTGTCCCCCTCAATATCTCCTACTTTCACAATGATATCTCCGTCTCTCACCCCTGCTTCCTCGGCAGGGCTTCCCGGATATACATGAAGAATTGTAACAACCCCGGTCTTCAGATTCTGGTTCAGCACAGCGCCAATCCCATAATAAACTCCCGCAGTGGAATCGTTATAGGAAGCAAATGCCTCTGCTGAAAAATAAGAAGAATAACGGTCTCCCAGACCATCCACCATTCCCGCATACATGCCTTCCACCATGGCGTCCCGGTCTATCTCGTCATAATAATACTGGTCAATAATATCCGCAATCCGGCCTGCCTTGTCTTCCACCTGCGCTCCGAAAACAGCATCTCTGCTGCTTTCCTGTGCCTGACTGTCCCCCTGGTTTCTCCTGTTGATTCCGGGCAGAACAAAAAGCCAGATATTTCCTGCAATAAGGGTTACAACCAGCAGTGTGCCGATTACGCCTGCTGCCAGCCCCTTTCCAAACCCGGAATTCTTCTTCCTCTCCGGTGATTCAAAATATTCCTGATTGTCCATATAATTCGTCTCCTGCCATTTATACTAATCTGTCAAGTCAGTCCTATACCTTCAAATGCTTCCGGATTGTCAGGCGGCTTCCCAGAAATCCAATACCAACGCCCAGCACCAGCCCCACCGGAACCAGTGTGGAAAATACCTTATCCACCGGCAGAAACTCCATCATTCCGCTCAGCCACAGAAACTTCTCTCCCACATAGGAAATAATACTCCGGTACATCCGGTACAGGATTAGCAGCGGCAGCAGAGAACCGATGATTCCGATGAGAATTCCCTCCACAATAAAGGGAGCCCGTACAAAATAATCGGTGGCGCCGATTAATTTCATAATGGCAATCTCCTCCCGGCGCACTGCAATTCCAATGGTAACGGTGTTGCTGATCAGAAATACTGCCACGCACAGAAGAATCAGAATCACTCCCGCCGACACATATCCGATTAACCGGTTAAAATCTGTCAGAGTATTTGCCGCCATATCGGAGCTTTTCACCTCTTTTACCCCCTCCAGAGACTGGATATAAGTTACCAGAGACTGCTGCATGGAAATATCATTCATGTAAACCACATAATGGGCGGAATTGGCCAGCGGATTGTCTTCTGCAAATCCCGCTGCCATGTCCTCGGCGCCTTTGAAATATACTTTCTGGAATTCATCCCAGGCCTGCTCGGCAGACACAAATACCTTCTCCGATACCTCCACCCGCTTGCCAATCTGCACGCCGATTTCATCTATCTGCTCCTGGGTGGCGTCATCTTTGAAAAATACCGTCACAGCAACCCCGGATTCCACTTCCTGTACCACGCTCTGAAAATTCACCACCACCGAATAGAAGATTCCGAACAGAAAAATGCAGGCGGACATGGTGGCGATGGAGGCCAGGGAAAACATTTTATTCTTCCAGATATTTCTGGCTCCCTGCCGTAATGTATACCAAAATGTACTAATCCTCATATGGGTCACCCATTCGCTCGTCTTCCACGACAACGCCTTTCCGCATGGTGATGACACGCTTTTTCATCGCCCTGACAATGTCCAGATTATGAGTCACCACCAGAACGGTGGTTCCCCTCTGATTGATTTCCTCCAGCAGTTTCATAATTTCCCAGGCGTTATGAGCGTCCAGATTTCCCGTGGGCTCGTCTGCCAGAAGGATTTTAGGCTCATTTACCAGTGCTCTGGCTATGGCCACTCTCTGCTGCTCCCCGCCGGAAATCTCTCTGGGATAAGATTTGTATTTTGCGGCAAGCCCCACCATGGACAGGACTGCCGGCACCTTCCGGCGCATGGTCTTTACAGGCATTCCGATTGCCCGCTGGGCAAAGGCCACATTTTCGTAGACATTCCTGTCTTTCAGCAGACGGAAATCCTGGAACACCACCCCAATATTCCTGCGGAATCTGGGAATATCCCTGTGACGGATATTTCCAAGTTTCTGGTTGTTGATGGTGATACTGCCTTTGGTGGGTTCCAGTTCTTTCAGCAGCAGCTTGATTAACGTGGATTTTCCGGAACCGCTGTCCCCCACCACAAACACA